>Ga0213875_10002660_pt1 | contig 10550 bp, 7 predicted proteins | sample BarmaccomBMRX_R8_FD_160105 | JGI IMG/M metagenome (GOLD analysis project Ga0213875, IMG submission 160105) | Root-associated microbial communities from Barbacenia macrantha in rupestrian grasslands, the National Park of Serra do Cipo, Brazil - RX_R8 | ecosystem: Host-associated > Plants > Roots... | reverse complement strand
CCGGCCGCCAGCGGAACCAGCCTCGCGATTGTCTGCGGCAAGGCGGCGGCGGGTCCGGCGCCGGGTCCCCCCAGCCCGGCCGGAGCAACGGGGCGCGTCGCGCGGCGGGTCCGCGACCGCGCGATCATGCGGCCCTGTCCATCATGAGGCCCTGTCCATCATGAGGCCCCGGCGAGCGCGGCGCGGGTGGCCTGGGCGCGTCGCTGGCGCGAGCGCGGGACAGGATCGATGCCGGCGAGGCGATGGATCAGCGCCAGATGTGCCGGCAGGCAGACGCGGCTCAGATCGAACTGGTCGATCACAAACCGCCGCGCCGCCTGCCGGATCGACTGGGTTGCCGCCTGGCTTTCGAGCGCCTCGCAGATCGCGTCGGTCCAGCCGGCAATGTCGAAGAAATCGACCAGCCAGCCGTTGCTGCTGCCGTCCATCACCTCCTCGATCGGAGGGGTGCGCGAGGCGATGACCATGCATTCCGAGGCCATCGCCTCGAGCAACCCCCACGACAGTACGAAGGGGTAGGTGAAATAGACATGCGCCGAGGAGACCTGCAGCACCGCCTGGTACTGCGCGTAGGGCAGCCACCCGACAAAGTGCACCCGGCTCATGTCGAGCCGGTCGCCGACTTCGGCGAGCATGTGCTCGCGCCAAGTTTTGTGGCGCGGTGGCGCGCGGCCATAGCTGACCCCATGCCCGCCAACAATCACGACGCGGGCCTTGGGACAGCGATCGAGCACACCCGGCAGGGCGCGCATGAAGATGTGGAACCCGCGATAGGGTTCGAGATTGCGCGCGCTGTAGGTCAAGACCTGCTCGTTGCGCGACAGCGTCACGCCATTGCCGAGCCACAGGGTGGCGGTCGGGTCCGGCTTGACCGCGTCGGTGTCGACGCCCTCATGAATTACGCTGATGCGCGGGTGAAACTCGGCCGGATACTGGTCGCGCTGCCATCGGGTGGGGGTATGCCCCCAATCGGCGGCGTCAAGGCTCAGCAGGTTGGTCGCGTTTTTCATGCGGATGCGCATCGCGTCATCCGCCACCGAGGGAAATTCCGGATCGAAATCAAGATCCGACCCGACATAGCGGTAGAAGAACTCGAAATAGCCAAGGCACGGCACGTTCGGCCAGACATCCTTGACGAACATCAGTTCGCCCCAGCCGGTATGGCCAACAACGATATCGGGGTCGAAGCCGTCCTGCTTCAGTCCCTGGCACAGCCGCGCCACAGCCATACCGTTCATCATGTTCATCTCGAGGTCGACCAGATAGGGCTGCACCCCAGTCGAGACCGGCAGCGGGACATATTCGAGCGTCGGCACACCCTCGACCTCGCGGTCGCGGCGCTGCGTGACAAAGCGAATGCCATGCCCGGCCTCCTGCAGGTAGCGGACGATATGCAGGTACTGGCCGGGGAAGTTCTGGTGAACGAACAGGAATCTCATTGTGTCTCGCGGCGGCAGGCGCCCGGCGAGCCGTTTCCGCTAGGAGGCGGGTCGGGCTGTTTCTGAATCGGCCGCCTCGATTTCGTCGGGATCGACATCGGCGATACGCTCGGTGATGCGCACATTGACCGCTTCCAGTGGGTCATCGGCGATCCGGGCGCGGCAGGGTGCTCCGTTTCGCTGCGTCTCGGAAATGCCGCTGGCAAAGAACGACCCCTGATAACTCACCTCGAACTGGTCCGATTTCTGCGCGGTCATGCGCACGGCAAAGCCGATCAGCGGCAGGCCGCGGCCGCGCGTGCCGCAGAGAATGCCGCCGGGGATCCACGGCGTCTCGCCGCCATTCGGCAGAAACGCCTTCATCTCAATGTCGCCGGGGGCGAGTTGCGCGGTCGGCCGGATGCTGTAGGCCTCGATACGCATGCGGCGTCCCAGCGCGCCGACCCAGCCCCTGCCGGGGAACAGCCGGTCGCCGGCCCGCTCGATGTGCAACAGGATTTCGGTCGGCACCTCGCGCACCTCGTCCGACGGTCCGGCGCCGGTTGGGATAGCGGTCTGCAGGTTTGCCGCGGCCGGCCCGTCGAGGCGCCGCAAATCATAGGCGATGTCGTGCTGCGCCGGTGCGGCGCCATAAGCGGTGATGAGGACGTAGCCGCCGGCCCGCGCCGCGCGCACCACCAGCGTGCCGCCGGGCTTGCGGATCCACGGCCCCTGTTCGGGGAACGAGGCGACGATTTCGACGCCGTTGCCATCGCCCGCGAACGGGGCCGAGACATGCGCCGCCGGTACCGCCATGCCACCGATTTCGGCCGACCCGCCCGGCAACTCGCCGAGCCGCAACGCATACAGCCCCTCATCGATAGGCAACAGCTTGACCGCTGTCACGGAGACCGCGACGGCAGCAGGTGCGGCTACCATGGCGGGTGCGGCCGCGGTCGCTGCCTCCGCCGGCGGCGAGCCACGGCCGCGGCGGCCACCCCCCGTTTCGCGAGCCGTTTCGCGAGCCGCTGTCGCCGGAGACCGTGTCGCTTCGGCTGTCGTCCTCATATCCGCGATGTTCCCGATCTCACCAGCAACCTTCCGAAACGCCGCCCCGAATTCCCGGCAGATCCCCAGGGACCCGCCCGCCGCCCGTACGTCAGCGTCAGCCAATCGGCTTGTGCTGGGCGGCTGGCTCCGAGGCGGTGCAAACATAAATGGCAGTGCCGCCAAGGCCAAGCAACATGGGCGTAAATTCTCGCCCCTCCCTGTGCTCTGCATGTGACGACCAGAGTCCGGTCTAGCCGCGGCATGATCAAGCCGGCGCAACGGTCGTCACGGTCTGGTCGCCTCGGGCTCGGTGCGCCGGCCCGGCATGCCTGATATAATCCGGCGAAAGAGCGAGGGAGGACTTCGATGTCGGCAAACGGCCAGCGTTACAATGTTGGCGGCATCATGCTGGAGCGGCCATTCAAGGTGCGCCGCCTGGGGCATTTCGGCTTCAACCTGACAAAGCTCGAAGCCGGCCGCGACTTCTATGGCGACCTGCTCGGCTTTACGATTTCCGACAAGGCCGATTTCTCGCGCGCGCCGTGGTTTCCGAAGGATGCCGGCCTCGGCGAGTGCCACGGCTATTTCATGCGCCACGGCACCGACCACCACGCGATGGTGCTGTTCGCCAGGCCGGTGATGGACCGCCGCGCCGACCGCAAATTCGCGCCGGAGATCACCATCAACCAGATCACCTGGCAATGCGGCAGCCTGAAGGAGATCGCCGACGCCTACGGTTATTTTCAGGAACAGCAGGTGCGTATCCAGCGGGTCGGGCGCGACATGCCGGGCAGCAATTGGCACACCTATGTCTATGACCCGGATGGGCACACCAACGAGTTCTATTACGGCATCGAGCAGATCGGCTGGAACCAGCATTCGAAGCCGCGCGACCTGTACTATCGCGGCTTTCAGGAAAAGCCTGACCTGCCGCAGATCAGCGAGGCGGCGGAACTGCGCGAGGCGCTGGCAAAGGGCATCGACATAGCTTCCGGTCACCGCCCGGCATTGCCGAACGGCGAGGCGCGCTTCGATGTCGATGGGGTGCTGTTACCGCGCCCGTTCAAGATTACCAAGGTCGGCCCGGTGCGCCTGTTTGTCGATGATGTCGATCGGGCCGAGGCGTTCTATGTCGGGCATGTCGGGCTGACGAAAAGCGAGGAGACGGTTTATCGCGGCGCTCGCTGCGTCTTTCTGCGCTGCGGTGCCGAGCATCACAGCATCGCGCTCTACCCCAAGGAACTGCGCGGCGTGCTCGGGCTCAGCCCGCACACCACCTGCCTGTCGTTCGGCGTCGAAGTGGCGAACTACGCGCAATTGCGGGCCGCAGTCGACTTCCTCAAAGCGCGCGGCTGCACCTTTATCGATACGATCGCACCGGAGCTTTATCCCGGGATCGACTATGCGGCCTTTGTGCTCGACCCGGACGGGCACTGCATCCAGCTCTACTACTACATGGAGCAGCTTGGCTGGGATGGGCGGGTTCGCACTGCCGCCGAGCGCCGCCCGGTATCGTGCGAATGGCCCGAGGCGCTGGAGCCGCTCTCCGACAGCTATACCGACCAGGTCTTCCAAGGCCCGTTCGGCTAGTTCGCCGCCGCCTGCCTCCGCGAGCCATCAAGCTAACAAGTAAACTCACAGTATGGTGGTTGAGTTGTCGTATTTTTCATAGTTGTCGTCCCTGCGAAAGCAGGGACCCACTGCGCAACAACTCATCAGCCCGACCGCGGGTCCCTGCTTTTGCAGGGACGCATATTTATTTATTTGATTTAAATTCGATCGAGCCTTGCGGCGCTTGAGGCGCGGGGTCAGGAGGCCTTGCGGCGGCGCTTTGGCGCCTCGTCCTCATGCGCGGCGGGCTTGGCTGGGGATTTCGCAGGGGTTGGTTTCGCGGTGGTGCGCGGCGTCTTCGCCTTGCCGCCCTCAACCGGCAATAGCAGGCTGCGCTGATTGCCCGTCGCTGCCTTGCGGCCGCGCGGCGCAGATTTGGCCGCCGGCTTCTCCTCCACCGCCTCGCCTTCATTCGCCGCCGCGCGGGTCCGACGCGACGCCGGCGTCTCCTCGGTGTCCTCGGCCGCCAGACTGCGCTTCAGGGCATCCATCAGGTTGATCACCTGGGCCGGCTTACGCTCCGGCTCCTGCGCCGGCAACTTGCCGTCCATCTTTTCGGCGATCAGTTCGCGCAGGGCGGTCTGATAGCGGTCGGTGAAGTCGGCGGCATCAAACGTCTTTGTCTTGCGTTTGATGATCTGCTCCATAATGGCGAGTTGGTCCTCGTCGGCCCCTTCGGCTGATATCGTCGAGAAATAATCCTCGGGCTTGCGCACCTCGTCATGGTAGCGCAACGCGTTGCCGAGCAGCCCGGTGCCCATTGGACGGATCGCGATGATCCGCTCCTGCCCGTTGATAACGACCTGGCCGATCGCGATCTTGCCGGTGTCGCGCAGCGACTCGCGGATCACGCGATAACCCTCCTCGGCGACGCTGCCGTCCGGGGTCAGGTAATAGGGCGAGTCGAAGAAGATCGGATCGACATCGTCGACGAATTCGACGATGTCGATCGTATCGGTGGTCTCCAGCCGCAATCGCTTGATGTCGTCGGGGTCGACCGTGATGTAGTGGCCCTTCTGGTATTCGTAGCCCTTGACGATCTCGTCGCGCTCGACCGGGCCGACACCCGGTACCGTCAGCTGCTGCTTCACGCGCTCGCCGGTCGGCTCGTGGATCATGTGAAAGCGCACCTTTTCGCGCTCGGTTGACGCCGTATAGAGGCGCACGCCGATCGTCACCAGCGACAGCTTGAGAAATCCGGTCCAGTACGGACGTGCGGCGGCAGCCATTCGAATGCTCCGTTTTCCCTTGGCTCAACGATACCGCGTGCCCTGCCGTTCCGCTATGGCGGATCGCGCCGGAATTGAGTAGGTAAAGCATCAGGGAGGATTCTAGATGACGCAGGATTACGCGCCCCGCCTGAGCCATGTCGGGCTGTATGTGACCGATGTGCCGACGATGATCGAGTTTTACACAAAGGTCCTCGGCTTTGTGGTCAGCGATGGGGCAGAGGACGGCCGCATTACGTTCCTCAGCCGCAACCCGGCGGATCACCATCAGGTTGTATTGGTGCGCGGCCGGCAGACCGGCAGCGACACGCCGATGGTCCAGCAGGTATCGTTCAACGTCGGCACCTTGGCGAATGTCCAGCGCGCCTATCGCAAGGTGAAGGCGGCGGGCTGCACGGTCATCGACCCGCGCTGTCACGGTAACGCCTGGTCGGTCTATTTCAGCGACCCCGAAGGCAATCGGATCGAAATGTTCTGCGACACTCCGTGGTACGTGCCGCAACCGCTCGGCTTCGAGATCGATCTGGAAAAGTCCGAGGACGAGCTTTATCGGGAGACTGAAGCGATCTGCCGCGCCAAGCCCGGGTTTCAGCCGATGGAGCAATGGCGGGCGGAGATTTCAAAGAAAATCGCCGCGCAAGCCGAAGCCTGATTAGGCTGCCGAAATCGGCGGCCGCGTTCTCTCCGCCGGCACGCCCGAACTTTCTTAATCATCACGCTGTTGGTGGCGGTAGGCGCCTCGCAACGAGGGGTTTGGCGCCGACTGCTCAACACGTTCAGCGTTGAGCCATTCAGTTCAGCACAGGGCAACCAGCTCAGCGTTGGGGATGAACGAACAACCGATATACCTGCAGCGTGCGTCCACCGGCATCGAGGGGTTCGACGACGTGCTCGCCGGCGGCTTGACCCGCGACCGGCTGCACCTGCTCGAAGGCAGTCCCGGGACCGGCAAGACAACGTTCGCCCTGCAGTTTCTGCGCGCCGGCGCCGAGGCCGGCGAGGTCGGGGTCTATGTCACCCTTGCCGAGTCCGAGCAGGAGCTGCGCGATGGCGCCGCGTCGCATGGGTGGTCGCTCGACGAGCACATCGTTGTGCTCGAGTTGATCGCGCCGGAAACCATCCTCGACCCCGACCAGCACCAAAGCCTGCTCTATTCATCCGATCTTGAGCTGGGCGAGACGATCCAGCGGATCTGCGAGGCAATCGAGCGGCTGAAGCCCAAGCGAGTGGTTATCGACAGCCTGTCGGAAATCCGTCTGCTGGCGCAAAGCTCGCTGCGCTATCGCCGGCAGGTTCTGGCGCTTAAGCATTATTTCGCACAGCAGGGCTCGACCGTCATCCTGCTTGACGATCTCACCACTGACGCGACTGACAGCGCGATGCACAGCATCGCGCATAGCGTCATCCACCTCGACCAGCTTGCGCCGCTTTATGGCGGCGAGCGGCGCCGCCTGCGTATTGTCAAATGCCGCGGCCAGAGTTTCGCGGGTGGCTATCACGATTTCACCATCCGGTCCGGCGGCGTACTCGTCTTTCCGCGGTTGGTTGCCGCGGAGTACCGGCAGTCGACGCTGGATCAGACGCTCCACAGCGGGGTGGGCGAACTCGACCAGTTGCTCGGTGGCGGGTTGGCCATGGGGTCGAGCACATTGATTATCGGGCCGGCGGGTGCGGGCAAATCGATCCTGACGCTGCAATACATCACCGCGACAGTCGAGCGCGGCGAGCGCGCTGCGCTGTTTGTCTTCGACGAGGAACTCGGGCTCCTGATCTCGCGGGCCAAGGCACTGGGCATGCCACTTGAGGAGATGCGCGCCAAAGGTCAGTTGATCATCGAACAGCTTGACGCGGCGGAGCTGTCGCCGGGTGAATTCGTGCATCGCGTCCGCACGCTTGTCGATCGCCAGCACAGCCGGTTCGTCGCGATCGATAGCCTCAACGGCTACCAGGCAGCGATGCCCGAAGAACAGTTCCTGATCCTGCACCTTCATGAATTGCTGCAGTACCTCAATCGACAGGGGGCGGCGACGTTCCTCACCGTCGCCCAGCATGGATTGATCGGCGAGATGACCCAGAGCCTCGATGTCACCTATCTCGCAGACAGCGTGATCATGCTGCGCTTCTTCGAGGCTCGCGGGCGAGTGAGGCGCGCCATGTCGGTGATCAAGAAGCGAACCGGATCGCACGAAAACACAATCCGCGAGTTCACGATCGGCGAGCGCGGGATCCGCGTTGGACCGCCGCTCGAACAATTTCAGGGCGTCTTGCGCGGCATACCGACGTATCTCGGCAGCGACGCACCGCTGCTGGAGGAGCGGAATTGACCTCTACGGCAGCAGCTGCTGCCGAGCGGGTACTGATCCTGGCGCCTAATGGACGCGACGCCATGGTGGCGCAAAACATCCTCAAGGATGCCGATATCCGGGCCGACATCTGCCCGGACCTGTCGCAGCTCGTGCAGGAGCTGGCGAGCGGCGCCGATCTGGGGCTGGTTACGGAGGAGGCTCTGCGCGGCGATACGCGGGCACTGATGAGCTGGGTCAGCACACAGCCGGCGTGGTCGGACCTGCCGTTCGTGGTCCTCACCGAACATGGCGGCGGCCTGGAGCGCAACCCTTCGGCGGTGCGACTGATGCAGGCCCTCGGCAACGTCACCTTTCTCGAGCGGCCGTTCCACGCAACGACCTTGATCAGCGTCGCACAAACCAATCTCCGCGGCCGGCGCCGCCAGTACGAATGGCGGCGCCTCAACGAGGAGCTCGAATCCCGGGTACAGGAGCGCACCGGCGAACTGGCCGCCGCCAACCGCGTGCTACTGGCGCAGATCGAAGAGCGCGAAAAGGTCGAGATTACATTGCGCCAGATGCAGCGGCTCGAAGCGGTCGGGCAACTGACCTCCGGTGTGGCGCACGATTTCAACAATCTGCTGACGGTCGTCCTTGGCAACGTCGAGGTGCTCGAAAGCGCGATGGAGCGGGCCGGGGTCGATGCCAAACTGACCAAGCGCCTCGGCTACATGCGCAACGCCGCCGAGCGCGGCGCCCGGCTGACGAGCCAATTGCTCGCCTTCTCGCGGCGCCAACGCCTCGAGCCCAAGGCCTGTGACCTCAACGAGATCGTCTCCAATATGCAGGACCTGCTGCAAAGTACGATCGGCGGCAGCATTCGCATCGACACCCGGCTCGAACCTTCGCTATCGAGCGCCATGGTCGATCCAACCCAGCTCGAACTTGCGGTGCTGAACCTGGCGATCAACGCGCGTGATGCCATGGGCGTCGGCGGCACCCTGTCGGTCGCAACCGCCAATGTGACGCTGAGGGCGCCGGCGCGCCCCGAAGAGCCACCCGCCGGCCATTACGTCTCTATCTGCGTCAGCGATACCGGCAGTGGCATGTCGGAGGAGGTTCGGCAAAAGGTTTTCGAACCGTTCTTCACCACCAAGGATATCGGCAAGGGTTCCGGCCTCGGCTTGAGTCAGGTTCTCGGGTTTGCGCAGCAATCGGGGGGCGGCGTACGCATCAGCTCCCGGCTCGGCCGCGGCACTTCGGTGTTTATCTATCTGCCGCAGACGCAAGCCCATCCCCGCACCACGCGGCGATCGGCCCGCGTCGGAGCGGCGAGCGATGCGGCCGGACGCGAGCACATCCTGCTGGTCGATGACGATGCCGGCGTGCGCGAGGTCACGGCGACCATCCTGCGCGGGCTTGGCTACACCGTGTACGAGGCGGGCAGCGGCGGGGCGGCGCTCGAATCCCTGCAATCGCATCCGCAGATCGATCTCGTGCTGATCGATTTCGCGATGCCGGGTATGAGCGGCGCCGATGTGGTGCGCCGGCTGCGCGCGACGCATCCGCGCCTGCCGACCGTGTTCATCACCGGCTTCGCCGATCGCACGGCTCTGGCCGACGTCAGCGAGACGCACATCATCGGGAAGCCGTTTCACCCGGATGAGCTGGCCGGTAAGGTACGCGCCGCTCTCTCCTCGGTCGAGATGGGCCACTCCGCCCAATAGCAGACCGGCGGGCCGTCAAAGCACAGCGTGCAAGACGGGTTGGCTGTACTTGTGCAGACCCGGTATGGTTGCGCTGACGCGTCTCGCCTCCAGTGGAGCCCTCATGCCGATCATCTCCGATGTACGCGAGTACCTCGATGAACTGACCGAGATCCGCCGCGATATCCACGCCCATCCCGAGATCGGCTTTACCGAGGAGCGGACCGGCGATCTGGTGGCGCAGAAACTTAAGGAATATGGCTGCGAGGTACATCGCGGCCTGGCGAAAACCGGGGTGGTCGGCACGCTGCGCAAGGGTAATTCGCTGCGTGCGATCGGCCTGCGGGCCGACATGGATTGCCTGCCGATGCAGGAGCACAACGAGTTTGCGCATCGCTCGACGCAGGACGGGCTGATGCATGCCTGCGGCCATGACGGGCACACGACGATGCTGCTCGGCGCCGCCCGCTACCTGTCGCAGACGCGCAATTTCGAGGGCACCGTGCACTTCATCTTCCAGCCCGGCGAAGAGGGCTACGGCGGGGGCCGGGTCATGGTGCAGGAGGGGCTGTTCGAGAAATTCCCCTGCGACGCGGTGTTCGCGATGCACAACAAGCCGGGCATACCGATCGGCAGTATGGCAATACGCCCCGGCCCGATGCTGGCGGCGTCCGACCGTTTCGACATCCGCATCAAGGCCAAGGGCGGGCACGCGGCGCACCCGCATCTCGGCACCGACCCGTTTGTGATCGGGGCGCAGATCGTCATGGCGCTGCAGACGATCACCGCGCGCAACATCGATCCGGTGGATTCTACCGTCATCAGCATCGGCTTCATGAAGGGTGGCTCGGCCTATAACGTGATCCCGGATGACCTCCATATCGGCGGTACGGTGCGCAGCTTCCGCCCGGAGACGCGCGACCTGCTGGAACAACGGATGACCGAGATCACCGCCGGCACCGCCGCGCTGTTCGGCGCCAGTGCCACCTGCGATTACCGGCGCGGCTATCCGCCGACCATCAATCATGCCGATGAGGCCACCTTCGCCGCCGATGTCGCCGCGGAAATCTGCGGCGAGGAACAGATCGACCGCAACGTGGCGCCATCCCTGGGAGGCGAGGACTTCTCCTACATGCTGCAAAGGGTGCCGGGCGCGATGATGTGGATCGGCAACGGACCGGGCGAAGGCGGCTGCCTGCTGCATAACTCCCGCTACGACTTCAACGACAGCGCCTTGCCGGTTGGGGTGAG
>Ga0213875_10002659_pt1 | contig 10553 bp, 10 predicted proteins | sample BarmaccomBMRX_R8_FD_160105 | JGI IMG/M metagenome (GOLD analysis project Ga0213875, IMG submission 160105) | Root-associated microbial communities from Barbacenia macrantha in rupestrian grasslands, the National Park of Serra do Cipo, Brazil - RX_R8 | ecosystem: Host-associated > Plants > Roots... | reverse complement strand
CCAGCACCCGGCACAGCACCTCGCCCTGGCCAGGCTGGGGCACCGGTACCCGCTCCACGGTGAGCTCCCCGAACTCGCGGAGCAGGGCCGCATCCATCTCGGCCGGGATCGTCATCGCTGCGCTCCTGCGGCGGCCGCGCTCAGCCCGTTGCCCACGGCTCCGTCCTGGCCGGCGAGCTGCGCCCAGATTTCCCTGACCCGGCGGACCACATGATCGGCCACCGCTTCGGCGATTGCCTCGGCCCGGTCCGGTTCGGCCCGCTCGGGACGCCCGTACCACCCGGTCGGGGCGATGTCGTGGAAGTCCTGCAGGACCGGGTAGACGTCGCGCTGCCTGAACAGCTCGTGGGCGGTCCCGCCGGAGGCCAGGTCGCTGGGCTCGCTGGTGCGGGTCTGATCCAGCTGGACCAGACCCGGCTCGTACGCCAGTACGGCCGCGGTCTCCATCGACCCGGCGTGGGTGAACTCCATCTCGTCCGGATACAGGCTGTGGGTGATGACGTGCGTCTCGGCGATGAGGATCCGCAGCCCATACTGCTGCTGCGCCTCGGCGGCGGCCAGCCGTAGCGTCGGCGAGTTCCCCTCGTGCCAGTTCACTACCACGATCCGGGACACACCAGCTCCCGCCAGCGCCGCGCACACGTCGACGAGGATGGCCGTCAGCGTGCTCGGGGACAGCGAGAGCGATCCCGGCCAGGGCAGGTGATAGGGCGCCACACCCACCGGGCCGAGGGGGGCGACCACGGTGTCCAGCCGGAACGCGACCCGTTCGGCGACGGACTGGGCGGCGAACGCGTCGGTGCCGAGCGGCAGGTGGCCGCCGTGCTGCTCGACGCTGCCAGCGGCGACGACCGCCGCGCCGCTCGCCGCCAGCAGCCGCGCGGCCACCGGCTGGGACAGCCGCTCGAGCTGACGATCAAGGTGACGCGGCATGGTCTTTCAGCCTCCGTATCCCGCGGTCACGCCCTGCGCGACCGCGTTTCTGTGGGCGCCGATCGGGGTCTGCCACGCCTCGGTGACGACATCGACGAGGGAGGGGCGTCCGGCCCCAAGTGCGGCGGAAAGCGTGCTCTCGAGCGCGTCCGGGCCGGTGACCCGCGCACCGTGCAGCCCGAACGCTCCGGCCACGTCGCCGTAGGCCACGTCGGCGAAGTCATCGTCGCCGAAGCCGCGACCGAAGGTAATCCGCCGGTACCAGCGGATCCAGCCGAGCGAGCGGTTGTTCAGGACTACGACGGTGATGGGCAGGCCGAGCTCGGCGACGGTGGCCAGCTCGCCGACGGCATAGCCGAGGGCGCCGTCGCCGGTCAGCACCACGGTCCTGCCCGTTGCCGGGCCGGGTTCGCTGGCCGTGGCCGTGGCCGCGCCGATCGCGGCGGGCAGTGCGTAACCAAGGCCGGCCTGGCCACGCGGGAACAGGACCCGGCGTCCCGGCCGGCGTTGCTCGAAGTACACCCCGCCCCAGCCACTGGCCAGGCTGGCGTCGCAGATCAGGATGTCCTGCGGTGCGAGCACCTGCTCCAGCGCGGCCAGCACCCGCTGCGGCGCGATCGGGACGGCGTCACTGGCGCGTTCGGTCTCCCGGGCAGCGCGCCAGTCCGCGGTCAGCACGGCCAGCCTGGCCCGCCAGGCGCTCCGGTCAGGCTCCGCGCTGGCGGCCGGGGATCCGGTACTCAGCTCGGCCAGCAGCGCCGTCAGGCCGGCCCGGGCGTCCGCGAGCATGGCCGCCACGACCTCGAAGGCGCGGCCGAGCTCGGCTGGATCGATGTCGAGCTGCACGACGAGCTGGCCGGCCCGCGGCAGCGTCCAGCCGTACGTGGCGCCCCCGCTGGCCTTGGTCCCGGCCAGCAGCACGACGTCCGCCTCGGCCAGCGCCGTCGCGGCCGCGCCGGTGCCCATCGTGCCGGTCACGCCAACGCTCAGCGGATGATCCTCCGCGATCGCGCCCTTGCCGGTCAAGGTGGTGCCGACCGCCGCGGAAAGGCGTGTGGCCAGGGCGGTGATCGCCGGCCCGGCGCCTGAATGCACGACCCCGCCGCCGGCCAGCAGGAACGGCCGCTCCGCCCGGCGCAGCACCCGCGCGACGGCGGCCACGTCAGCGGGCTCGGGGGGTGGCCGGAAAGCCGGGAAGACCCCGAACCGGGCCGAGGCCGCCCGCGGCGGCACCGGGTCGGCCGGGGCGTCAAGCACGTCCTGCGGCAGCAGCAGCGCGACCGGCCCTGGTCTGCCGCTGGTCGCCTCCCGGAACGCCTGCCGGACCAGACCCGGCATCGCGGCCGCGTCCGGGATGCTGGCCAGCCACTTGGTCACCGGGGCGAGCAGCGCAGCCTGATCCAGCGCCTGTGAGGCGGCGGACCGGTACCGATGCGGCGCCATCCGGATAGGTAGGTCGCTGACCAGCGCGACCACCGGCACCGAAGCGCCCAGCGCCTCCCCGAGACCCGAGGGCAGCTTGGCCGCACCGGGCCCCACGGTCGCGTCGCAGACACCCACCTGCCCGGTGACCCGGGCATAGCCGTCCGCGGCGTACGCGGCGGTGCGTTCGTCCCGTACCAGCACGTGGGTAAGGGCCGGGGCCAGGTCCAGGATGGCATCGTAAAGGGCAAGGGTCTGGCCACCGGGAACCCCGAACACGTGCCGGACGCCGTGCTCGGCCAGCAGTCCTGCGAGCAGGGCCCCGCCGTGACCGCCCGCTCGATCTGCGCCCACCGACGGCCTCCCCTTCCTTCCGTCTACCCGCACGCATGCGCCTGCCTGGTTGCCGGCAGCGGGGGTCCGCTCGCGCCCACCAGGGAATGCAAGCGTTTGCAACAATGCTTCTCCATCGATGCGGGCGTTGTCAAGAACAGGCCCACGGGGACCTGGAGCGAGGGCCGAGGTCGGCCCTAGACGCCTGCGCCGGGCGGCGGAGGAGCGGTCGAACCTCGCAGCACAAGCTCACCGGAGATCAGCACGGTCTCGGGGTTCCGGCTGGGCTCGGCCACTAGGGCCGTGAGCATTTCCGCGGCGCGGGTACCCACGTCGTACTGCGGGATCCGGATCGTCGTCAGCGGCGGCTGCAGCCGGCTGGCCAGCAGCATGTCGTTGAAGCCCACGACCGAGATGTCCGCCGGGCAGCTCCTCCCCCGGTCCGCCGCGGCCACGATGATGCCGAGCGCGATCAGGTCGTTTCCCGCCACCACGCCGGTGATCCGGGGGTGCTCGGTGAGCAGGGTCTGCGCCGCCGCGTACCCGGCCGCCTCGTCGAAGGCAGAAGCCTCGAGCGCCGCCACCTCGGGAAGGCCGAGGCTCGTGACCTTGGCGTCGAAACTGGACCGCCGCCTGGCCCCGTTCGAGGTGGACAGCGGGCCGCCCACGAAGGCCAGCCTGCGATGACCGAGCGCGTGCAGGTGCTCGACCGCCTCTACCGCGCCGTTGATGTCGTCGGGGATCACCGCTGACACCCCGCCGCGGTCGATGGTCCTGTTGACCAGCACGATCGGCGTGCCGCCGGCCCGCAATTCGCTCACCAGCGGGTCCTCGCGGCAGGCCATGGCCAGCAGCAAACCGTCCGCCTGAGCCTCCAGCATCGCGGCGACCTGCCGCCTGGCCTTGCCCATGTCATTGTCGGAGCTGGAGAGCAGCAGCGAATACCCGGCCCGGTCGAGCACGTCTTCCGCGCCCCGGACCACGGGCGGGAAGAAGGGGTTGGTGATGTCGGGCACCACCATCCCGATGGACATCGAGCGCCGCGTCTTCAGCGCCCGCGCCATCCCGTTGACCCGGTACCCGAGGCCGTCCGCGGCCTCCCGGACCCGCTCCAGCGTGCGCGGGTTGAGCAGGGGCGCGGTCCGTTCGTTCAGCGCGCGGGACACGGTGGAGATGTGCACCCCCGCCGCCTCGGCCACATCCTTCAGACGCGGTGAGCGGCGGTCCAGGGTCATGGCGCCACGCCCGGCCGGCCCGGACGACCCGGCGGCTCAGGACGACGGCCCTCACCGTTGCCGGATGACACGTCTCACACTCCGATGCAAACGCTAGCTCTAGAGTTCAGGCAATGTTATCAGCAGATGAAACAATCTCCCGGGCATCCAGGGCGGGATCCAGGGCGCGATTCAGGGCGGGATTCAGGCCCGGTCGTTATGCATTGGCCCAGGCCTGACGTCCTGCAAGGCCAGAAGGCCTTGACAGGTGGACTGCCCGTTGAATACCGTCACCGCAAACGGTTGCAGTGCCCGGCTCGACCGGCTGGCGAACGCCGGCGATCCTCTATCAGCCGGGCGCCCAGCCAGCGGATCGGCCTGCGGAGAGGGGACAGCCCGTGCCGGATGCCGAGATCGTCTCGGCCGTGGCCAACTGGGGTCCGCGGTTCACCGCCCAGGGAGTCGATCCCGGTGATTTCGCCCGGGTGACGGGACCGCTCGAACGCTGGGCGGACTGGCTGGACGCCTGGTGCGCGAACGGCGATCTGCACGCCGGGCTGGCCCGCGAAGCGGAGCAGGCGGACAGGTCCCTCACGGCGGGACAGGCCTGGGTGCGGGCCGCCCTGAGCTACCACTTCGCCAAGTTCGTGTGGATGCTCGACCAGGGTAAGCACCGAGGTGCGGCCGATCGCGCGGTGGCCGCCATGACCCGCGCGCACCGACTGCTCGATCCCACCGCCGAACGGGTGGAACTGGCCTTCGACGGCGCCACCATGGTGGGAAACCTGCGCCGTCCACCGGGTGCCGGCCGGCCGCCACTGGTCATGCTCATCGCCGGCCTCGACTCCACCAAGGAAGAGTTCTTCGCGGTCGAGAACGTCTTCCTGGCCCGCGGGATGGCCACGTTCTCCCTCGACGGCCCGGGCCAGGGGGAAACCGGCTACACCACCACCATCCGGCCTGACTTCGAGGCGCCGGTCGCCGCCGCGCTCGACGTACTGTGCGGCCGCCCCGACCTGGACGGTGAGCGGGTCGGGATGCTGGGAGTGAGCCTCGGGGGGTACTACGCCGCCAGGGCGGCCGCGTTCGAGCCCCGGATCCGGGCGGTCGTGGTCTCCGGTGGGCCGTACGACTACGGCGCCCTGATAAGGGACCGGCCCGCGCACAGCCTGGCTACCTTCGCCCGCAGCAGCGGGACGAGCAGCCTTCAGGAGACCTACGAGTTCGCGTCCCGGATCACCCTGAAGGGTGTGCTCGGCCGGCTCGTCCAGCCCATGGTCGTCGTCTTCGGCAAGCGCGACAGGCTCGTCCCCTGGCAGCAGGCCGTCCGGGTGGCGGATGAGGCACCGCACGCGGACCTGTGGATGTTCGACGACGGCAACCACGTCTGCATGAACCTCACCTATCGCTGGCGGCCGCAGGCCGCCGACTGGCTGGCCGAGCGGCTGGCCGAGGTCACCTGACCGCTGGCCCGGCGGCGCCGGGCCAGCGGCTGAGGTTCAGCGGTTCAGCAGGCTCATGTCCGCGTACCTGTCCCCGGCGGCCACTCCGGGCGGGAAGGCCGCGTCGATGCTGGCCATTTCCTCCGCCGTCAGCCGGATGGAAGCGGCGGCGAGGTTCTGCTCCAGATGCGCCATGCTGGCGGTGCCGGGGATGGGGATGATGTCCTCCCCCCGCGCCAGCAGCCAGGCCAGCGCGAGCTGAGCCGCGGTAATCTGCCTATCCTCGGCGATGGCTTGCAGCCGTGCCGCGACCGCGGCGTTGGCGGCCAGGTTGACGGCCTGGAAGCGCGGATGCTGTCGCCTGATGTCGGAATCCCCCAGCTCAGCCGGGTCACTGAAGCGCCCGGCCAGGAAGCCGCGGCCGATCGGGGCATACGCCACGAACGAGATGCCGAGCTCACGCACCACCGGCAGGATCTCGGCCTCCGGCTCCCGCGACCACACGCTGTACTCGGTCTGCAGCGCCGTGATGGGGTGCACGGCGTGCGCTCGGCGGATCGTCTCCGGCGCCGCTTCGGATAGCGCCAGGTGACCGACCTTTCCCGCGGTGACCAGCTCGGCCATGGCGCCCACGGTGTCCTCGATCGGCACCTTCGGGTCCACCCGGTGCAGATAGTAGAGGTCGATGTAGTCCACGCCGAGCCGCCGCAGGGACGCGTCGCATGCCGCAGGCACGTAGGCAGGGTCACCGCTGACCCGCAGGAACGAACCGTCCGGCCGGCGGATGTTGCCGAACTTGGTCGCGAGCACGACCTGGTCCCGGCGCCCGGCCAGGGCTCGCCCGAGCAGTTCCTCGTTGGTGAACGGGCCGTAGGCGTCGGAGGTGTCGAGGAAGGTGCAGCCCAGCTCGAGTGCCCGGCTGAGCAGCCTCAACGAGCCGCTCGCCTCCGGAGTGCCATACAGGCCGCTGAGCGCCATGCAGCCAAGCCCGATGGACGGCACCGCCAGCCGCGCTGCGCCGAGGTAGCGGATCCCCAGGTTGTCGCTCACGTCACCTCCACGTCTCGTGCAATCGTTTGTATCGAGAATAGCAAGATAATCCGTCCTGGTCGCCTGGGCCGGCTCACTCGGCCGGCAAACGGGCTGCTCGCCCTGCCGCTGTGAGCCCCCAGATCGGCGGGCGCCTCGGGACCTGCTCGCCACCGGGGTCTGCCGGGGCGTAACTTCGGTAAGGGTGATCGCCGGCGTCATCGGGCCGCTGGCCGTACCCGAGGAGGAGGTCGGCCGGTGGGTGCCTACGACGAGGTGTACCAGGCCAGCGTGGCCGATCCAGAGGCGTTCTGGCTGCAGGCGGCGGAGGCGATCGACTGGCACGTGGCGCCGGCCCGCGCGCTGGACGCGGCGGCGCCGCCGTTCTACCGGTGGTTCCCCGACGGTGAGCTGAACGTGTGCCACAACGCGGTCGACCGGCACGTCGAGGCGGGCCGGGGAGACCAGGCGGCGCTGGTCTACGATTCCCCGGTCACCGGCACCCAGCGCACCTACACCTACACGCAGCTGCGCGATGAGGTCGCGGCGTTCGCGGGCGTGCTGGCCGGGCTGGGCGTGGAACGCGGGGACCGGGTCGTGATCTACATGCCGATGGTGCCCGAGGCGGCGATCGCGATGCTGGCGTGCGCCCGCATCGGCGCGGTGCACTCGGTGGTCTTCGGCGGGTTCGCGGCCCGGGAACTGGCCGTGCGGATCGATGATGCCGCGCCGAAGGTGGTCGTGTCGGCGTCGTGCGGCATCGAGGGCAAGCGCGTCATCGAGTACAAGCCGCTGCTCGACGCGGCCATCGAGCTCGCCACCCACGAGCCCGCCCGGTGCGTGATCCTGCAGCGGCCGCAGGCCCGGGCCGCGATGGGCGAGCGCGACGTGGACTGGGCGCAGGCCGTCGCGGCAGCGTCCCCGGCCGGCTGCGTGCCGGTCCGGGCCACCGACCCGCTGTACGTGCTGTACACCTCGGGGACGACGGGCAAGCCCAAGGGCGTCGTCCGCGACGGCGGCGGCTACGCCGTCGCGCTGGCCTGGACGATGCTCAGCGTGTACGACGTCGGCCCCGGCGAGGTCATGTTCACCGCGTCCGACGTCGGCTGGGTCGTCGGGCACTCCTACATCGTCTACGCGCCGCTGCTGGCCGGGGCGACCACCGTCCTGTACGAGGGCAAGCCGGTCGGCACGCCCGACGCGGGCCAGTTCTGGCGAGTCGTGCAGGAGCACAAGGTGAAGAGCCTGTTCACGGCGCCCACGGCGTTCCGGGCGATCAAGAAGGAGGACCCGGACGCCGGCTACGCCAGGCAGTACGACCTGTCGTCGCTGAAGTACCTGTTCCTCGCGGGCGAGCGGCTCGATCCCGAGACCTACCACTGGGCCGCGGAACACCTGGGCATCCCGGTCATCGACCACTGGTGGCAGACCGAGACGGGCTGGCCCATCGTGGCGAACCCGGCCGGCATCGAGCTGCTGCCCATCAAGCCGGGCTCCCCCACGGTGCCGCTGCCCGGCTGGGACGTGCAGGTCCTCGATCCCTCCGGTGAGGCCGCCGAGCCCGGCACCGATGGCGCGATCGTGGTCAGGCTGCCGCTGCCGCCGGGCGCCTTCCCGACGCTGTGGAACGACGACGAGCGGTTCGTCGAGTCGTACATGACGGCCTTCGACGGCTACTACCTGACCGGTGACGGCGGCCGCATCGACGCCGATGGCTACGTCTTCGTGATGGGCCGCACCGACGACGTCATCAACGTGGCCGGGCACCGGCTGTCCACCGGCGGCATGGAGGAGGTGCTCGCCGGGCATCCAGACGTCGCCGAGTGCGCCGTGATCGGCGTGGCCGACCCGATGAAGGGCCAGATCCCGCGCGGGTTCGTCGTGCTCAAGGCGGGCGTGCAGCCGGATGAGGCCAAACTGGCCGCCGAGCTGGTGCAGATGGTGCGCGACCAGGTCGGCGCCGTGGCCTCGCTTCGGGACGTGGCCATCGTGGCTGCCCTGCCGAAGACCCGTTCGGGCAAGATCTTGCGCAAGACGATGCGCGAGATCGCCGACGGCGACGAGGCATCGGTCCCGGCGACCATCGAGAGCACCGACGTCCTGGACGCGCTGCGGCCGGTGCTCCGCCCGGCCTGACCGATCAGCGGCCTAGAGAAGCATCTTCTGGTAGAAGTTCGTCAGCCAGGCCTCGAACTCATCGGGGCTGAGGCCGCGTCCGAGGGTGAGGCTGCGGTAGGTCCCGGGGTCGATCGCGACCCAGAAGACTTCCTCGGCGTAGTGCTGGGTGACGTGTGACGCCAGACCTGGCTTGGCCAGCAGCCCGGCCGCGATCCGGTGCGCGCCGATCCTGCGGTTCTCGGTCATCTGGGCCCAGAGCGCGGCCATGTCGGTGCTGCCCGATGCGGCCTGCTCGACGACCCAGAAGACCGGTGCGGCGCGGCCGTTGATGTCGCGGGTGTGGCGGGCGTGCAGGGCGAGCATGGCGGGCGCGTCGGGGGCGGCCTGCATGGCGGCGACCGAGTCGCGGCCGAGCATGGGGACCGGGCGCAGGTCTCCCGCGATGGCGTAGTCGACGGCGATCTTGAGCAGTTCGGCCTTGGTCCGGTAGAGGGCCTCGACGGTCTTGACCGAGACACCAGCCTGACCCGCCACGGCGCGCATGGTGGTGCCGGACCAGCCGTGGCTCTCGAAAACCTCCTTGGCCGCGACCACGATGGCTTCCCTGGTGCGCGCGGCAGCGGCCGCTCGCCGGGGAGCGTGGTAGGCGCGGCTCGGGGGGTTGACGGGATCCGCCATATTCGTTAGGGTCACACCCTATCAAGGTTGGTTAGGGTGTAACCCTATCAGATGCGCTGCGCCTTGCCCGGAGGGGGAGATTTCCGATGGCCACCAGCACCGACAATCAGACGACCGCCGTGTGCGTCCGCAGCCTGCACCTGATGGCGGAGGGCAGCCGCGAGGAGTTCGAGCAGGTCCTGCACCCGGAGGCCGTCAACCGGGAGGCAGCCACCGAACCGCCGGCCGCCCGCCAGGGCGGCCCGGCCGGGTTCTGGGTCACCGCCCAGTGGCTCCGCGCCGCGTTCTCCGGGTTGCGCTTCGAGGTCCACCAGACCGTCACCCAGGACGATCTGGTGGTCCTGCACGTGACCATGTCCGGCCGGCACACCGGCGCCTTCGTCAGCTACCGGCCGGGGACCGCCGACGTGGACAGCGCCATGCCGCCCACCGGGAAGGAATTCGCCGTCACCCAGACCCACTGGTTCCGCACCAGGGACGGCAAGGTCGCCGAGCACTGGGCCAACCGCGACGACCTGGCCATGGGGCGCCAGGCCGGCTGGGTACCGCCGTCCCGGCGTACCTGCTGCGGATGGCGATCGCCCGGCGGCAGGCACAGAAAGGCTGATCAGCGTTCGTAGTGGTACCGGCAGGCGGCGATCCGGATCTCCCCCGCGACGACCTTGTAGACGAGGCGATGCTCGTCGGTGATCCGGCGCGACCAGTAGCCCTGGAAGCCATGCTTGAGCGGCTCGGGCTTGCCGATGCCCTCGTTGCCATGCCGCTGTATATCAGAGATCAGCGTGTTGATCCGCTTCAGCACCTTGCGGTCCTGCTGTTGCCACCAGACATAATCGGCCCACGCCGCCTCGTCCCAGATGAGCTTCACTCAAGGAGTTCCCGTTCGGCGCCTCCATCGTGCTCGAGACGGTCGATGGACGCCAGCAGCCGCCGGGCGTTCTCGGGACTGCGGAGAAGGTAAGCGGTTTCCTTGAGTGACTCGTAGTCATCGAGCGCGACGATCACTACCGGTTCGTGCCCGGCTCGGGTGATGACCACTTCCTCCCGGTCGTCAACGACGGCATTGAGGGTCTCGGCGTAGTGCGCCCGGGACTCCGAGTACGTCATGGTCTTCAAGGTGTCGCCTCTCAGCGGTATACGTACAAGAAATTGTACGTATATCTCCTGGTGGTCGCAAGCGACCTCGGACTTACGGGTGCCGGTTTGCGGCGGGGGCGGCGGGTAGGGAAAGCGGGCCCCGTTACCGGCAAGACCGCCCCAGCCCCACGAAACGGAGCGATGATGACCCGCCCCGCCGGCTCAGACCCCGCACCCCGGACCCTCAGGGACATGCCCAGAGCGGGATGGCTCGCCATCCTGCGGCGCGCGCTGCGCGAGTTCAAGC
>Ga0213875_10002658_pt1 | contig 10561 bp, 10 predicted proteins | sample BarmaccomBMRX_R8_FD_160105 | JGI IMG/M metagenome (GOLD analysis project Ga0213875, IMG submission 160105) | Root-associated microbial communities from Barbacenia macrantha in rupestrian grasslands, the National Park of Serra do Cipo, Brazil - RX_R8 | ecosystem: Host-associated > Plants > Roots... | reverse complement strand
ACCTCTTGACCTGGGGCCAGCACGGCTTGCGCAGCGGATGCCGCGGTCGCCGCCGCTGGTGTTGGCGCCACAGCCTGTTCGGCCACGGCCGCGACAACTTCGGCTACGCCGTTCGACGGTGCCTCCTGGATCTCGCCCGCGTGGCCCTCCACGACCGTCGCGGCTGCCGCCTCCGGCTGAGGTGCAGCGGCCGTCGATTCGGCGCCTGCCGCACCTGCCTCGGCTTCCGTGCGATTCGCACTTAAACGTTCAAGCCGCGTTACGACCGCGTGTGCAGCTTGTGGCGTTTCGATGCGCTTCAGGCCTTCTTCGAGCACGCGCTCAATGCGCTGCTCAGGCTCTTCCATGTGCCCGGCCTTGTCGCCTCCTGACCGGAATGTTACCTTTCTGATGCTCCGGGAGGGAGAAGCATGACCGTGGCGACAGTTGGCCAGAAGACCGTTCTGGTCATTGAAGATGATCCCTGGACCCGTACTATCACCACGGCATTACTTGCAGGTGAAGGCTTCGCGGTTGTTGAAGCCAAGAACGGCGAAGAGGGACTGCAGCAAGCACGCGCGCACACGCCGAACGCCATTCTGCTAGACCTGGCGCTGCCAACGAAGTCCGGGCTGGATGTTCTGCGCGAACTCAAGAGCGAGACGTCCACGAGGGGAATCCCGGTCATTGTGGTCAGCGCGTATGGCTCGCTGATGAACGAGAGCGATGCGCATCACGCGGAGGGCGTGATTCAGAAACCGTTCGACTACGACGATCTCGTCGGCCAGGTCGAGCGCGCAACGGCGAGTTCTCTCGAAGTCGCGCTTACCTGATCTAAAATTCGGGAGCGCATGAGCAGCACGCTCCCGAGCAACGTCGAACAGTTCCCCGCCAAGCCGCCGCCGAGCAAAGATCGTGCGCCGATCGGCGGCATCGTCGTCACGGTCATTCTGGCCCTGGCGCTGATCGCGATCATTGTTGTAGCCGTCACGCGGTTACAAAGCGGGGGCCTGGTCAGGCCCGCCACCACGCCGACAAGCGTTACCTCATCGCCTGCCGAAGCCACGGTTCAGGCCGCTGGCACACCCGCCGATCCCGCAACGCAACAGGCCATTCAGCAAGTGATCAGTGCGGTGGACGCAGCGCAAGTACAGGCGATCCAGTCCGGCGATCCGAGCGTGATGTCGTCGACGGCGACGTCCCAGTTTTACCAGGACCAGGTCGCTAACAATCAGGACCTGGTCGATAACGGCGTCAGCGACATCAAGCTCGTGAACATTGAGTGGGGCGACGTCCTGGTCAGCGGGAACACGGCCGTCGCAACCGACTACGAGACGTGGAGCACCACGTTCCAGGACGGCACCACCGAGCAGTCTCGTGACCGCAACGTCTACACGTTGATCAACGACAACGGCACCTGGAAGGTCCAGGCGGACGACCACCCGGACCAGCAGGCCGCCGCCTCCCAGACGCCCGGACCGCCGGCCGCTCCCTAAGTCCCCAGGAAGGCGCGCCGACAACCTGGTGCGCAAAAGTAGTAGGTCTGGCCGTCCTTCTCAACGGTCCACTTGGCGGATGCAACGTCTACCGTCATGCCGCAGATCGGGTCGATCGCAGTTGCACGTTCCGCGATACGTGGACTCTGTGTGCGCGACCTGCGCAACTGGACGATCTCCGCCAGGATGCTGAGCGCAATCTCGGGGGCGGTGGCGGCTCCCAGGTCCAAGCCCGCGGGCGCTTTCATTCGATCAAGGACGTCTTCGGCGATGCCGTCGGCCTGGAGCTCGCCGCGCAGTGCCTCAGCGCGGCGGCGGCTGGCGACCATTGCCACGTACCGTGCGCCCGCCGCCAATGCCGAGCGCACGAGCGGATGGTCCTCGTCGCTGCTCATTGCCGCCGCGACGACCCATACGTCCTGGCTCAGGATGTCGTCCAGTGAGGTACGCACGCGGAACCCGAGCGGACGTGCCAGTGCCGCCAACGCGTCGGCGACGGGTGATTCGCCGAGGACCACGAGTTCTGGTGGAGGAAGTACGGGTTCGAGATAGATCTCGAGCGTCCCGCCGCTGTGACAGGTCATGGGATAGTTGACGACGCCCTCTTCTTCGCGCGGTGTCGGCGAAAGCCGCACCAGCCGCGACTCACCACTGGAGAGGGCCAGCGCGGCCTCCCGCTCGATGGCGGTGTGCACGCAGCCACCGCCAACCCACCCGATGGGTCTCGACTCAGGTACCAGCAGCGCGCGGTCGCCTGGCCGTGCCGAGGCGGGTTTGATGCTGCGCACGACGGTGGCGATCACGAACGGCTGGCCGTCCCGACGTAGGGCAGCCGCGCGCTCCAGGAGCTCGCCCGGGGCGACGCCCAAGGTCAAAGTGCCACACCCTTCTCCTGCAGGATGCGCCAGATGCGCGGCGGCGTCATGGGAATATCCACGTGCGTGATGCCGAGATGCGACAGCGCATCCACGACCGCGTTGACGATTGCCGGTGGAGCTCCAACGGTCGCGGATTCGCCAACGCCCTTCGCGCCGAGCGGGTGGTGCGGCGAAGGTGTCACCGTCCGGTCGGTCTCCCAGCTCGGCGTCTCCATGGCGGTCGGCACCAGATAGTCCATGAGCGTGCCGCCGTGCATATTGCCGTCCGCGTCGTACCAGATCTGTTCGTACAGTGCGGGCGCCAGCCCCATGGCGAGCCCGCCGTGGATCTGGCCTTCGACGACCATCGGATTGATGACGGTGCCGCAGTCGTCGATCGCCACGAACCGCCGCACATGCACCTCACCTGTGCCCCGATCGATGTCGACCACCGCGATGTACGCCCCGAATGGGAAGGTAAGGTTTGGCGGGTCGTAATAACAGACCGCCTCGAGCCCTGCCTCCATCCCCTGCGGGTGGTTGGTGTAAGCCGCGAACGCGAGGTCCGCCATCGTCCTCGCCCGCTCCGGCGCACCCTTGACCTGGAACTGGTAATCCTTCCACTCCAGGTCGTCCACGCTGCACTCGAGCAAATGCGCCGCCAGGCGCGCCGCCTTGTCGCGGATCTTGCGCGCAGCCATGGCCGTGGCTGCGCCCGCGGTGGGCGTCGACCGGCTGGCATAAGTCCCCAGCCCGTATGGCGCCGTGTCAGTGTCGCCGTGCTCGACCTCGATGTTTTCGACCGGCAGCCCCAGCTCTTCGGCAACGATCTGCGCAAACGTTGTCTCGTGGCCCTGGCCCTGCGTCTGCACGCCGATGCGCACGATCGCCGAGCCAGTCGGATGCACCCGGATCTCGGCGCTGTCGAACATCTTGATGCCAAGAATGTCGAAGGTGTTCGACGGGCCGGCACCAACGATCTCGGTGAACGTCGAGATGCCAATGCCCATCAGTTCGCCGCGTGCCCGCTTTTCGGCCTGCTCGCGTCTGAGATCGGCGTACCCGATTTTGTCCAGCGCCTTTTGCAATGCGGCTGGGTAATTCCCGGAGTCATATTCCCACCCCAGACACGAACGGTAGGGGAACTGGTCCGGTTGGATGAAATTCTTCTGCCGCAGCTCCACGGGGTCCATGTTGAGCTTCAAGGCCAGAGAGTCGACCATGCGCTCGATGGTGTGCACGGCCTCCGTGACACGGAAGGAGCATCGGTAAGCCACACCGCCCGGCGGCTTGTTGGTGTAGACGCCGTCCACCTCAACGAATGCCTGCGGCATGTCGTACGAGCCGGTGCAGATCGAAAACAGGCCGGCCGGGAACTTGGACGGATTGGCAGCGGCATCAGCTGCGCCATGGTCGGCCAGCGTCTTGATCCGCAGCGCTTGCATCTTGCCCGACTTGTCGGATGCCAGCTCGGCGCGAATGTGATAGTCGCGTGCGAATGAATCCGCCTGCAGGTTCTCGCTGCGATCCTCGATCCATTTCACCGGCAGCCCGGTGGTCAGCGCGGCGACGACTGCGCAGACGTAGCCCGGGTACACCGGCACTTTCCCACCGAAACCGCCGCCGATGTCTGGCGAGATCACGCGGATCTTGCTCTCCGGAATCTTTGAGACCAGCGAGAACACGGTTCGAATCGCATGTGGCGCCTGCGTGGTCATCCACACCGTCAGCTTGCCGCTGACGCGATCGAAGTTCGCGACGCACCCGCACGTCTCGATCGAAGCGACATGGATCCTGGGGATGTAGATGTCCTCGGCGACCACGACATCGGCCGCAGCGACCGCCCGTTCCGTCGCCTCCCGATCGCCCGCTTCCCAGTGCCAGATGTGGTTGGACTTCTTGTCCTTGTCAGGTCGCACCAGCGGCGCATCGGGTTCGAGCGCTTTGAAGGGATCAACCACGGGCTCGAGCGGCTCGTACTCAACCTCTACCGCCGCTGCCCCATCGGCCGCTGCATAGCGCGTCGCAGCCACAACGACCGCGACCTCTTGCGACTGGTACACAACATGGTCCGTCGGCAGAACCATCTGCGTGTCGCTCATCAGCGTGGGCATCCACGCCAGGCCTGCCGCCTCGAGGTCTTTGCCCGTCACGACAGCAGCTACCCCTGGAATTGCAAGTGCGGCGGAGGCGTCGATGCTCTTGATGCGGGCGTGCGCGTACGGACTGCGGACGATGTCCATGTACACCATGCCCGGCAGCTTGATGTCGTCGATGTAGTTGCCGCGGCCGCGCAGGAAGCGGGGATCCTCTTTGCGTTTGACGCTGTGGCCGATGCCACCCAGCGTTGCCGTTGCGTCAGGCACGCGCCGCCTCCTGGGTACTGACCCCGGCCTCGCCGCGCAACTTTGCGGCGCCGTACTGGATGGCTTTGACGATGTTTACGTAGCCCGTGCAGCGGCACAGGTTTCCCGAAATGCCGCGCCGAATCTCCGCTTCGGTTGGACTGGGGTTCTCCGCCAACAGCGCTTTCGCGGTCATCAGCATGCCCGGCGTGCAGAAACCACACTGCAATCCATGCTCCTGCCAGAAGCCCTCCTGCAGCGGATGCAGTTGCGCGTTTTGCTCCAGGCCTTCAACGGTCTCGATGCTTGCGCCATCTGCCTGGACGCCCAGCAACGTGCACGACTTCACCTGGATTCCATCCAACAAAACCGTGCACGCACCGCAGTTGGATGTATCGCACCCGATGTGGGTCCCCGTGAGATTGAGGTCTTCTCTCAGAAGATGCACCAGCAGAAGACGCGGTTCTACCTCGACGGTGTGGGATTGGCCGTTCACGGTGAGCGATACGGTCATCTTCTCCACGGGTGCGCTCATGGTCGGCCCCCTTCGGCTCGCGCGAGTGCCCGCCTCAGAGCGCGGCGCGTAAGTTCGCGCACCATCGCGCGTTTGTAGTCGACAGGTCCGCGATCGTCCTCGATCGGGTCTGAAGCCTGCATCGCAAGCTGCGCCGCTTCGTTGATGTAGTCCGTGGCCGGCGGCTTGCCAACCAGGTATGCTGCAGCCTCGGTGGCTCTGATACTGGTGGAGCCAGCGTTGCAGAGGCCAATACCCGCCTTTGCAATCGTACCGGCCGCGTTCAGGCTGAGCTGCACACCCACGCCGATAACTGCGTAGTCGCCCACTTTGCGCTCGAGCTTCTCGTAGGCGCCGCCTGACCTCGGCTCCGGGAACGGGATGCGCAGTTCGGTGACGAGCTCATCTGGGGTGAGCGCGGTCGTGAGGATTGCTCGGAAGAACTCGGAAAGCGGGATGATGCGCTCGCCGCGCGGGCTGGTCGCCACAACGCTCGCGTTTGCCGCAAGGAGCGCGGCAGGCCAGTCGGCGGCGGGATCGGCGTGCGCGACGGCGCCCGCCAGAGTGCCGCGGTTGCGTACCAAAGGGTCGCCGATTCCCCGCGCCGCATCCCACAACAGCGGATATCGATCTTGAATCAGCTGCGAGCGCTCGAAGTCGATGTGGCGCGCCAGCGCGCCCACGCGCAGCTGTTCAATCTGCGGATCCTCGCGAATGTAGTCCAGGCCGGGAATGCGGTTGATGTCGACCAGCACCGGCGGCATGGCGAGTCGTAGTTTCATCAGCGGCAGCAAGCTGTGGCCGCCGGCGAGGACCTTGGCGTCGGCATGCGCTGCCAACAGGTCGACCGCCTCACCCACGGATTGCGGGGCCGCATACCTGAACGACGCAGGTATCACAGGGGTACCTCCCGAGGCCGGGGACGGTACACCCGCCCGCGGCGGGCCTGTCAATAATTGCGGCGACGGACCTCTAGAGGGTTGAGGCGCGCTGGGCGCCGACGACGCCCGTGTTGAAGCCGAGCCAGTGCATGCGCCCGAGGTTGCGCGCGTGCTCCACTTTCATGCAGCGGTCCACCACCACCTGCAAGCCGCCATCTCGCGCAATGCGTGCACCCTCGGGACTGATGACGCCGAACTGGAGCCACAAGGCCTTCGCGCCAATCTTCACGGCCTCCTTGGCAACCTCTGGCACGAACTGCGGCGCACGAAAGACGTCTACCACATCGACCGGAAACGGAACATCGCTCAGCGATGCGAAGGCTGGTTGGCCCAGGGCCTCTTTTTCGCGCGGGTTCACTGGCACGATGCGATAGCCGTGGCGCTGCAGATAAAAGCCCACGAAGTTGCTTGGTCTCAAAGCATTGGACGACAGGCCGACAATGGCGATGGTCCTGGCCGTCAGAAGAATCTGTCGAATGACGATTGGGTCCTGATACTGGCTGACCTCGGCCGCGGCATTGCGGTCCGGGAGAGCACACACGATTCCGACGTCTGTCACGCCACCACCTCCGCAACACCATTCACGCGCGAACCGGCGGCCGCCGCCAATCCGCGTTCGAGATCCCAAACCAGATCGTCCAGGGTTTCCAGACCAACCGACAGCCGAATGGTGCCCGCGCTGATGCCCGCCGCGGCCAACTCGTCGTCGTTGAGCTGGCGATGCGTGGTGCTGGCGGGGTGGATGACGAGGCTCTTGGCGTCCCCGACATTGGCCAGGTGACTCCACAGCTGGAGCGATTGAATGAAGCGCTGGCCTGCCTCGCGGCCACCCGCCAGGTCAAACGCGAACACCGCACCTGCGCCCTTGGGCAAATACTTGGCAACGAGCGGCGCGTACGGACTATCGGGCAGGCCCGGATAGCGCACGCGCTCGACCGCGGGATGCTGCTGGAGAAAGCGCGCCACCCCCAGCGCGTTTTCCACATGCCGATCCATCCGCAGAGGCAACGTCTCCAACCCGAGCAGAAAGAGAAACGCATTGAACGGGCTCAGGCAGCCACCAAGGTCGCGCAGCGACTCGGCGCGGAGCTTCATCAAGTAGCCGTACATCCCAAAGGTGTCGTGAAAGGCCAGTCCGTGATACGCGAGCGAGGGATCGGACACGATCGGGTAGCGCCCATTAGACCAGTCGAACGTGCCGCCCTCGACTACCACCCCGCCAATGCTGGTGCCGTGACCGCCAATGAATTTCGTGGCGGAATGGACCACGATGTCGGCGCCGAACTCGATGGGTCGGCAGAGATAGGGTGTGGCGAAGGTGTTGTCGATCATGAGCGGCGCGCCAATGCCGTGCGCCACATCGGCGACGGCCTGAATATCGAGCACGTTGCCGCCGGGGTTGCCAATGGTTTCGCCATACAGGAGCTTCGTGTTCTCGCGCAGTGCATCCTTCCAGGCATCGATGCTGTCGGGATCCACAAAAGTCAGCTCGAGGCTCAACTTACGCGACAGGTGCTTCAACTGCGTCACCGATCCGCCGTAGAGCGCACTTGACGCCACGACATGATCGCCTGGCACCAGCATCGTGAAGAAGGCGGCCGCCTGCGCTGCAAGCCCACTCGCGAAGGCCACTCCGCCAGCGCCGCCCTCCAGGTTGCCCACCCTCTCCTCGAACGTGGCAACGGTGGGGTTCATGATCCGCGTGTACGTGTTGCCGTACTCCTGCAAGTTGAAATATGCCGCCGCTGATTCGGCATCCTCGAACACGTAGCTGGTCGTCTGAAAGATCGGCACTGCCCGCGCGCCCGTGTACGGATCTGGGCGCTGTCCGGCATGGACGGCGCGGGTGTCGAAGCCAAAGGCGCGCGGATCGATCTCAGTCATTGTTGGAAACCTTCTCCAGGAACGCGGCGATCATCGGCGCCTGACGGCGCTCTTCGAGCAAAAACGAGTCGTGCCCGTAGCTTGCCTGAATCTCGTGGTGCGTGACGCTTTTTCCATTGGCACGCAGCGCTGCCTCCAGCTCGTAGGCGTCCCGCGGGGGGTACAGCCAGTCCGACGAAAATGAAATCAGCAGATACCGCGCCTTCACGCCGGCCAGCGCTCTCTCGAGCGACCCGCCGCCATGATCCGCCAGGTCGAAATACGTCAGCGCTCGCGAGATGTACAGGTAACTATTGGCGTCGAACCGACCGGCGAAACTTTCGGCCTGATGGCGCAAATAGCTCTCCACGGCGAAGTCGGACTCGGTCAGCGAGAACGAATAATCCTGGCGCTCCTGAAGCCGCCGCGCGAACTTCTCGCGCATCGACTCCGCCGACAGGTACGTCACGTGCCCGACCATGCGCGCAACCCCGATGCCAGCGGTCGGCGTCCGACCCGTGCCGTAGTAGTAGCCGCCCTGCCAGTCAGGATCGGCCATGATCGCATTGCGAGCAATCGCGTTCCAGGCCACACCCTGGCTGCCCAGGTGCGCCGTGCTGGCGATCGAGATGCACCCGCGCACCGCATCGGGATACGCCACCGCCCATTCCAGCGCCTGCATTCCGCCCAGCGACCCGCCCGCGATCCCCAGCAGCGACTCGATCCCGAGCAGCTGCAGTGCGCGTTTTTCCGCCCGCACCATGTCCGCCACGGTTACGACGGGAAAGTCCAAGCCGTAAGGCTTACCGGTCGCGGGATTTGGCGAGCTCGGCCCTGTTGAGCCGCGGCACGAGCCGATCAGATTGGTGCAGATCACAAAGTAGCGTTCGGTATCAAACGCCTTGCCGGGGCCGATCATGCCGTCCCACCAGCCGAGCCCACCGCGGGGTTTGATGCCGCGTTCATCGGCCCCAAAACCATCGACCGCGCTGGGTGCGCTCGGGTCGTCACTCCAGCCCGCCGCGTGTGCGTCACCACTGAGCGCATGGCAGACCAGGATCACATTGTCTTTTCGCGGCGCCAGCTTGCCGTAGCTTTCATAGGCAATGCGCACCTGCTCGAGGCTCTTGCCGCAATCAAGCGGGAGCGGCGCCGGCAGATCCACGTATTGGGTGCGAAAAACGCCGGCTGAGCCCGGCTCGCCGACGACAACTTCGTCACCCACGGTCATTCTGGGAATCATACGGGCAGGCCAAAGAGTGCCCACACCGGCGGGTTTTGCGCGGCCGGTGCACCTAGCGCGGCTTGCTGACCCGGGCGTACCTTTGCTCCTGCCTGGTGAGCTAGACCACGCGACGGGGCCGGAAGAAGCCACAATCGACAACCCGAAAGGGCCGACCGGTCCCCGCCCCGACTCGGTGAAAGCCGAGTGCCAGCACTGTGGACGCTGGAAGGGGCTGCGGAGAGTGGCGACACTTCTCCGCTGCGGGTCTAGACCACTAGGCGTTTTTGTCTCGTGAGCCGAGGCGTGTCCGCGTGGGAAAGCACACCCTCCGGGACTGTGGATCCCAGAGGGTGGCCGAGCGGGTACCTGCCAACCGAACGCGTGGCGCCCAGCGCTCCAGGTCGGCAGGTGCCCTTCTTCTCCGAAGTCTACGTCCGCAGGCGGTGTGCCATCAAGATGTTGGCGTCATCGATTGGAAGACCCACAACCGGTTGTGGCGCATGAGGCTCACCACTTTCTCAACCCCGGCGCCAACGCCTGCCGCACCGGTGCCCGGGTACCCTTGAACGCACATGTCGAATCTGCGTGCCCGCACACGCCATCTGCTCTTGGGCCCCGACGACGGCTGGGCCGCCACGCTCGCCACCGGTCCGCTCGCCATCACCTGCCTCGCCATCTTCGCCCTGCTCATGCACGCGCTCGATCTCGCCAGCGGCATCCGGATGATGCTCGTCTACGGCATCTCGCTCGAGCAGAACCCGCTGGCGCGCGCCATCATGACCGACGGCGGACCGCTCGGGCTCGCGGTCGCCAAGCTCGGGGTGGTCGGCATCGGTGTGCTCCTCTTCGTGCGCACCGCGCACATCGGTCGGCCGCGGCTCGCCCGCAATTGCCTGCTGCTCGCCGCGGGCATCGGCTTGCTCGGCTTTACTTCTAACCTCGTCGGCTGAGACCACCCACCGCGCTTGACGCGCTAACGTAAGGGCGCTGCGCTATGGACTTCAGCGTTCCCGAGGACCACCACGCCATCCGCGCCGCCATTCGCGAGCTCTGTACTGGCTACGGCGACAGCTATTGGCGCGAGCTGGACCGCACCAAGGCCTACCCGACCGACTTCGTGCGTGCCCTCACCGACGCCGGCTGGCTGGGCGCGCTCATCCCCACTGAGTACGGCGGCGCCGGCCTCGGCATCACCGAAGCCTCCCTCATCCTCGAGGAGATCAACCGCGCCGGCGGCAACGCTGGCACCGCCCACGCCCAGATGTACATCATGGGCACCGTCCTGCGGCACGGCTCCCCCGAGCAAAAGCAGCGCTATCTGCCCGGCATCGCTCGGGGTGA
>Ga0213875_10002657_pt1 | contig 10564 bp, 10 predicted proteins | sample BarmaccomBMRX_R8_FD_160105 | JGI IMG/M metagenome (GOLD analysis project Ga0213875, IMG submission 160105) | Root-associated microbial communities from Barbacenia macrantha in rupestrian grasslands, the National Park of Serra do Cipo, Brazil - RX_R8 | ecosystem: Host-associated > Plants > Roots... | reverse complement strand
GTCGCGTCTCTGGGCCGGTGTAATAGAGGCCGGACGTAGGTTCCTCTCGAAGACGACCAAGTCACGAGGAAGGAGCCCACGTCCGTGTCGATGAGGATATCGCCGTGCGAACGGCTGCACGCACAGATCGACGAGGTGTTCGCTGGGGGCGGGGACTTGGCTGGCGCGATCGAGCGGGTCGCTCAGCTGGGTGCCCAGTTGCTGTTGCAGGCCGCGATCGAGGGTGAGGTGGCGGCGTTTCTGGGCCGCGAGCGTTATGAACGTGCCGTGACTTGCGAGAACGCACGCCTGGTATGCGCAACGGGCACTGCCCGACCACGATCAAGACCACTGCCGGGCCGGTGACTGTGCAGCGGCCGAAGCTGCGCGGCACGACCGAGCGGTTCGCCTCCCAGCTGTTCGGCACCGGGGTGACCAAGACCAATGCGCTGGAGGCGTTGGTGATCGCGGGGTTCGTGCGGGGGCTGTCGACCCGCGACATCGAAGCCACGCTGGTCGAAGCCCTGGGAGAACAGGCCGCGGTGTCGCGCTCCTCGGTGTCGCGGGTGTGCGAGCAGATCAAGACCCAGTTCGACGCCTGGTGCGCCCGCCGCCTCGACGAGGTCATGCTGGACTACCTGTTCCTGGACGGCTCGCACTTTAAGTACCACGCGAACGCCGCCGCCGAGCCGGTGCTGGCCGCGTGGGGCATCGACACCGCCGGCAAGCCGGTGTTCGTCGGTTTGGAGGCCGCAGCCAGCGAGTCCGGCGACGCCTGGGAAGGGTTCTTGACCGGTCTGGGTGAGCGCGGGCTGGCGTGCCCGCTGCTGGTCATCTCAGACGGCGCCCCCGGGTTGATCGGCGCGGTGGAGCACACCATGGGCGCCGCGCTGCGCCAGAGGTGTTTGATCCACCGAGCCAGAAATCTCCTCTCGAAGGTGTCGAAGAACGCCCAGGCCGAGGTCAAGGCCGACTACTGGGCGATCTTCGAGGTGCCCGACGACGTCGATCCGGGCCTGGACGCGGTCGCCTACGTGCAAAAACGCATCGACTCCTTCGCCGCCCGCTGGCGCGAGTCCTACCCCGGCGCGGTGCGCGCCCTGCTCAGCGACCGCGAGTCGCTGACGGTGTACCTGCGTTTCCCTCGCGAGCACTGGGCAAGGGTGCGCCACTCCAACTTCATCGAGCGCACCTTCGGCGAGAGCCGCCGCCGGGTCAAGGTCATCGGCCGGCTGCCCGGTGAGCACTCCTGCCTCAAGCTCGTCTGGGCCGTGCTCGATCGCGCCTCGGCCGGCTGGCGCGGATTCACTCAGACCCCGACCGGACTACGGCTACTCCAAGACCTACGCCGGTCGCTGCTCGAACCACCGACCCGGCTGTCCCCACGCCGCACCGACACCGGTGCGGCACCACCAGAAACTGTCGGTGCCATCGCATAACATCAAGCGCATCGAGCGGAGCCCACGTCCGGGCTTTTTACACCGCTCCTGGGACGCCACCCAAAGCCACCCTCGTTGCAGCTGGTGGGTAGCCCGGGCGGTAGCCGATGGGAAACACATTTGGGTGCTGGCGTGGAAGACGGATGAGCGCTCATGGGCCAGTCTGGAGTCTGAGGGTCATAGCTGATCTGGCGAGCAGGTCAGCTTCAAGGTGATCGGGAGGCCGGCATGGACATCGCGGTGTTGGGCATGGGACGGATGGGTCGCGCGCTGGCTGGCAGGTTGCTCGAGAGCGGCCACCGGGTTGCGGTGTGGAACCGCTCGAAGGACAAGGCCGGCGAGATCGTGTCCCAGGGTGGCCGGGAGGCAGACAGCATCGTCGACGCGGTGGATGGGGTCGATGTCGCGATCACCATGCTTGCCAACGACCATGCGGTCAGGGAGGTGGCATTGGGGGAGCTGCGGTCGGCGATCGCTCATAAGACCATCTATGTCGATTGCTCAACGGTGTCGCCGGCGCTGAGCGGCGAGCTCGCCGAGGCGTTTCCTGGCCGCTTTCTTGCGGTGCCCGTGGTTGGCAGCCCTCTCGCGGTACGCGCGGGACAGGCGGTATACCTCGCCGGCGGCAACGGCGATCTTATCGACCGTCTCGCTCCGGCCCTGTCGTCGCTATCCAGCACCGTCCGGCGATATGACACCGCGTCACTGGCACTGGCTGCCAAGGTGACAAACAACCTGCTGCTGCTGTCCCAGGTCATCTCCCTGGCAGAGGCATTTACCGTGGGTCGCAGCGGTGGTCTTTCCGACGATCAGCTGCGAGAGCTCTTGAGCAGCAGCCCCCTGCTGCCACAGGGGCTGAAGAACCGGTTCGAGGGTGTACTGACCGGTTCGCAGGATCCTTGGTGGACCACTGTGCTCGGCGCCAAGGATGCCGGGTTGGCCATCGATATCGCCCGAGGGGCCGATGTGGACCTACCGCAGGCCACTGTCGTACAGCAGCTCTATGAAAAAGCAGCGGCCGAGGGTCTGGATGACGCCGACATCTCTGCCGTGACGCAGCTCTACCAGGACGGCACGCCTTAGTCAGGTTGCAGCGACGTGACGCCAACCGTCAGCCGGCTTCCAGGAATGTGATTACTTCCAACACGCGATGCTGATCGTCCTCGGTCTCTGGAAGGCACAGCTTGGCCCGGATGCTGCGCCCGTGCTTCGCTGCGTCACCGTCTCGACCGGAGTAACTAGCCGTGAATACGGGATTCGGTCTGCTGACTCGGATCTGCCGCGGCGAGGCCGAAAGTCGATATCGCGCAGGCGAACAGGCAGATGATGCCGAGAGCGAGGACCCAACCGGAGTTGGCGATGACAGTCATGCCGACACCGATGAGGAAGGTGGCCGCAGCGAATGCCGCGAGTAAGTGGTTTTGCTCTTTCCGGGGGGTGCGCGGCGGAAGGATGGTCGCGCTGGGGGTGTCTGCGGGGTCGAGGCGGCCGCGCAGGACGAGGCGGAACAGCAGGAGTAGCGAGGGCACCAGCACGATCGCACCGCAGGCGACGGCGATAATGGTGGCCAGCAGCGTCGGGCGGCTTGCGGCGGCTTGATCGATAGTGAGCCCGGGCAGCACGCGGGGCCTTTGGGCCAGGGCCCAACCCGCAACGATCGCTGCGACGGCCAAGGCCGCCGAGGCGCGGGCCGGGCCGAAGTGGCGGCGCCAGACCAGGAACAGGGTCATCAGGCCTGCTGCGACTGAGACGCCGACCGCTGCGATGCCGCCGTCGCTGGTCAGACCGTGGAACAGGGCGGGGGCGTCGGAGCGGACGACGACCAGAGCGGCCAGCGCGAGCGCACCTGCGCATAGGCCGGAGACGAGGGCGCGGGCGCGGAAGTCAAGCTCCAGCGTCCGCTCACCCAGCCGGTGTGCGTCGGCGGCAAGGTAGACCGCGGCGAGGTAACCGCCGGTGGCCACGGCCAGTGCACCGATGACCACCGAGGTGGGATTCAGCCAACTGGTGACGGGGTCGCCGGCAGCGTTGCCAACCGGAACACGACCAGACGCGATTCCTCCCACCACCGTGCCCAGCGCGAATGGGGTCAGGATCGAGGACAGCGCGAAGAGGTTTTCGATCGGGTGCTGAGCGCGGGACGTATCGAGCTGGCCACGCAGCGCGTAAGACGCCCCGCGCAGGATGATCCCGACCGCGGCGAGAAACACGGGTATCGCCAGGGTGGACATGATCGACCCGAAGACCACCGGGTAGGCGGTCCAGCACACCACCAGCACGAAGATCAGCCAGACGTGATTGGCCTCCCACACCGGACCCATGGCATGCCGCGCGTGGTCGCGGACGGCCACGCGGCTGGCTGGTCCGCCACCGGCCAGCAGCGTCCACAGGCCAGCGCCGAAATCCGCGCCGGCCAGCACGGTGTAGGCGGCCAGACCGGCGAGGATGAAAGCCATCGGGATTTCAGCCATGGCGATCCACCTCAAGTGGCGCGCGACTGAACCGGCGCAGCAGCCACGCGACCCCACCCGCCAGCGCCAGGTAAACCACGATGAGCGTGCCGTAGCCGACGGGGATACCGCGCGCCTCGGTGACGGCGTCGGTGGTGCGCATGACGTGGTAGACGATCCAGGGCTGGCGCCCGACCTCGGTGGTGATCCAACCCGCCCACAGCGCGGTCACCGATAACGGGCCGGCGAGCATCACTGCCCGGTAAAACCAGGTAGAGTTGGGTAGGCGTCGATGACGTAACCGAACGTAGAGGTACACCACGCCCAGCAGCGCCAGCAGCGTGCCGATCCCGACCATCGTCTGGAAGGAGAAACGGACCACGTTGACCGGCGGCTGATCTGCGATCGGTACCGCGTTGAGGCCTTGGACGGTGGCGTTCGGATCATGGAAGGCCAGCAGGGACAGCAGGCGCGGGATTTCGATGCCGTAGACGACATCGTGGCCGTTGTACCAGCCCAGCAGGTGCTCCGGCGCGCCGCGGGTGGTCTGCCCGAGGCCCTCCAGAGCGGCCAGTTTGGTGGGCTGCGCGCTGGCGACCTCGCGCGCGGCCCAGTCACCGATCACGACTTGTAGCGGTGCGGCGATCGCCGCGGCCGACAGCGCCACCGTCAGCGCGGTGCGCTCGTAACGGCCCCAGCGACCGCGCAGAAAAGCCCAGGCATAGGCGCCGGCGACAAGGAAACCGGCGACGATGTAGCCGGCGAAGTACATGTGCACGAACTCGTGCCAGAAAAAGGAGTTGCCGAACAACGCTGACCACGGGTGTTCGTTGACGGCGCGGCCCTCCTGGAGGGTGAACCCGCCGGGGTGGTTCATCCAGCCGTTGACGGAGATGACGAACAGCGAGCCGGTCACTCCCGCGATGGCTATCGGGATGCCGGACAGGAAATGCGCCCGTGGTGGCAGGCGGTCCCAACCGTAGACATAAATCCCGATGAAGATCGCCTCGATGAAAAAGGAGAAACCTTCTAGCGTGAAGCCCAGCCCGAATACGTTGGCAAAATTGGCCATGAACGCCGGCCAGAGCAGCCCGAATTCGAAGCTCAGGATTGTCCCGGTCACCACGCCGACGGCGAACAGCGCCAGCATGATCTTTGACCACCGCCTGGCCAGCGTGCGAAACAGCGCGTCGCCGGTGCGCAGGTAACGCCACTCGCAGTACAGGACCATCGCGGGGAAGGCGATCCCGAAGCACACCAGGGGGATATGCACGGCCAGCGACAGCGCCTGCATCTGCCGCGCCTGCGACAGGTAATCCTGATCAACGGACGTAAACACACCGCCGACGGTCGCGAGAAGTCCGGTCACCTCAATTCCCCCTTTGTGTTAGCCGGCGATGACGACCTCAAGGCGACGGGGCCCGTGCACGCCGGCGACGCGCACCATCTCGATGTCGACGGTGGCCGACGGACCCGAGATGAAGGTCAGCGGCCGCAGCGGGTCGAGTTTGGCGATCGCCTCGGGGAGCGAGCCGACGATCTGGTCGGAGCGCACCACGCACAGGTGGTAGTCGGGCACGAGGGACAGCGCTCGCCGGCCCATGCCGGTACTGCCGTCAAGCACGATGGTCCCGGTCTGCGCGATGGCCACGGCGCAGGTGGTTACCACCGCATCGGCGCCGTCAAGCACCTGCGAGTCCAGGGGCGGGGTGTCTCGCAGGGGCTCCAGGCCCACCAACCACGCCGCCGGTATGCCCTCCGGTGCCACGATCCGGCGGGCCTGACGCTCCCGCAGCGTGGCAACGACCGTGGGGCCTAGCTCGCTTTCGGGGACGCGGTGTGCCTGCGCCTGATAGTGGTGCAGGCGGGCAATGAACGTCTCAACTCCGTCGCCGGTGCGGGTGCGGTACTCGCGCGACAGGTCCGGGGCCGGTGCGGGTGCCGGCGCGATGGCCTCCCGGACCCGGGTGAGGATCTCATCGCGGGCACTCACTGCTGGTCTCCCCGTTTGGTGACGGATCGGCTGACCCACCAGTCGCGAAACGACTGGCGGGGCGGCTCGGGCAGATCACGGACCGCGGTCCAGCGGGAGATCGGTGGCGGGCCGCCGTGACGGAACAAGCGCATCAGTGGTGCCAGCCGCAGCGCCCGTGTCCAGCGACGGCGACCTCTCATCACCGCGCCCGCGGCAGCGAACAGCGCGCCTTCCGCCGAGGGCTGCTTCGCCTTGACGACGTCGTGACGCAGCTTGACCAGTACAGTCGGGATGTCGATCTTGACTGGGCAGACTTCGTAGCAGTAGCCGCACAATGAAGACGCGAACGGCAGCGTCGCGGCGTGCTCGACCCCGACCAGTTGCGGCGTCAGGACCGCGCCGATCGGCCCCGGGTAGGTGGCGCCGTAGGCGTGGCCGCCGGTGCGCTCGTACACCGGGCAGACGTTCAAGCACGCCGCGCACCGGATGCAGCGCAGCGCCTGGCGCCCGATCTGGTCGCGCAGCACGTTGGTGCGGCCGTTGTCGAGCAGCACGATGTGCACCTGCTGCGGGCCGTCGCCCGGAGTGACACCGGTCCAGACCGAGTTGTACGGGTTCATCCGCTCGCCGGTGGACGATCGAGGCAGCAGCTGGAGGAAGACTTCCAGGTCCCGGAAGGTCGGCAGGAGCTTCTCGATCCCGACCACCGAGATGAGCGTGTCCGGCAGGGTCAGGCACATGCGGCCGTTGCCCTCCGATTCGGCCACCAGCAGTGATCCGGTCTCGGCGATGGCGAAGTTGGCCCCACTGATCGCCACCTTGGCCTGCAAGAACTTGCGTCGCAGGTGCCGGCGGGCGGCTTCGGCCAGCGCGTGCGGGTCATCGGACAGGTCGGCAGGTGCGTCGCCCATTTCGCGGAGGAAGATTTCCCGGATCTCCCTGCGGTTTTTGTGGATCGCCGGGACGACGATATGGCTGGGCCGGTCGTGGCCCAGCTGCACGATGAGTTCTGCCAGGTCGGTCTCATACGCGTTGATGCCTCGCTTGGCCAAGGCCTCGACCAATCCGATTTCCTGGGTCGCCATCGACTTGACCTTGATCACTTCACGCTCGCCGGTCGCGGCCACCAGCGAGCTGACGATGCAGTTGGCCTCGTCGGCGTCGCGCGCCCAGTGCACATGGGCTCCGCGCTGGGTCGCTGCCTGCTCGAACTGCTCAAGGTAGCGATCGAGGTGCGCCAGCACCTCGTCCTTGATCGCCGCACCGGCGGTGCGTAGCTGCTGCCAGTCCGGCAGTTCCTCGACCATCGTGGCGCGCCGCTGGCGGATCGTGCTGGTCGCGTTGCGGATGTTGCGGCGTAGTTGCGCGTCGTTCACCGCCTGCTTGGCGTTGGCCGGGAACGGCGGGTTGTCGACCCAGATGGTCTCGCCCGCGCTCATCGCGTGGTCTCCGCGGTGTCCGTGGGTAGCTGGTTCGTGCCGTACCCGGGTTCGGTGCTGGCAAGGATCTCTGCCAGGTGCAGGGTGCGTATTCCGGCCCGGATCCGGTCCAGGCCGCCGCCGATGTGCATCAGGCACGAGCGATCACCGGCGCACAACACCTCCGCGCCGGTCATGATCACTGCTTCCATCTTGTCGGCCAGCATCGCCGCCGAGACGTCCGGATTCTTGATGGAAAACGTGCCGCCAAACCCGCAACACTGATCCCAGCGCGGCAGCTCGACGAGGTCAATGCCGCGCACCTTGCGCAGCAGTCGCAACGGCCGATCCCTCACGCCGAGCATCCTGATCGAATGACACGTCGGGTGGTAGGTCACCCGGTGCGGGAAATACGCACCGACATCGTCGGTCCCCATCACGTCAACCAAAAACTGAGACAACTCGAACGTCTTGGTCGCTATCGCCTCCGCCCGCTTGGCAAGCCAGTGCTCGCCCGCGGCTCGCGCGATCATCGGATGCTGGTGGTGGATGCTGGCTGCGCACGAGCCGGAGGGCACCACCACCGCGTCGTAGCTGGAAAAGACCTCCACGTACCGGCGCACGAGAGCAACCTCGAAGTAGCCGCTGTTGGCATGCATCTGTCCGCAGCAGGTCTGCTCCAGCGGGAACTCCACGGGTTGGCCTAGATGCTCCAGCACCTGCACGGTCGCCTGGCCGGCGTCGGGAAACAGCGCGTCAACGAGGCAGGTGGTGAACAGTGCAACCCGCATTGCTCCTCCGCCGCCGCCTATCGTCCCATCAGTGCCCCATGGCCGGGCGCGGGATGTTGCGCCGCGCGATGTTCAGCATCTCGCTAACTCGCCCAGTGAGCACGATTTGGCGGCCGCCAGCTCGAACCCTCCGTTGTTGGGGAAATCTGCGCCAGCAAGATCAGCAGGTCAGCCTCGTGACTGGCGTCGCAGCAGGCGCCGTAGCGCAACAGCCGGCGCATATCTACGTCGAACTTGATCCACTTCTTGCCGCGCAGCGAGTAACGAGGTCTGGCGCCCCTGGGTGCTCGTTCCCCGGAATGCGCTCCATCCGCGTATCAACCCTACTCGGGTCCGAAGGCGCGCGCGCATTCTTGCCGGCAGCTTCTTCCGCTTCCAGCTAACCAGCATGTGAGTTTGTGGCTGGCCCGGATGAGCAAGCGAGGTATCGACACGATTGTTGCCCAGTGGCGCTCCGGAGGCGCGATGACGTAACTGCGACGGCGATGCTGACCCCGACGAACGCCTCAGGGTCATCGGATAAGTCTGCCACGATCAGTACGCGCATGTCTCGGTGTGCAATACTCAAAGATAATCGAACTGCTGCAAGCTGGTAGTTCCTCCCAATACTCGTCACTAGATGAGGTGGTCAACGCCGAGCGACCCACCACACTTTCTGTGGCATTGGGAGACTCTGCGCCCGCTGCTGGCGCGGCTCGCTCACCGGAACGTACAATCCTGGCGCTGCGTTTTCCATCACAGGCACAACCCGAAACCGCTGCACAACTGTGCATATCCCAGGTCCTGCTATCTCTCGATTGCTGCACCGGATCCTTGCATTCCTCCACGAGGGCGTGACGGAGACCTATGAAAGCTTTTGTCGGCTCGGCCGGCCGCAGGTGGAGATTGATCACGGCTGGGCGCGGAGGTCCGCCTGGGAGATCGGTTGCCGCCCAGTGAGCACGCTGGCACTTTCGTCACTTATTGCCAATTGTGACCTTGTGCCGACGACGGTCCGTTGCCGATGTCCGAAACACTCTTTGAGGCTAAGTACAAATCCCCGAATGGCCTTATGGTAAACACGAAGCGTAGGCGCTTTGGCGGGTCGCATTGTGCACGCTGTGTGCGTATGCCTTTCACGGAGAGTGATGATGCGCGTAACCACGTGCCTGATGTGCTTGCGTTACCAGCAGAGATCTGGCGTGCGGCTTCGGTCAGTGCGCCACCGGATTTTCGATGTGGCGCCCAACCTCGCGTCTCCGTGGAACAATTTCGAGCTAAGTAGTCTACGGTCGCCTTGACGGCAACTACCTAGGAGACCCACAATTCTCCACGGAGTCTCCTCGGTTGCGCTACCTAGGTCCGCAGATTCGCCGTGCGCTCAATTTGCACGCTCAGGTCAGATTGTGCCGGACTACTCGCTCTGGAGATATTTATGCGCAGAGTTTTTGCTCAAGTTCTGGTGCCCCTTGCTGTGCTCGCCGGACTTCTTTTCTTGGGTGCAGGTGTGGCAAGTGCCGCGCCGGTATCCGCGGCACTTCCCAGCACTCCAGGAGCGCCTGGCACTGTCGGCGGCGGCTTGGCCTCTGTTTTCGCCACTTACAACACGATACAGACGCCATATGGCCAGATAGCCTTTCCGGTGCAGTAGGGCCGTGGATCCGGTCAGTCGTATCAGTTCTCATTGATCGGCGTGGATCGAACTGTTTGGTTCTGTTGAGCAAGCCCACGTGTGCTATCCCGAGTCGAGGGGCCCGGTGCATGATTACCTTGGGCCCCTCGTATGGTCGGTTGCGGCAATGCCGGTTTACGTGCAGCTGGCGGATTATAGTCCCGGTGTCCAGATGCGGCCTGATCTGATATTGCCGTGGCTGATTTGCGCAAAAGCAAATCATTGCCTCACCGCCGTTAGCACCGAGTGTCCGCACGATTTTTTTTGTGTAGACGCCACCGTGATCGCGCAGTGGAGAAGCCAGCGCTGTGCAGAGGCTCGCGGTTCGATCAGCGCGTCGGATTTGGCCGCCGACCCGAGGTCGTGAAGCTGTCGGTGCCCGCCGCATAGTGCGATTGTTGTGGCTGAGGCACCATGCACTGGCCCCGACACAATCAGGTCATATTGCGTCGGGGCCACCAGAGCGTTGGTTAGAACTTCACGGTCACGATGTTGGACGTTGAGGCCAGGAATCTGGTGGTGTTGCTGGGGGTGAACACCGCGCTGAGCAGGTGCGTGCCTGTGCTGAGCGTGCTCGCGGGTCCAAGAGCGATACCGATGACTACCGGGACTGGGGCGCCGAGGTTGGCAGACCCGTCCTTGAATTGAACGGTTCCCGCGGCGTTAGCCGGTGCCACTTGAGCGGTGGGGATCACGATCCCGCCTAGTCCTAGGGGCAAAGGCACCTGTACCACGCTCAGCGTGATAGTGGAGGCTGTCGCCCCTGGTGCTGGCGTCGGTGTGGGCGTCGGCCGAGGTGTCGGGGTGGGCGTGGGTGCTGGTGTTGATGATGGCGTAGGTGTCGGTGTCACCACCGGAGTT
>Ga0213875_10002656_pt1 | contig 10576 bp, 6 predicted proteins | sample BarmaccomBMRX_R8_FD_160105 | JGI IMG/M metagenome (GOLD analysis project Ga0213875, IMG submission 160105) | Root-associated microbial communities from Barbacenia macrantha in rupestrian grasslands, the National Park of Serra do Cipo, Brazil - RX_R8 | ecosystem: Host-associated > Plants > Roots... | reverse complement strand
ATAGGACTCGGCAAGACGCGCGTACATCCAGTCGTCGACAACGCCGGCGGTCGCGTCGAAGCCGAAAAGGTAGTCCACCGTGGCGGCGAGCTCGAACGCGCCCTTGTAGCCGTGCCGTCGCATAGCGGAGATCCACCGCGGATTGACCACTCTCGCCCGAAAGACCCGCCGGGTCTCCTCCCGCAGCGACCTGGTCCGCACCGCGTGCGGCACTGCCGAGTCGCCGACATAGGCGGCGGGGTTGCCACCGGTCAGCGACCGCACCATGGCGACCATCCCTCCGTGGTACTGGAAGTAGTCATCGGAGTCCGCGATGTCGTGTTCGCGCGTGTCGACGTTCTTGGCCGCGACCTGGATTCTGCGGTACGCCATCTCCATGTCCGCCCGCGCTTGGACACCGTCGAGGCCCCGTCCGTAGGCGTAGCCACCCCAGGTCGCGTAGACCTCGGCGAGGTCGGCGTCGTCACGCCAGTTCCTCGAGTCGATCAACGGCAGCAGGCCCGCCCCGTACGCGCCGGGCCGCGAGCCGAAGATCCGGGTGGTCGCGCGTCTCGTGTCGCCGTGCTCGGCGAGGTCACGGCGGTAGTGCGCGGCGAGATAGTTGTCCTCATCGGGTTCCTCTAGTCCCGCCACGGTCCGCACCGCGTCGTCGAGCAGGGCCACCACATGGGGGAAGGCGTCACGGAAGAACCCTGAAATCCGGATGACGACGTCGATTCGGGGCCGGCCCAGCGCATCGATGTCGACCACCTCGAAACCGGTCACCCCGCGGGAGGCGTCGTCCCATACCGGACGGCAGCCGAGCAGCCACAGCAGTTCCGCGATGTCGTCGCCCTGGGTGCGCATCGCCGAGGTTCCCCACACGGTCAGGCCGACACTGCGAGGCCACTGGCCGGTGTCGGCCCTGTGCCGCGCGAGCAGGGAGTCAGCAAGGGCGACGCCGACGTCGAAGGCGTTGCGGGACGGAATGGCCTTCGGGTCGACGGAGTAGAAGTTCCGCCCGGTCGGCAGCACCGACACCAGACCACGGGTGGGCGATCCGGACGGTCCTGGCTCGACGAACCCGCCGTCGAGCGCACGCACCACGTTGCGGACCTCGTCAGTCGTTTTCGCCAGCCTCGGCACCACTTCGGCACAGGCGAAGCGGAGCACCTGGACGACCTCGTCGACCGGCCGGCCGAGCACGTCGGCGACGACGGCCGGCAGTCGGGCGGGCTGCCAGTGCCGTGCCTGCGCGCCGAGCACCAGCTGGCGGGCCATGGTCTCCAGCAGGTCGATGACGTCGGCCGCGGTTCGCGACGGTCCGTCGACGAGATCGGAAAGGCCGCCCGTGGACTCCACAGCGGCGCCAGGTTCGGCCAGCAGCGTCTGCTCGTCGAGCCCGAAGTACGCCGCGAGGGCGGACCGCAGCCCGGCGACGGCACCGACCGTTCCACCGAAGACCTGACGCGCGCGCAGCACCGCGAGCACGTCGTTGACCAGTTCCTCGCCTTCGGGTGCCCGGCCAAGCACATGCAGGCCGTCCCGGATCTGCACGTCCTTGATCTCGCACAGGTAGCCGTCGATGTGCAACACGAAGTCGTCGAACGACTCCTCGTCGGGCTGATCGGGGGTGTGCAGGTCGTGGTGCAGTTGGGCGGCGGTGACCAGTTCCCAGATCTGGGCGCGGACGGTCGCCAGTTTGGTGGGGTCGAGCGCCTGCACCGTGGCGTACTCGTCGAGCAGCTGCTCCAGCTTTGCCATGTCGCCGTAGGTGTCCGCACGGGCCATCGGCGGAATCATGTGGTCGACGACGGTGGCGTGTGCACGACGCTTTGCCTGGGTGCCCTCGCCGGGGTCGTTGACGATGAACGGGTAGACGAGGGGAAGGTTCCCGAGTGCCGCATCCGGTGCGCAGTCTTCGGCGAGCCCTAATCCCTTGCCCGGCAACCATTCCAGTGTGCCGTGCTTGCCCAGGTGCAGCACCGCGTGCGCACCGAACTCGTGTTCCAGCCATCGGTAGGCCGCCAGGTACTGGTGCGAGGGCGGCAGATCCGGGTCGTGGTAGATCGCCACCGGGTTCTCGCCGAACCCGCGTGGCGGCTGGATCATCAGAATGACGTTGCCGAAGCGCAGTGCGGCGACGTAGATCTCGTCGCCCGTCACGTAGAGCCGGCCGGGCGGTCTCCCCCAGTGCTCGGTCACCGACTCGCGCAGTGGCCGCGGCAGCGTGTCGAACCAGGTTCGGTAGGCCGCCGCGGGAACGCGGATCGCGGCCGCGGCCATCTGCTCCTCGGTGAGCCAGTCGACGTCATGGCCGCCCGCGGCGATCAGCCGGTGGATAAGCGTGTCACCATCCACAGTAGACACATCGAGATCACCGAGGTGATACCCATGTTCGGCCATGGCACGTAACAGGGCTACCGCGGAGGCCGGTGTGTCCAGGCCGACCGCGTTGCCCACCCTGGCGTGTTTAGTGGGATAGGACGACAGCACTATCGCCACCTTCTTGTCCGCGTTGGGCACATGGCGCAGTGTGGCCATGGCCACCGCGGTGCCGGCCACCCTCGCGGTCCGCTCGGGGTCGGCCACGTACACTGGTATCCCGTCGGGACCGTTCTCCTTGAAGGAGAAGGGAACTCCGATCAGCCGGCCGTCGAACTCCGGAATGGCGACCTGCATGGCGGCGTCCATCGGGGACAGTGCCGCGCTGGAGGCCGTCCAGACCGCGCGCGACGAAGTCAGGCACAGACCTTGCAGGACCGGCACGTCGAGGCGGGCCAGCGCCCCCGCGTCCCAGGCGTCCTCGTCGCCACCGGCGCTGGCCTCCGCGGCCACCGCTCCCCCGGCGGCGAGCACCGTGGCGACCAGGGCGTCGCACCGGCTGAGCAGCTGGAGCAGGCCGGTCGCGTCGTCACTGTCGAGTCCCCGCAAGGATCCGCAGAACACGGGCAGCGCGTTGGCGCCGGCGGCGGCGACGGCCGCGACGAGGGCGTCGACGAACGCGGTGTTGCCGGCCAGCGCGTGCGCCCGGTAGAACACGATGCCGACCGTCGGCCGATCGGCGAGGAATGGGGGATCCCCGTGGGTTCCGAAGGTCGGCATGCCTACCGGAGCGCGGAATCCCTCGCCAGTCAACAGCACGGTGTCCGACAGGAAGGCGGCCAGCTGCCCGAGATTGTCGGGACCGCCCTCCACCAGGTAGGCAAGCGCTTGCGTCGCGACTCCGGCCGGCACCGTCGACAGGGCCATCAGTTCCGCGTCCGGCGTCGCCTCACCCCCGAGACACACCGTGGGCACTCCACTGGCCAGCACCGCGGCGAGTCCGTCCTCCCAGACTCGGCGCCCACCGAGGAGCCGGACGACGGCCAGCGCGGCCCCGTCGAGCAGTGCGGGCAGGTCCGCCAGGTCCAGCCGGGCCGGGTTGGCGACGCGGTATGCCGCGCCGCACCGCTTCGCGGCGAGCAGGTCGGTGTCGGCGGTGGACAGTAAGAGGACGCGTGGCGGCACGGCGGTACTCCTCCTCGGGGTCCTGCGCCCCGGGTAGAGACATCACGGCCGGTGGTCGAGTCTCTGGCTTTCAGTCGTCATGACTGTCACAGTGGCGCGACCGCTCCAGAATTTCGCTGGATTCCTCGTATCCACCGCCGTCTGGCTCGTTGATCGTAGTCGCATCGCCGTCGTGCTCGCTCTGAGCGAACACCTCAGGGGAACATCACCTGGCTCCAATTGGTTGAGCCTGTATGACTCAACATCAGGTGGAGGGTGGACGACGTGAGCGAAACACTGGCGCTTCCGGTGCTTCCGCTGGACGACATGGTGGTACTGCCCGGCATGGTGGTGCCGGTCGAGCTCGACGACACCGACATCCGGGCAGCCGTTGAGGCCGCTCAGGCCTCGAAGACCAGGACGCCGGGAACCAGCGAGGCAGCCAGGGTCCTGCTCGTGCCGCGGCTGGACGGCAAGTACGGCTCGGTGGGCACCCTGGGCGTGATCACGCAGATCGGTCGGCTGCCCGGCGGTGAGCGTGCCGCCGTGGTGCGCGGCGTCGCACGGGTCCGCATCGGCACCGGCACCACTGGCCCCGGCGCCGCACTGTGGGTGCGGGCCGAGGTTTCCGAAGAGACTCCTGTCGACGAGCACACCCGTGAACTGGCCAAGGAATACCGCGCACTGGTGACCACGATCCTGCAACAGCGGGGCGCGTGGCAGGTGGTCGACTCCGTGCAGGGGGTCACCGACCCGTCAGCCCTTGCCGACCTCGCCGGCTACGCCTCCTACCTCAGCACCGAACAGAAGCTCTGGCTGCTTGAGACCGCCGATGTGGCCGAGCGACTGGAGAAGCTGCTGGCCTGGGGCCGGGAACACTTGGCGGAACTCGACGTCAGCGAGACGATCCGCAAGGACGTTCGGGAAGGCGTCGAACGCCAGCAGCGGGAGTTCCTGCTGCGCCAGCAACTCGCGGCCATCCGAAAGGAGCTCGCCGAACTCGACGGCAAGCCCGCGTCCGAGGAGCAGGACTATCGGGCGCGAGTGGAAGCGGCGAACCTTCCGGAAAAGGTCCACGAGGCGGCCATGGCCGAGGTGGACAAGCTGGAGCGCACCTCGGACCAGTCGCCCGAGGTGAGCTGGATCCGCACCTGGCTGGACACGATCCTGCAGATGCCGTGGAACACGCGCACCGAGGACGCCTACGCCATCACGGAGGCAAGGGCCGTGCTCGACGCCGACCATTCCGGGCTGGACGACGTGAAGGACCGGATCATCGAACATCTCGCGGTGCGTCGGCGCCGGACGGACAAGGGCCTCGGCGTTGTCGGCGGCCGGCGCAGCGGTGCGGTGCTCGCGCTTGTCGGGCCGCCCGGGGTCGGCAAGACCTCGCTGGGCGAGTCGGTGGCGCGGGCGATGGGCCGCAAGTTCGTCCGGGTGGCCCTCGGCGGTGTCCGGGACGAGGCCGAGATCCGCGGGCACCGGCGCACCTACGTCGGCGCGCTGCCTGGCCGGATCGTTCGGGCGATCTCCGAAGCAGGTTCGATGAACCCGGTGGTGCTGCTGGACGAGGTGGACAAGGTCGGCTCGGACTACCGGGGCGACCCGACGGCGGCGCTGCTCGAGGTGCTGGACCCCGCGCAGAACCACACCTTCCGGGACCACTACCTGGAGGTGGAGCTGGACCTGTCCGACGTGTTGTTCCTGGCGACGGCCAATGTGCTCGAGCACATCCCCGGCCCGCTGCTCGACCGGATGGAACTGGTCCGGCTCGACGGCTACACCGAAGACGAGAAGGTCACCATCGGCCGCGACCACCTGCTGCCACGGCAGCTGGAACGGGCCGGCATGACCGAGGCAGAGGTCTCAGTGGACGAGGACGCGCTGCGCCGGCTGGCGGCCGAGTACACCCGTGAGGCCGGCGTGCGCGACCTGGAGCGCTCGATCGCCAGGGTCCTGCGCAAGATCACCGCGAAGGTGGCACTGGAGGACACCACACTGCCGGTGACGGTCTCCGGGGACGACCTGCGGGACTACCTGGGACGCCCCCGGCACACGCCCGAGTCGGCGGAGCGTACGTCCGTGCCCGGCGTGGCGACCGGCCTCGCCGTCACAGGAGCCGGTGGGGACGTGCTGTTCGTGGAGGCCTCACTGGCCGATCCGGAAACGGGGTCGACCGGGGTCTCGCTCACCGGACAGCTCGGTGACGTGATGAAGGAGTCGGCCCACATCGCCTTGTCCTACCTGCGGTCACACGGCGCCGAACTGGAGCTGCCAGTGGGGGACCTGAAGGATCGCGGTGTGCACGTGCATGTTCCGGCCGGTGCCGTGCCCAAGGACGGGCCCAGCGCCGGCGTGACGATGACGACGGCATTGGCCTCGCTGCTGTCCGGGCGACCGGCCCGCTCCGACGTGGCGATGACCGGCGAGGTGTCGCTGACCGGCCGGGTGCTGCCGATCGGCGGGGTGAAGCAGAAGCTGCTCGCCGCGCACCGGGCCGGCATCACCACGGTGCTGCTCCCGCGGCGCAACGAGCCCGATCTGGACGACGTGCCCGAGTCGGTGCGCGAGCAGCTGACCGTGCACCTGGTCAGCGACGTCCGCGAGGTACTGACGCTCGCACTGCGGTCGGCCGAAGCCGCGGCACCAGTAGCCGCCTGATGAACCACTGCGTGGGGCTTCCCGTATGTCGGGAGGCCCCACACAGCCTGGAAACGGTTCACCGGAGGAGCCAAGGCCGTGCATGAGTTCGTCACGACCGACGGGGGCCCGGCCCACCTGTGTCGAATGGCAAGCGGAAGAACGGCGTCCGTGACAGCCGGCGCTAGCCGAGCTCGCCGCGCCGCACCGCCATTACAAACTCGGCGTGTGCCGCAGCCGGAAACACGAGCGTCGCCCGGTTCGGGTCCTTGGAATCGCGGTAGCCCACACGGGCACTGTCTCCCGTCCAGGCCACCGCGACGCAGTTGTTGCCGTTGCCGTCGCCGCTGCGGTTGCTCTTCCGCCAGCGGACGCCAGAGAAGTCCACAGCGGACATAAGGCACCGCCTCTTTCCTCAACCAGTCACAGCTCCCGGGCAACCCGCTCCACGAGGCTGGCCGACTCGCCCGGAGTCAACGCTTTGGATCGCAGGTTGTCGAAGACCAGCCTACAGGCGCTGACCTCGACGTCCTTCTCAATATGCACCGAGCCGCCGGGGTAATCGAGGTAGACCAGGTCAGGATCTTCGTCGTCGGGAAAAGACAGCACGGTGAAGGCGCCGGCCATGCCGGAATGTAGCCCGATTCGGGTTGGTAGCACCTGCACCGTGATGTTGGGCAGGCCGGCCAGCTCGACCATGTGCTCCAGTTGTGCCGACATCACCTCACGTCCGCCGATGGGCTTGCGCAGTGAGGCCTCGTCCACGATGGCAGCCAACTCCAAGCCTCCCGCTGGATCGACGAGTCGTCGCTGCCGGATCATCCGTACCGACACCCATTTGTCGATCACATCCTCGCTGCGTCGTTGCCAGGATCCAGCAAAGATCGCTCGCGCGTAGTCCTCGGTCTGCAGCAGCCCCGGGATGTAGACGAGTTGGACATCCCGAACCGTGCACGCGTCGGCTTCGATCGCCACGTACCCCTTGTCGTCAAGACCGTAGACGCGCCACCAGCCTTTCTCCCTGGCCTTTCTGGCCAGATCCAGCAGGTCCGGGTCGAAACCGTCGTAGAGGTCCATCATCGAGCGCAGCTCGTGCACGGTGACCAGCTGGAGACCCTTCTCCATCCGGCTCAGTTTGCTCGGCGAGAACTCCAGCCGGGCCGCCGCCTCCGCCAGGGTGAGCCGGGCTTCCTCGCGCAGTTCCCGCAGCCGTCGGCCGAGCCGGCGCTTGAGCAGTATCGGACCCCGCTGTTCGCTCACCGGTGACCTCCCCGAACGGCCGTGATCTCGGCCATTATCCACTTGGGACGGCACATGTGGGATTGCGCTTCCGCTTTCCCACCTGCGGTTTCTCGTTCGCATACTCGGAGCGCATGAGCCCGCTCCCCGACGACGAGGCGGTCCGGCGGTATCCCGAACTGGCGCACCTGATCACGCTGCGCGAGTCCGGCTGGCGGTTCATGCCGGTCACCACCGACGACGGTCGGCCGACCGAGGTCGACGGCTTCCGGGCCTGGCCCGGTGGCGTCACCGACGGCATCCGGATCTACTCGGCCACCAACGTCCTCGGCATCCGGACGACACCGACCGATCCACCCGGCCTGGTGTGGGAACGGACCGGCACTCTCGGACAGATCGTCGCGGGGTTGTTGTCCCTTCCGGCACCAGGCACTCCGTTGGCTCCTCGGCTGGTCGTGGCCAGTGCCTTCCCAGGCAGTTGGCGGTGATCCCGGAGGCCGCGATCCGTGTCACCAGCCGAGTTCAGGCCGCCTCGGCAAGCTCGGCGTAGTCAACCGAGGTCAGGTCCACCGAAGCGGCCCAGAGCGCCTTGCCCAGTTCGGCGTCGTGCGCGGTTCTCGTGTAGGGCACCTTCACCGGGTAGCCCCACATCTCCGCGACACCGTGCGGGCCGTAGTAGTCACCACCGTGCGCCAGCGGGTCGACGGCGGCCCGCAGGACAGGCAGCGCTCCCCGCGCCGCCGACTGCGCGAACACCGGGGTGACCAGCGCGCTCATTCGCGCCACAAAGCCAGTGCCGGTGTTCTGCAGGTTGGTGTGGCTGAACCCGGGATGGGCCCCGACGCTGAGCGTGCTGGCTCCGACGGCCCGAAGCCTGCGGTCCAATTCGAGGGTGAAGACCGCGTTGGCCAGCTTGGCGGCACCGTAGGCTCGCTGCGGGCCGTACGCCCGCTCGCTCTGTAGGTCGTCGAGATCGATGCGGCCCACCTTGTGCATGACACTGCTCACGGTCACCACTCGACTGTCCGTGGCGGCCAGCAGTAGCGGCAACAGCAGACCGGTGAGCGCGAAGTGCCCGAGATGATTGGTGCCGAACTGCAGTTCAAAGCCCTGCGTCGTGGTCTGCCGACTCGGCACCGCCATCACACCGGCGTTGTTGACCAGCAGATCGAGGTGCTCGAGGCGGCCGGCCAGTTCGCCGGCGAGCCGGCGCACCGAGTCGAGGTCGGCGAGATCGAGGGGCACCAGTTCGACACGGTCCGCTGGCACGTGTTCGCGCAGCATTTCGATGGCGGCGCGACCCTTGTCCCCGTTGCGCGCGGCGACGAACACCTGGGCGCCGTGTCTGGCCAGCTGGAGTGACTCGTGCAGGCCGATTCCGGAGTTGGCGCCGGTGACAAGGGCCGTCTTGCCGGTGAAATCGGGGATGTCCGCGTCGGTCCAGTGCGGTGCCATGGTTGAAGGCCTTCCGGTGCTTGTGCGCAGTGGTCCACCCATTATGTGGCGTGTGTCGCGGTCAGGCCGTCCTCGCCGGCAGGCCGCCGGTCAGTGTGTGCGCCCGTCCCGCCGGTACTAGTGTTGCCGATGTCGAAATGTCGTCTTTTCCACGAAGGACTTCTCCATGAGCCTCGACCGCCCCGCCGCTCCAGACCCGTACACCCTGCTGCCGGCGGTCGGTTCGTTCACGGTCGTCTCCGATGACGTCGCCGACGGGCAGCGGCTCGCCGACGCCCAGGTCTTCGACGGCATGGGCCTCAGCGGCGGCAACACCTCGCCGCAGCTGAGCTGGCGGGACTTCCCGGAGGGCACCCAGAGTTTCACGGTGACCTGCTTCGACCCGGACGCGCCGACGCCGTCGGGCTTCTGGCACTGGGTCGCGGTCAACATCGCGGCGTCGGTGACCGAACTTCCGGCGGGAGCCGGCGCGAGCGACGCCACACTGCCAGGCGACTCGTTCCACGTCCGCAATGACTTCGGCGGCGCGGCGTACGGCGGTGCCGCACCACCGAAAGGCGACATGACGCATCGTTACTTTTTCGTGGTGCACGCCGTCGACACACCGGCGCTGGACGTCGACAGCATCGCGACCCCGGCCGTCGTGAGCTTCAACCTGGCGTTTCACACGCTGGCGAGAGCGATCATCACGCCGGTCTACTCGCACTGAGCGGTGAAATACCAGGAATCACGAGTCTCCGCGTGCGGTTGGATGACACTGTGCGGCACTTCGACATAGTCATCATCGGCACCGGGTCCGGTAATTCGATCGTCGACGAACAGTTCGCGGACTGGAACGTCGCGATCGTCGAGAAGGGCGTGTTCGGCGGCACGTGCCTGAACATGGGGTGCATTCCCACCAAGATGTTCGTGCACACCGCCGACGTCGCGGCGACGCCCGCCGCGGGGGCACGGCTGGGCGTGGACGCCCAGCTGTACGGGGTGCGCTGGCCCGATGTCCGTGACCGGATTTTCGGTCGGATCGACCCAATCTCCGCAGGCGGCCGGCGGTGGCGGATCGAGGACAACGCCAACGTCACCGTGTACGAGGGGCTGGCCCGGTTCGTCGGCCCCAAGACGCTGGACACCGGCACCGGCGAGACGATCACCGCGGACCGGTTCGTACTCGCGGCTGGCTCACGGCCCATCATTCCGGACGTCCCCGGCCTGACCGACGCCGGGTTCCACACCAGTGACGACGTGATGCGGCTGGACCGGCTTCCCGCGAGCATGGTCATCCTGGGCAGCGGGTTCGTCGCATCGGAGTTCGCGCACGTGTTCTCCTCCTTCGGCGTCGACGTGACGCTGGTGGCCCGTTTCGGCGCGCTGCTGCGCGCCGAGGACGACGACATCTCCGCACGGTTCACCGAGCTGGCCGGGAACCGGTGGGACGTCCGGCTCAACTCCAAGGTGATCCGAGCCGAGCGAACCGCTGGGGCCGTCCGCCTGCACCTGGAGACGCCGACCGGTGCTGACGTCGTCGAGGCGGAGGACCTGCTCGTCGCCGTCGGCAGAACACCCAACTCCGACCTGCTCGACGTGGGCGCCACCGGGGTCACCACACACGCCGACGGCAGAGTGGTCGTCGACACGCGGCAGCGCACGGTGATCGACGACATCTGGGCGCTCGGTGACCTCAGCTCCGCCCACCAGCTCAAACATGTCGCCAATCACGAGGCACGCGTGGTGCGGCACAACGTGCTCCACCCGGATGAACCGGTCGAGTCCGACCACA
>Ga0213875_10002655_pt1 | contig 10577 bp, 7 predicted proteins | sample BarmaccomBMRX_R8_FD_160105 | JGI IMG/M metagenome (GOLD analysis project Ga0213875, IMG submission 160105) | Root-associated microbial communities from Barbacenia macrantha in rupestrian grasslands, the National Park of Serra do Cipo, Brazil - RX_R8 | ecosystem: Host-associated > Plants > Roots... | reverse complement strand
GCGGCCGACGCGAAGCCGCCACCGCGGTGGATGCCCTTTGAGCTTCTTGACGTCGCCAACCGACGTGTTTGCGAAGCGCTCTATGGCGTCAGCGACCGCTGATGCGTCGGTCTTTGAGAACCGGCGGATCTGCCGCTGTGCAGCGCGCTCGAAGCGAACAGACAAGAGTCCCTCCTAAGGAGAGCACGTGCCCTCTTCTTAGGAAGATAGGTCTGCTTCGCCGGCGCGGCAGACGGCGATACTCTACAGCCCTAAGTCCGCACGCAATTCTTCGAGCGAGACCGTCGTGCCGTCGTTACGTGTACGTGCCTGCTCGAGAGCCGCGAGGTCATCCGCGTCGGGATCGACTTCCTCCGCCAGAAGAAGGGTGATCAGCACGGCGTTACGATTCGTCGCCGCGTCTAAAACCTCGTCGGTGATCGTGACCGGCCTGCCGACGGGCAAGTGTCTCGCGAGAAAAGCCTCGGTTTGCCGCGCTTCGTCCTCGGCGACACCGAGGTCGACGAGCCGGGCGTGAATGTTTCCCGCATCCACCGTCACGATGAGTGGTGTTCCCTTCCACGTTGCGAACGACCCCTCGGCCCCGTAGCGCGTGCTTACGCGGCGGGCGGTTTCGGACCGCAGCCGTTGTTCGGTGCGGCTTGCGGCGGCGTGGTGGTGAGGCCGAACAGCAGCGGATAGAACGACGTGCCGTCCGTCATGTACGTTCCGGTCACCGTCAGGCTCTGCCCCGGTGCGAGTCCCCAGCCTTTCACGAGGTAGCGCTGCGAGGGATCGCTGACGCACTTCACTTCGGTCGGTGCGGCATCGCCGGTGAACCACATCGTCGTGCTCACGCCGCCGTTCGCGCCCGGCTGTTCGTACAGGTACACGTTCTGCGGCGAGGGCGTCGGGTTCGTGATTTGCAGCGACACGGCGCGCAGGACGCCGTAGTCGCCGGCGAGCGGTGCGCGCTGTCCCGCTGCAGCATTGATGTCGGAGCGAAGGTTCGGGAACGGCGCCGAACCGCTCGCGAGATAGCGTGCGCCGACCGCGAACGGCTGCGGCTCGGCACCACCGGCGGCGAATGACAGCGCGACCGGCGCGACGTTCGCGAGCGAAAACTCGCCGCGGCGAAAATGACCGTCGCTCGGGTGCTCGGGTTGGCCGAGATACTGCACGGGATCGCTTCCGTTGCTCGCGGCGATCACGGAGACGTCGACACTGGGGCCGTCGAGCACGCGCACGTCGTAGATCGCGGCGATCAACTGCGCCGGCAGCAGCGTCCCGGCACCGAGCGCGAGCAGATACGGCGCGCCCGGCGCCACCGTCGCGACGAAGCTCTCCTGCGATGCGTGCTCGAGCAGATAGCGCAGCGTCGAGATGTGCCCGACGTACGGAAACGCATCGGACGGTCCGGCCGCGGCGCCGACGACTTGCACGCGCGACGCTCCGGTCGTCGGGCCGAGCGCGAGGTACAGCTTGCGGCTGCCGGCGTCGGAGACGTGGTACGCATACACGCGCGCGGGTCGCGTCGCGTCGATCGTGCCGTGGAACAGCACGCCGTCGTCGAGCGCACCGAGCCGTTCGGGGTCGTCGCTGTAGAACAGCACCGTCGGATCGAGCATCGGAAGCGACGCGACCGTGATCCGGATCGTCGTCGTCCCGCTGACGTCGACGGACTGGCCGTTGCCGCGGAGCGTCACGATCGCGATCGCGGTTGCGCTGTCGCCCGCATGCAGCGGTCCGAGCGGTGCGCCGCCCGCGTACTGCGTGTCGTTCTGCTGCGACACGCGAATCGAGCCGACCGCCACGGTCGCGCCGGGCTGTAGCTGCGCGGCGCGTGCGACCGCATCGACGATGCGCGCCGTGGCGAACTGTGGCGACGCCGCGTTCGCGAGATCGACGCTCACGCCGGCCGGGATCACGCCGGCGGGCGGCCCGACGAGCACGTCGATCGCCGTCGAATCACCGAACGCGTCGGAGATCGTCACCGTCCCGCGCCCATTGGCGCGCCCGGTGAGCGTCAGCGTGTGTGCGACGGGGTCGTAGTCGGCGTCGACGCCGCTGAACGAAGGCGCGACGGTCAACGCGCCGTTTCCGCCGGAGACGTGCACGACGACGGACGCACCCGGCGTCACGCCGACGCGCGCGCGGTCGACGCGGATCGGCGCGGCCGGCACGCCCGGCGTCGCGGACGCGCTCGGCTCCGGCGATGACTGCGCCGGCGGAGACACCGATGGGGACGGCGACGCGGACGCCGACGGCGACGAAGCCGCGCTCGGTACGGGCGGCGGAGGCGGCGGCGGGATGCCTTGCGCGCGCGCCGCCGCGGCGCACGAGGCGGCGGCGACGATGCACGCGATGATCGTGAGCGAACGGCGGGCGCGGACCACGCTGCCTGGTGCCGCACCCGGCGAAGGCGGCCCTGCGCGGCAGCCGCGCACGTGGGACCCGCCGCCCGCGAAGGAAAACACGCCGCGGGATGACGTTGCTCCACGTGCTCGCGGGTGCCGCGCTGTTCGGTTGCACGCTCGCGAGCGTCGCCGCGAACGATGACGCCGGCGGCGTCGCGCGGTCGCTCGCCCCGTCCGGACGCCTGCGCGCCGCGATCAACTTCGGCAACCCCGTCCTCGCGCAGCGCGGTGCGAACGGCGAGCCGCGCGGCGTGTCGGTCGATCTCGCGCGCGAGCTCGCGCGACGGCTCGGCGTGCCCGTCGACTTCGTCACGTTCGACGCCGCCGGCAAGGTGACCGACGCGCTGCGGAGCGACGCATGGGACGTCGCGTTCCTCGCGCGCGATCCGAGCCGCGCGGAGTCGATCGCGTTCAGCGCGCCCTACGTCGTCATCGAAGGCACCTACCTCGTGCGGAGCGATGACGCGCGCTTTCAGCGCGTCGAAGACCTCGATCGCGACGGCGTGCGCATCGCGGTCGCCCGCGGCAGCGCGTACGATCTGTTCCTGACCCGCTCCGTCGCGCACGCCGAGCTCGTGCGCTATCCGAGCGGCGTCGATGCGATGAACGCGTTTCCCCGGACCGGGCTCGACGCGGTTGCCGGCGTGAAGCAGGCCCTCGCGACCTCCGCGCAGTCGCGCTCGGACGTCCGACTCGTCCCCGGCCGGTTCATGCAGATCGAGCAAGCCGTCGCGATCCCGCGCGCGCACGAGAGCGCGGCCGCGTCGGCGTACGTGCAAGCGTTCGTCGAAGAGATGAAGCGGAGCGGCTTCGTTGCTCGCGCGCTGGCCGCGAGCGGCCAGACCGAAGCCACGGTCGCGCCTCCGGCGCCGTGAACCGCGCGGCGTCCGGGCGGGTTGAAGCAGAGGTCGTGCTGAGCGAATTCCATCCGCTCGTCGCCGATTGGTTCGCCGATCGGTACGGCGAGCCGACCGAGCCGCAAGTTCACGGTTGGCCGTTGATTCGCGCCGGCCGCGACGTGCTGGTCTGCGCGCCGACGGGCTCCGGAAAAACGCTCGCGGCCTTCACGCTCTGCCTCGACGACCTGATTCGACGCGCCGCGGACGGCGCGCTGGCGGACGAGACGTTCGTCGTCTACGTCTCGCCGCTCAAAGCGCTGACGAACGACATCCGCAAGAATCTCGAGACGCCGCTTGCCGAGCTGAACGCGCGTGCCGCGGAGCGCGGGATCGGCCTCGCACCGATCCGCACGGCGACGCGCACCGGCGACACGCCGCAGTCCGAACGCGCCAAGATGCTGCGCACGCCGCCGCACGTGCTCGTCACGACGCCGGAGTCGCTGTTCATTCTGCTTACCGCCGAGCGTTCGCGCGCGCTGTTCGCGCGCGTCCGCACGGTGATCGTCGACGAGATTCACGCGATGGCCGCCGACAAGCGCGGATCGCACCTTGCCCTCACGCTGGCGCGGCTCGACGACCTCGTGCAACGCGCGGGCGGCCGGCGCCCGCAGCGCATCGGCCTGTCGGCGACGGTGCGTCCGATCGATCGCGTCGCGCGCTTCCTGAGCGCGGACACCGAGATCGTCGACGTCGGGCACCGCCGGGCGATGACGCTTGCGGTCGAAGTGCCGAAGGACGAGCTCAGCTGCGTCGCGAGCAACGAGATGTCGGGCGAGATCTACGACCGCGTCGCGGAGCTCGTGCGCGCGCATCGCACCACGCTGGTCTTCGTCAGCACGCGACGCATGAGCGAGCGGGTCACGTTCGGCCTCACGCAGCGGCTCGGCGAGGGCGTCGTGATGGCGCACCACGGCAGCCTCGCGCGCGAGCTGCGGTTCGAGGCGGAGAACCGCCTGAAGAACGGCGAGCTGAAAGCGGTCGTCGCCACCGCGTCGCTCGAATTGGGCATCGACATCGGTTCCGTCGACCTCGTCGTGCAGCTCGGCTCGCCGCGCTCGATCGCGGTCGCACTGCAGCGCGTCGGGCGGTCGGGGCATTGGGTCGGCGCGAAGCCGGAAGGGCGTCTGTTCGCGACGACGCGCGACGAACTGCTGGAGTGCGCTGCGCTCGTGCGCAGCATCCGAAGCGGCGCGATGGACACGCTGAAGATCCCGCGCGCGCCGCTCGACATCCTCGCGCAGCAGATCGTCTCCGCGTGCTCGGCCGACGACTGGGACGTGGACGCGCTCTACGCGCTCGTGCGCTCCGCCGATCCGTATCGCGACCTCGCGCGGAAAGACTTCGACGACGTCGTCACGATGCTCGCCGACGGCGTCGCGACGTCGCGCGGGCGCAGCGGCACCTACCTGCACTTCGACCGCGTGAACGGGCGCCTGCGCGGGCGGCGCGGCGCGCGCATGGCGGCGATCACGTCCGGCGGCGCGATCCCCGAGACGGCGAACTACAACGTCGTCGTCGAGCCGGACGGCCACGTCGTCGGCACGCTCGACGAAGACTTCGCCGTTGAGAGCATGGCGGGCGACATCTTCCTGCTCGGCACGTCGTCGTGGCAGATTCGGCGCGTCGAGCCGGGCGTCGTCCGCGTGGTCGACGCCCACGGCGCGCCGCCGTCGATCCCGTTCTGGAACGGCGAGGGGCCTGGCCGCACCGTGGAGCTCTCGCACCAGGTCGCCGCGCTGCGCGCCGCGATCGACGAGTGCGACGACGATGCCGCCCGATCGTTCCTCATCGACGAATGCGGCCTGGATGCGGCCGGCGCCGCCCAGGCCGTCGCGTACGTGCGCGCCGGCAAGGCCGTGCTCGGCACGGTGCCGACCGACGCGCGCGTCGTCGCCGAACGGTTCTTCGACGAGGCCGGCGGCATGCAGCTGATCCTGCACACGCCGTTCGGCGCGCGCATCAACCGCGCGTGGGGCCTCGCGCTGCGCAAGAAGTTCTGCCGCTCGTTCAACATCGAGCTGCAGGCCGCCGCGACCGACAACGGCATCTGCCTCTCGCTGAGCGACCAGCACGCCTTCCCGCTCGAGATCGTCTGGGAGTACGTCAAGAGCGCGAGCGTCGAGGCGACGCTGACGCAGGCACTGCTCGCGGCGCCGGTCTTCGGCGCGCGCTGGCGCTGGAACGCGACGCGCGCTCTGGCGATCCTGCGCATGCGCGGCGGCAAGAAAGTCGCGCCGCAACTGCAGCGCATGCGCGCGGAAGATCTGCTCGCGTCGTGCTTCCCGGATGCGGCGGCGTGCGCCGAGAATCTCACCGGGCCGATTCGCATCCCCGATCACGTGCTCGTCCGCGAGACGATCGACAACTGCCTGCGCGAGGCGATGGACGTGGACGGGCTGATCGAGGTTTTACGCGCGATCGAAGCCGGCAACATCGCGACGGCCGCGGTCGACACGCCCGAGCCCTCGCCGTTCTGTCACGAGATCCTGAACGCGAACCCGTACGCATACCTCGACGACGCCCCGCTCGAAGAGCGTCGCGCGCGCGCCGTCACGCTGCGCCGCACGATCCGCACCGATCCGGAGAACGGGGCCGGCGTGCTCGATGCGGGCGCGATCGCGGAGGTCTCCGAGTCCGTGTGGCCGGTCGTGCGCGATGCGGACGAGTTGCACGACGCGCTCGACACGCTCATCGCGTTGCCGCCCGTCGCGGCGTGGTCCGCGTGGTACGACGAGCTCGTCACGCAGCGCCGCGCGACGACGCTGCTCGACGGCGAGCGCCGTTTCTGGACGTGCGCCGAACGGCTCGACGTGGCGCGCAGCGCATTTCCCGGCGCGGTCATCGATCCGGAGATCGCGGCGGTGCCGCCTCCGCAACCGGTACCGGCGACACGCGACGAGGCGCTCGCGGAGGTGCTCCGCGGCTGGCTCGAGTCGTCCGGGCCCGTCACGGTGGGTGCACTGGCCGAGCGCTTCGGCGTCGACGCCGCCGCCGTCGAGGGCGCGCTGATCCGTCTGGAGACGGAAGGCCAGCTGCTGCGCGGACGTTTCGCCGGCGACACGGAACAGTGGTGCAATCGCCGCGTGCTCGCGCGCATCCACCGGCTCACGCTCGGCAACCTGCGCCGCGAGATCGAACCGGTCAGCACGGCGGAGTACGTGCGGTTCCTGTACCGGTGGCAGCACGTCGCGCCGTCGGCGCGTCTGCACGGCATCGACGGCACCCTGCAGATCGTCAAGCAGCTCGAAGGCTACGAGATCCCCGCCGCCGCGTGGGAGGCGTCGATCCTGCCCGCACGCGTCGCGCGCTACAAGCGCGAGTACCTCGACCAGCTGTGTTACTCCGGTGAGGTGATGTGGGGGCGGCTGTCGCCGCATCCCGCGCTCGCGCAGGACGATTCTTCGACGAGTGCAGGGCAGGGTGTTGAACGGAAGCGTCGCATCCGCCCGACGAAGCTTGCGCCGATCGCGCTGCTGCGGCGCGAGGACGCGGAGGCGCTGATCGTCGCGCGCGACGGCGAGGCGAACGCGGCGCTCTCCGCCGCGGCGCGCGAGGTGCTCGACGAGATCGCGAAGCGCGGCGCGCCGTTCTTCGCCGACATCGTTCGCGGTACGCGGCGGCTGCCGGCCGAAGTCGAGGAAGCGCTCTGGCAACTCGTCGCCGCAGGCCTCGTCACGGCCGACGGTTTCGACGCGCTGCGCTCGCTGATCGACGCGAAGCGGCGTCTGGGCGAAAAAGGCGTGCGTGCCCGGCCGCGCTCGTCGAGCGGCCGGTGGACGTTGCTGCGCTCGGAGACGGACCGCGTCGGCGCCGAGACGTTCGCGCGGCGTTTGCTCGAGCGGTGGGGCGTCGTCTTCCGAGACATCGTGCGCCGCGAAACGCTGGCGCCGCCGTGGCGCGAGCTGCTGGTCGCATTGCGCCGCATGGAAGCGCGCGGTGAGATTCGCGGCGGGCGTTTCGTCGCGGGCTATGTCGGCGAACAGTTCGCGTTGCCCGATGCGATCGACGCGCTCCGCGCCGCCCGGCGTGCGGGCGACGACGGTGAGGTGGTCGCCGTTTCGGACTACGACCCGCTGCGCGTCGCCACGGCCCTGCTGCCCGACGCGCCTGAGCCCGCGCGCATCACCGTCGCGTCCTAATGCCGGCGAGCGCGGGCGGCGCTCCGCAGTGGACGGCGGAGCGCGTCGTCTCGCGCGATGATGCGCGCGACCTCATCGCGGCGCAGTTTCCCGAGCTTGCGGACGCGACCGTCGAACCGTTCGGGAACGGCTGGGACAACACGGCGTACCTCGTCGGCGGCGCGTTCGTGTTCCGTTTTCCACGCCGGGAGATCGCCGTGCCGCTGATCGCGCGCGAGATTGCGATCCTGCCGCTGATCGCGGATGCGCTCCCCGCGCCGATCCCCGTGCCGCGGTTCGCGGGCGCGCCGAGCGCGACGTTTCCGTGGACGTTCGCCGGCTACGCGCACCTCGCGGGAACGACGATCGACGCGCTGCCGGGCGCGCTCGCCGGCCCGCGCCTCGCACAGGAGCTCGGCGCGTTCCTACGCGTGCTGCACGCCATCGATCCGGCCCCGGCGATTGCGCGCGGGCTGCCGCCCGACGAGCTCGGCCGGCTCGATCATGCGCGCTGCTTTCCGAAGGCGCGCGACCGGCTCATGACCGTGCACGAGGCCGGCGCGATCGGCGATCCGCAGCGGCTGCTCGACGCGATGCTCGCGATCGCGCCGGAACCCGGCGAGGGCGCAACGCGCATCGTGCACGGCGATCTCTATGCTCGCCACGTCCTCGTCGACGGCGAAGGCGGGCTCGCGGGCGTGATCGACTGGGGTGACGTGCATGCCGGCGATCCGGCGCTCGACCTCGCCGTCGCCGACCTGATTTTCGCGCCGCCCGACCGCGAGGCGTTCTCCGCCGCGTACGGGGTCGTCGAGGCCCGCACACGCGAGCGCGCACGCTATCGCGCCATCTACCACGCCGCGCTGGTCGCCGACTACGGCGTGCGTATCCGCGACGATGCGTTGTTGCGCGCGGGGACGTCGGCGCTGGAGCGCATGTCGTCGTGAACAGTCACCGACCTGGTGCGCCGCGGCCGGTCTACGCGCACATTGATTCGCCGACCGTGGGGGCCACGGGAGATCGGCCGCGAAGGGCGCCCGATGCGCACCGTTCGCCTCGGCCGGACCGGACTTCGCGTCTCCGAGATCTGTCTCGGCACGATGACGTTCGGCTTGCAGACGGATCGCGACGAGTCGCGCGCGATCATGGACGTCGCCGGCGAGGCGGGGATCGACTTCATCGACGCCGCCGACGTCTATCCGGTCGGCGGCACGTTGGAGACCGCCGGTCGCACCGAGGAGATCGTCGGCGAATGGCTGCACGGAAGGCGCGACCGTTTCGTCGTAGCGACGAAAGTCTATAACCCGATGGGTCCGGGTCCAAACGACGCCGGCAACTCGCGCCGCCACGTCATCGACGCCTGCGATGCGTCGCTGCGGCGGCTGCAGACGGACTACATCGACCTGTACTACATTCACCGCTGGGATGCGGACACGCCGATCGACGAGACGCTGGCGGCGTTCGACGACCTGCGGCGCGCCGGCAAGATCCGCTACGCGGGCTGCAGCAACGTCACGGCCTGGCAGCTGATGACCTCGCTGTGGACCGCGGACCGCGAGCGAACGATTCGCTTCGACGCGGTACAGCCGCGCTACAATCTCTTGTACCGCCACATCGAGGCCGAGCTGCTGCCCGCGGCGGCGGCGAACGGCGTCGGTGCGGTCGTCTTCAATCCGCTCGCCGCGGGCGTGCTGACCGGAAAGTACAAACCCGGTGAAGCGCCGCGTGTAGGTACCCGCTTCGCCCTCGGAACCGCGGCGCCGTTGTATCAGCGGCGCTACTGGCAGGACGAACAGCTGGAGATCGTGCAGCGGCTCGCCGCGGACGTCGCATCGCGCGGCAAGAGCATCACGCACGTCGCCCTGCGCTGGACGCTGGAACAGCCCGGCGTCACGGCGGCGATCGTCGGCGCGAGCCGGGCGGAGCAATTGCGCGACTCGCTGCAAGCGCTCGACGTCGAGCTCGACGACGCGGACCGGCGCGCGTGCGACGAGGCGTGGTACGCGCTCCCGCGCCGCCGGCCGGAGGACGAGCGTTGAGTGCGCTCGCCGCGTTTTGGCGGCACGGCAGCAACCTGCTGCTCGCGTTCGCGGCGATCGCCCTCGTCGGGCTGTTCTCGACGCGCGCGCTCGCGTTCGGGCCGCTCTCGCTGCTCGCGGTCGCGGCCGGGGCGGCCGTGTTCTTCGTGTCGGAGTACACGACGCATCGCTTCCTGCTGCACGCGCGGCCGTCGCGGCAGCCGTTCGTCCTGCGGCTGCAGCATCGGCTGCACTACGACCACCACGTTGATCCCGCGAAGCTGGAGTTGCTCTTCCTGCCGCCGTGGTTCGTGATCCCCGTCGCCGCGCTCACGCTCGCGATCTATTTCGCCGCGACGCGCAGTTGGAGCGTGAGCGCCGCGCTGCTGCTCGGCAGCGTGCTCGGCCTCCTGTGGTACGAATGGGTGCACCACGTCGCGCACGCCGGCATCGTGCCCGTCACGACGTTCGGACGGTGGATGAAGAAATATCACCTTCGGCACCACTTCAAGAACGAGCGCATGTGGTTCGGCGTGACGAACCCCAGCATGGACGTCGCGTGGCGCACGTTCGCGCGCGTCGACGACGTCGACCGCTCAGGCACGACGCGCGTGCTGTTTCCGCGCTGACGATCGCGAACGCACGCGGATGAACGTGCGCGCTCGCGTGTCCGCGCTCGCCGCGATCGCGATGGCGCTCGCCGTGCTTTCCGGGCTCGTCGCGACGCGCGATCCCGGCGTGCGCGCGAGCGCGTCGGTCATCGCCGAGCCGTGTCCGAACGCGCGGCCGGTGCCGAGCGCGCTGCGTCTGCCGGCCGTCGTGCCGCCCGGCGAGCCCGTCGCGATCGAGCGGCGCATGCTGCGCTACCTCTACGGCGACGATCCGAACCGCGTGCCGAGCCGCAGCCCGAACCTGTATCCGTATCGCCGGCTCGGGTGGTGCGTCGACAAGTACGTGCGCGACACGGGGCCGTTCGTGCACGGCGTGTACTACGGCACGCATCCCGCCGTGCGCATCTACTACTCGCCGGAGATGATCGCATGGATGCGCGCGGGTCGCCGCGGCGTGCCGGCCGACGGCGCAGTGATGATCAAGGAACAGTACGATCCGCCGGCCGCCGCGTCCGACGGCGTGCGCGACGACCGT
>Ga0213875_10002654_pt1 | contig 10582 bp, 8 predicted proteins | sample BarmaccomBMRX_R8_FD_160105 | JGI IMG/M metagenome (GOLD analysis project Ga0213875, IMG submission 160105) | Root-associated microbial communities from Barbacenia macrantha in rupestrian grasslands, the National Park of Serra do Cipo, Brazil - RX_R8 | ecosystem: Host-associated > Plants > Roots... | reverse complement strand
GCGCCTTCGCGCCGCTGCGCACCCACGCGAGCTCGCGCTGGAGCGCCTTCCGGCGTGCCGACTCCTGCGCTTCCTCTTGCGCGAGGCGCGCCTGCTTTTGGTCGAGCCAGCCGCTGTAGTTGCCCTTCCACGGGATGCCGCGACCGCGGTCGAGCTCGAGAATCCACTCCGCCGCGTTGTCGAGGAAGTAGCGGTCGTGCGTCACGGCGACGACGGTGCCGGGAAAGCGCTGCAGAAACTGCTCGAGCCACTCGACGCTCTCCGCGTCGAGATGGTTCGTCGGCTCGTCGAGCAGCAGCATGTCCGGCTTCGAGAGCAGCAGACGGCACAGCGCGACGCGACGCTTCTCGCCGCCCGACAGCGGTCCGATGCGCGCATCCCACGGCGGCAGACGCAGCGCGTCGGCCGCGACCTCGAGCTGTTGCTCGACGTCGTCGCCGCCGGCGGAGAAGAGCACGGCTTCGAGCTTCGCCTGCTCCTCGGCGAGCTTGTCGTAATCCGCATCGGGCTCGCCGTACGCGGCGTAGATCGCGTCGAGCCGCGCGCGCGCCGCCGCGATCTCGCTGAGGCCCTGTTCCACCGTCTCGCGCACGGTGCGTTCCGGATCGAGCTGCGGTTCCTGCGGCAGGTAGCCGATGCTGATGCCGGGCATCGGGATCGCCTCGCCTTCGATGTCGGCGTCGACGCCCGCCATGATGCGCAACACCGTCGACTTTCCCGCGCCGTTCAAGCCGAGGATGCCGATCTTCGCGCCCGGCAGGAAGCTGAGCGAGATGTCCTTGAGGATCTCCCGGTTCGGCGGCACCTTCTTGCCGACCCGGTACATGGAGTAGACGTACTGCACGCTGTTCGACTCTAACCGTTCTGGCTGCGTTCTCGACGGGGCTGTTGTCGAACCGCTTCGCCGGTTCCGCTTTCGACGCGGAGAGCAACGCCGCGATTCGCGCGGACCTCGGCTACCTCGCGCTCCCGATGCCGAGCTCCGCGAGGACGTCGTCGGTATCGGCACCGATCGCGCGCGCCGCGTGGTGCGAGACGGTCGGGTGCTCGCGGAAGCGCGGGACCGGCGCCGTGGTCGCGACGAGGTTGCCGGCGTCGTCGGGCAGCCGGCGCACGACGTCTCGCGCGATCACCTGCTCGTCGCGGACGATGTCCGCGATCGAGTACACGGGTCCGGCCGGGACGCCGGCGCCGGCGAGCAGCCGCGCGATGTCGGCCGCGTCACGCTCGCGCGTCCACGCGGCGACGAGCTCGTCGATCTCCGCGGCGCGCATCGTGCGCTCGCGGTTGCCGCGGTAGCGCGGATCGTCCGCCAGCTCCGGCCGCCCGATGGCGGCCGCGAAGCGCCGGAAGAGCGAGTTCGCGTTCGCGCCGATCGCGATCCAGCGCCCGTCGCGCGTCGGGTAGACGTTCGAGGGCGCGACGGCGTTGTGGAAATTGCCGGAGCGCTCGCGCACGATGCCGAGCGCGTCGTACTCCGGCAGCTGGCCCTGCGTCAGCGCGACGCTCGACTCGAGCAGCGAAACGTCGATGCGATCGCCGTGCCCGTCGCGCTCGCGCGCGAGCAGCGCCGCTTCGATCGCGACGACGCAATACAGCGCGGCGAGCTCGTCGGCGAGCGAGATGCCGACGCGCACGGGCGGGCGATCCGGGTACCCGGTGACGTAGCGCAGCCCGCTCATCGACTCGGCGATGTTGCCGAACCCCGTGCGTTCGCGGTACGGTCCGTCCTGACCGAAGCCGCTGATCGACGCGTACACGATGCGCGGGTTCTGCGCGCGCAGCGCGTCGTAGCCGAGCCCCCACTGCTCGAGCCGGCCGGGACGGAAGTTCTCCAGCAGCACATCGGACTGCAGGGCGATGGCGCGCACCGTCGCACGGTCGCGCTCGTCGTGCAGGTCGAAGCGCACGAACCGCTTGTTGCGGTTGTGCGACTTGAACCACCACGACGTGCCGTCCGGTGCCGGCGGTCCCCACGTGCGGAGCCCGTCACCCTCCTCGCTTTCGACCTTGATCACGTCGGCGCCGAGATCGGCGAGCAGCCGGCCCGCGGCCGGTCCCGCGACGGACGATCCGAGCTCCAGCACGCGAATGCCGTCGAGCGGCGGCCGAGACGAGGTCACGCGGCGCGACGTTCTCGAACGAAGCCGGCCATGCCCCTTCTGCTCGCGCCGGCGTCGCCGCCCGTCGACGCCGTCATGCTCGAAGCGCGCGCGTCTGGATTCGCCAAGCGCTCGATCAAGAACGACGCGAAGCTCGCCGCGATCGATCTCGCGATCCGGTGCATCGACTTGACGACGCTCGAGGGTCGCGATTCGCCGGGACGCATTCGCTCGCTGTGCGCGAAGGCCGCGTTTCCGGCACCGGGCGCGCCGCGCGTTGCGGCAGTGTGCGTGTACCCGAACTTGGTCGCCGTCGCGAAGGACGCGCTGCGCGGAACGAACGTCAAGGTCGCATCGGTGGCGACCGCGTTTCCGAGCGGCCTCTCGTCGCTGGACGTCAAGCTGCGCGACACCGAAGCCGCGCTCGCGGCGGGCGCCGACGAGATCGACATGGTGATCGACCGCGGCGCGTTCCTCGCCGGCGACGAGCAGCGCGTGTTCGACGAGATCGTCGCGGTGAAGCGCACGTGCGGCGACGTGCACCTCAAGGCGATCCTTGAAGCCGGCGAGCTGGGATCGTACGATGCGACGCGGCGCGCGAGCGACATCGCGCTCGAAGCCGGTGCCGACGTGATCAAGACGTCGACGGGTAAGATCGGCACGTCGGCGACGTTGCCGACGGCGCTCGTGATGGCGGAGGCGATCCGCGACTTCGCGCGACGCAGCGGCGAGCGCCGCGGCCTCAAGGTCGCCGGCGGCGTTCGCAACACGAAGACCGCGATCGCGTACCTCGTCCTCATCGACGAGACGCTCGGCGAGCCATGGCTCTCACCGGACCTCTTTCGCATCGGCGCGTCGGCGCTGCTCGACGATCTGCTGCTGCAGCGCGAGAAGCTCGCAACCGGACGGTACGGCTCGCTCGACTACATCGCGAAGGACTAAGGCGCGACGCTGCCGTCGTGCGCCGACGGCGTGCCGGCGTCGAACACCATGCGGATTCGCGTGCCGCCTTCCGTGTCGATCGACACGGCGCGCGCGATCGCGCGCACGATGCGCAGGCCGAGCCCGCGCCCTTCGCGCAGCTCGCGGTCGATGAACGCGCCGCGGTCGTACACGTCGACCAGCAGCGTGTTGTCCTCGTCGGTGGTCACGTGGAGCTCGACGCGTCCCGGCTCTTGCCGCTCGTACGCGTGCTCGACGGCGTTCGCGATCGCCTCGCCGACGGCGATGATGATGTCGTCGCGCAGCGCCGGCTCGATGTCGATGGCGTTCAGGAACGCCTCGACGGTATGGCGCAACTGCGACGGCGTCGATTCGTCGGCCGTGGTGCGGTTGACGCGCAGCTCGGAACGGCCGGTCACTGCTCTGGGCTCCCGGCGAGGTACGTCAGCGCCGACGCGCGGTCGTCGAACACCGTGAACGCATGCGCGAGCCCGGCGTATTGCAGCAGACGCGTGAGCCGCGCATCCCCGATGAGCAACGCGATCCGACGCTGCGCCGCGTCCGCGTCGTTGCGTAACCGCAGCAGCCCGGCGATGACGGTGGAGTCCGCGTACGTCACCTCCGAAAGGTCGACCAGGATCGGACCGCCGGCGTCGTTCGGCTGCAACGCGCGGCGGATCTCGTCGCGCCGTGCGATGTCGAGCTCGCCGGCGAGGCGGATGACGTCGAGCGAAGACTGCGAGCTCACCGCGACGTGTTGCGCCGTGCCCCGGGTGCGTCCCCTCCTCGTGCCACGCCGGCGGCGAGGACGCCCCGTCCGCGCTTCGCGGGCGCGAACGCGATGGTCAGGATGGCGACGTCGTCGCCGGCCGTGCGCTCCGAGAAGATGGCGTCGCGGATCGCGCCGGCCGCGTCGGCAACACCGCTGCGCGCGACGCCGGCGACCGCATCGAGGAGGATGCGCTCGCCTGCGAGCACGTCGTGCGAGTGCTCGAGCGCGCCGTCCGTGTAGAGCACGAGCATCGCGCCCGGCAGCGACTGCACCGTGTGCTCGACGTACGACACCGTCGGCAGCAAGCCCAGCGGCATGCCGCCGCACTCGAGCAGCCGCGGTTCGCGGCCTGGTTCGACGAGGACGGGCGGCGGATGCCCGGCCGTCGCGTACGTGAAGCGAAAAGCGCGCGCGTCCGCGATGCCGCACACCGCGGTCACCATGCGCGCACGCTGTCCCAGCAGCTGCGCGTTGCCGCGGACCAGCAGGCTCGCGGGATCCGGGTCGGCGACCGCCGACGACACGAGCTCTTGGCGCGCGCGCACCATCGCGACGGCCGCCTCGATGCCGTGCCCCGCAACGTCGCCGACGACGAACAGCACGCGATCCGCGTCGAGCTCGACGACGTCGTACCAGTCGCCGCCGACCTTCGCCTCTTCGGCCGCCGGCGTGTACGTCGCGCTGAAGCGCACCGCATCGAGCACGGGCAGGGGCTTTTGCACGAATGCGTCCTTCAGCGTGTCGGCGACGCGCTTCTCCGCTTCGTACGCCGACAGCAGCTGCGCGGCTTCGCGCTGGTGCTGCGCGAGCGTGCGCGTGAGCCGCGTCTGCTGTGAGGCGAGGAAGAACCCGATCCCGCCGACGAGCACCACCGCGAGCAGCACGACGAGGTTGATGCGGTCGATTGCGCGCTCGGTGTCCCCGTCGATGACGGCCTCGCGGGTGAGGATCGCAGTCTGGATGCGCGCGACGTCGGCGCGTACGTGGTCGACGAGCGCCTTGCCGCGGCGCTGCAGCGCGTTGCCGTCACGCGGGTTCGGCCGCGCGACGATCGGTGCCGCGACCGTGCGGAGCCAAAGCGCGTTCGTCGCGCTCGCATCGGCGAGCGCCGCGACGCCGTCGCGCAACCCGAGCTCGCGCAGCGCGCGGCCGAGCTCCGCCGCCTCACGCGGCAAGAGCTCGCGCGCCTCGCGATACGGCTGCAGAAACGCCCGTTCGCGCGTGACGGCGTACCCACGCACGCCGGTCTCCTCGTCGAGCTGATACCGCAGCAGCACCGACGCGGTCGCGCGCGCCGTGCGGATCTCTTCGGCGACGTGCAGCGACGACCGCACGTACGCGCGCACGCCGACGCCTCCGGCGACGAGGATCGGTATCACGAGCGCCAGCACGAGCGCGGTCACGAAGAGCGGCCGCAGGGGCTTGGCGTCCATCGCCGGCCGTTTCGTGCTGCGCAGCCCGGGGGCCCGCGCGCGCACGGCGAACTTGTCCGTGATGGCTCTCGCCTACGCTCCGTCGCTCGAGACGACACCCGTTCGGATCGCTCCGCGGTACGGTCACTTCATCGGGGGCGCGTGGGTGGACTCGAGCGGCGGCGAGACGTTCGCGACGACGAATCCCGCTACGGAAGAGACGATCTCGGAAGTTGCGGTCGGGACGCCCGACGACGTCGACCGCGCCGTCGCGGCGGCGCGCACCGCGTTCGAGCGCGTTTGGAAGCCGATGCGCGCCGCCGACCGCGCGAAGTACGTCTATCGCATCGCGCGCGCGATCACCGAGCGCTCGCGCGAGCTCGCGGTCCTCGAGTCGACCGATGGCGGCAAGCCGATCAAGGAGTCGCGCGACTTCGACGTGGTGCAGGCCGCGGCGCACTTCTTCTACTACGCGGGATGGGCCGACAAGCTGCGGTACGCATTCCACGGGCTCCCGGATCCGGCGCCCGTCGGCGTCGTCGCGTCGATCGTGCCGTGGAACTTCCCGCTGCTGATGGCGGCGTGGAAGATCGCGCCGGCGCTCGCGTGCGGCAACACCGTCGTGCTGAAGCCGGCGGAGACGACGCCGCTCACCGCGCTGCTGCTCGCGGAGATCTGCGCAGAGGCGGACCTTCCGCCGGGCGTCGTCAACATCGTCACGGGCGACGGACGCACCGGCGCGGCGCTCGTCGCGCACCCCGGCATCGACAAGCTCGCGTTCACCGGATCGACCGAGGTCGGGAAGATCATCCAGCGGACGCTCGCGGGCGCGCGCACCCCGATGACGCTCGAGCTCGGCGGCAAGGCGGCGAACATCGTCTTCGCGGACGCGCCGCTCGATCAGGCGGTGGAGGGCGTCGTCTCCGGCATCTACTTCAACCAGGGACACGTGTGTTGCGCGGGATCGCGCCTGTTGGTGCAGGAGCCGATCCACGACGAGATCGTCGCGCGGCTGAAGGAGCGCATCGAGACCCTGCGCGTGGGCGACCCGCTCGACAAGAACACCGACATCGGCGCGATCAACTCGGGCGCGCAGCACGCGAAGATCGCGGACCTCGTCGCGAGCGGCATCGCCGAAGGCGCCGTGCTGCACGAGCAGTCGTGCGCGCTGCCGGAACGCGGCTGGTTCCACCGCGCGTCGTTCTTCACGAACGTCTCGCAATCGCACCGCATCGCGCGCGAGGAGATCTTCGGCCCGGTGCTCTCGATCATGACGTTCCGCACCGCCGACGAGGCGATCGAGAAGGCGAACAACACGCCGTACGGGCTCTCGGCCGGCGTATGGACGGACAAAGGCGCAAAGTCGATGTACGTCGCACAGCGGCTGCGTGCCGGCGTCGTGTGGTGCTCGACGTTCAACCAGTTCGACCCGAGCTCGCCGTTCGGCGGCTATCGCGAGTCCGGCTTCGGGCGCGAGGGCGGCGTCGCGGGACTGCGGCCCTACCTCGCGTAAGTAGGCGGCGTGGATACGCTCGTCCTCGACGCGGCGGTCGACCGGGGCGCCATGCTCGCGCGCTACCGCGCGAACCGCGCCCGTACGAGCGGGCTGTTCGCGCTGATCGCGCCCGACGCGTACGACGTCGCGCCGCTGCCGCTCCGGCATCCGTTCGTCTTCTACGACGGGCACATCCCCGGATTCGCGTTCATCACGCTGGTGCGCGATGCGCTCGGCCGCCCGTCGGTTGACGCCGATCTCGAGCGGTTGTTCAATCGCGGCATCGATCCGCGTGACGCGGACGCCGCGTCGGCCCACAAACGGTCGGGTTGGCCGGAACGCGAACGCGTGCGCGCGTTCGTCGCCGCGTGCGACGCCGCGGTGATCGACGCGTTCGCGAACGCGCCGCTGGTGGACGATGCCAACCCGCGACTCGTGCGCGCGCAGGCCGCGTGGACGATCCTCGAGCACGAGGAGATGCACCACGAGACCCTTGCCTACATCGTGCACCGGCTCGCGCGCGAGCTGCAGCGCGGGCGCGCGTTCGCGCATCGCGACGAGCCGCGCGCGCGTCGCGATCCGGTCGCGATCCCCGCGGGACGCGCGACGCTCGGCGCGCGGCGTGAGGCGATCCCGTTCGGCTGGGACAACGAGTTCGCCGAGCACGTCGTCGACGTGCCGGCATTCGCCGTCGACGCGGACGACGTGACGAACGGCGAGTACCGCGCGTTCGTGCGCGACGGCGGCCCGCTGCCGCCGAACTGGTTCGAGCGCGACGGCACGATGATGCTGCGCGGCTTCTTCGAGGATCTGCCGCTGCCGTCGTCGTGGCCCGTGTGGTGCACGCAGGAGCAGGCGGCCGCGTTCGCGCGTTGGGGCGGCGCGCGGCTCATGACCGAAGCCGAGTACCATCGCGCCGCGTTCGGCACGCCGTCAGGCGAGGAGCGCGCGCACCCGTGGGGCGACGAGGCGCCGGATCCCGCCCGGCACGGGAACTTCGGCTGGCGCCGTTTCGACCCCGAGCCCGTGGGGTCGTCGCCGGCGGGCGACAGCGCGTGGGGCGTGCACGATCTCGTCGGCAACGGATGGGAGTGGACGTCGACGCGCTTCGCGCCGTTCGACGGCTTCGCGGCGATGGCGTCGTACCCGCAGTACTCCGCCGATTTCTTCGACGGGATGCACTACGTCATCAAGGGTGCCGCGCCCGTCACGGCGACGGCGCTGCTCCGCCGCTCGTTCCGTAACTGGTTCTACGTCGACTATCCGTACATGTACGCGGCCTTTCGGCGCGCCTACGACCGCTGACCGCACGTCCGGAGCACCGACGTTTGTCGAACGCTCCCAGGTATGTGGTATACCAAAGCACGAAGGGCCGGCGAAAGACGAACCCTTCGTCGCGGGAGGTCAGCTTGGTAGCAACAGCGAGCGCCGGCAGCGGCGCACGAAACCGATGGCTCATGCTCGCCCTGGCGGTCGTCGCGATGATCTGCGTTGCGAACCTCCAGTACGGCTGGACGCGCTTCGTGAAGCCCATGGAAGCCGCGCACCCCGATTGGACGGATGCGGCGATCAAGTCCGCGTTCGGCGCGTTCGTTCTCGCGCAGACGTGGATCGTGCCGCTCAACGGCTGGATCGCCGACCGCTACGGGCCGAAGCCGATGGTCGCGCTCGCCGGCATCCTCGTCGCGATCGGCTGGCTGGTCGACGCGCACGCGACGACGATCGGCCAGCTTTCAGTCGGCGAGATCCTGAGCGGAATCGGCACCGGTTTCGTGTACGGCACGATGGTCGGCGTCGCGGTCAAGTGGTTCCCGGACCGGCGCGGTCTCGCGGTCGGGCTCGTCGCGGCCGGGTTCGGCGCCGGCACCGCCCTCACGGTCATCCCGATCGGAAACATGATCAAGGCGTCCGGCTACGCGCACACCTTCCAGACGTTCGGTTTGATCCAAGGCGTGATCGTGTTCATCATCGCGTTCTTCCTCGCGTTTCCGCGCGCGGAAGAAGTGCCGGTGGTCGCGGCCGGCAACGCATCGGCGGCGCGCATGCGCAAGATCAGCTCGACGCCGCTGCAAATGCTGGCGACGCCCACGTTCTGGCTGCTCTACGTCATGATGGTGATGATCGCGACGGGCTTGCTGTACATCACGCAGGTCGTCGAGCCGATGGCGAAAGACTACGGCATCGCGGCGTCGATGATCACGCTGATCCTGATCGTGGACAACCTCTCGAACGGCGGCAGCCGCATTCTGTTCGGCGCGCTGTCGGACCGGCTCGGTCGCGAGGTGACGATGGCGATCGCCTTCACCGCCGAAGCGCTTGGCCTGCTCGGGCTGATCTTCGCGAGCGGCAACGCCGCACTGTTCCTGGTTTGCGCGGCCATGTCGTTCCTCGCGTCGGGTGAGATCTACAGCCTCTTCCCGGCCGCGTGCACGGACATCTTCGGCGCGAAGTACGCCACGACGAACTCGGGGCTGCTCTACACCGCGAAGGGTACCGCCGCGTGGGTGGTCGTGTACTTCGCGCTCGCGTTCAAGCACTCGGGGTACTCGACGACGCTCGCCGTCCTGGTCGCGTTCACGATCGTCGTCGCGGGCCTCGCGGTCGCCGCGCTCAAGCCGATGCGCGAGCGCGCCGTCGCGAAGGAACTCGAGCAGGCGTCCCGGTCGGGCGCCGGCGTCGCGCCGGCTACCTGACGCGCACGTCCAGCGCGAACGCGAGGCCGGCACCGTGCGATGCCGGCCTCGCTGCTTTTCCGCGGCGGATGCGGCGGCTTACAGCAGACCCGCGGCGCGCGCCCAGCGATACTTCGCGCCGAGCGCGGCAACCATCGTCTCGGTGTTGTACGGATACGCCGGGATCTTGTGGTCGTAGAGGTACTCGCTGGCCTCTTCGACCTGCACGTCGCCCGCGAGCGACGCGACGACCGGCTTGTCGATGCCCTTCGCGCGGAGCTCCTCGACGACTTCGACGACGAGCTTCGCGAAGACCATCGGCGGCGTCACGATCGTGTGCCAGTACCCGAGGATCAGCGCGTGGATGCGATCGTCCTCGAGGCCGAGGCGGATCGTGTTCTGGTACGTCTTCGGCGGCTCGCCGCCGGTGATGTCGACGGGATTGCCCGACGCGCCGAACGGCGGGATGAACTTCTTGAACGCCTCGTCGAGGTCGGGCGGGAACTTCATCAGCGAGAGGCCCGCATCGACGACGGAGTCCGAGAGCAGCACGCCGGATCCGCCGGCGCCGGTGATGATGACGACGTTCTCGCCCTTCGGCGTCGGCAGGATCGGCACGGCGCGCGCGAACTGCAGCATCTCGTTGAGGCCGCGCGCGCGGATGACGCCGCTCTGCCGCAGCACGTCGTCGTAGATCGTGTCGTCGCCGGCGAGCGCGCCGGTGTGCGAGCTCGCCGCCTTCGCGCCGAGCGCGGTGCGCCCGGCCTTGAGCACGATGATGGGCTTCTTCTTCGACACGCGCTTCGCGACGTCGGCGAACGAACGCCCGTCCTTGAGATCTTCCATGTGCATCGCGATCGCCTGCGTGGCGTCGTCCTGCTCGAAGAACGTCAGCAGGTCGTCTTCGTCGATGTCGGCCTTGTTGCCGAGCCCGACGATCGCCGACACGCCCATCTTCGCCGAGCGCGCGAACCCGATGATCGCCATGCCGACGCCGCCGGACTGCGAGCTGAGCGCGACCTGTCCCTTGACGTCGTACGGCACGCAGAACGTCGCGCACAGGTCCTTCGGCGTGTAGTAGAAGCCGTAGATGTTCGGCCCCATCAGGCGCACGTTGTATTTGCGGCCGATCTCCTGAATCTCGTGCTGGCCCTCTTCGTTGCCCGTCTCCGCGAAGCCGGACGGGA
>Ga0213875_10002653_pt1 | contig 10582 bp, 8 predicted proteins | sample BarmaccomBMRX_R8_FD_160105 | JGI IMG/M metagenome (GOLD analysis project Ga0213875, IMG submission 160105) | Root-associated microbial communities from Barbacenia macrantha in rupestrian grasslands, the National Park of Serra do Cipo, Brazil - RX_R8 | ecosystem: Host-associated > Plants > Roots... | reverse complement strand
CCGGCCCCAAAATCCGGTCAAATTGCAAACCGTTGCCCGGCGTTTTTCGAGCGCCGGCCGGGGGTTTCCGCCTACCAGCGCACCAGGCTCGCGCCCCAGGTCAGGCCGCCTCCGAGCGCTTCGAGCAGCACCAGGTCGCCGGCCGCGATCCGGCCGTCGCCGACCGCCTGGTCGAGGGCGAGCGGGATCGATGCGGCGGAGGTGTTGGCGTGCCGTTCGATCGTCATGACGACCTTGTCGCGCTCGAGCCCGAGCTTGCGCGCAATGCCGTCGATAATCCGGCTGTTCGCCTGGTGCGGCACCAGCCAATCGACGTCTGCCGGGCTCAGACCGTTGGCGGCGAGCGCTTCGTCGACCACCTCGGTCAAGTGCTGGACCGCGTGGCGGAAGACCTCGCGCCCTTCCATCCGCAGAAACCCGGCTCGGCCGGTCGAAGACGGGCCGCCATCGACGTAGAGGATGTCGTGCTGCCGGCCGTCCGAATGGAGATGGGTCGACAGAACGCCGCGCCCGTCCGGGGTTGCCGGAACCGCGTTCAGAACGACCGCGCCCGCCCCGTCGCCGAACAGCACGCAGGTCCCGCGATCCTCCCAGTCGAGAATGCGCGAGAAGGTCTCGGCGCCGATCACCAGGGCGGTGCGCGCCTGCCCGAGACGCAACGCATTGTCCGCGACCGACAGAGCGAAGATGAACCCGGAACAGACCGCCTGCACGTCGAACGCGGCGCCGTGCCGCATGCCGAGCCGCGCCTGCACCTTGGTGGCGGTGGCCGGGAAGGTGTGGTCGGGCGTTGCAGTCGCCAGCACGATCAAGTCGAGGTCGCTGCCGCTCATCCCGGCGCGATGCAACGCCGCTTCGCCGGCGCGGGCCGCCAGATCGGAGGTCAGCTCGCCGGGGGCGGCAACCCGGCGCTCGCTGATCCCGGTGCGCTGGCGAATCCATTCGTCGGAGGTGTCGAGCCGGGCGGCAATCTCGTCATTGCCGACGATCCGCTCGGGGAGGTAGGCGCCGCATCCGACAATCTGCGAGCGACGGTCCATCGGCCGGCCGGTCACAGCGCGGCGGGTTGAGGCGCCGGAGCGTCGGCAGGCGCCGGCGTGTCAGCCGGCGCCGGCGCCTCGTTCAGGCGCGCCAGCTCATCCCGGATCTGTTCCAGAAACCCGTTCACCTTCATGTCGATGGCGACCCCGATCGCGTTGGCGAAGCCGAACGCGTCGGTCGAGCCGTGGCTCTTCACCGCGATCCCGGCGAGTCCGAGAAACATCGCGCCGTTATAGCGCCGCGGGTCGATCCGCGCGGCCAGCTTCTTCAGCGCGCCGCGGGCAAAGATGTAGCCGATGCGCGCCAGCGGCGAGTGATGGAAGGAGGCGCGCAGCGAGTCGCTGAACAGCTTGGCGATGCCTTCGGCCGATTTCAGTGCGACATTGCCGGTGAAACCGTCGGTGACGACGACGTCCACCGTGCCGGCCGCGATGTCGTCGCCTTCGACAAACCCGTAAAAACGGATCGGGGTCATACCGCCGCGCAGCCGCGCCGCGGCGCCGCGCACGGCGTCGTTGCCCTTGAGGTCCTCCGACCCGACATTGAGCAGCCCGACGGTCGGCTGGATCAGGCCCAGCACGGTGCGCGCGAAGACGTCCCCCATCAGCGCGAATTGGACCAGGTTTTCGGCGTCGCATTCGACATTGGCGCCGAGGTCGAGAACGACGCTCTCGCCGCGGCGGGTCGGGAAAAATGTCGCGATCGCCGGCCGGTCGATGCCGGGCAGCGTTTTCAGCGTGAATTTCGCCATCGCCATCAGCGCGCCGGTATTGCCGGCCGACACGATTCCGTCGGCGCGCCCGTCCGCCACCGCATCGATCGCCAGCCGCATGCTGGAGTTGCGCCCGGTGCGCAATGCTAGGGACGGCTTGGCGTCGTCGAGGACGACCTCGGTCGTGTGATGGATGGCGGCGGCCTGGCCGAGCCGCGGCAATTTTCGGAGCAGCGGCGCGATCCGGTCTTCCGCGCCGAAAATCAAAAAACGCGTTTTCGGAAACCGCTCGAGCGCGATCTCCGCCCCCTTGAGCACCATTGCGGGCGCGCGGTCGCCGCCCATCGCATCGAGCGCGATCGTGACCCCGTCGCTCACGCGAGCCGCGCCTCGGCCGGAGCGCGGGCGATCAGGCGGTCTCCGATTGTACCGGCGTCACCTCGCGGCCGTCGTAATGGCCGCAGGCCGTGCAGAGATGGTGAGGCCGCTTCAGCTCGCCGCAATTCGGGCATTCGCCATAGGCCGGGGCCTTCAGCGCGTGGTGAGACCGGCGCATGTTGCGGCGCGACGGCGAGACCTTTTTCTTCGGGACGGCCATGGAGCACTCGTAAACGGGAGGAGGGGGGCGCGAAACCCCGGTAATTAGCCAAAAACGACAGGAACGGCAACCACCATGGGGAGACCGGATGCGGCGACGGGCAATCCGCTTCGCCTCGCGGCCGCGGCAATCATCGTTTCGGTGTGAAACCGGCCAGAGCCGCAAAGGCGCTGCCGCGGGCCGATCCGGCTTCCAGACCTTCGATCAGCGCCGCGGGATCGCGGGGAAAGGCGGGGAGAGCCAGCGACAATTCCTGGGCGACGGCTTCCCCGAGATCGATCGAATCGCCGCTCAGCGGCTCGAAGGCCTCGTCGTCGGCGCCGGTTTGGCTCGGATCGGGCTCCGACTCGGGCGGGCCGTAGCGCAGCGAAAATCGCTCGGACAGCCGGCCGGGAACCGGCTCCAGCGTGACGACGCAGGATTGCACGAACTCGGCCTCGAAGGCACCGCGCAACAGGATGCTGTCGCGCTGCCGCGTCAGTTCGACGGTGGCGGCGAGACGCTCCAGCGACAACAGCTCGAAGCGCCGGGCCAGTGCCTCGCGCTCGGCGGGGGTCGCCGCGATCTCCTCGGTGATGGGTTCGCCGCGCAGACGCGACAGCGGGATCAGGCGGGAAAACTCGGGAACGGGCTCACTCATCCGGCCCTCTCGCGCCCGGCGCCGGGCCGAACCGGACCTGCCCGGCCAGCAACCCAGCCGAAGCCCGCCGCTGCAATTCCGCCGCTTCGCGACGCACATACCCCGCCATCGCGTCCGCAAACGGCTTGGTCTCTGGGACCGTTCCGTAAAGATTTCGGGCGAGCGCCGCGCTCAGGACCGCGTCGTCTCCGGCCAGCCCTTGCTGGTAGGCGCGGATGCGGCCGTAAAAGGACTGCGCCATCCGCTGCACCTGGCGCCCGACCCCCAGATCGCCGGTCCCCATCTCGCGCAGCGATCGGTCCATATCGGCGAACATCGCGTCGAAGAATTCCTGGCCGAAGGTGTCGGCCGCGCTACCCTCCCCCCGGATGCGATGCAGCAGCAGGAAGGCATGCAGGCAGATCAGCTCGAAACGGCCGTCGATCGTGTCGGGCACGCCGCATTGCGTAAAGAACTCGGGTGCGCGGGCGTGGTCAACGATCTGGCGATAGGCGCGCTCCGCCGCTTCTCGCGTGCCGCTCGGCCGAAACAGCGAAATCACCATGCCTCCCGCCGGCTCCTCGGGCGTTGACAGCGGATCTGTCTGCGATTAAGCCGCCAGCGAGTAAGCACGGCATTCGGCGCCAACGGCAACGGTAATCCTCGCGTGTTCCATGCGTATACATCCGGCAGGATCCGCCGGTCTCTGGTCGGTATGGCCGCGCTTGGCGGGGCGGCGTTCGTCGCCGCGTGCGCGGCCGATGTCGAGCAGCGGGGCAATCTCCCGGCCCCCGACAAGGTTGCCGAGATCAAGCCCGGTCAGACGACAAAGGAACAGGTCGTCAGGATACTCGGCACCCCGTCGAGCACCGGCGTGTTCAACGACAAATCCTGGTACTACATCAGCCGCCGGACCGAGCAGATCTCGTTCCTGTCGCCGGACCTGCTCGATCAGCAGGTGTTTATCGTCAATTTCGACGACAAGGGCGTCGTCCAGGGCATCGACCACAAGGGCTTGAGCGACGGACGCGACATCGTCCCGGCTCCGGGCGCCACCCCCGCGCCCGGTCGCGAGCTGTCCTTTCTCGAGCAGGTGCTCGGCAATGTCGGCCGCTTCAACCGCGGCGGCCAAACCCCGAGCAGCACCGGCACCGGCGATCGGACGAGCTCCGGCCCGAACCCGCAAGGCGGCCCGCGCTAGCAATAGCGCGCGACGCGCTAGGCGCGCTCAGCGGGTCCAGCCGGCGAGGATCGCCAGCAGCAGCAGCGCGACGATGTTGGTGATCTTGATCATCGGGTTGACGGCCGGGCCGGCGGTGTCCTTGTAGGGATCGCCGACCGTGTCGCCGGTCACCGCGGCCTTGTGCGCCTCTGAGCCCTTGCCGCCGTGATGACCTTCCTCGATGTATTTCTTGGCATTGTCCCAGGCGCCGCCGCCCGAGGTCATCGAGATCGCGACGAAGAGGCCGGTCACGATCGTGCCGAGCAGCATCGCGCCGAGCGCACTGAACGCGGCGGCGCGGCCGGCGATCGCCCAGATCACGATGTAGAGCGCGATCGGCGCCAGCACCGGCAACAGCGAGGGGACCATCATCTCGCGGATCGCCGCGCGGGTCAGCATGTCGACGGCGCGACCGTATTCCGGCTTGGCCGAGCCCTGCATGATACCGGGAATGTCGCGAAACTGCCGCCGCACCTCGACCACGATGGAACCGGCGGCGCGTCCGACCGCCTGCATCCCGAGCGCGCCGAACAGGTAGGGCAGCAAGCCGCCGACGAACAGCCCGATCACGACGAACGGGTTCTGCAGCGCGAAGCTGACCGGCTCGCTCGGGAAATAGAAATGCAGATCCTCGGTATAGGCGGCAAATAGGACGAGGGACGCCAGCCCCGCCGAGCCGATCGCGTAGCCCTTGGTGACCGCCTTGGTCGTATTGCCGACCGCGTCGAGCGCGTCGGTCGTGCGCCGCACCTCGCGCGGCAGATCGGCCATCTCGGCGATGCCGCCAGCATTGTCGGTGACCGGCCCATAGGCGTCGAGCGCGACGATCATGCCGGCCAAGGCGAGCATCGTGGTCGCCGCAATCGCGATCCCGAACAAGCCGGCCAGCATGAAGGACAGAATGATGCCGACGCAGATCACGACGACCGGCAGCGCGGTCGCCTCCATCGACACCGCCAGGCCCTGGATCACATTGGTGCCGTGGCCGGTCGTCGAGCTCTGCGCGACGCTGCGCACCGGGCGGTACGCCGTCGAGGTGTAGTACTCGGTGATCCACACGATCAGCCCGGTCACCGCGAGCCCGATGACGGCGCAGAGCAGCAGGCCGGTCCCCGTCACCGATCCGGCGGCCCGCATCGCGAGCGGCACATCGAAGCCGAGCAGCCAATCGATCAGCGCCGCGATCGCTACGACCGAGAGTATCCCGGTCGCGATCACCCCCTTGTAGAGCGCCCGCATGATGCTGTTGTCCGCGCCGAGGCGCACGAAGAAGGTGCCGATCACCGAGCTGACGATGCACACCGCGCCGATGCCGAGCGGCAGCAGCATCAGCCGGTCGCGCAACGGCGGGGCGAAGAAGATATCGGCCAGCAACATCGTCGCGACGACGGTCACGGCGTAGGTCTCGAACAGATCCGCGGCCATCCCGGCACAATCGCCGACATTGTCGCCGACATTGTCGGCGATGACGGCCGGGTTGCGCGGGTCGTCTTCGGGAATGCCGGCCTCGACCTTGCCGACCAGGTCGGCCCCGACATCGGCGCCCTTGGTGAAGATGCCGCCGCCGAGCCGGGCGAAGATCGAGATCAGCGACGCGCCGAAGCTCAGCCCGACCATCGCCTCCATGACCGGCCGCAAATTGTCGTCGGGCATCATCGCGCGCAGGATGAAATAGTAGATGCCGACCCCGAGCAGCCCGAGCCCGACCACCAGCATCCCGGTCACCGCGCCGGCGCGGAAGGCGATGTCGAGCCCGGCCCGCAGCCCCTGGCGGGACGCCTGGGCGGTGCGCACATTGGCGCGCACCGAGACGTTCATGCCGACATAGCCGGCCGCCCCGGACAACACCGCGCCGATCACGAAGCCGATCGCGACCCGCAGCCCCAAGGTCACGCCGAGCACGATCATGATCAGGATGCCGACCGCCGCGATCGTCCGGTATTGGCGGTTGAGATAGGCCGTCGCGCCGAGCTGCACGGCTCCCGCGATCTCTTGCATCCGCGCGTTGCCGGCATTCGCCGCCAACACCCCGCGGCTCGTGACGAGGCTGTAGATCAGCGCCAGGACGCCGCACGCGATGACAAGAATGTAGGCCGCAGGCATCTGCAATGTTCCCTCGTAACCGGTCGAAATAAAAACCCGCCCTCCGCGCTCGGCGCGGCGCAGGGCAGGTCAGGCTGGCGACCATGCCAGAAGAGTAAACGCCAGGCAACCGGACCATCCCACGCAGCGCGCGCAAAACTCCGTCCGATCCTCCCTCTTATTGCCCAGCATAACGGGGCGCCGCGCGCCAATCCGCCAGTTTGAGCCAGAGGATCGCGGCGGTCGCGACGGCAATGATCGGCATGACCGCGAGCTGGATCACGCTCCAGCCGAAGCCGGTCAGCAAGGCGCCCGACAGGAAGGCCGCCACTGTCGTGGTTCCGAAGATCGTGAAGTCGTTGAGGGCTTGGACCTTCGCCTTCTCGACCGGGCTGTAGGTGCGGGTCAGCAAGGTGGTCGCGCCGATGAACAGGAAATTCCAGCCCACCCCGAGCAGGGTCAGCGCGGACCAGAATTGGAGCACGGCGACGCCGCTCAGATTGATGCCGCAGGCGAGCAGCAGCAGCGCAGCGCCGCTCAGCAGGATGTTCGAGACCCCGAAACGGGCGATCAGGTGACCCGTGACAAAGCTCGGCGCGTACATCCCCAGCACGTGCCATTGAATGACAAAGGCCGCATCGGTGAAGCCGTAGCCGCAGCCCAGCATGGCGATCGGGGTCGCCGTCATCAACAGCGACATGACCGCATATCCGACCGTGCCGGCCAACACCGCCACGATGAAAAGCGGCTGCGCGGCGATCTGTCGGATCGGGCGCCCGCTGCTGCGCAGCGAAAAGCGCGGCGGTCGCGGGACGCGCACGAAGCAGAGCAAGGCCGCGGCGCAGAGCTGCAGGCTTGCGATCATCGCGAAGCAGCCCGCGAACAATACCGGCGCGAACAGGTCGCGCGACCATTTCGCGGTCTCCGGCCCGAAGATGCCGGAGACGATCCCGCCGGCCAGCACGAGCGATATCGCTTTCGAGCGGAACCGCTCATCCGCCGCCTCGGCAGCGGCAAAGCGGTATTGCTGGGCGAAGCCGTTGGAACAGCCGATCAGGAAGGTGCCGAGGCAGAACGCCGGAAACGAGGCCGCCCACACCGCCAGCCCCGCCACCGCGGCGCCGCTCGTCCCCAGCGCGCAGCCGCTCCAAAACCCCCCGCGCCGCCCGATCCGCGCCATCAGAAAGGCGGCCGGGATCGTGGCGCACATCATGCCCGTCATCTGCAAGGCGACCGGCACGGTCGACAGCGTCTTATCGGTCGCCAGCAGGTTGCCGATGATCGCCGAGGTGGTGGCGAGAATGCTCATCGAGGTCATCGCCAGCGCCTGGCACAGCGCGAGCAGCAATACGGTGCGGCGGGAACTCGCGGCGGCAGCCATGCCCAAGGTTTGGGCAAACCCGCCTTCGCGTCAACGCCCTCCGGCGGCGAGTGTCGATGACGTGTTGGAAGGGAAGCGGTGCGGCGCATGCGTCGGTCTCAACGCGCGCCACTGTCGAACTTGGCGCCATCCTACGATATGGTCGGGCACATGCCGGCGGATATTGGCGACTGGTTGCGCGGCCTCGGGCTCGAGCAGTACGCCGAGGCCTTTCGCGACAATGATATCGACGCCGATGTTCTTCCCGAGCTGACGGCCGAAGACCTCACCGGGGTCGGCGTTAGCTCGATCGGCCATCGCCGCAAGCTGCTGGCCGCGATCGCCGCATTGCGGGACGCGCCGGCGGCACAGGCGGTCAGCCCGCCGCTGCCGGCAGCGCCGGCGGCTGCCGAAGCCCAGGGCGCCGAGCGTCGACCGCTGACGATCCTCTTCTGCGACGTCGTCGGCTCGACCGAGTTGGCGACCCGCCTCGATCCGGAAGACTTGCGCGAGGTGATCGGCGCCTATCACCGTTGCGTCGCCGAATTGCTGGCGCGCTACGGCGGGTTTGTCGCGAAATACATGGGGGACGGCGTCCTCGCCTATTTCGGCTACCCGCAGGCGCATGAGGAGGATGCCGAGCAAGCCGTGCGCGCGGCGCTGGCGATCGTCGAGGCGGTGGGCCGGCTGCCGCTGCCGCATCGGCTGCAAGTGCGCGTCGGTATCGCGACCGGCCTCGTCGTGGTCGGCGATCTCCTCGGGGCCGGCGCGGCGCAGGAGCAAGCGGTGATCGGAGAGACCCCGAACCTCGCCGCGCGACTGCAAGGTCTCGCCGCGCCCGACACGATCGTCATCGCCGATGCGACGCGGCGGCAGATCGGCAGCCTGTTCGATCTTCGCGATTTGGGAGGGCAGGAGCTAAAGGGTTTTGCCGGCGCGACACAGGCCTGGCGGGTACTGGGCGAAAGCGGTACGGCGAACCGCTTCGAGGCGCTGCGCTCCCGCGAGACGCCGCTGGTCGGCCGCGACGAAGAGCTCGTTCTGCTGCTGCGCCGCTGGCGTCAGGCAAGCGCCGGCAGCGGGCGCGTGGTGCTGATCTCGGCCGAGCCGGGGATCGGCAAGTCGCGCCTGACCGAGGCGCTCGCCGAACGGCTCGCGGGCGAGGCTCTCGTGCGGCTGCGCTATTTCTGCTCGCCGCATCACCGCGACAGCGCGCTCTACCCCGTGATCGGTCAACTCGAGCATGCGGCCGGGTTCGCTCGCGAGGACACGCCGGCGCGGAAGACCGAAAAGCTGATGGCGCTCGTCGGGCGCGGCGATCTGGCCCTCTTTGCGGAGCTGTTGGCGCTCCCGGCGGAGGATGCGGCCCTCGCCGCGCTGACCCCGCCGCAGAAGAAGGACCGGACGTTCGAGGCGCTGCTGCGCGCCATGGCAGCGCTCGCCGCGCAGCAGCCGCTTCTGATGCTGTTCGAGGACGTGCACTGGATCGACCCGAGCTCGCTGGAGCTGCTCGACCGCATCATCGCGGCGATCGAGCACCTGCCCGTGCTGCTGCTCGTGACCCATCGTCCGGAATTCCAGCCGAGCTGGGTCGGCCAGGCGCATGTCAGCGTGATGGCGCTGTCGCGGCTTGGGCGGCGCGACGGGGTGGCGCTGGTGCAGCGCCTCGCCGGAAACCTCACTGGGCTCGCCGATGACATCGTCGCCGAAATCATCGATCGCAGCGACGGCGTGCCGCTGTTCCTCGAAGAGGTGACAAAGGCGATCCTCGAAACCGCCGAGGCGGCGACGAGCGCGGCCGCGCGCAGCGCGGTCGCGGCCATCCCCGGCGCGCGGGCGGCGGTCCCGGCGACATTGCAGGCCTCGCTGCTGGCTCGGCTCGACCGGCTCGGCCCGGCGGCGCGCGAAATTGCCCAGACCGGGGCGGCAATCGGCCGGGACTTTGGCTATGAGCTGGTCGCCGCGGTGGCGCCGCGCGGCGAGGCGGAGACGCGCGCCGCGCTCGACCAGCTCGTCAGCGCCGGTCTCGTCTTCCAGCGCGGCATCCCGCCGGCCGCGGAATATCAGTTCAAACACGCCCTGGTGCAGGACACCGCTTACGGCACATTATTGCGCGGGCCGCGCCAGGCATTGCACGGGCGCATCGCGGCCGCTATCCAGACGATCTCGCCCGACCGGGTCGAACGCGAGCCGGAGATTGTCGCGCATCACCTGACCGAGGCGGGCGATTTCGACGGTGCGGCGACCCGGTGGCTGGAGGCCGGTCGTCGCGCCGCCGGGCGCTCCGCCAATATCGAAGCGGTCGCGCACCTGACGCGCGGCATCGCGGCGCTGAGCGGTCGCCCGGAGACGCCGGAGCGCAACCGGCAAGAGCTCGATCTGCAGTTGCTGCTCGGCCCGGCGCTGATGTCGAACCGCGGGTTCGGCGTTCCGGAGAGCAAGGACGCCTATCGGCGTGCCGAGGAACTGGCACGGCGGCTCGGCGACGACCGCGCGCGATTTGCCGCGACCTGGGGTTTGTGGATCGGCGCGTCCGCCCAGGGCAGCAGCGCCGAGGATGAACGGTTGCGGCATCTCGGCCAGCTTGTCGAAATTGCCGAGCGCATCGGCGATCCCGAGCTGTCGATGCAGGCGCATCATTCGGCATGGGCGACGCGGGTGTGGCGCGGCGAATTCGTTCGCAGTCAAGAGCACGTCCGCCAGGGTCTTGCCCTTTACGATCGCGACAAACATCGGCATCACGCGCTGATGTATGGCGGGCACGATCCTGCGGTCTGCGGCAAGGGCCAGGGCGCGATGTCGCTCTGGGTGCTCGGCTATCCCGACCAGGCCGCACAAAGCGCCGCCGAGGGGATCGCGCTCGCCGAGTATTTGGCGCATATGCCCAGCGCGCTGCATGCGCTGTGGTTTGCCGGAACGCTCCATCTGATGCTCCGGAACGGCGCCGC
>Ga0213875_10002652_pt1 | contig 10583 bp, 9 predicted proteins | sample BarmaccomBMRX_R8_FD_160105 | JGI IMG/M metagenome (GOLD analysis project Ga0213875, IMG submission 160105) | Root-associated microbial communities from Barbacenia macrantha in rupestrian grasslands, the National Park of Serra do Cipo, Brazil - RX_R8 | ecosystem: Host-associated > Plants > Roots... | reverse complement strand
TCCGAGTGGCACCGTACGTTCTCGTTTGTCCCGCGGCCGCAATATGTTGCGTGTTCTGCTCGATGAGGCAGTGCCGCCCGAGCCTATGATGGCGGCCGCGTGATACCGGGCCGATGCAGATCAGGCCGCAGGTAGACGGTCCTGGATCCACCCGACGAACTTTGCGAGCGGCGCAAGATGGATCGTGGATGGCGGAGCGCCGCACCGCAGAACGGCGGAGCGACGAACCTAGGTGGATAGGACGCATCCCGGGGGATCGCCGAACAGCCGAACGGCGCGGGGACGCACGCCGAGTAGAGGAGCGGCGCGCAGATGAGCGGCGCCGAACCCTAACTCGCCAGCAAGAGAACAAAGCCCTGAGCTGAGATCGCCTGGAACCGCTGCTCCCTTAGGAAGGCCGCCCCAGCGTATCAGCAACGCGGGCGTCGCGGCGTCCCATAGGTTTGAACGGCCCCTTGGTAGTATCGTGAGCGGTCTGGTGCTCCATTTCGGCGTTCAGTTCGGCACCCAGCAGCAGAACGGTTACCGATAGCCAGACCCAGGTGAGAAATCCGATCGCGGCGCCAAGTGAACCATAGGTCTCATTATAGGTGCCGAAATTGGCCGTATACCATGAGAAGGCTGCCGAGATAAGCAGCCAAGCGACGGCGGCAAACGCACTCCCCCAGGTGATCCAGCGCCACTGCGGACGCGCACAGTTCGGGCCGAAGCGATAAAGCAGCGAGAACACGATGCCCGCCACATAACAATCACTGGCCAGCGCAACACTGCAACGAGCTGGTCAGTTAGGCTCTTCATGCCAAGAAACGCGAGTACTGCGGGAACAACGACAACTACCCCGAGAGCTATGATGACAAAGGCAATCGCCCCGAGGGTGAACAGGAGCGATATCGAGGTGAGCCTCACGAAGCCTCGCGTTTCATCCTCTTGATAGGCGACGTTCAGCCCGTCAAACAACGCTTTCATACCTGCATTGGCGCTCCACAGCGATAACGCCAGACCGATGACAAAACCAAAACCCAATGCGGTCTTTCCTTTGGCCGCGATCCGCTTCAGCTGTTCTCCAACCACATCAATAGCTCCTCCGGGCAGAATTCCATTTAACGCGCCCAGGTGGCCTTGGATCGTGCCCGGATCAGCAAAGAGTGCATAGAGACTTACGAGGGTCGCCACCGCGGGAAAGAGCGCGAGCAGCGCATAGAACGTGACACCGGCCGCGACCGACAGGAGGCGATCGTCGCTGAACTGCTGATAAAGCCGCCACAGGATATCCCGCCAGCCAGTTGCAGGAATTTCACTTGGCTTTGACGCCTGCCGGCCATGACCATTCTCCATGGCTGTCAGCGACTGTGCCGCTTCTTCAGTGGTTCTGCCGCTACCGGGGCCCAGAGCGCGGCCGTACGGGCGCCGCGCGATTAACACCGCTAGAGCGAACCCAAGCATAACTGATCCGATACCCGGTCGCTCCGGACGAGGCGAAGAGACGAGTGGCATTGATCAAACCGCGAGATGATGTGACTATTAAACAACCATGCGTCCCGAATAGTTTCTTCCCGCTGCACCCCGTGGTTGTTCGCTCCCACCATCGGTAACCGCGCGGAACGGTCATGGCGGATACAGAAAGGTGGGCGCAAATTTTCCGGCGGATTTCGCCGTACTGGGCCGCGTGAACTCTAGGCGCCTCAATGGTATCACCCACCCGACTAGGCCGGGTTATCATGGGTTGCGCATCTCGGTGTGATCAGCGTGGACGCAACCTTGTGCACTGGGTCCTGTTTTGGATTGGTAGGAAAATCCCCCGATGCTTGGCGCCGCCGTCTACTACCCAGCGGCGCTTTTTTTAGGTCAACGGCAGTTGGGGAAGATTATAGGAAAGTATTCGGATATCTATCGATCATCGCGGTCTGCTATTCGATGCAGACGCAGTTGAGGATCATCACGATGAGAATGATCCCACTATTTTTGGCGGCGAGTTTTACGGCAATCTTGACCTGGCCGATAGCTGCACTGGCCGATGGTCCAATCCGCCCGACACGCGAGGGTGTAATCCGGGTCTGTTGGGGTTTAGATATTTTGGCCGGTAAGAATTGTCATAAGTATCACCATATCAAGCTCCCACCATCGATCGCCATCGGCGATACGTTTCGCGTTGAGTACGGCAGCAACCCCAAGGGGTTTCAGTTCAGGGTGCGCCGCATTGCTGTCGAGAGCGGCGTTTGCTCGATCTATAGTGGACAAACTAGTCACTTGCGGGATCGAATAAAGGTCGGCTGCGACGCTGCACCGTAGACACCCACCACTCATGGCGCACGGACCAGAGCGGCTAAACGCCCTGTCCGGCAGAACTGTGGTATTGATGGCGTCAGCCCGTGACATACGGGCATCTCCGTTGCTCGGGTTCGGGCTGGCTTGGTGTTGGCAGGCACCTTGTTAGCCCGCTGGGCATCATGGTCCGGATCCCTCCGGACGCTCTCTCCGCTCTCGATGCCTGGATCACTCGCCAACCCGACACCCCGAGCCGGCCTGAGGCGATACGCCGATTGATCGAAATGGGACTGAACGCGCCACAATGAGCCGCGGGATCGACCGTGAACGTCGCGGAATAGTTTTCCGCCACTCGGCGCCGGTCGCACCAGTCCCGCTCCTTGATCACGCCCTACAAACTCCGGACAGATCACGCGTCAGCTACACCTGATGCAGATCATCTTGCCTCAATTGAGGCCGGGCCTTATGCTTGCTCCAACCGACATCAACTCGCCGAGAGAAGATGTACGATGACTGATGCTGAAACCCGCGCCGATGCAGAAATTCGGGGACTTGTCCTGAAATTTCTCTATGATTTACACAGCAAATCAGAGTGGGTGAACTGGGACAATTTCCACGAGCTCGGGCTTCCACAACAGGAAGTGGGGCGGTACTTAAAAGAGTTACATGAACTCGGTTTAGCCGAAGGTAAATTTGTAGCCAGTGATAAGGATGAATATCTAGATATTCAAGCGAGAGTTAGAGCACGCGGAGCGGATGCTGTAGAAAATCCAGATAAACGGCCGCCCGAGATCATCATTAATCAAAGCGTCCACGGCGTACAACGCATGACGCTTAATATTGATAAGATAAGTGAAGCTATCGATGCCTCCTCTGCAGGTGTGGATGAAAAAGCAGACGCAAAATCCCTCCTTCAGCGTTTGAGCGAAAACAAGCTTCTTACAAATCTGATTCAGAAGTGGTTTGCTGGGCATCTTACGCGTTAGAGATTTTTTTGGAAGTGCGTGGTAGCTCAAACCTACCCTATGCGTTTGTGCATCATGCTTCTGATTTTGCGCGACCCAAGCCATATCGTTATGCAGCGAACCGGTAGCGGCCGTCGGGGCTATCCTCGGTTGCCGGCTGGTGGTGCTCCGATGCTCCGATATCGGAGCACCAAGGGTTAGGGAGGACTGCCTGTTACGCGGTTGTTAACTCTCCGTCGGTTAAGTTTTGGCATCGCAGATGGGCGTAACGAGCGCCCCGTATAGATAGTCTCGCTTGGATTCGAAATGGCAGACCCGGCAGCCGAGTCTCGCAGCTTACCCGTTGATACGAAGACCGCTTTGGCTCGGCGCCTGGGCCTGCGCTATGCGGATCAACGGCTACGGATCGAAGAAGACCACGAGACTCAGGTCTTCGGACATGGGATTAACTTCTTTCACCCGGAGAACTGGTACTCGTCCGCGTCGCTGATCCGGAGCACTCTGCGGCTTTGCGGCCTTTATCGGCGAGGGCTTAGGAACGCCGCGCGTGTGGAGTTGCGCCGCAATGACGTCACGCTGGGCAATTTGCCCGGCGCCTTCGATGGCTTCACGATTCTTCACATCAGCGATATGCACGTCGACATGAACGATGGGGCGATGCAATCGCTCATACGTCTAGTGGCGCCTATCGATTACGACATCTGCGTCTTGACCGGCGACTACCGAGGCACGACCTGGGGCCCGTTCGCGGCTACGATTGAGGGATTGGCGCGGGTACGGTCCTACCTCCACGACCCGATTTACGGCGTTCTCGGCAACCACGATACGATCCGCATGTTGCCGGACCTCGAACGGCTCGGAATACGCATGCTGATCAACGAGTGCGAGACGCTCGACCGCGGCAGCGAACACATTCACTTGGCCGGCATCGACGATGCCCATTTCTTCCGCGCAGAAAATATTAACAAGGCCGCGTCGGCCATCCCCGAGCGTGGAGTTTCGATCTTGTTGTCACACTCTCCCGAAATCTATCGGCAAGCTGCAGCCGCCGGTTTCGATCTTCTGCTCGCCGGTCATACGCATGGAGGCCAGATTTGCCTCCCGGGTTCGATCCCGATCACGCTTGATTCGGTTTTGCCGCGCCGCATGGGATCGGGCGCTTGGCGGTATAATGGCATGGCGGGCTACACCTCGGCGGGTGTCGGCAGCTCGATCCTCCCGGTGCGATTCAATTGCCCACCGAGCATCACGCTTCACACCTTGCGGTACGGGCCGCCCTCAATAGGGCTGCTTTCGCAATCCCATTGAGAACAAGAGCCGGGACAGCAGGACAGCGGCAACAAAGAACAAGACGACGACCATCGCAATCTCGGTCGGTGTGAACGCGAATGCCTGCTCGCATACGATGACCGGGAGTAGCGCTTCGGGAACCTGGTCCAGCGCCCAAGCTCTGCTGCTCGGGGCCAGCCCGAGTCGCCGTTTGGTAAAGCTCGAAATGAGATCGCCGGCCATTGCACTTGCGCCAACGAGGACGCCGGTCCGCCAGTCAATGCCAAAAAGAACCGCTCCTCCGGCGGTAGCCAGGACGGCCGCGCCGATACCGCGCAGCGTCTTCGAAGGTCCGAACACTCGCTCTCGATCGAAGAAGCAGACATTGCAATCTGCAGGGTATGACCAATGAAGTCCCAGAAGCTTCGCCGCGAAGATCGGCGATCCATTCGCGATCCCGAGCAACAGAACGAACTCAACGATTTTTAGAACATCCATCGTTTCATTGTGCAACGCGGCGCGCCTGATCTGCGACCCGAACTGCCTCTGAACGGATCGGAGGGTTGGGCCGAGCCGCGACCCCGACCTGATGAGCCGGACCGCTATCCGCTTGCACAAATCGGCGTCGTCGGTGTCGCGCGGGAGGAAGCGCCCTGAGAGCGGCGCGGCAGTTGGGGCGCCCGGCCTTCCCCATGATACCTTGGGGATACCTAGGGGCTTCTGTCCAGCGGGAATTAGCCCCGTAAGCTTTTGAATTCGCTGGTGGGTGCACAAGGACTCGAACCTTGGACCCGCTGATTAAGAGTCAGCTGCTCTACCAACTGAGCTATGCACCCGACCGCGAGGGCGGCTCTATATCAAAGGGGTTCTCGCTTGTCGATAGCCGGGCGCGGTTGCCCAGCCGATCGTGGCTGGGGCTATTGCGGCTGCACGACCCCACGGCGCGGAGCGGGCTGGCGTTGTGCGGTGGCGGGCGGTGCCGCGTCGGCACGCGCCGGGCGCGCCGACCAGGTGAAGGCGGACGACATCACATAATTCCACACCACCGACACGGCGGCACCCGCCAGTCCCGCCAGCCACCAGGAATGATGATCGACCACCAGATGCGCCGCGACCCCGATATTGGCCACCGCACCAGCGCCGCACACCGCGTAGAACGACAGCAGCCCGGTCAGCAACCGGCGCCCCCGCAGGCGGCGGTCGCGGTAGGTGAAGAAATTGTTGAGCAGAAAATTCCCGGTCATCGCGACCACGGTGGCAATACCCTGCCCCACCGGGAAGGCTAGCTGAAGCGCGTGCGTCGTAAACCAGAGCGTCAGCAGATGGGTGCCGACACCCAGCCCGCCGATCATCGAGAACAGCAGAAAGCGCACCGGCACCGCCGGGCCCACCATCTTCTGCAACAGCAGCATCAGGTATTCCCAGACGACCATCGCATCGAGCTTGCTTTCGCCGTGCAGCCGTTGCCGGAAGGTAAAGGGCACTTCGGCAAAAGCAAGGGGCCGCGGCGCCGAGGCGAACAGGTCGAGCAGGATCTTGAAACCCTGTCCGGACAGCGAACGCATCGTCGTGGCAAACGCCTGGCGCTCGATCATGAAAAAACCGCTCATCGGGTCGGTCAGGTCGGCCTTGACGACCATCTTGCCGAGGCGTGTCGCGAAATCGCTGATGACAACGCGAGAGCGCTCCAGCTCACCGACGCTGCCGTCGCCGACGTGCCGGCTGGCGACCACGATATCGAGCCGCTCACCCTTAATCTTCGCCAGCATGCGCGGCAATAAGGTTTCATCGTGCTGCAGGTCGCCATCCATGACAGCGCAATACGGGGCGGCACTCGCCAGGATGCCCTCGATGCAGGCCGAGGAGAGGCCGCGCCGGCCGAGCCGATGCACGCAGCGGATATTGCTCTGGCGCTGCGCCAAGGCACGCACGGCATCGGCGGTGCCGTCGGGCGAGTCGTCGTCGACGAAGATCACTTCCCAGTCGATCTCGGAGAGGACGCGGTTCAGCCGCTCGACGATCAGAGGAACATTGTCGCGTTCGTTCAACGTCGGGATCACGATACTGAGCTCGGGCGTGGCCATTTGCCACTCGGGCATAGGCCCGCCGGGTCTCGTCGCTGGATGGTCGGTGCCCGCTCGCTCCGGTTTGTCAACGACCGCGTCTGTAAGCATCATCTGTCACCCGCCGGCTGGACCGGGACCAATCTCGCTGGCTCGCTACGCTAATGGCTAAAGGTTGCCAAGTCATTGACGGTTCCAACCATTTCGAACCTGCAATCGCCCCTCGGGCCGCCCTTCCGGCCGCGCCGTTGGCAACCGTGGCCGCTCAGGCTATTTCGGCCGCGAGCTCGGCGATCGACAGGGGTGTCAGATAGTCATCCTCAAAATCGGCCAGAGCCTCCAGCTCTTCAGGATTGTCGATAAAGACCACCTGGTCCTTGATCCGCACCAGACCTTCTTCGCGCAATTTATGCAGCACGCGATTGACATAGGGGATGCTGAGTCCGAGGGCGTCGCTCAGCATCTCCTGGGTCAGCGGCACGCGGAACGAATGATCCTGAGTCAGGCCGAGCGTCTGCAGGCGCGTGAACAGCTCTAGAAGGAAATGCGCGATGCGCTCGGTCGCGCTGCGCCGACCGAGGGTGATAAGACGCTCCGCATTCACCGCGCTCTCCGCCGCAAAACCGCACAGGAGCTTTGCCGCCGCGCGCGGATGCGTTTCGAATAATGCGATCAGACGCGCCACCGAGACCGGCAGCAAAACCATCGGCGTCAGGCTGCGGATCGAATAAAGCGCGGTTTCGAAGAAGCAGCTGGGGATGCCCGGGAGATCGCCGGGAAGAACCAGATTGAGCACCTGTCGCTGGCCGTCGCGCAGTACGCGATAGCGCATGCCGATGCCCTCGACCACAACAAAGAACTGCGCGCAGCGGCGCCCCTCGCTGACGATTTCCAGCCCGGCACGTACCGAGCGTGTGGTCGCCTTGGCATCGAGCACCGCAATGGTCTCCTCGATGCTGCGATAGGGCAGGCCGCTGAGCCTGTAGTTGAACTGCGGTCGCTGCCGCGCCGCCATGGCTAACGCCTCGCTCGGCATATCGCCCTCCCACCCGTTCAGTTCTTTATCCGGCATGCTGTGCTGAATAAGCAGCAGCCGTTGCTTTCTGGCCACACCGTTCGTTGCGGTGCCGAATTATAGTAGCGCCTAATTCTTAGCCGCAAAAAACGGCTTCCGACAAAGGTTTTTTGCGCATTTGGCCGAGTAAGGGGATGCAGATTATTCATCTATGATAATAAGGGAAGTAAATCGCCTGTGTTGTTTATGCATCTTGTTCTTATAGGACAAAGACGCCCCTCCCCGAACACCACACGATGATTAAAGCCCCAACGTCCGGTTGCGTTGGGCCGATTCACACAGGCTCGCATGAACCATGCGGGGTGCAAGGGGGAGGAACCATGGGAAAAACGGGGAGCAACGCCATCACGTCGGTGGCGGCAGCCTGTCTCGTCGCGGCACCGATAGCATTAGCAGCACATCAGGCGCGTGCCGATGAACTATCCGATCTAAAGGCCAACCAAGAGTTGTTGCAGCGGCGGCTCGATCAGCTGGCGCAGACCTCGGGTGCTTTGATGGCGCCGACGGGCGGCGGCGCGGTCACCACCCAGATGATGGGCGGCAGCTTTCCCCGCTCCTTCCTGATCCCTGGCACCGATACCTCGATCCGGGTCGGCGGCGAAATCCGTGAAATCGTCGACTTCTGGTTCAACGGCGGTCCGCCCAATACATCGCCACAAACCACCACGGTCGGTGTCAATGGCCAGCTGCAATCGATCCCGTTGAACATCCATATCCCGTTGGCGCTCGGCTCCAATGCCAACGCGGTCGGCACGGCCCGCGGTAACGACGTGTTCTCGCAGAGCCCGAAGGAGTCGAAGCTTAGCGTCGAAACCCGCACCCCGACCGCCTGGGGCGAGGCGCGCACCTACATGGAATTCGACTGGGGCGGCTCGACCGCTTTCGCCCCTGGTGGTGCCGATCCGACCTCGGTGTCCGACAACCTGGTGCCTCGCCTCCGCTTCGCATACGGCACGTTGGGCGGGTTGCTCGCCGGTCAGGCGAACTCGAACTTCTCCGACCCGGATGCCAACGCGGAAGTCATCGACTTCGGCGGCAATACGGGCGAACCCGGCGTTGTCCGTATCCCACAGGTGCGATACACCGTGCCGCTCACCAATTGGTCGCTTCCGGGCGCCATATCGGTATCTGCAGAAGCACCCGAGACGGATGTGGCAAGCGGTGCCGCTGGCGTGTTCGCATCCGATACGGGCGCTATCGCGGCCCCAACCGGCCCGGTGGCCGGTGCGATCATCAGCCCATCCAGCACGGGCCTCAATGCGGGTACCTTCGTCAACCCGGCCAAGGCGACGGCGCCCGACCTGACCGCGGCCTGGTACATCCCGCAGCCTTGGGGGCACGTCGATTTCAGTGCGGTGATCCGCCCCGGCATGGAGATCAATGATGGCGGGTTGGTCAACAGGGACTTCATCGGCTATGGCGCGCATTTCGGCGGTGATGTGAAGCCAAACTGGTTTGGCCTGCCGGCAAAGGACGACATCGCCTGGCATGTCATCTACGGCGACGGCATCGGCCGCTACCTGAACTCCAGCACCAACTTCGCGATCGTCACCAACTACCCGGCCGCGGGTGCGTTCACGGCCGCGTCAGCTGCTGGCGTGTTGGCGCGAACCACGACCGAGTGGGGTGGTGAAATCGGTTATCAGCATTGGTGGGCGGATAACCTGCGCTCGAACGTGAACGCCGGCATCAACCACCACGACATAAATTCATACGTCGCCGGGTGTGTCGGTCCTTCGACGGCCGCACCGAAAGCAACCGGCGCGGGTGGCTGCGGTCTGAACAAGGAGCTCATCACGGCGCATGCCAACCTGATCTGGAACCCGGTGCCGTTTGTCGATGTCGGCATCGAATATATGTACGGCCACCGTCAGGTCGTCAGCAACTTGAAGGGCGACGAGAATGTCCTGATCAGCAAGTTCGGTGTGAAGTTCTAAAGTTCTAAAGAAGCGACCTCACCGCCACTACCCGCCGGGGGCACCTCGGCGGGTAGCAAGGTCAAATTCGGTGAGGATCACAAAAATTATGAACGGGGGATGGAGACTGAAACATGATCGAGATCATCCCTGAGCTGCCTGATAACGTCGTAGGGATTGTCGCCAAGGGCCGTGTCACCAGGGAGGAATGCAACGGCGTTCTGAAGGACGCGATGGAGGATTCGCTGCGTCGGCACGATAAGGTCAGACTTTATTACGAGATCGGCAGCCGCTTTCCGGGTGCCGGCTGGGACGATCTCGATATCGGTCTGGACTTGCCGCAATGGGAGCGGGTCGCGGTTGTCACCGATACGGGCTGGGTGCGGCACACGGTGAATGCGCTGCGGTTTCTTATCGCCAGCGATATCCGCGTGTTCACCCGCTTTCAGGCCGATGAAGGGCGCGCCTGGATCACCGGTCCTTAACGCGCATAACGGCCCTGAGCTGCGAGCAGACTCGAATCCTACTGAGCCGCTTCCAGCGCTTGTTCGTCCCGCTTCGCGGCTTCGATCGCAGCGGCCTTTTTTTCCACCATCTCGACCAGATGGTCGACGATGTCGGTATCCTTCAGCCGATGGTCGGTGAGGCCGCTGACATAAACCTGATGCGTGTTATTGCCGCCGCCGGTCAGCCCGATATCGGTTTCGCGCGCCTCACCCGGTCCGTTTACGACACAGCCAATCACCGACAAGGTGAGCGGCGTTGTGATATGCGCCAGCCGCTCCTCCAGCACCTCGACCGTCTTGATCACCGGGAAGTTCTGCCGCGCACATGACGGGCAGGAGATGACCGTAACGCCGCGACGACGCAGACCCAGCGATTTCAGCATGTCATAGCCGACCTTGATTTCCTCGACCGGTTCCGCTGAAAGCGACACGCGGATCGTGTCGCCGATCCCCGACCACAACAGCATGCCCATGCCGATCGACGACTTGACCGTACCGGCGCGAAGCCCGCCGGCCTCGGTGAT
>Ga0213875_10002651_pt1 | contig 10583 bp, 5 predicted proteins | sample BarmaccomBMRX_R8_FD_160105 | JGI IMG/M metagenome (GOLD analysis project Ga0213875, IMG submission 160105) | Root-associated microbial communities from Barbacenia macrantha in rupestrian grasslands, the National Park of Serra do Cipo, Brazil - RX_R8 | ecosystem: Host-associated > Plants > Roots... | reverse complement strand
CAAGTGGAGAACATTACGCCAACCAGTGGTAGCCAATCGGGGATTGTGGCGAATATAGACTAAACCCGGATCGAATTTTTCAATGACGCGGTCGAGGAGCGCGTCGCTCCGTATAAGCTGAACCTGTGTTTCTTCTTCGGAGGTTTCATAGGATTCGTCGCTGGTTGCAACCGGACTCGTTTGCTTCATATTCATAAAGTCCTGGTTCAGGCTCAGAACTTCCAGAGCGGTCCGAACTCGATAAGACGGGGTCTGAGGAATGCCGACCAAGATCCCTAAAATCGCTCCCCCCAGTGCGAATAGGGACAACTTACCCTTATGTCGAAGAAGGACTCTGGCAAATTCGAGCGCGTTCTCCGTATCGGCGTTCTCGTGACTATCGTACGGTCCTCCAACCTCCGTATACTGGGGCGCAACAGCTCCTTCGCCAAAAGGGCTGACAACAGTGATCCTTCGTGTGGGTTCTAAGGGTCCGTTGAATTGGTCCATTTTTAATACCTACCGTATACAGCCATGCCCGTCGCGGCGCTTACGATCGATTGGAGTGTTTTGTATGCGGCAGTCTTCGCTTTGCTATTGGGTATGAATAATATGTCGCCAGGCTGCAGCGGTATATCCGATGATCGACCTTCCAAGAGCTGCTTAAGATTTACGGCGACTTCGCTTCGGTTCTTCGTTGCCGGATCTAATCGTATGATCTTCGCGCTCTGTGAAGCAGCCGTAGACGTCAAGCCCTCGGCGAGCGATACTACCTGAAGTGCGGACAGCGTTTCGTCCTGTCCCATCGGATATCCACCTGGTTTGTTTACTGAACCGACCGCATACACGATCTCCGCCCTGGAAACCGAAATAACATCAGCCGGCATTACCTGAATGTTTTGTTCGGGGCTGTTTGAATGGAGAATGTTTTTTACGCTCACGGTAGCAAGGCTGAATTGTCCTGTGGGGTCGTCATGGGCGGTCGGCAAGGGCACCCGCCCCCACTTTATTTCACGGGTAATGGTTACCGTGTTACCTACATCTTCAGTGAAGCCACCCGCCATCGAAATCGCCTCTAGCAATTTCTTTTGTCCCTGAACCTGGTACTCCCCAGCCGTATTTACCTCGCCCAATACTGACACTGGTTGGCTGTGAAACTCGGCTACATTAACCGTGACGTCCGGCTTTTTGATGATCTTCGTTAAACTCGCTGAAATTGCCCGCTGCAAGCCCTCAGTAGTTAATCCGGCAGCGCTAATGCGCCCAGCATAGGGGACGCTGAGTTCGCCCGACATGTCAATGCGGAAGGTCTTGTCTGCGAAGTCATCTGCAAGGTCCGTCACGATGATGGAAATCTGATCTCCGGGACCGAGAACGTAGTCGGCCGAACCTGGGGATGTTAGCGCGTTGGTTGGGACCGCTAACTTAGCTTCCTCCTTGCCCACCCGTGTGTCGACGGGCGAACCCGCTTGCTGCCCCGAGATGGCAAACGCCGCTGCAAGAACTGCACATGGTAATACAACTGATGATTTCATCCAAAATTCCCCAATCAACCTTCAACCACGGAGGGTTCATTCCCTACGAAAGAAAAAACACCAAACCTGCGCTTCCATTGCCGCCCATCCTCTATTGGTTGGTCGGAAAGGACCGCGGTAGGGTTCTCTAGGAACAGGCGCCGCGCCCGCTGTTTTCCCCAACGAAATGTCACATGCTCATGGGCCCGCGAAAGATCGGGCGTTCGATCGGCGCGATCATGAGCGTCGCTTGCCACGAAGTGCACCAAATTGTGATCCGTGAGCGATTCCGCGAAACGTTGAGCGGCGGTACCAAAACGGCCCAGGTAAGATTGCGCCGTGACTTGTAGAAGGCAACCTTTTCGGACCCACTCTTTCAAGACCTTCACATTCCCTTGAAGGGAGACATTACGTTCAGGGTGCGTAATGATCGGGGTAATGCGGGCATCAATCAGCGCCTTTAACTGTTGCCCTACCACCGACGGTCCCATGAAATCCGGCAACTCTGCAAGCAGATACCGGCCTCCATTTATCGTAAATTTCGCCGGTTGGAGGAGAGCTTCCTCTAAATTGCGAATGGTCAGATGGCAATCGCACCCGCGATACAGGCAAATCAGACCCTCGCTCACCGCCGAGAGCCTCTGTAGCGCCTCAAGGATCCTCCCCTCGTCGAAGGGGTACTGAGCATTCGAATGCGGCGTGGCTACAAGGTGAGTGGTACCATTCGCCGCGGCGAGCTTCACCATCTCGAGAGCTTCATCCAGCGTCCCGGCGCCATCATCTACACCAGGTAAAACGTGTGTGTGAATATCAATCATCCGTCGAAAAGCAACTGGTCACGACCTTAGAGGTTCGTGCGGGGTTCCCGCGCATTCTAACAAGGCGCTAGAGTCGCGTTGGCGAAGTTTCTCGAACTCCGAGAGCAACATATTCACGCGTCCTTCCAAAACCGAGATCTGATATTCAAGCTTCTCCCGAGGCGCTTGCGCAGGCTGGTTTAGCAAAGCGTTGATGGCCGTGCGCGCGAGTTCCGAAACGCTTCGCGTGCCACAGGCGAAGCAAAGTTCGCGAAAACGATCGTATTCTTCGGCCGTTAAGCGGAAGCTAATCATTCTGGTTCTGGCGTCAGTCAACACGGGCTAGAGTTATGCGGGCTAGATTGTGCGCAATACAGCGCGTAGCGGGCGAGCGCCGCGTAGACATCCAGGCTGCGGCTATCAATAAGAGAGCCTCGAGTCACGCGAATACGCTCGCTTTCACGTAAATACGCAGTGCTCTACAGCGCATCCGGAAGTAAAAACGCCCGCTTCGATCTCGTCGCCTGGATCGGCGCTGGCTCACTGCGAAAGCTGACAAGGGATATAACGCCGTAGACGTCAGAATTGAAAGTGCTGCTTTCCGTCGACGACACAACACATATCCGGGAAACAGTGCAAGTTCGCTTTCAACTATCGAATTGCGCGCAAACCCGACAGACTATGTAAGCGGCAGATACGGTCGGTAGCCATTGCCCCTGAATCATCTTAGCCAAGCGCTCACGGTTCGAGCGGGTCCGAACACCATACCAGGCAGTCGTTCAGAAGTGTATGACTCAACGTGAGGTGAGGCAGCCATGGATGTTGATTCCATTTTTATCGGTCTTTACAAGCGTCACGGGAAGACCCTCGGACAGACTACCGTCCCTTCGCCCTTAGGGACCAGTTTCAACGTTTATAAGGGGACTAGCGCCTCAAAGCGAAGTGATCGCTCCGCCGTGAGACAACACGCGTTTACGATTAAAGTACGAGAACAAACGTAGGAGGGAGATTGCGGAACCGCTGAATCTCTCGTTGTCTGGACTTTCGCGCACGGACGTGGCGAAAATGGAAACGCTGTACAGGTAAAATACCACGGGTTTACCGCGTTACACAAGCCCTTCGACAAGATTTATACGATTTTCAAAAACGTGGCAAAAGCCGGGCGATGGCAGCACGCACTGCTCGTGGCGCCAGATGGCGACGGCGGTGGGTGTGAGCCCAGCATCGGTCCACCGGATTTGGCGCAGACGCAGTGGAAGCCCATCCGCGGGATCGCTAAGTGACCAGTAACGATCCGGCGCTCGAAGGAGAACTCGGCTGAAATCATCGCACTCCACATGAGGCGTCGTGATCGCCTTTCCAGCCGAGAACAGGAAGGCTTTCCTGAAAGGTCACAATCAGGCTAAACCTATTTGGTGACGTGCCTAGGACCATGCTGTAAGAACTGGAATCCATCGATTCATGACCTGCGCTCCGGAGACAAAGGCCTTTCTGCGTGGGGCGATCCAGAGTCAGCGAACTATGTGTCTCAGCATCAACGGTGGAGGCTGACAAAGACAGCTATTTTTTCGGACTACATCATCGAGAGGTTCTGTCGGAACATTCTTGCCGGAACATCCTATGATCGGGCCATCCCCATTATTGCTGATCGGGAGAAAAGCGCGCCTTTTTCCATTTCACCCGCACCAGCAGTTCGTGGCTGAAAGGTGAACGACTCTTTGCCCTGATCACCGGACGAATGATTCGCGGCCGAACCTTCTGCAGTACCAATGAACTGGAGAACGCGATCTATAAATGGTTGCCAGTTGGAACGCCGCACCTACGCCGTTCGTCTGGAAAGCCTCGGCCGAGGTCATTCTCGACAACGTCCTACTTGTAAAGAATTATCTGAGACAGGAGACTAGAGCGGCGTGCTGATACCCGGAGCGAGTGTGAGAAGAACGATTTTATGCGACCGGCCCGTAAGGGCGGGAAAACGGCCGGCCGCAAACCTTCTCCGAATCATAGTGGGGACCCAAACCTCTTTGGTTTCATTGTTGGCACTCAAATGTTATCGCCGGATAGTTTGTTGCGGTAGAGTTGTTTACTATCTGAAGAGTGAATACATCGCCGGGAGCGAAATCAACGGTATGTGTAGTATCCGGCGTTCCTTGGGAACCCACGGTCGTCGATGCCGCTATGGTGCTGCTCAAGCTGGTAGATGAACTATTTTTATATACAGTAATGACGATTGATCCGGAGCTTCCCGTCGTCGCGAGTGCAATTGTATATAAATTAGAGGCGTGACAAGCGGTAGGAAATGGAAAATTGCGCACGGCTGCGGTGGTGCCCGTCGAGCTATAAGCCGGACTAGCGTAATTCGTGGCGGACGCCGCCGCTCCGCCGGTCATCTCTGTGTTGACGGTCCAGGCCTTTGTGTAGTACGCGACCCAGGCCGAGCCGTTATACTGGCACGAATGCGCTAGCGTTCCTCCACCTGTGGTGCAGTCCGATGCCGCCGCGCCATCGCTGATGGGCACGATTTCATTAGTGACTGGAGTCGCAGGCAGCGTCGCGACCGTCAGTACTGCGGGAGCAATATAACCCGCCGTGCCGGTTGTATTTTGATTCAGCGTTGCGACGCGCGCGGCCGCTAAGGTGCCACTAGAAATGTTGCTCGCGTTGGTAGTGTCCGTGGTAGCCGAAGTAGCAAGGCCGCTCACTTGGGAAGCCGCCACTTGCGAGCACTGCGGCGTCGTGCCCGCCACGTTCCCCGTCTCGTACTTACCGCTTGTGCAATTTCCAATCCCCGCATTGTTGCTATTTGGGCTCGACGAGCTTTGCTTGCCGTTCAACTGCGTTTGAATCGAACTCGTCGCGTCCACGTAGCCGAACGTGCTTGGACTTACGCCGTCGACCGTCTTATTGGTGATGGATTGGGTATCGGTCGTGCCGACTATTGTGCCGTTCGGAAATGCAGGCAGGCCGCTCACCTGGGAAGCCGCAACTTGAGCACACGTTGGTGCGGCCGCAGCATTGTCTCCGGTCTCGTACTGATTGGAGGGGCAGTTTCCAATCCCTGCATTATTGGAATTTGCCACGCCGGAGTTCTGCTTTGCATTCAACTGCGTTTGAATCGAACTCGTCGCATCCAGGTATCCGAACGCTGCCGGCGTGACGCCGTCGACCGTCTTATTGGTGATGGATTGAGTATCGGTCGTGCCGACTATTGTGCCGTTCGGAAATGCAGGCAGGCCGCTCACCTGGGAAGCCGCAACTTGAGCACACGTTGGTGCGGCCGCAGCATTGTCTCCGGTCTCGTACTGATTGGAGGGGCAGTTTCCAATCCCTGCATTATTGGAATTTGCCACGCCGGAGTTCTGCTTTGCATTCAATTGCGTTTGAATCGAACTCGTCGCATCCAGGTATCCGAACGCTGCCGGCGTGACGCCGTCGACCGTCTTATTGGTAATGGATTGAGTATCGGTCGTACCGACGATTGTGCCGTTCGGAAATGCAGGCAGGCCGCTCACCTGACTCGATGCCACCTGCGAGCACTGCGGCGTCGTGCCCGCCACGTTCCCGGTCTCGTACTGATTGGAGGGGCAGTTTCCAATCCCTGCATTGTTGGCGTTGGGAGCACTGGAGCTTTGCAGCGCGTTCAATTGCGTCTGAATCGAACTCGTCGCGTCCACATAGCCGAACGTGCTTGGACTTACGCCGTCGACCGTCTTATTGGTGATGGATTGAGTATCGGTCGTGCCGACGATTGTGCCGTTCGGAAATGCAGGCAGGCCGCTCACCTGACTCGATGCCACCTGCGAGCACTGCGGCGTCGTGCCCGCCACGCTCCCGGTCTCGTACTGGTTGGAGGGGCAGTTTCCAATCCCTGCATTATTGGAATTTGCCATGCCGGAATTCTGCTTCGCATTCAACTGCGTTTGAATTGAGCTCGTCGCGTCCAGGTATCCGAACGCTATCGGCGTGACGCCGTCCAAGGTCTTGTTCGTCAGGGTCTGCGTACTCGTAAGCTGAACCAGGTTGGCGGCCACGATGGAAGTCGAATCGAGGTTGGTGTAGCTATTGGTAAACGAATCGAGGATTACAGATCCGCCCGCAAGCGCGCCAAAAGACGAACCGATGAAGCCGCCATTCTGAATGAGGTTCCCCTGAAAAAGCGCGGCAGTGGTGGTACCGCTTAGGTTGGCAAACCCCAAAGCACTTCCGCTAGGGCTATCCATGTTGTTGTTGATCACCCGAATATTGGATGTGCTGGCCGAACTGGTTATGAAGTACGTGGGATTCTCGGCCCGGACGCCGTTAACTTCCATTCCCCGGCCAAGCGAACCGAGAATGCATAGACCAACGCCTTCCGCGGTGCCGCTTCCGGCGCCCAGTGACGCCCAGTAGCCGCCATAGAATCCGCTATCTCCAGTCGCTGACCCGCCAAACGCGGCCAGGCAATGTCCGGTTGGCGATCCAGAAGTGGAATCGGATAAGCTGAGATTATAAAACCGATCCACGGTGTTACTGTGGGGAACTTTACACGCCGAGCACACGCCAAGGTCATCGGAGCTAGAGTTGTACAGCACGTACTTGGCGCCTCCACCGTTCAAAACAAAGCGCGATCCGTTAGTCCAGGTTTGCACTTCTGAGCCGATGCTGTACACGAGCGCCTGTGTAGCGTAGCCGTCAATTTGCACGTGGTTGAAGGCGATGAAACTGCCAGGTACAGTTGATGACGCACCAAAGACCGCTACCGCCTGGGGAGGCGATGAGCTATTTGCACCGTTTAGGTGAAAGTTCGTCATGCTAAAGTAACCGGCCCCCACGAAATTGAACGCAATCGAGCCGGAATAACTTGAAGCGATTTCGCAGCTTGTGGCACTTCCCATCTGATACGTTAGATTGCTCGCGAAAGTGATCTGCCCTGTGACGTTATAAGTTCCCGTGCCGAGGCAGGGGAAAAAGATTGTGGCGCCGGCGGGGGCGGACCGGAAGAGATTGTTGATCGCGGTAGTGTTATCCGTAATGCCATCATCCACGATGGCGTAATCGGAAGCCACTAGAAACGGAAACGTGAGCGCTTGCGCGGTGCCAGAAGAATTGGCACCGCTCCCGATGTACTGCCCCGCTTTGGTCAGCGAGGTTCCGCCTGATCCGGCAGGACCTTGCGGCCCGATTGAACCGGTTGGCCCTGCCACACCTTGCGGCCCGGTGGAACCTGTGGGTCCGGGCGCACCTTGTGGACCCGTCGAGCCTGCCAGCCCTGTCGGCCCCGTTGCCCCTGTCAAGCCTTGTGGACCTGTTGAACCTGCCGAGCCGGTCACACCTTGAGGCCCGGTCAACCCTGCGGGCCCCTCCGCACCTTGTGGCCCCGTCGGACCTGCCGAACCCGTCATGCCTTGCGGCCCGGTTGGCCCGGCGATACCTTGCGGCCCTTGCTGTCCCACAACGTTTTGCGGCGTCCAACTACTCATTGCGCTGTTCCACACCAGGACTTCTCCATCGGTGGGCGCCGCTGCGGAGACTGGCCATCCTTGGATCTGGCTCACGACGGTGGCGCTCGGCGTCCCGCTAACGTCTCCGCTGAGGATTCCAACTGAGAGTAACGTCCACGAGTTCACCGCGGTGCAGCCGTACAGGTTCATTCCGGCCAGTGCGGTAGTCTGAAAAAACGCTTCTCCCACGCCGCATGTGTCTGGAAGAACAGTGCCCGACTTGAATGGCTTGGTTGTACTGGCGCCGGAAAAATCGACACTCTTGCTTTGCGTTCTAAGATCCACCTTTGTCTGTTGGCCCTGGGCTGCCCCAATCAGGCAAGCCGCGATCAGGATCGCACGCCAGGATTGCATGAGTACTTGTCCCTCCGAGCAGAATTCTCAACCCAAGGTGTACCAGCATGAATTCGGGGCGCACAGTCTCTCAGGGAGGTAAGGACGTGAAAATGCGAGGAAGATTTGTTTAATCGCGCCGTGAACACCGGAACACCCCTCGTGTTGCTCAAGCGGTGACGACGGCTCAGAGCATTAAGCCATCACTTAATGGCGAGCACCGGCTCCAAAGGCGCCCGGTGACGCCCGCGACCGTCGACCATCGAAAACCAGCCGAACGCAGCAGCGCCTCGAATTCGCCGGCCGCCCGTTCGCGGCCCTCGGTAGCCAGCCAATCGTACAATAGCCACCCAACACAGGAAGATCCGCCGCCGGGGATCTCTGAAGAAGTCGCGGCGATTGGCCCGGATAAAGTTTGGCTACCTCGGGCAGATCGAACACCTGCGTCTGAATGTGCGGATACCGCTCACGGATGGCATTCGCCAGATGTCCCGCTCGCGCACCAAGATCGATCAGCCGGTGAAACCCCACTCAGATCGAACGCCGCGCTGCCGGCCGGTGAACTGATGCGCCCACATGACCGACAACGCTGTTAAATGACGGCACCTCTCGGGTGTCTACTGTCGTACGAGCATGTCATGGAGTTGGTGGCACAACGAAAGGTCGAGGGGACGCCAGTTCCGTTTGGCGTTGGCGCAGGCCTATGCGCCCGATCTGAACAAACGCTGCCGCCCGTAATCGACTTCTCCTCACCCTCCTATCAATGTAGCGCTTCTTGAACACATCGTCCTTCAGAAGCAACGGGTTACTTTTGTGAGTTTTCGGCGGCCGTGCGTAGATCAGAGACAGTAACCCCTACAAAACCCCTAGTGAGAGTCGCCGATGGCTTCCGCGATGGATTCGTCTGGATTGACGGCGGCCAGTTGCAAAAGAGGAACGGCCATCTTCCGCTCTGGTGGATCTGTATGAGTATGTCGTGAGCACAGGCGTCTTGCGCCGCCTGCCTACGACCGCCGCGCGGTTTCACCTTTGAACGGACCCTGCTCAGTCAAAGTTCTCCGCACGCGCCGCGCAATGCCTTTGCCGTATCGCACGAAACTTCGTAGAACTGCGACTTCTGCCGCCCCCAACCCAGTCGCACGATTAACAAACAGAACATTCGTGTTATCAAGTGAGAACGGGAGAACCCAAAATCCGATGCGGTCTAGTCGCTCGATGATTCTCTTCACGGCGGGTGCCTGTTCCGGGTAGAGGAATTCATGGAACTCGACGGTGATCTGCATCACGGTTTGCAGTTCTTGGTCGCTGCAGCTATCGAAGAGGTCAATCTCGGCGCCCTCAATATCTATTTTCAGCAGGTCGATACGATTGGTGCCCGTGCGGCGCCGCAGTTCGGCGAGTGTTACCATCTCCACCGTTTGGGTAGTTTGAAATTCCTGAGAACTCTTCGCGCCCAGAATGCTCGCGCATCGGGTGCCGTAGATGTTGATCTCGATCGATTGGTTCTTCCCGCCCACTGCAATCGGAAGCAACTGGAGCAGCGGATTTCGCGGAATTTCCTCAAACAGCGCCTTCACGGGTTCGACGGCGATCACGTTACACCGGAAACGCTGGATTATAGCCTGAAGGAACTCCCCTTGATTCGCACCTAAGTCCATCACGACCGAATTGCTATTAAGAAAGCGGGAAAGCATGCTGTGACTGCAAATGTCCATTGTTGACGCGATCGAAGGAGAGGTTCCCTGGAATGCTGACGTTCATGATATCAAAGGCCGAACGCCCAATTTCTGGCCCCTAGAGAGTTAGCTGGAAAGTTTGTCCTCATTCTGTGCAGCACTTCAACGTTCTATGCACCGCTTCAAGGCCAGACATCCAAGGCGGCGCGAGGAATAGCCGCGCCGAAATTCCTGCACCCAACCTAGAGCCTCCATGCACGAAGATTCCGCGCGGTGTTCGGCTGATTCGTTTTGCCGTTCGCCGCTAGTCATTGCAATCCTGCTTTCGCGGCTCCATCACGCATTTCAATGACCCGGCATATCGGGAATATGTAATATCAAAGGTAATCGCATAGAACTGACGAAACACTAAACTGGATACTTGAGCGACGCGGCAGGCGAATCCAGTGCGCTCAGCGCCGCGAAGAGCGTCGCTCACGCTTTCCTGAAAACCGCGAACCCGGAGGATGAGTTTTTGCTATTGACCGTTTCCAGTCTCCCTGACGCGGCGTCCCGTTTTACCACCGATGCGCAAGTGCTGCAGCAACAGATCGATTCCACGCGTTCCGGCGGGATGACAGCTCTCAACGATACGGTCTACCTGGGCCTCAGCCGGATGCGAGAAGCCCGCGAGCCGTGCCGCGCGCTCCTGATCTTCTCCGACGGCATGGACAACAACAGCCGTTATTCGAAAGGCGAGCTGATGCGAGAGGCGCTCGAAGCCAACGTTCAGGTCTACACCATCATCGTGGATGGCTTAGCAGG
>Ga0213875_10002650_pt1 | contig 10586 bp, 9 predicted proteins | sample BarmaccomBMRX_R8_FD_160105 | JGI IMG/M metagenome (GOLD analysis project Ga0213875, IMG submission 160105) | Root-associated microbial communities from Barbacenia macrantha in rupestrian grasslands, the National Park of Serra do Cipo, Brazil - RX_R8 | ecosystem: Host-associated > Plants > Roots... | reverse complement strand
CCAATCAGGCGCGGCAGGAACGCGAAGATCTCGGTGACCAGTTCGTTGATTGGAGCGAGGATCTGGCCAATGCCGAGGAATTGCAGCGCTGCCATGATTCCGACCAGCCAGATGATCAGCTTGGCGACCGTGCCGAGCTGATGGCCCACGGTCTCATCGGGTGTGCCGGTGATGTGCTTCTTGAGCGCCGGGGTGCGGTCAATCGCCCGCTGCAGGACCCATTTGACGGCCCGCGCGACGATATAGGTCGCGACTAGGATCAGAAGGGCAATGAGGACCTTGGGTCCCCAGAACATGAACTGGCTTTGCCAATAGGCGCCCTGATCGACCTGATACATGAGCTCGCTCCCTGTTGCCCTGAAGGCCTCAACTATCGTCGGCGGGGCTTTGTTGCAGTTCCTGCCGTCGCTTGTCCCAATAGGTCAGCCGTTCCCTCACGCGCGCTTCGAAGCCGCGGTCGGTCGGCTCGTAAAAGGTATGCCTCTCCATCTCCTCGGGCCAGTAATCCTGACCGGAAAAGCCCTCCTCGGCGCTGTGATCATAGGCATAACCCTTGCCGTAGCCGACCGTCTTCATGAGCCGCGTCGGTGCGTTGAGGATGTGCATGGGCGGCATCAGCGAGCCGGTCTCCTTCGCGCTTCGCCAGGCCGCCTTCTGCGCCATGTAGGCCGCGTTCGATTTCGGTGCGGTCGCGAGGTAGAGGCAGGCCTGGACGATCGCGAGTTCCCCCTCCGGCGAGCCCAGGAAATCATAACAGTCCTTTGCGGCGAGGCATTGGACCAGCGCCTGCGGGTCTGCCATTCCGATGTCCTCGACCGCTGCCCGGGTCAGGCGGCGCAGGACGTAGAGCGGCTCCTCGCCCGCAACGAGCATCCGCGCCAGATAGTAGAGCGCAGCCTGCGGGTCCGAGCCGCGGATACTCTTATGAAGCGCCGAAATGAGGTTGTAATGGCCCTCGCGGTCCTTGTCGTAGACCGGAACCCGGCGGTGGAGCAGCTCGGACAGCTCCGCGGGGCCGAGCGGCTCATCGATGCCGACGGAAAACAGGGTTTCGACCTGGTTGAGCAAGAAGCGGCCGTCGCCGTCCGCGCTGGCGATCAGCGCGTCGCGGGCCTCCGGCGTCAGGGGCAGCGGACGATCGAGGATCGCCTCCGCTCGGCGGATCAATTCCTCGAGCGCCTGATGGTCGAGGCGGCGCAGGATCAGCACCTGGCAACGGGACAGCAGAGCGGCGTTGAGCTCGAAGCTCGGATTCTCGGTCGTGGCTCCGACGAGGGTAACGGTGCCATCCTCGACATAGGGCAGGAAGCCGTCCTGCTGCGCGCGGTTGAAGCGGTGGATCTCGTCCACGAAAAGCAGGGTCTGCTGGCCGGCGCGAGAGGCCGTCCTGGCTTCGGCGAAGAGCTTCTTGAGGTCCGCGACGCCGGAGAAGACTGCGGAGATGGCGACGAAGCGAAGGCCGACCGCATCGGCGAGCAAGCGGGCTATGCTGGTCTTGCCGGTGCCGGGCGGGCCCCACAGGATCATCGACGACAGCCTGCCCGCCGCGACCATTCGACCGATCGCACCTTCGGGGCCGGTCAGATGCTCCTGGCCGACGACTTCATCGAGCGATGACGGCCGCAAGCGATCGGCGAGCGGGGCCGCGCCGGCCGTATTCTCGGGTGGCTGGGCGATCACATCGTCTGCGAACAGGTCGGCCATAAGCGCCTCTAAATAGGCCGATAGACGAAAAATTCATCAGGGCCTTGTGTCAGATGCATCTAAGATATATCTAAGAACTATCGAAAGGAAAGCGTAATATGCGACATCACCGTCATTATGGCTGCGGACCGCGCGGCCGCATTCAATTCAATATTCCCGAAGGCCTGTTCGCGATGGGCGGGCGCGGCGGCCGGGGCAGCTGGGGTCCGTTCAGTTTCGACTTCGGCGGAGGGCACGAGGGCTGGAGCGCTGACGGGCCGCGCCGCCGCCGCCGCTCGCACCTTAGCGCCGGCGACCTGCGCCTGCTGGTTCTGTTCCTGATCGCCGATAAGCCGCGCCACGGATACGATGTGATCAAGGCGGTCGAGACGCTGAGCGGCGGCCAATATGTGCCAAGCCCGGGCGTCATCTACCCGACCCTTACCATGCTTCAGGACTTGGGTCATATCGAGGAGGTGCCCGAGGAGGGGTCGCGCAAGACCTATCAGGCCACCGATGAGGGCCGCGCATGGTTGGAAGAGCAGGCCGAGGCGATGCAGGACCTGATGCTGCGGCTCGACGGACTCGGCGACGGAAGCCAGCGCGGCGGCAAGAACCCCCACCTCGGGCGAGCCGTCGGCAACCTGATGACCGCGCTTCGCAACCGGGTCAGCAACGAAGGCTGGGACGAGGAGCTGGTTCACGAGATCACTGCGATCCTGGACGATGCCGCCCAGCGGATCGAGCGGCTCAAGTAGCCGGGCTCAGCGGCCCGTCATTCGGGACAGACGCTCGCGCTTGACGATCGCCCGGCCATAGGTCCGCAGCGCCACGGCGTTGATGCGGTCCCAGTCCATGGTCTGGGCGATCGCAAGCCCGCCTTCGCCGTGTTGCCGGCGCAGGTCGGGGTCGCGCGCATAGGCTTCCAGCGCGGCCGCGAAGCCGTCGACGTCGCAAGGGTCAACCAGCGTTCCCGTCTCGCCGTCGCGGACGAGGTTTGTCGCTCCGGTTGCCTCGGCCGCGACAACCGGGAGCGCGCAGGCCATCGCCTCGAGGGTGACGTTGCCGAACGCCTCTGTCACCGACGGGTTGAGTAGGACGTCCGAGCTCGCGAGCGCGCGGGCAAGGTCCGTTCCTGTCAGCTGGCGGAGGAAGATCGCTTTCGGCAGCTGCTGCTCGAACCATGGTCGCGCCGGCCCTTCGCCGATGACCAGAACACGGTGCTTGAGACCTCGTTGCGCAAACTCGTGGATTGCGTCGGCGAAGACGTCCAGGCCCTTTTCCATGACGATCCGCCCAAGAAAGCAGACGACCAGCTCGTCGTCGGCGATGCCCAGCGACCGCCGCCAGTCCATGTCGCGGCGCTCCGGATTGAACTGGGCGCGGTCGATCCCCCTGGTCCAGATCGCGATCTCACGGTTCATGCGCTGGGCACGAAGCACGGCGGCGGTCGATTCGGCCGGCGCCAGGATTGCCTCGCAGCGGCGGTACAGCCTGCGCAGCAGCATCCGCACCAGTGGCTCCAGCCACTGCAGGCGATAATAAGCCAGATAGGTCTCGAACCGCGTGTGGACCGAGGCGACCGCCGGGATCTTGCGCGCGCGCGCCCAACTGACCGCGCGGTGGCCGATGATGTCGGGCGCAGCGATATGGACGACGTTGGGCCGGAAGTCGGCAAGGTCGCGGCGCACCCGTGCGCTGAGGCCGAGCCCGAGCCGGTACTCGGGGCGCCCGGGGATCGCCACCGAGGGAACGCTCACCAGGTCGCCGGTCGGCTCGAACGCCGGCTCCGCGATCGTCGGGGAATAGATGCGAACCTGCGCGCCCTGCTTCAGCAGATAGCCGACAAGGCGGTTCAACGCCTGGTTGGCGCCGTCCCGAACATAATTGTAATTGCCCGAGAAGAGGGCGATCCTGAGGTCGCTCGGCTGCACGGCGGACGGCTGTAATGTTCCTCGCGGTAAAGGCAAAGCGGAGTGCGATGGAGTTGGCGTCAATCAAGGTCGGACTGGCGCCCATCGCGCTGCCGAATGCACGCCTGTTCGTGCTTGGCAGCCTGCCGGGAGACGCATCGCTGGGCGCTCGGCAATATTATGCGCATCGCACGAACCAGTTCTGGCGGTTGCTCGGCGGAGCGATCGCCGAGCCCCTCCAGGAGCTACCTTACGCCGAACGGCTCGACAGGCTGGCGCGGCGCGGCGTCGGGCTTTGGGACGTGATTGCGTCGGCGGAAAGGCGCGGCAGCCTCGATCAGGCAATCCGGCTCGCCGAACACAATCGGATCGTCCAGCTGTTGTCGGATTTCCCAAATCTGCGCGCGATCGCCTTCAATGGCGCGACCGCCGCCCGCGCTGGCCGGAAGCTCATCGGCGATGCGCCGCCCGGCATTGCCCTTGTCGACCTGCCATCCTCGAGCGCGGCCAACACCGCCCGCTTCGAGGAAAAGGCGCGCGCCTGGGCCGTGCTGGCGCAATTCGTCGCGACCTAGCCGCCTTTGGCTTGTGCCGCGCGCCGGGCGCGTCATGATGGCCCGGTGAGACCCGGCGACGAGACCGACACCGATATCGAGAGTCCGACGGACGGCGACAAGCAGCTGTCGATGGTCGACGAAGCGCTCGTCGCCGGAACGATCGCCAACACCAATGGGCTGCTCGTCATCCTTGCCAAGCTCGTCGCCCGCGGCCTGTTCGACCAGAACGACCTTCACGCCTTTTCCGACAGCTATTCGAAGCCGCTCGACCATGTAGGCATGCGCGAGAATGAGCTCGTCACGCAGATGCAGGACCAGATGGAGTCGACCCTCGCCGAGCTGATGCGCTACCTCGCCGAGCGCGACCACGAGGATTGAGGCGCCGCTTCCCCGCTGGCGATGCCGCGATTGACTAGCGGCCGATCAGCCCACATATGGCCGCACCTCCCGGGCTTCGGTCCGGGCAAGGCCCCTTCGTCTAGCGGTCCAGGACGTCGCCCTCTCACGGCGAAAACACGGGTTCGAGTCCCGTAGGGGTCACCAGCTTGCGGCGCGCGCCAGGCGCTGCCGCCGCGCCGCCAACCAGTCATCGATGATCGTGGCGATGCGAGGTGCGGCGCGGCCGTCGCCATAAGGATAGGCCCGGCGCGACATGGCGGCATAGGCGGCGGGGTCGCCGAGCAGCCTCTTCACTTCGGCGACAATCCGCTCGGGGCAGGTGCCGACGAGGCGCATGTTGCCGGTCGCGATGCCTTCCGGTCGCTCGGTGATCTCTCGCAGGACCAGCAGCGGCACGCCGAGTGACGGCGCTTCCTCCTGCATTCCGCCCGAATCGCTGAGGACGATGTCGGCCTCATTCATCCGCCGCATCAGCTCGCGATGGCTGCACGGGTCGATCAAGGCGATGGCATCGTGGTCGGCGAGAAGCCCGCGCATGATCGCCTGGACGTGCGGATTGGGGTGAAGCACGAATTGCACTTCGATGCCGGCGTCGCTGACGAGCTCCCGCAATGCGGAAGCGATGGAGTGAAGCCCTTCGCGCCAGCTTTCGCGGCGGTGACAGGTCACGAGCAGCCTCGGCCGGGCACGCTCGCGCACGCGCGCTGGACCGAGCGACGCGGCAACCGGGAGCAGCGCATCGACGCCGGTATTGCCTGTCACATGGACCTCGCCGCCGACCGCCTCACGCTTCAGATTGCCGGCCGAGAGGTCGCTCACCGCGAACAGCAGGTCGGCGTCGCGATCGATCCGTATTCGGTAGCTTTCCTCCGGCCACGGCCGGAGCCGGTCGCCAGTGCGTAGCCCCGCTTCGACATGAGCAAACGGGACCGAGGCGCGGACGCTTGCGAGCGTTCCGCCAAGCGCGCTCGAAGTGTCCCCCTGGACGACGACGAAGTCAGTGCCGGCACGCAGCACCGGGCCCATCGCGGCGGCCACCTTGCGGACATGGGCGTGGGGGTTGGCCTGGCCGGCGCAGTTGAGGTCAACGCGCGGATAGGCGCCGAAGCCGAACTGCCGCAGGTCCAGCGACGGATGCTGGCCGGTGACGACGATCCGGGATGCGAGCCCCCGAGCGGCGAGGGCGTGGGCGACAGGGGCAAGCTTGATCGCCTCGGGCCTGGTCCCAATCACCAGGCAGACAGTTTCGCGGTGCAGCCTTCCCCCTAGCTCGGCGAAGGCAAAGTGCCTCCACAGTGGAGGAAGTCAAGCGGGGCGGTACGTCCTAGCGGAAATTGTCAGCGTAGGCCTGGAGCTTGAGCCGGACCGGCGGCGCGGGCAGCACATGGTGCTTGAGACCATGCTTCGCGCAGTAAGCGATAGCAGCCTCTTTCGACGCGAAGGTCATCCGCACCTGCGTGTCGGTGTCGCCAGAACCGTTCCAGCCGGTCAGCGGATCGGGCCGCTGCGCTTCCTTGCGCTCGAACTCCAGCAGCCATCGGCCAGCATTGGCCTTGCCGGACTGCGTCGTCTTGCGCTCAAGCTCGGATATGCGGGCGATGGTCACATGCCGCGGTTGGCAAAGGCACGGCGCCAAATCAAGCCCCGCGTCGAAGCCCTAGGGCCGTGCGGGCGTTCCGAGGTAGCGGTTGAACCAATCCACCGTCCGCTTGCGCACGTCGAGTGTATGGTCCGGCGAGCGGATCCCATGACCCTCATCGGGATAGATGACGAGGCTGACCGGGACGTTGTTGGCCTTGAGCGCGTGCCAATATTCGACCGACTGGGTTGGCGGCACCTCAACGTCGCGCTCGCCGGCGAACAGGAAGGTGGGCGTGCGCGCGGACTTGACCGTGCGGATCGCCGACATTGCCCAATAGGGCGCCGGGTCCTGGTACAGCGAGGCGCCGAAATAGGGAATCATCCACTGGTCGATGCCGTTGGTTCCGTAATAGCTGATCCAGTCGGACAGGCCGCCACCGCCGACGATCGCCTTGAAGCGGTTGGTCTGGGTATTCGCCCACATCGCCATGAACCCGCCGTAGCTGTACCCCATCAGTCCGAGGCGGTTATCGTCGATCGGCGCCGCCTTCTCGGCCGCGTCGATGCCGGCGAGGATGTCGCGGAGATCGCCGCCGCCGAAGTCGCGGATGTTGGCGCGGGTGAAGCGCTCGCCCTGGCCGTAGCTTCCGCGCGGATTGGGAAGGAAGAGATAATAGCCGGCGCGCGCGAGGTCGGCCCGGGCGCCCTGCCAGACATAGCTCGGCACGTTCGCCGCGGCTGGGCCGCCGTGGACCTCGACGACCATTGGCGCCTTGCCTGCGGCGGGGCGGAGCGGAGCGAGAAGCCAGCCCTGGACGTCGAAGCCCTCGTTCCGCCAAGTGACGCTCTGCGCGCGGACGAGCGGCGCCCAGCCGTCATTATCGCGGGTCAGCCGGCGAAGCGCCGTGCTGTTGCCGGAGTAGATCGCGGGCGCATGCTCGAAATCCTGAACGGTCGCCGCATAGACCCGGCCATCGGCGGAGCGGGCGACGCGGGCATCACCGGCCGAGATGCTTGCCGGCGCGCTCCACTGGACTGCACCCGCGCCGCGTACTGGGTCGAGTGGGACGATCGCCATTCGGTCACCGATGAGCGCCGTCGCGGTAAGGCCGGCCCGGCCCCAGAGGAGGGAAGTAAAGCTGCCGCGATAACCGGGCGTTGCGTCATGTGCAGGTCCGCCCGCGAAGGGCACCGTGTAGACGTCGCCCCCGACCGATCCGAAATCGCTCATGATCCCGCCGATAAAGGCGACCGTGCGCCCGTCCGGCGACACGCGCGGGAAGTTCACCTGGGTGGCCGGAGCCGCGATCCGGCTGAGCGCTCCGCTGGCGAGGTCGACCCGGTCGATGGTTGCGACCCACCAATTGTTGTCGCCGTTGCCCGGCGCATCGGTGACGACGAAGCCGCGGCTGTCGGGCGTCCAGTCATACTCATAGACGTAGCGGTCCGTGGGAGAGACGGCGCGAACAGTGCCGCCCGTCAATGGAACGACGGCCAGTCGCTGCTCGTCATTCTGTTCACCGATCTCGCCGACCTGACGGACGCCGGCCTGCGTCGCGCCCGATTCCTTGCGGGCATTGAATGTGGCGAGCAGCGCCACCGTGCGTCCGTCGGGAGAGACAGTCGGCTCCTGCGCGATGCCGTCAATGGTTGCGAGTGTTGCGACACCCGATGGACCGGCGAGCATCAGACGAGTGCGATCCTTGTCGCGCTCGAGGAACAGCAATCGCCCGTCAGGTGCAAAGACAAGCCCGGAATAACCGCAGCCCGGACATGGATCGATCGTCGAGACGATCGTCCCCGTCGCAGCCGACCGCAGGATGATCCGGCCATGCGGCGTCGCCGACGAGTTCGCCTCCGGGCCGCTTTCGATGGCGGCAAGGCGGTCGCCGGCGGGCGAGACGACGACGTCCGCATATTGCCGCAGCGTCGCCGCCTCGGCGGGCAAAGCGAGTGCAGTCAGCGAAGCGGCGGCGAGCAGTGTGCGCATGACGGAACCTCGGGCGGTTAAAGGGCCCGGCGGACGTAGCAGCGCCGCCGCCGAAAGCTAGGCTGCTGCGGTCTTAGTAGGCTCGGGAAACCGCGAACTCGACGGCTTCGGTCAGCGCCGCCCTTGCCTTGCTTGCCGGGAACATGGCGATCGCGTCGATCGCCCGGCGGCCGTACTGGCGCGCCCGCTCGAGCGTATCGTCGAGCGCCCCCGTCGATGTCACCAGGCGAATGGCGTGGGCGAGGTCTTCATCCGACACGCGCTCCTCGCCGATCGCCGCTTTCCAGAAGGCGCGATCCGCGTCGCTGCCGCGCGCATAAGCCAGGATGACGGGAAGGGTCATCTTGCCGTCGCGGAAGTCGTCGCCGACGCCCTTGCCCATGGTCTCGGCATCAGAGGCATAGTCGATCACGTCATCGGTCAACTGGAAGGCGATGCCGAGGTTCCTGCCGTAGGCTTCGAGCGCCAGCTCGGCGTCCTCGCTGGCCTCGGCGACGACCGGCGCGACGCGGCAGGCGGCGGCGAACAAAGCGGCGGTCTTGGCGGCGACAATCGTGAGATACTGGTCCTCCCCAGTCTCGATCCGGCGCTGCGCGGTCAATTGCTCGACCTCGCCCTCGGCGATTACCGCGGATGCATGGCTGAGGATCCGAAGTACCTTGAGGCTGCCGTCCTCGACCATCAGCTCGAATGCGCGGCTGAACAGGAAATCGCCGACCAGCACGCTCGCCGGATTGCCCCAGATGAGGTTCGCGGTGCGGCGGCCCCGGCGCGTGCCCGATCCGTCGACAACATCGTCATGCAGGAGTGTCGCGGTATGGATGAACTCGACTGCAGCGGCGAGCTTGTGGTGCCGGGTGCCTGGGTAGCCGAGCAGGCTCGCGCAGGCGAGCGTCAGCATCGGCCGCATCCGCTTGCCGCCGCCGGCGATCAGGTGTCCGGCAAGTTCGGGGATCAGCGCGACATTGCTCTGCATCCGCTCGAGGATGACGGAATTGACGCCGTTCATGCCCGCGCCGACGAGCGCGAACAGCGGGTCGAGCGAAGGCTCGCGCTTGGCGTCCAACGAATGCACGGTCGCGGTCACGAGCGCCGCCCTAGCGGTCTCGTACCCGTTTTCCTAGCGGCGTCGGGAAAGCCGGCTCAGCTTCCCCAGATGTGAACCCGCTGCTCGGGCGCCAGGTAAAGCTTGTCTCCCGGCTGAACGTTGAACGCCTTGTACCAGGCGTCGACGTTGCGGACGACGCCGTTCACGCGGAATGCCGCCGGAGAGTGCGGGTCGCTGAGCAGTTGCGAGCGCAGGGCCCCTTCGCGCTCCTTGGTCTCCCAGCTGTAGCCATAAGCGATGAAGAAGCGCTGGTCGCCGGTGAAACCGTCGATCACGGGCGGCTCACCGTGCTTGGCAACGTAGCGGCGATAGGCCGCATAAGCGACTTCGAGGCCCCCGAGATCGCCAAGGTTTTCGCCAAGCGTCAGCTGGCCCTTGATGTGAACGCCCGGAATCGGCTCGTAGGCGTCGTATTGCTTGACCAGTTCCGCCGTGCGCGCGGTGTAGGCCTTGGCGCTCGCCGGGGTCCACCAGTCGCGGAGCTTACCGACGGGGTCGTACAACCGTCCCTGGTCGTCGAAGCCGTGCCCGATCTCGTGCCCGATCGTTGCGCCGATGCTTCCATAGTTCGACGCCGGGTCGGCGTTCGGGTCGAAATAGGGTGGCTGAAGGATCGCTGCCGGAAATGTGATCTGGTTCTTCGACGGGTCGTAATAGGCGTTGTTGGTCTGCGGCAGCATATCCCACAGGCTGCGATCGACCGGCTTGGGATAGCGGCTCAGCATCAGGTTCCAGTCGAATTCCTCCGACCGGATCGCATTGCCGAAGAGGTCGCCGCGATCGATCCTGAGCGACGAATAGTCGATATATTTAATCGGGTGGCCAAGGCGGGGGTCGAAGCTGGCGAGCTTGGCCAGGGCCGCCTGGCGCGTCGGCTCGTCCATCCAGCCATTGTGCTCGATCTTGTCCTTGAGCGCCGCGAGAATGTCGTCGACCAGCTCATGCACCTGGCGGTCGCTCTCGGGCGGATAATGGCGCTGGACGTAGACCTGTCCGACACCTTCGCCGAGCGCATTGTCGACCAGCGACACGCCGCGCTTCCAGCGGTCGCGCTGCGTCGGCACGTCGGCGAGGGTCTTGCCGTAGAAAGCGAAATGGGCATCGTCGAATGCCTTCGGCAGATATTGCGCGTGGTCGCTGATGAAGTGGAAGGCCATGTAGTCCTTCCAGGTCGACAGCGGCGTCGCGGCGACGAGACGAGCTTCTCCCTGGATCGCACTCGGCTCGCGAACGATGACCGTTTGGACCGCACCCAGGCCGGACTTGATTAGCATCGGCGTCCACGCGACCTGGGGTGCAAGCGCGGAAAGCTGCGCGCGTGATTTGGGGTTGTACGTAGCCTTGACGTCGCGTTG
>Ga0213875_10002648_pt1 | contig 10589 bp, 8 predicted proteins | sample BarmaccomBMRX_R8_FD_160105 | JGI IMG/M metagenome (GOLD analysis project Ga0213875, IMG submission 160105) | Root-associated microbial communities from Barbacenia macrantha in rupestrian grasslands, the National Park of Serra do Cipo, Brazil - RX_R8 | ecosystem: Host-associated > Plants > Roots... | reverse complement strand
AGTCAATCGTCAACGCGGGCCAGCGGTTCCTGTCCAACCAGGATCAGATGTCGATACTGACCGGGCGGATCTTCGCCGGGCACCTGCGGTCGATCATCGGCTCGATGACCGTCGAGGAGATCATCACCGAGCGGCAGAAGCTCGCCGAGGAGGTCCTGGACGGATCCAAGGCGGAGATGGGCGCGATCGGGCTGCACGTCGACGCCCTGCAGATCCAGTCCATCGACGACATGGGCGCCGGTTACATCGCCGCGATGGCAGCGCCGCACAAGGCGGCGATCCAGCGGCTGGCCAAGATCGCGCAGGCGCAGGCCGACCAGGCCTCCGCGGAGGCGCAGCAGGCTTCCGTCCGCAAGCAGGCGGCGTTCACCAGGGAGACGTCCATCACCCAGGCCGAGTACAAGGCCGAGGTGGACAAGGCGCAGGCGGCAGCGGCTCAGGCCGGCCCGCTGGCGCAGGCGGAGGCGCAGCAGTCGGTCATCGCCGCGCAGGCCGACCTGGCGCAGCGCCAGGCGCAGCTTCGGCAGCAGCAGCTCGTCGCCGAGGTGGTCAGGCCGGCCGAGGCGGAGGCCGAGAAGGTGCGGATCATGGCGCTGGCCAACGCCGAGCGGACCCGGATCCAGGCGGAGGCCGCCGCGTCCAACAACCGCGTGGCCCTCGACCAGATGCTCATCAACCAGCTTCCGCAGATCGTCAAGGAGGCCGCGGCCGGCCTCGCCGGCGCGAACGTCACCGTCCTGAACGGCGCCGACGGCCTCGGCGAGATAGCCGCGGGCCTGGTCAGCCAGGGCCTGACGATCCTCGATTCGGTGCGCAACAGCGTCGCCCAGTCCCCCGGCCACAACGGCCAGCAGCCCGCTCCCGCTCCCGCTCCCGCCCTGAACCGCCAGCCCTCCTAACCCGGCCGCGGGAGGGTCTGCTACCTGTAGATCCAGACCTGGGTGTCCCTGCTGGTGTCGGTGTTGATCTCGACCAGCCTGTGGAAGAAGGCGGCTATGTCCATGGGGATCCGCACGCAGCCGTGTGACACGGGGTTGACGGGAACGTCGGTGTCCCCGTGGATGGCGTCGCCGGAATAGTTGAAGTAGGTCGGGTTGTACATGAGCCCGAGGTATGACCGGTGCCAGCCGCTGATGTAGTACAGGGCGTGGAACTCGCCGGTCGGGGTGATCGCGGTGCAGGTGCCCGAGGGGCACGGGTATGTGTACCCGCCGCCGGCGGAGACGTGGCTGATCAGCTGGATCCTGTCGCCCTTGTAGAGGACGAGCACCCGCATGGTCAGGTTGACCTCGACCCGCCACGGGTTCTGCCGCGGGTCACGGGCCGTGTACGTGCGGGGACGGACCAGCGCCCGCCCGGTCTTCGGCCCCACGACGCCGTCGACCGCCAGGTGCTGGACCTCCTGGAACGCCCAGACCGCCTCCAGCGTGCCGTTGCCGAAGGCGCCGTCGGCCGCGCCCGGGTAGTACTTGAGCTGAGCCAGCCGCTGCTGGAGCGCCTTCACGTCGGCGCCCTTCATGCCCAGCTTGAGCGTGCGCTTCGGCGGTACGTACGTGGCGGCGGACACGTGGCCGGGGGATGCCACGTGAGCGGAGGCCACCGCGGGAACGGCGGCGACCACCGCGATGCCGATCAGTGCCGCGGCGGCCGCGGCGAGCGGCCGCCCGAATGCCTTGCGTCGCGCCGTACCCATAGCGTCCCTCGCCCTCCGGCGGCACACCGTGCCACCTCGGTTGTCCTGCTCCGCCTCCCGCTCGCTGGCGGGTGCCCCGCCCTTCGCTCGCTCGCTCCTGAAGAGGCTGTACCCGCCAGAGATGCCGGCGAGACATAGGTCGCAAAACAGCCAGCCCGGTACAGACTGAGAGGTAGCGAAGTGACGATAGTTGATTAATCTGACCGGAATTATACGCTTTTACCATCGCCGGCGAGAGGCGAGCCGGCTGCCTGGAAGGGGCTGACCTGATGGCACTGTGGAAACCTGATCCCACGTTCTACCCGTCGCCTCGCGATGCGGCGGCGGCACCACCGGAGAAGCTCGCCTACGTCGCGGCGTTCTCCCGGCCGGCGACCACGCCGGACGCGATCGCCGTCCTGGACACCGATCCGGACTCGGGCGAATACGGCCAGGTCACCGGGTTCACCGAGCTGCCCGAGCTCGGCGACGAGCTGCACCACTTCGGCTGGAACATGTGCTCCAGCGCGCTGTGCCCCTACGCGCCGCACCCGCACACCGAGCGCCGCTATCTCGTCGTCCCCGGGCTGCGGTCCTCGCGCCTGCACATCCTGGACGTCAAGGAGGATCCCAAGGCGCCCAAGGTCGTCAAGGTGCTCGGGCCCGAGGAGCTGGCGAAGCACGCCGGGTACTCGCGGCCGCACACCGTGCACTGCGGCCCGGAGGGCCTCTACGTCTCCTGCCTTGGCGGCGCGGACGGCGCGGAAGGACCCGGCGGCGTGGCCCTGGTCGACCATGAGTCGTTCGAGGTACTCGGCCGGTGGGAGGTGGACCGCGGCGGCCAGTACCTCGCCTATGACCTCTGGTGGCACATCGCGCACGATGTCGCGGTCACCTCCGAGTGGGCCACGCCGTCCATGATCGAGGACGGCGTCGTGCCGGAGCTGCTGCTGGGCCGCAAGTACGGTCACCAGCTGCATTTCTGGGACCTGCGGCGGCGCAGGCACACGCAGACCGTGGACCTGGGCGACCAGCACCAGATGGTGCTGGAGCTGCGCCCGGCGCACGACCCGACGAGGAAGTACGGTTTCGTGGGCGTCGTCATCAGCGTCGAGGACCTTTCCGCGTCCGTCTGGCTGTGGCACGAGGACGCGGCCGGGGGCGACGGACCGTGGACGGCGACCAAGGTGATCACGATCCCGGCCGAGCCGGCGCCGGCCGACAGCCTGCCGCCGCTGCTGCAGGGCTTCGGCGCCGTCCCGCCGCTGGTCACCGACATCGACCTCTCGGTTGACGACCGCTTCCTGTACGTCTCGTGCTGGGGCACCGGCGAGCTCAAGCAGTATGACGTCAGCGACCCGTTCCACCCGCGCGAGACCGGCTCGGTGCGGATCGGCGGCATCGCCGGCCAGACGCCGCACCCGGCGCTGCCCGGCGAGCCGCTGCGCGGCGGCCCGCAGATGGTGGAGGTCAGCCGGGACGGCAGGCGGGTCTACGTCACCAACTCCCTCTACGGCGCATGGGACGAGCAGTTCTACCCTGCGGGCGTGGGCGCCTGGCTGGCGAAGCTGGATACCGGAACGGACGGTGGCATCACCCTCGACGAACGGTTCTTCCCGCACGGGGATGCGTTCCGCGGCCGTCGCGTGCACCAGGTGCGGCTGCAGGGAGGCGACGCGTCCAGCGACTCGTACTGCTACCCGTGACGCTGACCTCGGGCCAGTTCACCGCGCTCGCCCTGCTCGGGGTCTTCCACGGCATAGACCCGGGCATGGGCTGGCTGTTCGCCGTGTCCTTCGGCCTGCAGGAGCGCAGCCGCCGGGCGCTGCTGCGGGTGCTGCCGTTCATCGGGCTCGGCCACGAGGCCGCGATCGCGATCATGGTGGCGATCCTCACCGTGACCAGCTCGCTGTTCGCCGCCAAGGCCGTGGTCCTGGTCGGCGGGTCGATCCTGCTGGCCTTCGGGCTCTGGCGGCTGCGCGGCAGGCGGCACGTCCGCTGGGTGGGCATGCGGCTGTCCCGCTGGCAGCTCGCGGGCTGGTCGTTCATCATGTCGTCGGCGCACGGCGCCGGGCTGATGCTGGTGACGGTGTTCGCGTTCTCGATGAACGACCAGGTCAGCCCCCTCGACCTGCACCACGGGGTGCTGCGGGTGCTCGCCGTAGCCGTGGCGGCCATGGCGGTGCACGTCGGCGCGATGCTGCTGACCTGCGGGGCGGTGGCGCTCACCGTCTACGAGCTGCTCGGCCTCCGCGTGCTGCGAACGCTGTGGGTCAACCTGGACCGGGTGTGGGCGTTCGCCCTCGTCGGCGCCGGGGTGGCCACCGTACTGATGGTCTGAACAGGCGTACTGATGGTCTGAACAGGAAGGTAGTAGTTTCATGCCAGTCACCGATGAGCTGCTCGCGAACAACGAACGCTACGCGGCGGCGTTCGCGGGCTCCGGGCACCAGCCTCAGCCCACGGTGGCCGTCATCGCGTGCATGGACGCGCGACTGGACGTTTACTCCGTCCTCGGCCTGGCCGAAGGCGACGCGCACGTGATCCGGAACGCGGGCGGACTGGTGACGGACGACGCGATCCGGTCCCTGGCCATCAGCCAGCGGCTGCTCGGCACCCGCGAGGTCATCCTCATCCATCACACCGAGTGCGGCATGCTGAATCTCAGCGACGGCGCCTTCCTGGCCGGCATCGAGGCGGAGACGGGCGTCCGGCCGGCCTGGGCGGCCGGCGGGTTCAGCGACCTCGACGAGGACGTCCGCGAGTCCATCGCCCGTATCAGGGCGAGCCCGTTCATCCCGCACAAGGACCAGGTGCGCGGATTCGCCTTCGACGTACAGACCGGCCGGCTGCGGGAAATACCGGCAGGCGAGGTCCCGGCGGCAGACCGTGGCCCCTCGGTATTTCCTGCTGAAACGCGCTGACCGGCCATCTGACCAGGTACGAGCCGTTAGGCTCGGCGACGTGTCAGCACCGTCGACCGCGCTCGGAGCGTCCGCGGCCGCCGAGGGCGCGCGCCCGGCCAGCGGCCGCTGGGTCGTGGCGCTCGCCGGGCTGTACTACCTGCTCGGCGCGATCGCGGTGACGCTGTGGCTGTGGCGGGACCCGGCGTCCCGCGTGGTGGCGTCGAACCCGTACGACACCGACCAGTTCGCCTGGTTTTTCCGCTACGACGCCACGGCGATCGCGCATTTCAGGCTGCCGGCGCTGACCACCGCCGGCATGAACGCCCCGCAGGGCATCAGTGTGATGTGGAACACGTTCATGCTGCTCCCTGGGGTGCTGCTGGCGCCGGTGACGCTGCTCGCCGGCCCGCAGGCCAGCCTCACCGTGCTCATGACGATCGGGTTCGCGGGGTCGGCGACCGCCATGTTCGCCGTGCTGCGCAGGTGGGGCGCGGGCAGCACCGCCGCGGCGTTCGGCGGGCTCGTCTACGGGTTCTCCCCGGCTCTGGTGCACTCCGCGATCGGTCACTACGATCTCCAGTTCGCGGTGCTACCGCCGCTGATCGTCGACGCCGCGCTGCGGCTGGCCACCGGCCGCTGCGGGACCGGGCGCGCGGCGTCGCTGCGCGGCGGCGCCTACCTCGGCCTGCTGGCCACCGCGCAGCTGCTGACCGCCGAGGAGTTGCTGTTCGACGCCGCGCTGGCCGCGGTGGTCATGATGGCCGTGCTCGCCGCCTGCCGTCCGCGCGCGGTGGCCGGCCGGGTGCGCGAGGTGGCGGCCGGCCTCGCCACCGGCATCGGCGTCACCGCGGTGATCGCGGGCTACCCGCTGTGGGTACAGTTCTTCGGCCCGATCCGGCAGCACGGCAGCCCGTTCCCCCCGGACTACTTCAAGAACGATCTCGCCGGGTTCGTCCGGCCGTCGGGCTTCATGCTCTTCCACACCAGGGCCAGCGCCGCGTTCGCGGCGAATTTCCAGGGCCAGCTTCCGGAGTACCTCGCCTACCTGGGCTGGCCTCTGCTGGCCGTGCTGGCCGCCACGGCGGCCGTGTTCTGGCGTGTGATCGCGGTTCGCGTGACCGCGGCGGCCTTCGTGCTGCTCGCGGCGTTCTCCCTTGGCGGCACGCTGCTGGCGGGCGGCCACGAGCACGAGGCCATCACGCTGCCCTGGTACTTGCTGCAAACGGTCTCGCTGGCCGGATCGGTCATCCCGGACAGGTTCTCGATCGTCTCCGACGGCGCGGCGGCCGCCCTGCTCGCGTTCGGTATCGACGCGGCGCGCCGTCGCTGGCCGGCCCCGCGGTGGAGCGGAGCGATGGTGACGTGCACCGCCGTTCTGGCTGTGCTGCCGCTGGTGCCGCGCCCGCTGCCGGCGGCGATGGCGTCCGCACCGCCGGCCGGATGGCCGGCCGCGTTCGCCGCGCTGCGGCTGCCGCCCGGCGCGAGCGTGCTGGTCGTCCCGGTTCCCACCTCCACGTTCACCGAGCCACTCCGGTGGCAGGCGGACACCGGGTCGCCGTCGTCGATGGTCGGCGGGTACTTCATGGGCCCGGCGTGGGACGGGCAGGCGTACATCGACGGCAACGGCCTTCCGGCGGAGGCGATGTACCTCAACCGGCTGTGGGTCAGGTCCTCCCGCGGAGGCTCCACGGCGGGGGATCCGCCCTACGGGGAGGTTCCCGCCACAGCGCAGATGTGGGGACAGATCACGCGGTGGCATCCGGCCGCCGTGGTCGCGGTGACCGGCCGGGACTCGGTGCTCGGCAGGTACCTGACGGGCCTGCTCGGCCGCCCCGCCGTGACCGCCGGTGGCGTCCTCGGCTGGCACCTGTACTGGGAGAGCCCCGGAACTCCGTAGCGGGGCGCGGTGGCCAAAGCCGTCTCATACTCCTGTCAGGGAGGCGGAATATGCGTGTTCCGCCGGATTCAGAGTCACATCACAGGAAGGTCTCGGATTCATAACCGCGGCAGAGGTGCATTTGATCGCCAGGAGAGACCCGCAGGGCACAGTGAGTGATGTAGACACCGACAGGCCCGGATCAAGGAAAAGGGCCGAGGAGCTGAGATGACAGCGATGTTCCTGTGGATCAACATCCCGCTGATGGCCCTGGCGCTCGGATTGTGGGCGGGGATACCGTTCTGGATGATCTTCAGGTACCCAGATCGCCACCCCCGCGAGACCCGCACCATCCCGCAGTACCTGGCCCACTCGCCGCATCGCGGGCGCGTGCTTCCCGCGGCGCTGCGCGCCGAGATGGCGCCTGTGGGTGAGCGCGAGCGTGAGCGTGAGCCTGAGCGCCGCGAGCGCGAGCTTGTCGGTGCCTCGGCCCGGTAGCCGGGAAAGCGGCCCGTAAAGGGCTTTGCGAGGCGGCGCTCAGGATCCCCGGCCTGAGCGCCGCTTCGTTTATGCCAGGCTTTCGTGTGTGCTGGGACTCGGTATCGCGTGCGCTGTGAGCGCCGCCGCCTGGATCTACCTGCTGACCGCTCACGGCGCGTACTGGCGGACGGATCAGCGGCTGCCGCGGGCAGGCGCCACGGACCGCCTGCCGGCGCCCTGGCCGGATGTCGTGGCCGTGGTGCCCGCGAGAAACGAGGCGGCCGTGCTGCCGGTGACGCTGCCGACGCTGCTGGCGCAGGACTACCCGGGGGACTTCCGGGTCACGCTGGTCGACGACGGCAGTTCGGACGGCACCGGGCGGGTGGCCGGGGACGTGGCCGCGGGCCGGCGCGCGGCCGCGCCGCTGACGGTCGTCGAGGGCAAGCCGAAGGAGCCAGGCTGGGCCGGAAAGGTATGGGCGATGGCCCAGGGCCTCGCCGCCGCGCCGGCGGAGCCGGGTACGACGGGCGGTTACGTCCTGTTCACGGACGCGGACATCGCCTGGGCGCCCGGCACGCTGCGTCATCTGGTGACCGCGGCGGAGCGGGACGACAGGGACCTGGTATCCCAGATGGCGCTGCTGCGCGCCGAGACCGGATGGGAAAAGGTCATCGTGCCCGCGTTCGTGTACTTCTTCGCCCAGCTCTACCCGTTCCGCCGGGTCAACGGGGGGAAGGCGGCCGCCGCGGCCGGGGGCTGCATGCTGATCCGCCGGCCGGCGCTGGCCGCGGCGGGCGGCCTCGGGCCGGTGAGCGGCGCGCTCATCGACGACGTCGCGCTCGGGAAGCTGATCAGGCGCGGCGGCGGCAGGTGCTGGCTGGGGCTGTCCACGGAGGTGGTCAGCGTGCGCCCGTATCCCCGGCTCGCTGATCTGTGGCACATGATCGCCAGGTCCGCGTACACGCAGCTCAGATACTCACCGGCGCTGCTGGCCGGGACGGTGCTCGGGCTGCTGCTGCTCTACGCGGCCCCGCCGGCGGGCGCGCTCGCCGGCGTGACGGCCCTCGCCGTGCACCCCGCGGCCCTCGCCCTGCACCCGGCGGCCCCCGCCGCGCTCGCGGCGGCGACGGGCCTGGCAGGCTGGCTGCTGATGACCGTCAGCTACGTCCCCATGCTGCGCTTCTACCGGCTGTCCCCGCTGCGCGCAACCGCCCTGCCGCTGGTCGCGCTGCTCTACACGGCGATGACCGCGGATTCCGCGCGCCGCCACTATGCGGGCAAAGCGGTGTCCTGGCGGGGCCGCGCCGCGGATCACCGGTTACGCTTCCCATCTATGCGAGTCCCCGAGACACGACTGTGGCCGCCGGATGCCGACAGCACGCCCGGCAGGGAGCTGATCCGCCGTTACGTGGTCGCCGACGTCTTTACCAGCACACCGCTCGAGGGCAACCAGCTCGGCGTCTTCCCCGACGGCCGGGGCCTCGACACCGCGCTCATGCAGCGCACTGCCCGCGAGCTGAACTTTTCGGAGACGGTCTTCTTCCTCCCGCCCGGCTCCGGCGGCGACGTGCGGCTCCGCATCTTCACCCCGTCCAGCGAGCTGCCGTTCGCCGGCCATCCGGTCCTCGGCTCGGCGTTCGTGGCCGGCGAGATCCTGGGCGCCCCGGCGGTGACCCTGGAGACGGGCGCCGGCCCGGTGCCGGTCGAGCTCGACTGGGACGGCAACCGGATCACGTTCGGCCGGATGACTCAGCCGGTTCCGCGCTGGCAGCCGTACGAGGACGCCGCCGCGCTGCTCGCCGCGCTCGGCGTCGAGCGCTCCGTGCTTCCCGTGGAGATGTACTCCAATGGCCCGCGGCACGTGTACGTCGAGCTCAACGACGAGGACGCGGTCACGAAGCTGACCCCGGACATGGCGGTGCTGGGCCGGCACGAGCTCGGCGTGAGCTGTTTCGCCCGGACCGGTTATGGCGTGAAGACCAGGATGTTCGCGCCGGGCATGGGCGTTCCCGAGGATCCGGCCACGGGATCGGCCGCGGGACCGCTCGCGGTCCACCTGGCGAGGCACGGGCAGATCGCCTTCGGCGAGGAGATCGAGATCCGGCAGGGAGCCGAGATCGGCAGGCCGTCCGTGCTGTACGCGCGCGCCGAGGGCTCCGCCGGTCACGTCGGCGGCGTCCTCGTCGGCGGCAGCGCCGTCATCGTCGCCCGGGGCGAGTACCGCCTCGCCTAGCGCGGTATGAGGGAACCATGAGATATGGCGTGAGCCACCGTTCGTTCGGCTCCCTATAAAAAAGAGGTGACCTGATGACGATCAGCGTTCGTGGCGTGGTGGCGCGCGCCAAGGGCGAGCCGGTGGAGATCATGCAGATCACGGTGCCGGATCCCGGGCCGGGCGAGGCGCTCGTCAGGGTGCAGGCGTGCGGGGTCTGCCACACCGACCTGCACTACAGGGAAGGCGGCATCGGTGACGACTTTCCCTACCTGCTCGGGCACGAGGCGGCCGGCGTGGTGGAGGCGGCCGGCGATGACGTGACCGAGGTGCGGCCCGGTGACTTCGTCATCCTCAACTGGAGGGCGGTGTGCGGCAACTGCCGGGCCTGCGCGCGCGGCCGCCCGTGGTACTGCTTCAGCACCCACAACGCGGCCCAGAAGATGACGCTCGGCGACGGCACACCGCTGTCCCCGGCGCTCGGCATCGGCGCCTTCGCCGAGCGAACGCTGGTCGCGGCGGGGCAGTGCACCAAGGTTTCCCCCGGCGCGGGCGCGGAAGTCGCCGGGCTGCTCGGCTGCGGCGTGATGGCGGGCCTCGGCGCGGCGCTGAACACCGGCGGGGTGACCCGGGGTGACACGGTGGCCGTGATCGGCTGCGGCGGAGTCGGCGACGCGGCGATACTCGGCGCACGGCTGGCGGGCGCGCGGACCATCATCGGGGTCGACATCGACGAGCGGAAGCTTGAGTGGGCGCGCGGCTTCGGCGCCACACACGTGATCAACTCGGCCGCCGCCGATCCGGTCGCGGGCATCCGCGAGCTGACCGGCGGGTTCGGCGCCGACGTCGTGATCGAGGCGATCGGCCGGCCGGAGACCTACGAGCAGGCCTTCTACGCGCGCGACCTGGCTGGAACGGTGGTGCTGGTGGGCGTGCCGACGCCGGAGATGAGGCTGGACCTGCCGCTGCTCGACGTGTTCGGCCGGGGCGGGGCGCTCAAGTCGTCGTGGTATGGCGACTGCCTGCCGAGCCGCGACTTCCCGATGCTCATCGAGCTGTACCTGGACGGCCGGCTGCCGCTGGACAAATTCGTGTCCGAACGGGTCTCGCTGGGCGACGTGGAGGAGGCCTTCGCCAAGATGACGCGCGGCGAGGTGCTGCGCAGCGTCGTGCTCTTCTGAAATTTCACCGCCGCCCTCGGCGTGGTTCCGCAGGTCACCCGGGACGAATATGATCCGGAGGCGTGATCCGGATCGCGATGTGGTCGGGGCCGCGCACGGTGTCCACGGCGCTGATGCGCGCGTGGGAGAACCGCCCGGACACCGTCGTCGCCGACGAGCCACTCTATGCCTTCTACCTGGAACGGACCGGCATCGCGCATCCGGGCAGGGACGCGGTGATCGCCAGCCAGCCGGCCGACTGGCGGGTCGTGCTGGACTCCCA
>Ga0213875_10002647_pt1 | contig 10595 bp, 11 predicted proteins | sample BarmaccomBMRX_R8_FD_160105 | JGI IMG/M metagenome (GOLD analysis project Ga0213875, IMG submission 160105) | Root-associated microbial communities from Barbacenia macrantha in rupestrian grasslands, the National Park of Serra do Cipo, Brazil - RX_R8 | ecosystem: Host-associated > Plants > Roots... | reverse complement strand
CGATGGATTCCGGAAGGGCGACGGTCAGCAGGATGGCCAGGACGACGGGGGTGACGCCGCCGACGTAGAAGACGGAGGGCCAGCCGAAGCGGGGGATGAGGAAGGAGGCGAGCACGCCGCCGATGACGCCGCCGAGCGGGAAGCCGGCCCAGAGCAGGGTGATCCAGAGGGCGTGGCGGCGGCGGGGAACGTATTCGGACGCGAGGCTGATGAAGCTCGGCATGGCGCCGCCGAGGCCGAGGCCGGTGAGGAAGCGGCAAACGAGGAGCATCGGGAAGGAGGAGGCGAGCGCGGTGGCGACGGTGAAGACGCCGAAGGTGATGGTCGACGCGATCAGGATGCGCTTGCGGCCGATGCGGTCGGCCATGGGGCCGAGCACGGCCGCGCCGAGGGTGAGGCCGAGCAGGGCGGCGCTGAAGACGGTGCCGAAGATGCGAGGCTCGATGTGGAGGGCGGCGATGATGCCGGGGGCGGCGAGGCCGATGGCCTGCAGGTCGAGCCCGTCGAGGAGGGCGATGAAGCCGCAGAGGACGAGCAGGCGGATCTGCAGCGCGCCGAGGGGGTGGGCGTCGATGATCTCGGTGACGTTGACCGCGTCCGAGGCGTCGGTCCCGACGCCGGCGGTTGATGCCGAAGCCATCGTTCCTCCCAGGTACGGCGCGCCAATTCAGGTCTGGCCCGCCAGCGCTGTCAACGGCTTACTCGGAACGTGATCCCGGGCCCGCGTTGCGGGGCGGGGGCGGCGGGTCCAGACTGGGCCCGAGAGGGAGGACGTGATGCAAGCTCGGTTCAGCTTGACCGTGAACGGGCAGGCCCATGTCCTGCAAGCCGATCCCGATATGCCGCTGCTGTATGCGCTGCGGGATGATCTCGGGTTGAACAATCCGCATTTCGGGTGTGGGCTGGCGCAGTGCGGGGCCTGCACGGTGCATCTGGACGGCGACCCGATCCGGTCGTGCGTGACGCCGATGTCGATGGCCGATGGCAAGCAGGTGACGACGCTGGCCGGGCTGGGGACGCCGGAGCGGCCGCATCCGGTGCAGCAGGCGTATATCGACGAACAGGTGCCGCAGTGCGGCTACTGCATCAACGGCTGGATCATGACGGCGGCCGCGTTCCTGCGCGAGACCAAGCAGCCGACGGACCAGCAGATCCGGGAGGCGCTGACTGGCCTCAAATGCCGCTGCGGCACGCATATGGCGATCCTGCGCGCGGTCAAGCGCGCCGCCGCGGCGATGGGTTAGGGCGATGGACGCGACCAAGCTCTCGCGCCGCTTCTTGCTGGAGGGCGCGCTCGTCGTTTCGGTGGGGGCGGCGCTCGGGCCGGAGGCGCTGCTGGCGGTGCGGACCGCTGCGGCGCAGGGGACGGCGCCGGCCGGCGCCGTCATGCCGGATCGGCTGGATTCCTACATCGCGATCAACGCGGATGGCGGGATCACGGCGTTCTTCGGCAAGATCGATGGCGGCCAGGGGCTGGACGTGGCGATCGCGCAGATCGTGGCGGAAGAGCTGGATGTCGGCGCGGACCGGGTCGCGGTGGTGATGGGCGACACGGCGCGCACGGTGAACCAGGGGGGCGCGAGCAACGCCTCCGGCGTGTCGCAGGGCGCGGTGCCGCTGCGCAACGCGGCAGCCGAGGCGCGGCTGGTGCTGAGCGAGCTGGCGGCCACCCGGCTCGGCGTTCCCGCGGCGGAGTTGGTGGCTGCGGACGGCGTGTTCTTCAAGCGCGGCACGCCGGACCAGCGGGTCAGCTACGGCGAGCTGGTGGGCGGGCGCAGCTTCAACGTCGAGATGAAGTGGAACGGGCGTTACGGCAACGACCTGAACGTCACGGGGCGGGCGACGCCGAAGAAGGTGGCCGAGTACACGGTGGTGGGCACGCCGGTGCCGCGGCGCGATATCGCGGCAAAGGTGTTCGCGCAGCATGATTACGTCACCGACGTGGCCGTGCCCGGGATGCTGCATGCGCGCACGCTGCGGCCGCCGGTGGCGGGATCGGTGCCGGCGAGCATCGACGAGAGCTCGATCGCCGACATTCAAGGCGCGCGGGTCGTGCACAAGCAGGGGTTCCTTGCGGTGGTCGCGCCGCGCGAATGGGACGCGATCCAGGCGTGGCAGCGGCTGAAGGTCGAGTGGACCAAGGTGGATCCGCCCTTCCCGCACCAGGACGCGCTCTACGACCACATCCGGGCCGCTCCGGTCGCCAAGCGTGCGGTCGCGCTGCAGGTCGGCGACGCCGATGCGGCGATCGCGGGCGCGGCGCGCGTGATCGTGGCGGAGTACGAGTGGCCGTTCCAGGCGCATACCAGCATGGGCCCGGCCTGCGCCGTGGTGGACGTGCGCGACGGGGCCGCGACGCTGTGGACCGGGACGCAGAAGCCGCACTATGCGCGGGACGGGGTGACGAAGTTCCTGGGGCTGCCGCCCGAGAAGGTGCACGCGATCTGGATGACCGGGCCGGGCTCGTACGGGCGCAACGACGCGGGGGACGCGGCGATCGACGCGGCGCTGCTGTCGCGCGAGCTGGGGCGGCCGGTGCGGCTGCAGTATATGCGTAACGAGGGGCATGCCTGGGATGCCAAGAGCCCGGCTTCGGTGCATCGGCTGCGCGCCGGGCTGGACGGCGACGGACGGATCGTCGGCATCGATCTCGTTTCCAAGGCGTTTTCGCGCATCGATGTGGCGACCAGCGAGGCGGATCCGCGCGACAGCCTGGCCAGCCAGACGATGGGCGGCCCGTTGGCACATCAGGATATCTACCTGTTTCCCGGGGACTTCGTGCCGATCGATCCGTACGTGGTCGCGAACAAGCGCATGGCGTGGGAGGTGATCCCGCCGCTGCTCGACCGCGCTTCGCCGCTGCGCACCTCGCACCTGCGGGATCCGCTGGGGCCCGAGCTGATCTTCGCGGCGGACTGCTTCATCGACGAGCTGGCGGCGGCGACGGGGAGCGATCCGCTCGAGTTCCGGCTGCGCTACCTGGAGTCCGAGCGTGACATTGCCGTGCTCAGGGCGATCGCCGACAAGGCTGGCTGGCAATCGCGCCCGGCCGGGCCGCGCGGCGCGCCGACGACGGATTTGGTGGTGGGACGGGGCGTGTCGTTTGCGCGGCGGGACAACACGGTGGTGGGGCTGATCGCGGAGGTGGAGGTGGACCGGCGCAGCGGCCATGTGCGGGCGAAGCGCCTGGTGGTCGGGCATGATTGCGGGCTGATCGTCAACCCGGACGGGATCCGTCGCTGCGCCGAGAACGCGGTCGTGTACGGGGTGAGCCGGGCCACGCGCGAAGAGGTGACCTTCAGCCCGGAGAACGTCACCAGCGTGGATTGGCTCAGCTACCCGATCCTGGACATGATGGATGCGCCCGACCTGGTGGAGGTGGTGCTGATCAATCGGCCCGAGCTGCCGCCGACCGGGGCCGGGGAGCCCTCGGTGCGCACGGTCGCCGCGGCGATCGGCAATGCGATCTTCGATGCGACGGGCGTACGCATCCGCCGCGGTCCGCTCAGCGACGAGCGCGTGAAGGCGCGGCTGGCCTCGTCATGAGGATGGTGCTGGCCCTGCTGCTGGCGGCGAGCCCGGCCATGGCGCAGACGGGCGGGCCGCCGACCACGATCATCACCCCGGGTGCAGCGACGCAGTCGGTCGGCACGGCCGCGCCGACGCCGTCGCTCACGCGCCCGGACGCGGCCGCGCCGCAGACCGGGCAGTTGCCCGGCGGCAAGCCGGACACTGCGCAACGCCCAACCCCGGATCAATCGAAATGAGCATCGAGGCGCTGAAGGCGGAGCTGGCGACCGCCAATCGGATCCTGTTCCGCAACGGCGTGGTGGACGCGTTCGGGCACGTCAGTGCGCGGCATCCGGAGAAGCCGGATCACTACCTGCTGGCGCGCAACATGGCGCCGGCGAACGTCACGGCGGAGGACATCATGGTGTTCGGGCCAGATCATGAGCCGGTGGGGGACGAGCGGCGGCCGTATCTGGAGCGGTTCATCCATGGGGAGATCTTCCGGGCGCGGCCGGACGTGCAGGCGGTGGTGCATAGCCACTCGCCGGCGGTGATCCCGTTCGGGGTGGTGGCCGGGGCGAAGCTGCGGCCGGTGTTCCATATGTGCGGGTTCCTGGGCGCGGGGCCGGCGCATTTCGAGATCCGGGACGTGCGGGGGCCGGGATCCGATTTGCTGATCCGGGACCGCGAGCTGGGCGAGGCGCTGGCGCGGTCGCTGGGGACAGCGGAGGCGGTGCTGATGCGCGGGCATGGGTCCACGGTGGTGGCGGACTCGGTGCGGCTCGCGGTGTACCGGGCGATCTATGCGGAGGTGAATGCGCGGTTGCAGTGCCAGGCGATCACGATGGGGGGCGAGATCACGTTCCTGACCGAGCAGGAGGCGGCGGCGGCGGCGGCGACGAACAAGGGGCAGTTGGCGCGGGCCTGGGATATGTGGGCGTCGCAGGCTTAGGGCGCCGGGCGCCCTCACCCCGACCCTCTCCCAGAGGGAGAGGGAGAAGGTGGCGGGCCGGGCGACGAGGAAAGGGCGGGAGGGGTGGATGCGGAGCCGGCAGATCGATGCGGAGGCGCTTCCGACGGGGACTTATCTCAATAGCGGGGAGGCGGCGCGCAAGGGGCTGGTGGTGAACCGGTTCTGTTATGACCTGCGGCACAAGGAGAACCGGGACGCGTTCGAGGCCGATCCGGAGGCGGCGATGGCGAAGTATGGGCTCGACGAGGTGGATCGGGCGCTGATCCGGCGGAAGGATTGGCTGGGGATGATCAAGCGGGGGGCGAACGTGTTTCCGCTGCTGCGGCTGGCGCAGCTTTGCGGCGATGGGCTGATCGCGACAGGGGCGCAGATGCGGGGCGAGACGGTGGAGCAATATCTGGCGACGCGGACTCTGGGGAAGGATCGCTGAGATGGGGCGGATCATCGCCGGGCTGGGGTCGCCGCATGCGCCGTCGATCGGGGCGCTGATCGATCAGGGGGATTGGGAGAACCCGGATTGGGCGAAGCTGCTGCAGGGGTATCAGCCGATGCAGCGGTGGCTGGCGGAGCACAAGCCGGATTCGGCGATCCTGGTCTATAATGACCATGTAACGACATTCTTCTTCGACATGTATCCGACGTTTGCGCTGTCGGTTGCGGGAGAGCATCGGATCGCCGATGAGGGGTTTGGGCCGCGACCGCTGGCGCCGATCCCGGGGGATGCGGAGTTCGCGTGGCATGTGGCGCATAGCCTGGTGGACGACGAGTTCGACATCACGCTGTGCCAGGACATGCCGCTCGATCATGGGGCGCTGACGCCGGCTTCGGCGCTGTGGCCGGACCGGAGTGCCGACTGGCCGTGCCGGCTGCTGCCGCTGGCGGTGAACGTGCTGCAGTTCCCAGTGCCGTCGCCGCGGCGGCTGTACAAGCTCGGGCAGGCGCTGCGGCGGGCGGTGGAGAGCTATCGGGACGACGATTATCGGGTGGTGGTGCTGGGGACGGGCGGCTTGTCGCATCAACTGCATGGGGAGCGGTTCGGATATCAGAACTTCAATTGGGACATGGAATTCCTGGACCTGCTGGAGAGCGATCCGGAGCAGTTGGCGTCGTTGCGGCTGCAGGACTACATCGAGCGCGGCGGGGCGGAGGGGGCGGAGGTGATCATGTGGCTGGCGATGCGGGGGGCGCTGTCGCCGACGGTGCGGTGCGTGCACCGGAACTATCATGCGCCGCTGCACACCGGTTTTGCGCAGGTGATCTACGAGGATGCGGGGCATGGCTGAGCGGCAGGTCGTCTATCTGCTGCCGGGGCTGCTGTGCGATGAGGTGACGTGGGCGCATCAGGCGGCTGGGCTGGCGGACCTGGCCGAGGTGCGGACGCCGGTGTTCTACGGGTTCGATTCGCTGACGGCGATGGCGGAGTCGGTGCTGGCGGAGGCGCCGGCGCGGTTTGCGGTGGCCGGGCACTCGATGGGGGCGCGGGTGGCGCTGGAGATCGTGCGGGCGGCGCCCCAGCGGGTGACGCGGCTCGCTTTGCTGGACACGGGGACGCATCCGGTGCGGGCGGGGGAGCCGGAGAAGCGGCAGGAGCTGGTCGACCTGGCGCGGCGGGAGGGCATGGCGGCGCTGGCGGCGGTGTGGCTGCCGCCGATGGTGCACCCGCAGACGCCGGCCCGGCGGCCGGAGCTGATGGCCGAGCTGACGGCGATGGTGTGCCGGGCGACGCCGGAGATTTTTGCCGGACAGGTGCGGGCGCTGCTGAACCGGCCGGACGCGCAGGCGGGGCTCGCGGCGATCGCGTGCCCGACGTTGGTCGGCGTCGGGCGCCAGGATGCGTGGAGCCCGGTGGCGCAACATGAGCCGATCGCGGCGGCGATCCCGGGAGCGAAACTGGTGGTCTTCGAGGAGAGCGGGCACATGGCGCCGATGGAGGCGCCGGAGGCGGTTACGGGTGCGCTGCGGGCCTGGCTGGGGGCGTGAGGCTCACTCGCGGCGGTGGTAGCGGGCGGCGCCGTTCAGGGTTGGGAGGGGAGCCAGGCCCAGGAGGTAGTCGGGAAGGCGGCTTAGGTCGAGACGGAGGCCGAGCCGGTTCGCGAGGGTGGTGAGCAGTTCGGGGACGGGGATTTCAGCTTCGGGGTCTTCGGCGAGCTCGTGGTCGAGTTGCTGGTCGATGTCGCGCTTGAGGGCGTTGCGTTCGGCCCGGTCGGGCTCGACGTCCGCGGCCTGGTGCAGGGCTTGGCGCAGCGGCGCGCGGCGCGGGTCGTGGCGCAGGGCGGACGGCTGGCGCGGGGCGGTCGGGGCCTGCTGCTTGGCTGGCCCGGGCACGGAGCGGTTCGCGACCGCTTCGCCGCCGGCGATGCGGACCTCGAGAGCGATGAGCTGGCGAAACTCGCGGATGGCGTTGGTGAAGGCGACGCTGGGGTCGGGAGGGCCGGGCTTGTCGGCCAGGACCTTCTCGGCGGCGTGGCGGGCGACCCGCAAGGTGAGCTCGGCGCCTTGGCGCAGCAGTTCGAGCTGTGTGGCGTAAGGGTGGTCGGGCGGGGTTTCGGTCATGGCGGTCTGGCGCGTATTAGGACTTTCTTCCTGAAACGACGCAAGGGCCTGGCGCGAGGAGGGAGTACACAACTCGGTGCGGCGGGACGGGGCGGATCGTGAGCAGGGTTGGAGGCGAGAGGGGGCGTCCCAACCTCAACCGTTCGCGATCGAGATGGACGGTTCATGATTCGGATCTTGTGTGCGCTGTTGCTGCTGGGCGTGGGTTCGGCGCGGGCGGCGAGCCTGGAAGGGGTAACGTTCCCGGACACCTACCCGGTGGACGGGCAGGTGCTGCACCTGAACGGGCTCGGGCTGCGGACGCTGACGATCCTGCGGGTGCGGGCGTATGTGGCCGGGCTGTATGTGGCGCGGCCGACGCATGACGAGGAGCAGATCGTCGATTCGGCAAGCCCGAAGGTGCTGATCATGGCGTTCCTGCGGTCCGGCTCGAAGTCGCAGGTGGAGGGGCAGTTCCGGCAGGGAGAGAAGGTCAATTGCGGCCAAGGCGGCTGCGACGTGAGCGACCAGGCGGATTTCGAGCGGATGATCGCGGCGGCGCCGGCGGTGAACGCGGGGGATACGTTCACCTTCGAGCTGACCAATCACGGGGTGCGGTTCTCCGTGAACGGGCGGGTGGCGGCGACGTCGGACAAGGCGGATTTGAGCAAGCGGATCTTGCTCGGGTTCATTGGGGAGCATCCGCCTTCGCCGGAGTTGCGGGAGCAGTTGTTGGGGGAGAGCGACTAGCGCGGGGAACCCGTTGCGGTGGTGGGTTGTGGCGATGGTGGGTTGCGAGAGCAACCCACCCTACGAGGGGGTGGCTAGGGGGGCGAAGGTGCGGTGTAGCTCCTGGTAGATGGCTTGCTTGAAGCCGACGGCCATGCCGGGCAGTTCGGCGAAGTCGGCCCAGCGCCAGGCGTCGAACTCGGGATGCGGGTCGAGGTCGAGGCGGATGTCGGCGTCCTCGCCTTCGAAGCGCATGGCGAACCAGCGCTGCCGCTGGCCGCGGTAGCGGCCGCCGAGCGCCTTGCCGAGGAGTTCGGGGGGCAAGTCGTAGGTCAGCCAGTCCGGGTGTTCGGCGATGATCCGAGCCTTGGCGGTGCCGATCTCCTCCTCCAGCTCGCGGAAGATGGCGATGCGCGGGTCTTCGTCGGCGTCGATGCCGCCTTGGGGCAGTTGCCAGCCGCCCGGGGCACCTTCGGCGTTCGGCAGGTCCGCGCGGCGGGCGACGAAGACGCGGCCTGCGGCGTTGAAGAGCACGGCGCCGACATTCGGCCGATAGGGCATGGCGTTCGGGTCGATCATTTGCCCACCAACGCGCTGGCGGGGGCGAGGGCGATGCCGCGGTCCTCCAGGCCCTTCGCCCAGGCGGCGATGCGCTCGATGGTCATGGCCTGGGGCGGGCCGGCGAGACCGAGGGCCGAGCCTTTCTCGCGGGCGAGGCGCTCGAGGGCGGCGAGCTTGGCCTCGATTTCGGCCCGGGCCGGCGGATCGTCCACGACCAGGTCCACGGCGCGCTCGGGGATGCCCGGCAAGGGTCCGGCGCCGGGTCGGGGATCGATGTAGAACAGGCCGCGGGCGGCCAGATCGCCGAGCACGGGGCCGATCGCGCGGGCTTGGTCGGCGAATTTCTCGCCGCGCATGGCGTCGAAGGCGCCGGTCGCGCCGGCGTAGCCCTGGATGCGTCCGAGGACCCATTCCAGCCGGTCCATGTTCGCGGCCGGGTCGAGGCCGGTCATGAGCGATTCGGTGCCGGCGTCGCTCAGCGGATAGCCGGCGGGCTCCATCGGGATGGAGAGCAGGAGCTCATGGCCGCGGGCGCGGGCGAGCGCGAGCAGCGGGTCGGCATTGGCGGCGTAGGGCGAGACGGCGAGGTCGATGCCGCCGGGCAGGCCGGCAATGGCGGCGCGGCTGTCCGCGTCCGAGGCGCCGATGCCGGCCATGATCAGGCCGATTCGGGGGCGGGTGTCGGAGGCGTCGAAGCGGCGCGCGTAGGCGAGCCGGGGGGCGCGTCCATCCGCCGCGACCTTCGGCAGCATGGCGGGCGGGTAGGCCTTGGATGGTTCAAGCAGCGCCGGATCAGGAGGCGCGATCGCGCCAGGCGCGGCCGGGTCACGGGCCGGCGGGAGGGCGGCTTGGGTCGGGGCGGCGGCAGCGGCCTGCGGCTTGGGCGGAGGCCCGAGCGCCTCGAGCACGGCCGCGCCGACGGCGGCAAGCAGCAATAGCGCGGCCCAGAACCAGCCCAGGCCGCGCCAAGTCAGTTTCGGAGCCTAGCGAGACGCGCGGTTCTGCCCCGCCATCGCCCGCAGGACGACGAGCGCTTGCTGCAATTGGAAGTCCGTCTCCGGCTTGGCCGGGTCGAAGGTCGGCCAGTTCTCGGGCGGGAGCTTCGGGATCTCCTTCGCGACTGGCGGCAGGTCGGTCCGCGGCGTCTGGGCCGGCGGTTGGGACGCGCCCTGGTTGCGCAGCGCCCCGTGCAGGTCGGCCTCGCGCTCCGGCAGGAAGTGCGGCTGCTCGGTGCGCGAGTCGTTCACCTCGACGTCGGGGCCGATGCCGAGGCCCTGGATGCTGCGGCCGGAGGGCGTGTAGTAGCGCGCCGTGGTGAGCCGCATCGCGCCGTTGCCGGGCAGCGGCATGACGGTCTGCACGGAGCCCTTGCCGAAGCTGCGGGTGCCGACGAGCACCGCCCGGCGCTGATCCTGCAGGGCGCCGGCGACGATCTCGCTGGCGGAGGCGGAGCCGCCGTTGATCAGCACCACGATCGGCAGCGCGGAGGGCACGATCTCGCCGGGCTTGGCGTTCCAGCGCTGGCTGTCCTCGGGGTGGCGGGAGCGGGTGGAGACGATCTCGCCCTCGTCGAGGAAGTCGTCGGAGACGGCGACGGCCTGGTCGAGCAGGCCGCCGGGGTTGTTGCGCAAATCCAGGATCAGGCCGCGCAGGTGGCCGCCGGCCTTGGCCGAGAGGTCCTGCAGCGCCTTGCGCAGGCCCGGGTCGGTCTGCTCGTTGAAGGAGGTCAGCCGGACATAGGCGATGTCGTCGGCCTCCATGTGCGAGCGGACGACCTGGATGTGGATCACCTCGCGCTGCATGCCGAGCTCGATGGGGGTGTTGACGCCCTCACGCTTGATGGTCAGGCGGATGCTGCTGCCGGGCGGGCCGCGCATCTTGTCGACGGCCTCGTTCAGGGTGAGGCCCTGGACGGTCTGGCCGTCGAGCATGGTGATCAGGTCGCCCGCCTTCACGCCGGCGCGGGCGGCGGGCGTGTCGTCGATCGGGCTCACCACCTTGATCAGGCCGTTCTCGGCCGAGACTTCGAGGCCGAGGCCGCCGAACTCGCCGCGCGTCTGCACCTGCATGTCGCGGAACGCCTTGGCGTTCATGTACGAGCTGTGCGGGTCGAGCCCGGTCAGCATGCCGTTGATGGCGTTCTCGATCAGCTCGCGGTCGTTCACCGGGTCGACGTATTCGGCCCGGACGCGCTCGAAGACGTCGCCGAAGAGGCTGAGCAGCCGATAGGTGTCGGCGCGGTTGCCCTCCTGCGCGCGCGCCTGCGCCACCGGCCAGGCGAAGCCCAGCT
>Ga0213875_10002646_pt1 | contig 10595 bp, 9 predicted proteins | sample BarmaccomBMRX_R8_FD_160105 | JGI IMG/M metagenome (GOLD analysis project Ga0213875, IMG submission 160105) | Root-associated microbial communities from Barbacenia macrantha in rupestrian grasslands, the National Park of Serra do Cipo, Brazil - RX_R8 | ecosystem: Host-associated > Plants > Roots... | reverse complement strand
GGCCGGGACGACGTACTGCGAGAAGCCCAGGGCAAAGCCCTCTTCCGCGTTATACCGGCGGCCGGTCAGCATCATGTCGGTCATAGCCGGCACACCGACCAGACGCGGGATCCGCACCGAGCCCCCGCCGCCGACGAACAGCCCGCGTTGTCCCTCCGGCAACGCATAAAACGTGGAAGTGTCGGCGACCCGGATATGCGCCGAGGCCGCCAGCTCCAGGCCGCCGCCGATCACCGCACCCTTCAGCGCCGCGATCACCGGCACGCCGCCGTTCTCCAGCAGATCGAACACCCGGTGCCACATCCGTGAGTGCGCGATGCCCGCCAGCGTGTCACGCTCGGCCATCTCATTCAGGTCCAGACCGGCGCAGAAGTGGTCACCATCGGCGTCAATGACCACCGCACGCACATCCGGGCCGAGGTCGCGGAAATAGTGCTCGACGCCCAGGATCGTCTCGTCGTTCAGGGCGTTACGTTTGTCCGGCCGGGCCAGGGACAGCACGGCCACGGACCCGGTGAGCTCCGCGCGAAGCGTCAGCGGCAGCCCGTCGTCGCGCCGCTGGGCAGCGGTCACCGCACCACCCCCAGGTTAGCCCGCGCATGGAAGCCGGCCCGCCGGTTCATCGCTGTACCACCTCGTCCCCACACAAAGATCCCGGATTCCTTTCTCGGGAGCCAGCCGGCCGCTTAGCCCACGTCTTCTTGGAGGGACTCTTCGGCGACCAGCGGATCATTCGCACGGCCGTGCAGCACGGTCGCCGCGATCAGCCCCGCCACCAGCGCGGACACGCCACAGATCAGGTAACCGATGGAATAGGCGTGGCTGAGGGCGTGGAATGCGATGTCCTTGAGCGGGTTGAAGGGCACCGGCTTGCCGTTAGGCCCGGGCACGGTGGCCGGGACGGCGTTGGCGCCGAGCGGCCCGGAATGGACCGCGCCCACGGCGGCCTCGACCGACTTGCGCTGGGCCGCCGGCACGTGCGCCGGCGCCTGGCCGAACGCGGCCATGGCGGCGCGCAGCGCCGGGCTGGCGGCCAGCTTTCTGCTGATGTCTCCCGCCGCCATGCTTAGCGCGATCGCGCCGATCACGGCGGGCCCGAGCGTGAAGCCGAAGTCCCGGAGCTGGCTCGTGGTGCCCGACGCCATGCCCTCCAAGTGGTTCGGCACGGTGTCAACGGCGACGGCGGTGACCGAGGACAAGGCGAACGCGAAGCCGACGCCGACCAGCACCAGCGGCGCGATGATCGGCGCGATCGACAAGTCGCTGGCCGACTCGCTCGCCAGCCATAGGTCCCCGGCGCCGATGAGCACAAACCCGCCAGTCAGCGACCAGCGCGGATTGAACTCCCGGATGGCCCGCGCCGTCACGGGCATCAGCACCAAGGCGAAGCCCTGCAGCAGCACGAAGGCGATCGAGCTCTTCAGCGGCGTGAAGCCCTGGATGGCCGACAGCCGGATGCTGGTCGAATAGGCCGTCCCGAGGAACGCGAACATGCCGATGACGGTCAGTAGCGAGTTCGCCGCGAACGCCCGGTTGCGGAACAGGTCCAGGCGCAGCAACGGAGCGGGCGCACGCTGCTCGGCGACGATGAACAAGGCAAAGAAAATCACCGCGATAATGAAGCACACGATCACGATCCCGGCTGTCCACCCGGCTGTGGACGCGTCTATCACCGCGTAGAGCAGGGCGAACAGTGCTATGGCGATCGTGATCTGCCCGGGCCAGTCCAGCGAGCGTCCCTCCGGTGCCGAGGAGTTCTGGGCCGTGAACGCCACGATGGTGCTGACCAGCGCCAGGAGACCCACCGTCACGAAGGCCCAGCGCCAGCTCGCATACGGATCCGATCCCCAGGAGGCCTTGGTGACCAGGCCCCCCAGTACCGGGGAGATGAACCCGCCCGACGACAGTGCTCCCGCCCAGATCGCGATACCGCGCGCCCGGCTCTGCACGGTGTGGGTTCCGGCCGCCACCATGGCCAGGGTGGTCGGGAACAGCACGGCCGCCCCGATCCCCGCGAGGATCTGGCCGATCCACAACACGATGACCCGGCTTCCTGTGGAGGTGCCTACGCCTGGGGTCAGGATGCTGACGAACTCACCCACCACCATCAGCGCGCTGCCGCCGATCAGCAGCCGCTTGCGGCCGAACAGGTCTCCCATGACGCCGAACGTCAGCTCCAGGAGGCTGACCGGGACGAGGAACGCGTCAGAGATCCAGGTCAGCTGAGCGGATGTAGGGCCCAGGTCCTGCTGGAACAGGCCGTTGAGCACGGCCGGGATCGCGAGCCCGATCTGGCCGACGCAGACGGCGATGCACGTGGCGATCACGGTCGCCAGGGTCAGATGGTGCGTGTGGACGCCGTGGCGTGTCGAGGTGGTGGTCGCAGATACTTCAGCCAAGGCCATCTCCGGGTCATGTGGTCGTTGCGGAGGAGGCGAGGTCTCCGGCTCCAGTGCCTCTGGATTGTGTCATCCGCGTTCTGTGAGGCACCGCTGCTTTTCTGCTGAGTAGGACGGATCCTTGTTGGGCCGATGGGAATGTCCCCCGCGGGGGAATGTGCCGAGCTGACTTCAACCGGCCCCGCCAGGACAGGCCACCCTCAGGCGGTCCGCTGACGGGCCGGCATCAGCCGGGTCAGCGCTGCCACCACGAGCAGCAGCGCTCCCATCTGGAGCACGCTGCGCTCGAAGGCCAGGCTGTAGCCGTGGCCGAGGGCGCCGAAGAACAGCAGCCCGGTCACGGCCACCCCGACGGAGTTGCCGACCTGCTGGGCCGTGGACAGCGCGCCCGACACCGAGCCCGCCGTGGCCGGGTCGGCGTGGCTGAGCACCGTGGTCGTCAGCGGCGTGATGCAGAGCCCCTGGCCCGCGCCAAGCAGGAGCAGCCCGGGGAAGAGCCAGGCCACTGAGCCCCCGTGGTCAGTGGCCAGGTACAGCCCGGCATCCCCGATCGCCGCCAGCACCGCGCCGGCCGCGATGACGTCCCGGCCGAACCGCATCGTCAGGGCCGGCGCCTGGAACGAGGTGATCAGGTAACCGGCGGCCAGGAAGGTGAACACTCCCCCGGCGGCCAGTGGCGACAGGCCTCGGCCCTGCTGCAGGAACAGCCCGAGCACGAGATAGCTGGCGGCCTGCTGGCACCAGAACGCCGTCTGGGTGAGCAGGCCGGCCCGCAGCGGCCAGGCGGCGAACACCCGCGGGTCGAGCAGCGGCATCGCACCGCGGATGGCCTGGCGCCGCTGATGCCAGGCGAAGATGACGGCGAGCGGGACGGAAGCCGCGAGCGCCAGCCACGACCAGGCCGGCCAGCCCTCCTGCCGCCCGTCGACCAGCGGCAGCACCACCGCCACCAGGGTCGCGGTGATCAGGACGACCCCGGCCAGGTCGGGGCGCGATCCCCGCGCGGCCCGGGACTCGGGGATCAGCCGCGGGCTAGCCGCCAGCGCGGCGACGCCCAGCGGCACGTTGATCCAGAAGATGGCGCGCCAGCCCAGCCCGGCCACGTCGGTGCGGATCAGCACCCCGCCGACCAGCTGCCCGCAGGTTGCGGCCAGGCCCATCACCATGCCGTACACGCTGATCGCCCGGACCCGGTCCGGCCCGCTGTAGAGCACCCCGAGGATGGACAAGATGTTCGGCGCCATCAGCGCGGCGCCGACGCCCTGAAGTACCCGCGCCGTGACCAGCACGGCCGGATCGGGTGCCAGCGCGCACGCCGCGGAGGTCAGCACGAACACCGCCAGGCCGATCGCGAACATCCGGCGGCGGCCGAACAGGTCGCCGAGCCGGCCGCCGGTGACGAGCAGGACGGCCGTGCTGATCGCGTAGCCGGCCACGATCCATTCGATGGCGCCCTCCCCGGCGCCCAGCCCGTGCTGGATCGCCGGGAGGGCCACGTTGACGATAAAGAAATCCAGCACGAACATGAACGTCCCGATCATCAGGACGACGAGCGCCGACCAGCGGCTCGCGGCCGGTCCAGGCCGAACGGAGCGGGGAAGATCAGTTGCTGTTCTTGTGGTCATGCCCCGAGCCTGTGGCCTCCCCTTGCAGGAGGGTCAAGCCGTCTGGAAGACCGGCCAGCAGATCTCGGTGCGGTGGGTAGCCGGATCCGGCTCGGTAAACGGCACCAGGTAGTACTCGCGGATCGGTCCCTGCACGCCGATCGCCCGCTCGGCGACCACGGTCCCGAGCATGCCGTAGGTCTGGTCGGTGTCCGCGAACGGCCCCGAGTGCACCATCGTTGCCACTTCCGCCGCCGGGATGGTCAGCCCCCGGACCCGGCCGGTCCCCTCCGCCGCGCCGCCAACCGGCACGAACGCGGTCAGCTCGGCCCGCTCCAGCTCGAAGAAGCCGGCCGGGAACAGCGCCCCGGCCGGGCCCGCGGGAACCAGCCCACACTGGGCGATCCGGCCGTAGATCTCCTCGAAGGCCCCGCCGCCCCAGGACAGGGCCTCGTCGGCGGTCACCGTGGCGGTCACGGCCAGCGCCGGGGAAGCCGGTATCGACCGGAACTCGACCACGGGCCGTACCGGCGGACCCTCGAGCAGGGCCCGCAGGCTGGCCACGCTCATCTGCATCTCGGCCAGCCTGGCTTCCATGGCGGTCAGGTGGGCGACGATCTCCCTGGTCCTGGTCTCCACATCCGGTGCCCGCAGTACCGCCCGCACCTGGTCCAGCGGCATGCCCAGGTCACGGAACCGGCGGATGACCTGGGCCACCGGGACCTGAGCCGGGTTGTAGAAGCGGTAGCCGGAGTCCGGGTCGATCCGGGCGGGCTCGAGCAGGCCCTGGTCGTGGTAGAAGCGCAGGGCCTTGACGCTGAGGTGAGTCATCCGGGAGAAATCGCCGATCGGTACCAGCACGGTCATCTGCTCCTACGCCCCTTTCACGGCACGGCACGCCGGTGATTCTCGATCCTCCCGCTGCGGGAGGGTCAAGCCAACGGCGGGGACCAGCCAGAACACCGATTTCCGATTAGTTGCATCGTTTGTGCATCGTTTCACGTAGTACGGGTAGCAAGCCGCCCTCGCGGACGCCCCAGCCGATCGGAGGCCGCAAAGAATGCAGGTCAGTCAGCTTCTGGAGGGCCAGCCGGCGCAGCCGGCCGCCACTACCGCATCCGGGTCGCTTCATGCCGCCGGAGAGCTGAGCCTGTGGCTGGGCCAGTTGCGGCAGCGAGTAGCGGCCGTGCTCGCCGGCTACGTCCGGGACCGCTGTGCCGAGTACGTGCGCGATGTGCCCGGGGCCGGATTTGTGACCGACCTGCTGACCGAGTTCGTGCCGGGCGGCAAGTACGTCCGGTCGACCTTCACCTACCTGGGCTGGCTGAGCGGCGCCGACGAAAGCGGCGCGGCCGTGCGCGCCGCCGCCAGCACCGAGCTCCTGCACGCCTTCGCGCTGTTGCAGGACGACGTGATGGACCAGTCCGGGACGCGGCGGGGCCGCCCGGCCGCGCACCTGCGGCTGGCCGAGTGGTACCGCTCACAGGGGCTGGATGGCCCGGCGGCGCGGTTCGGCGAGTCAGCTGCCGTGCTGCTCGCGGACCTGTGCCTGGTGTGGGCCGGGCAGCTGCTCCGGGACAGCGGGCTGCCCGCCGCGGCACTGGCCCGGGGCTGGCCCCGGTATGACACGCTGCGCGGTGAGCTGGCCGTCGGCCAGTTCGCCGACCTGGTCAATGACGCCCGCAGTCAGCCGAGCCTGGACGCGGTGCTTGACGTGACCCGGCGCAAGTCCGGCAACTACACCGTGCGCCGCCCGCTGGAACTCGGCGCCGCGCTGGCAGGGTGCGACGAGCCCACCCTGGCCGTGCTCGGCGCGTACGGCACCCTGGTCGGCGAGGCGTTCCAGCTGCGTGACGACGTCCTGGGGGTGTTTGGCCGGCCGGACGTCACCGGCAAGCCCAGCGGCGGTGACCTGCGTGAGCGCAAGGCCACCAGCGTGGTGGTGCTGGCCACCGAGCTGGCTACCCCGGCCCAGCTGGCCGGGCTGACCCGGCTGTCGCGCCGCGAGGTCGTGGACGAAGCCGACATCCTCTACTGGCGCCAGCTCATCACCGACACCGGCGCCCCGGCACGTATCGAGCAGATGATCGGCGAGCGCGTCAGCACCGCCCGCGGCCTGCTGGCCGGCAGCGGACTGCCAGGCTTCGTCCGCGGCGCCCTCGATGACCTGGCCGTGCTGTACACAGACCGGGTCCGGTAACGGTGCGGACGATCGGGAACCGGGCTGACCACGTCGTGGTGGCCGGAGCTGGGCTGGCCGGGCTGGCCGCCGCGCTGCACCTGGCCGGCCGCGGCCGCGAGGTCACGGTCATCGAGCGGGAGACGACCCCGGGCGGCCGGGCGGGTCGCCTGAACCTGGGCGGTTACCGCATCGATACCGGCCCCACCGTGCTGACCATGCCCGACGTGCTGGCGGAGACCCTGGCCGCGGTGGGCGAGGAGTTGACCGGGCGGCTGGACCTGGTCCGCCTGGACCCGGCCTACCGGGCCGCCTTCGCCGACGGCAGCGTGCTCGACGTGCACACCGATCCCGACGCCATGACCGCCGCGGTGGCCGGTTTTGCGGGGCCGGCCGAGGCCGACGGCTACCGGCGGCTGCGAGCCTGGCTGACCGAGCTCTACAATCGCGAGTTCGGCCGGTTCATCGCGGCTAACTTCGATTCTCCGCTGTCCCTGGCAACGCCCGCCCTGGCCCGGCTGGCCGCGCTTGGGGCATTCCGCAGGCTGGACCCGGCCATCGGCCGGTTCATCAGGGACGAGCGGCTGCGGCGGGTGTTCTCGTTCCAGTCCCTGTACGCCGGGGAGTCACCGCAGCACGCGCTCGCGATCTACGCGGTGATCGCCTACATGGACACCGTGGCCGGGGTGTACTTCCCGCGCGGGGGCATGCGGGCGCTGCCTGATGCGCTGGCGGCCGCGGCCGCCAGCGCGGGGGTGAAGTTCCACTACGGCACCGCGGTCACCGCGCTGGAACGGTCCGGCGACCACGTCACCGCGGTCCGTACCGGTGACGGGCTGCGGGTCCCTTGTGACGCGGTGGTGCTGGCCACCGAGCTGACCACCGCATACCGCCTGCTGGGCCGGCGGCCGCGGCGGCTGCTGCCACTGCGGCCCGCGCCCTCGGCCGTGGTGCTGCACGCGGGAACCCGCCGGACCTGGCCCGGAACCGCGCATCACACCATCTCGTTCGGCCGGGCCTGGCAGCAGACGTTCCGGGAGATCATCACCGACGGGCAGCTGATGAGCGACCCGTCTCTGCTGATTACCCGGCCCACCGCCACCGACCCCACGCTCGCGCCGGACGGCACCGACCTGCTGTACATCCTGGCGCCCGCGCCGAATCTGGCCCGGGGCCGGATCGACTGGGATCGGGCCGGGCAGGACTACGCCGGCACCCTGGCCGCCACCGTCGCGGAGCGGCTGCTGCCTGGGCTGCCGGACCAGATCAGCGAGTGCCGTGTGGTCACGCCGGCCGACTGGGCCCGGCAGGGCATGGTGGCCGGGACTCCGTTCTCGTTCGCGCACTCCTTCGGCCAGAGCGGCCCGTTCCGCCCCGGCAACCTGCCGCGCGGCGCCGGCAACGTGGTGCTGGCCGGCTGCGGCACGGTACCTGGGGTCGGCGTGCCGACCGCGCTGATCTCGGGCCGTCTGGCCGCCGACCGGATCACCGGCCCGGTCCCGCGCCACCCGGTCTCATCCCGACCGAGGAGGACGTCATGACCGCCAGCTCCGACCCGTGGCTTCGGGCCGCCTACCGGCGCTGCCGGGAGCTCAACGCCCGGCACGGCCGGACCTATTACCTGGCCACCAGGATGCTGACCCGCGCGCAGCGGCCTGCCGTGCACGCGCTCTACGGTTTTGCCCGGATGGCCGACGACATCGTGGACGACGTGCCACCAGGCACCACTCCCGATCAGGTCGCCGCGCGCCTGGACCAGCTCCGCCGTGACCTGTTCGCCGGATTCGAGGCCGGGCACAGCACCGAGCCGGTCCTGGCCGCAGTGATCGACACCGCCCGGCGCTATCGGCTCACCCCGGACCTGTTCGCCGACTTCATGACCTCGATGCGGATGGACCTGGAGGTGACCAGCTACCCGGACCGGGCCGCCCTGGACCGGTATGTGCGCGGGTCCGCTGAGGTCATCGGCCTGCAGGTGCTGCCCGTGCTGGGCACGGTGGGCCCGCAGCGCGAGGCCGCGCCGTACGCGGCCGCGCTCGGCAAGGCGTTCCAGCTCACGAACTTCCTGCGTGACGTGGCCGAGGACCTGGATCGCGGCCGGGTGTACCTGCCGGCGGATGAGCTCGCGGCGTTCGGTGTCGATGCCGGGCTGCTCGGCTGGTGCCACACCAACCGGCGGACCGATCCCCGGGTCCGGGCCGCCCTGGCCGATCAGCACGCCCGCACCCGGGCCATCTACCGGTACGCCAGCGCCGGGATCGCCCTGCTGACACCGGTCTCCCGGCCCTGCGTGGCCACCGCGCTCGCGCTGTACTCCGAGATCCTGGACCGCATCGAGGACCTGGACTTCGCCGTGTTCGCGCAGCGGGCCAGGGTCGGCAATGCGCGGCGGCTGCAGGTCGCGGCGCCCGCCCTGGCCCGGGCCATGTGGGCCCGCAGCGCACTGACCAGCAGCGCCCAGGCCAGCAGTGGAGCCGCCTGAGCCCATGGACCACTACCAGTACCTGCTCCTGATGGTGGCGTGCCTGGCCGCCACCGCGCCGCTCGAGCTGCTCGGCGCGCGGGTGTACCGGCAGCCCGGCCGGCTGACCCGTGCCGTGCTGCCCGTGGCAGTGGCCTTCCTGATCTGGGACGCGCTGGCCATCGCCGGGCACGTGTGGAGCTACAGCCCCCGGTACGTCACGGGGCTCCAGCTTCCGTTCGGCATTCCCATCGAGGAACTGGTGTTCTTTCTCGTCATCCCGGTATGCGGCATCCTCACCTACGCCGGCGTCCAGGCGGTCGCCCGGCACCTGCCGGGCAGGCGGCCATGACCGGTCTGGGCTACACCCTCCCGGCGGTGGCGTCGGTCGCCGTGGTCTGCGCGGCCGAGCTGGCCGTGCTGCGCACCGGGCTGTTCCGGCGGGCTGCTTACTGGGCAGCGATCGTGATCGTGCTGGCCTTCCAGATCCCGGTCGACGGCTGGCTGACCAAGCTGTCCGCGCCGGTCGTGCTCTACAATCGCAGCGCCACGACCGGCCTGCGTTTCCCCTGGGACATCCCGATCGAAGACTTCCTCTACGGCTTCGCCCTGGTCACCGCCGCCTTGCTGCTGTGGGAGTACCAGCAGAGCCGGGCAGAAGGGCAGGCACGATGAGCAGCGGACTGCGGCACGAGACCGTGCCGTCGGCGTTCGACGCCGGGGCACCGGCCTATGACCTGCTGACCGGGGCCAACCCTGGCTATCACGCGCACCTGCGGCTGTCGGCGCGGCGGATGCGGTTGCCGGGTGCGGGCCGGGGGCTGCGCCTGCTCGACGCCGGCTGCGGCACTGGCGCCTCCACCGCCGCCCTGCTGGCTGCCGCCCCGCACGCGGAGATCGTGGCCATCGACGCCTCGGCCCAGATGCTGACCCAGGCCCGGGCCAAGCAATGGCCGTCCTCGGTCCGGTTCGTGCACGCGCGGATCGAGGACCTCGCGCTGGCCGGCGTGTCCGGCCCGTTCGACGGCATCCTGGCCGCCTACCTGATCCGGAACCTGGCCGACCCGGACGGCCAGCTCCGGGCGCTGCGTGACCTGCTCCGCCCGGGTGGCACCCTGGGCGTACACGAGTACTCGGTTCGCGACTCGGTCCCGGCCCGCCTCATCTGGCACGCGGTCTGCTGGAGCGTGATCATCCCGGCCGGCCGGGCCGCCACCGGTGACGCGTCGCTGTACCGGTACCTGTGGCGCAGCGTGACCGGGTTCGACGGCGCGGCGCGTTTCCGGCGGCGCCTGCGTGAGGCGGGCTTCACCGGCGTGCACAGCGAGACCATGACCGGCTGGCAGCGCGGGGTCGTGCACACCTTCCTCGCTACCAGGCCGGTGAACCCGGGAGAACAGGCTTGAACGGCGCCGGCGGGCGAGACCGGCGCGCGGTCAGGCACCTGGCCCCCGAGGGGGCGCTGGACGCCCGCGCGCTGGCCAGGCGGCCCCGCGCCGTGGTCGCCGGGGCTGGCATCGCCGGGCTGGCCGCCGCGACCGGCCTGGCCGAGCGCGGCGTCCATGTCACCGTCGTGGAGCAGGAGGCCCATCTGGGCGGCCGGGCCGGAGGCTGGACCGAACAATCCGGACTGGCCATGAGCCGCGGCTTCCATGCCTTTTTCCGCCAGTACTACAACCTGCGCGCGCTGCTGCGCCGGCCCGACCCCGGGCTGGCCCGGCTCGTCCCGCTCGGCGACTACCCGCTGGTCGATGCCAGCGGCAACCGGGACAGCTTCCGGGGGCTGCCCCGCACTCCGCCGTGGAACGCGCTCGCGTTCGCGCTGCGCAGCCCGACGTTCGGCCTGCGGGACATAGCGAGGCTGAACACGGCCGCCGCCGCCCCGCTGGCCGCGGTGTCCGTGCCCCGCATCTACCAGCAGCTGGACGGCACGGACGCGGAGACGTTCCTGC
>Ga0213875_10002645_pt1 | contig 10595 bp, 8 predicted proteins | sample BarmaccomBMRX_R8_FD_160105 | JGI IMG/M metagenome (GOLD analysis project Ga0213875, IMG submission 160105) | Root-associated microbial communities from Barbacenia macrantha in rupestrian grasslands, the National Park of Serra do Cipo, Brazil - RX_R8 | ecosystem: Host-associated > Plants > Roots... | reverse complement strand
TGGCTTACGAAAAACGTCTTCAGGCGGCGATTCGCGAGCTTGTGCGCGGCCGCATCGTGGAATCGGCGCACGATGTCTCGGATGGCGGTCTTGCGATCGCCTTGGCAGAGTCGAGTTTCGGCGCTGCGGGTATCGGAGCCGATGTCCGGCTGGATTCCAGTCTCACGCCAGAACTCTTGCTGTTTCACGAAGGCCCCTCACGCGTCCTCGTTTCGACCACAGTACCGGAACGCATAATCGAGGTCGCGGAAAAAAATGCTATCGAAGCAGTGCAGATTGGGATTACACTCGATTCAAGAGTGACCATCCGAAATCGGGAGAACCTCCTGATCGATGCGCCCGTTGCGGGTTTGCGGTCGATGTGGGAGGGGGCACTCGAACACCTCCTCCGCGAACCTGTGCTGGTTTAAACGATGCTCGACACGGAAGCGGACTTTCAATTCGACAAACTTCACGAAGAGTGCGGCGTATTCGCGCTCTACGGCCACCCTGAAGCGGCAAACTTGGTCTACCTAGGGCTGTATGCGCTGCAGCACCGGGGCCAGGAGAGCGCCGGCATCGCGTCAAGCGACGGACGCAAGATTCATTCGGTCCGGAAAATGGGGCACGTCGCTGAGATCTTCACGCCCGATGCATTGAACCAACTTCCGGGCGACCTGGCGATTGGCCACACGCGCTACTCGACGGCAGGCGAAACGGCGCTGCTGAATGCGCAGCCTCTTTCCGTTGACTGCGCTAAAGGCCAGATCGCGATCGCCCACAATGGCAATCTGACGAACGCCATCGAGCTCCGGCGCGCGCTCGAAGAAGACGGATCCATTTTTCAATCCACGAGCGATACCGAAGTCATTCTGCATTTGGTAGCGCGCTCGCGGGAGCGGACGATCCCCGCGGCTCTCCGCGAAGCGTTGCTTCAGATCGAAGGGGCATTCTCGCTCGTTATGCTCGCGAAGAATCGCGTGATTGTGGCCCGCGATCCGCACGGTTTCAGGCCACTTGCGATGGGGCGCTTAGAGATGGCGGACGGCGGTTCTGCTGTGGTCTTCGCTTCTGAAACGTGCGCGTTCGATTTGATCGGCGCGACATATACAGGCGACGTCGAGCCGGGGGAGATGGTGATCGCCGGGCCTGAGGGCCTGACGCGCGAACGTTATACGCCGCCCGAGCAACCCGCGCATTGCTCATTCGAGCACGTTTACTTTTCCCGGCCGGACTCGGTGGTTTTCGGCAGAGCTGTCGCTCCGTCGCGCGATCTTATGGGAAGGCTGCTCGCTCGCGAGCATGCCATCGATGCGGACATCGTTGTTCCCGTCCCGGATTCGGGGGTCGCGGCAGCTATAGGCTATGCGGCCGAATCCGGCATCCCGTACCAGCAAGCGCTCATCAGAAATCACTACGTTGGACGTACCTTTATCGAGCCATCGCAGGCCATCCGAGATTTCGGTGTGAAGCTGAAGCTGAATCCGATACGCCACATGCTCGAAGGCATGCGAGTCATTCTGGTGGATGATTCTATCGTCCGTGGCACCACCAGCCGCAAGATTGTGCGTATGGTTCGAAACGCGGGCGCGAAAGAAGTGCACGTGCGGATTTCATGCCCACCGACCGTATCGCCCTGTTATTACGGCGTGGACACGCCATCGTTGCGGGAGTTGATTGCAGCGAACAGCACCGTCGAGCAGATTCGCGAATTCATCGAGGCGGATTCTCTCGCTTATCTGTCGCTCGAATCGCTGCGCGAATCTCTCGAAGATAGCGACCGGCGTTTCTGCTACGCCTGCTACACAGGCAAGTACCCGACCCTTGTTCAGATCGAAGAGATTGTAACGGCTAAGACGGGCTGCTGCTAACGGGCGTAAGATCGGCTTGCCCGATTTCCTGCGCAATCGTAACGCGGACTTCCTCCGTGACCCGCCCACGGTCTCTTAATTCAAGACCCGCTGTCTCGATGGGCCTTAGAACGCGCAAGCTCACGTCGCCCGCAACCGGCATTGCTGAGCCGTAGGGCAAAATGGCGCGCGTGCCGGCTATCGTAAGAGGCACAATCGGTACGCCCGCACGAATCGCAATGTACGCCGCGCCCTCTTTAAACGGGCCGAGTATTCCGTCGTGCGTCCGGCCGCCTTCCGGAAAAATCAGCAGCGAAATGCTTTTCTGCCGGATGATTTCCGCTGCCTTTTGCATCGTCTTCACCGCCGCCCTGGGATCTTCGCGCGGAACAGGCACATGACCGGCGCGGCTGAGATGTTGCCCTAAAAAGGGAATCTTGAATAGGCCGCGCTTCGCCAGAAATCGGAACTGAACCGGAATGTGGGCCAGAATTACCGGAGTGTCCATGTAGCTCAGATGATTGGCAATGAACACGTACGGAGTGTCGCGTGCGATGTGTTCGAGCCCCTCAACCCGCACGCGGACTCCGCTCACCGCAAGTAGCGTCCTCGCCCAAGCGCGCGCGACGCGCAGTTGTGTGTTGCCGGCGTGATCGAAAAGCGAGACGAGAAGGCTGATACTTCCGAAGAAAATGGTCGCAGCGACGATGAGCGGATCCGCGATCAAGAGGGCACGAACCCGCTTCATGCACGCCTATTTTACGAAATGAGGATGCCCTACCAGCAGACCGCGAGCCTCGCCGACGAGGAACAGTGAACCGGTGAAGAACACGACCGCATTGTCGGGCGCTTTGAGTGCAATATCGATTGCTGCGCTGACGGAATGCGTAATCGTTGTGTTCGGATGAGGGCTGATTTCGAGGATCGCTTCCGGCCGCAGCGAGCGAGGAGTTTGCGCCGCGCTCAGGATCACGCAATCGGCTAACGGAAATAGCTGCGACGTAACTTCTTCGACAGCTTTATCGCGCATCGCGCCATAGACGATCCAAACCGGTCGGTTGCGGCAAAATTCGCGTATATACGCCGCGAGCGCCGCGGCGCCAGCCGGATTGTGGGCTCCGTCGAGCAAGAAATCCGGCTCTTGCGAAACCAGCTCCAGACGCCCCGGCCACTCTACGTCTCGGACGCCGGTTTGCGTCGCGACAATCGGGATACGTAGCTCGTGACAAGCGAGGATTGCGGTCACGGCGTTGTCCACTTGATGCCGGCCCGGCAGCCCGCATTCAAACGGAACGCCATCAATCGAAAAATTCGAGCGTTCGGGTGTCATCGCAACCTGCGATACGGGCGCCGACGCCGCGCAGACGAGCGGGCAGCCGAGCTCACGCGCGCGCTCGAGAATTATATATTGCGCCGCAGGAGATTGCGGGCTGACTATCGTAGGAACGCCGGGCTTAAGAATGCCCGCTTTTTCGCCGGCGATCGCTTCGATCGTGTTGCCCAAGAACGCCTCGTGATCGTAAGCAATCGGCGTGATGACGCAAACATCCGGCGTGACCACGTTAGTTGCGTCCAGTCGTCCGCCGAGTCCAACCTCGAGCACCGTGATGTCGCACGAATCGGCGAGCACGAGAAACGCCATCGCCGTGATCGTTTCGAAGAAGGACGGATGGGCATCCAACCGGCCGCACTCCATAAGTTCTTCGGCCCTCCGATGAACCGCCTCAAAAGCCGATGTGAATTCCCTTCGGCTGATCGGATGGCCGTTGATTTGAATGCGTTCGGTCGGCTCGACCAAGTGCGGCGAGGTGTACAGGCCGGTGCGGTAGCCGGCCTCTTTGAGCGCGTTCGCGATCATCGCACACGTCGAACCCTTGCCGTTGGTGCCCGCGACGTGGACGAAGCGTTGGGACCGTTCGGGATTCCCGAGCGCAGCAAGCAACGTGCGGATGCGTTCGAGATCGAACTTTACGCCGGCGCGGAGCTCGCCTCCAAGCGAATACAGATATCGAACACAAGCGAAGTAAGTCAAGGCGTCTTCGAAGCCTGAGATCGAGCCAGCAGCGGGCGGATCAGCGTATAAACATCTTGGGCGACGATCTTGTTGCCCGTCCCGTTCGGATGAATGCCGTCGGGTTCCATCATGTCCGAATGCTGATACACATTCGCGAGCAGAAACGGTATGAGCGGTAAGCCGAATTTCTTTGCGAGTTCCGGATACATGGCCGTAAAGGGACGGACGTAATCCGGACCGTAATTTGGAGGCAGCGTGATGCCGGCGAGTGCGATCGGAATTTTCGCCTGCTTGAACCGGATGATCATTTGCTCGAGATTCTTGCGTGTCACATCCACCGGAACACCGCGCAAGCCGTCGTTACCCCCAAACTCGAGGATTACAAGCGCGGGATGTAGCCCGACAACCGTGTCGACGCGCGCTAGCCCATCCGTCGAAGTCTCGCCCGCAACGCCCAAGTTCTGAACGTGGTACCGGTAACCGTGCTGGCTCAGGATGTCCTGCAACTGGTCAGGATAACTGCGGCCGGCGATGCCCTGCGTCAGGCTGTCACCAAATGCGGCAATCACGGGCGTTCCGGCGCGCAGCCATGAACTGAATATCAGCCCGGCTGCGAAGATGGAGGTGGATCGCCTTCTGATCACATACCTAAATTGACATGCAGTCCTTTGACGGCGCGAGCAATGTGCTCGAAGTGCGCCACGTTTGGAAGATCATCGAGAACCCGCCGAATCGGGTCGAGATCCTGCGCGACATCACATTCAGCGTGCCGCGCGGGCAATTCTTGGCCATTATGGGCGCGTCCGGCAGCGGCAAAAGCACTTTGCTGGGGGTAATGGCGGGCCTCGACACCATCACTTCGGGGAACGTCGTTTTGGATGGAACCGATATTACGAACCTGCGCGAAAATCAGCTCGCTGTTTTGCGCGGCCGCAAGGTGGGATTCGTTTTCCAGGCGTATCAACTGGTGCCGACCCTCACGGCTGAGGAAAACGTTCTACTTCCGGCAGAGCTGACCGGCTTCAACGGCGATGCGCGGCGACGCGCGCGGGAGCTGCTCGAACGCGTCGGGCTGAGCCACCGCGGGAGCCACTACCCGGTCCAGCTTTCCGGCGGCGAACAGCAGCGCGTCGCGCTGGCCCGAGCCTTTATGACCCGGCCGCCGATTTTGATGGCCGATGAACCAACTGGAAATTTGGACAGCGTGAACGGGCAGCACGTTCTCGATCTGCTTGTCCAGTTGAATCGCGAAGAAGCGAGCACGTTGCTGCTGGTGACGCACGATGAGCGGCTCGCTGCGTGTGCGGATCGCATCGTCAAGTTGAGCGATGGGCAGGTGGCGAGTGATGAACTCGCCGCAGTTCCGGGCCGCTTCTCCCGCCTATGAATTTGGCGACAGCATCCAAAATTGCCGCGCGGGAGTTGCGCGCCGCGCCCGGAAAATTTCTGTTCGTGATCGTTGCGGTCGCGATCGGCGTGGCAGCTCTGTGTGGTGTCAAGGGATTTGGCTCCGCGGTGCGGAGCATGTTGCTGAAGAACGAAAAACAATTGATCGCGGCCGATGTGCAGGCTCAAGTTTTCAGGGCGCCCTCGGCCGAACAAGTCGCCGCGGTCGAAAAAGTCGCGAAGAATTTCGGTTCCATGACGCGCGTCACGGAGGTCGTTTCGATGTCCGCGTCCTCGCATTCGCCGGTTCCGCAGCTTGTTTCCGTGAAAGCGGTGGATCCCGCCGCGTATCCGTATTACGGGCATTTACGGCTCGCGCCGCAGCGGCCTCTATCCGAGCTGCTCGCGAATGATGCATCGGTGGTTGTCACGCCCGAGCTTCTTATCCGCATGAAAGCACATGCCGGCGATGCCATCCGCTTGGGCGGCCGCGAGTATCGCATCGCGGGCGAGCTGTTGTCGGAGCCGGATCGCTTGGCGTCGGGCTTCGGTCCCGGAATGCGGGTATTGGTCAGCCGGGCGGGGCTCGATCGATCGGGGCTTGTGCAGTTCGGAGCACGCGGCGCGCAGCGATTCCTGTTCCGGCTCAAGCCAGGTGCTGATTTGGATCGCCTCAAGGCGCAATTGAAGCCGCTCTTTCCTCGCGTTTTCATTACTGATTACCGTGAGGGCAGCCCCGTTGTCGCGAGAGCGCTGGACTCGACGACAACGTTTCTGAGCCTGGTCAGCCTCATCGCGCTGATCGTCGGTTCACTTGGCGTCGCAATGGCTACGCATTCGCACCTTCAGCAGCATATGGACACGATCGCGGTGATGAAAGCGATCGGCGCACGCGCGAATCAAGTCATTCGCATTTACCTTCTGCAAACGTTGTGGCTTGGAGCGGCGGGAGCGCTAATCGGGATCGCGGTGGGCGCCTTGATACAGAAGGCATTTCCGATTTTGCTGCAGCAAATCTTCGCGTTTCTTCCCGGTGTGTCGTACAGCTGGGCGTTTGCAGCGCAAGGCATGTGCTTGGGATTACTCTCGACCGTGCTCTTCACGCTGCCCCCACTCGAGAACGTCCGTAATATCCGCCCGAATCTCGTACTGCGGCGCAATATGGACGATGCGTCGGCTGAAAAAGCGTGGCGGCGCGTACGAGGCGGATTTCTCGGCCTTTTGATACTCGCCGGATTCGGCGGAATCGCCATTTGGGTGAGCGGCTCGTGGCGCATGGGAGCGTATTTTATTGCCGGTCTGGCCGCAAGCGTCTTTGTGTTGGGTCTCATTTCCGGATTGCTGCTGTTCGTTCTCCGGCGCGTAGTCCGGCTTGCCAGCCGTCAACTGCCCGCCGCGCTGCGGCACGGCTTCGCAAACCTATACCGGCCGGGCAATCAGGCACGCGCAGTGTTGGTGGCTCTCGGCGTTGGCGTGATGTTCACGCTGCTCACGTTCCTGCTGCAGCAGACGGTGTTGCGAGAGGTAAGGAGCGAAGGTCCCGGGCGCTCCGGAAACGTCTTCTTGCTCGACGTGCGAAATCCCACTGAGGTAGGCCGGATGATTTCTGCGCAGCCGGGTGTCGAGGGCAAGGTATCGTTTATCGGCGGCGTTGCCGGCCGCATGATACCGAAGCATCCCGGTAGCGAAACCAGCTACGAGAACATGCGCATCGCGACCGTCGATGCCATGCCGGATGGCCTCCGACTGAAACAAGGACGCTGGTGGGCAGCGAACACTTCGACGCCGCAGTTCGCCATATCAGAACGGATGAGGAACGAATATCATCTCAAGCTGCGCGACAACGTTAATTTTCAAGTTGCGGGGCAGACTATGAGTGCGCCGGTGGTCGCCGTCTTCGACCGCGAACCACGGTCGCCTACACGTTTCGACTTTGTCCTGCCTAACACCGCTATGAAGTCTTCACCGGTCGTTTACTACGGCGCGGTCCGCGTTGATCCCGGGAAAATTCCGCCGCTTGAGGAAGCCCTGTTCGATAAATTCCCGACCGTAACGGTCATGAATTTGGCGGATGTGTTTGCACGAATCCAAGAGGCGGTGGATCAAGTTGCGCTTGTGATCCGGTTTGTTGCGGCATTTGCGATCGTAGCCGGCTTGATCATCTTGTGCGCGAGTATTGCAGGAACGCGTTACGCCCGCATTCGCGAGGTCGCGATCCTCAAAACGGTCGGGGGCACGCGACGAAAAATTATTTCGATCTTTTCAACCGAGTTTTTCATCTTGGGCGCAGTGAGCGGCGCGGTCGGAGGGCTGTTGGCAAACATCTTTGCCCGAGTCGTCTCACAGAAGTTTCTTGACGCGACATTTCAATTCGATTGGGTGTCTTGGCTCGGCGCGATCGCGGGCACAGCCGTGCTCGCGAGCTTGGCCGGCTGGATTCCGAGCGCAGGTATTCTGTCGAAGCGGCCGTTGGAAGTGCTGCGGGACGAGTAAACAGGCTATTTTGTACTGCGGGTTTTGCGCGCGTCTTCGTTCCAGCCTTCGTGCGCATCGTGAGCGGCCTTGTCCAGTTTCCTTTCAACAACCCGTCCCGCTTGGTCGAGCTTGACTGCCGCGCGATGGGCGGCTTGACCTACCTTGCCGGCCGGCGTATTTGCGTCCTGGCGTCGCTGTTCTTGAGTCTCACGCGGACCACATGCGGCCATGGCGAGTAACACCGCGATCGCCGAAAGTCGTAATCGCATATGTGGTTGGATGAGGGCGGTCTGGAGGAGGTAACCAAAAACTGCAAGCTCCTGACTTGCGCGAAGCGCCAACCGGGGAGCCAATCTGAACCTGCGTACAAGAACAGTCACGTCCATTCCAAAAAAAAGAGAGGCATCTAAATCGTTGATCGGTTTTACCTTGCTCGATTGCGTTCCATCGGGCCGGCTGATACTCGCTCGTCCGCCGTACTAGTTTGAAACCGAAATGACGAAGCAAGATTTAGCAGCGCAACTGGCGCGTGAATCACACGGGTCCGAGGGAAAAGCGGCGGACAAGATCGATCAGCTCGTTCACAAGATGATGAAGGAGCAGAGCAGGAGTCTGAGCAAACCGACCCTGATGACCCGCTGGGCACGCGCCTTTGGAGGGTCCTCTAAGGGGAGACAATGAAACAGACGATCGCGTTGATAGAACGATGTCTTCGCGAGGGTTCAACTGTCGATATCGACGGCGTTGGTTCGTTTGAACTCGATTCCGCCAACAAACTCGTTTTCGAGCCGACCGCGCGCGTGCGCGTGTTCCTCGCGTATGCCGATGAAGATTACCCGCAAGTCAAACGACTCTACGATACCCTCCGGTCCGCCCGCTTCGAGCCTTGGATGGACAAGGAGAAACTACTGCCCGGCCAGAACTGGCCGCGGGCGATTGAGCGTAGCATCGAGCTGTGCGACTTCTTCATCTGCTGCTTTTCCAGCCGATCGGTAGGCAAGCGGGGGCATTTTCAACACGAACTGCGCTACGCAATGGATGTCGCGAAACGCTTGCCCATTGAGGAAATCTTCCTCATGCCGGTCCGTTTTGAGATGTGCGAAGTGCCGCACGATCTGGCGCGAGACATTCAGTACGTCGATCTTTTTCCGGATTGGAATCGGGGCGTGCAGCGGCTTATAAAGGCAATGTGGGGCGCCGCAGTCCGGCGGAACGCAGACGTGGAGCTCTCGAGTTAGGTTTTGCGGTTGAGCTTCTTTTTTGCCTCACGTGCGAATTTGGAATCGGGCGCGAGCTGCAGAACCCGCGCGAACGCGTTCTTGGCCGCATCCGTGTGTTTCAGCTTTTCCTCAGCTTCGCCGAGTCTTAAGAACGCTTCCGGGGACGACGGATTGTATCGCGTCGCGTCCTGGTAACGTCCGGCAGCTGCGCGATAGCCGCTGGCCGTACCCTTGTGCATGTAGAAATTCCCGACACGAATATTGCGCTCAGCCTCGAGCGGATCGAACGCGTAAGTGCGCGGCTTGACGTCGGCGTCTTCTTCAGGAAGACCTTCCTCGGGCAGATTTTGTGGTGGCGGATTCTGCGGCGGCGGTGCGGTGCTGGTGGGCTGTTGCGCAGCGGTTTTATGAGGTAGACACGCCAAGAAACCCGCAAAAAACACTAGAAAAACGAATCTTCCGGCGCGTGTCACAATCGAATTATAGCGGCAGAATGGAGCTCCGAGAGAAAGTAGCGCAGCTCCCTACCCAGCCAGGCGTTTACCTCTACAAAGACGCGCGCGGAACGGTTCTTTACGTCGGTAAAGCGAATAATCTTCGCAGCCGCGTCAGGAGCTATTTCAGCGAGGACAAGCTGGCTGAGGCGAAGACCGGGAGCCTGATCGCGGAAGCGCGCGACATACATTTTATTGAGGTTGATAACAACAAAGAGGCGCTTGCGCTCGAAAACAACCTCATTAAGCAGTACAAGCCGCGCTTCAATATCTTGCTGCGCGACGATAAGACGTTTCCGTACGTCAAGCTGACAAACGAGAAATATCCACGCGTCTATGTGACGCGGCGGATCGTGAAAGACGGCTCAAGCTACTACGGCCCATTTTTTCCGGGCAACTTGGCGCACCGGCTGGTGCATTTCATTCACCGCCACTTCAAGGTTCCGTCGTGCAAGATCGATTTCGACCGGCGGCATACCCACCCGTGCTTGCAGTTTCATATTCATCGCTGTCTCGGGCCGTGTGTGGGAGGGCTGACCACGGACGAGGCATATGCGGCGGCGGTAAAGGATGTACGCCTGTTTTTGGAAGGGCGGCACCGCGATCTCGCCGATGCGCTCGAGCAGCGGATGGGCGACGCGGCGGGCGACATGCGTTTCGAAGAAGCCGCGCATTATCGGAATCTCGCGGCGACTGTGCGCGAGATGGAACAGAAGCAGAAAATGGCCGCGGTCGAGGGCGAGGACATCGACATCTTCGCGTTTCATGCGGAGCCGCCGCTCGTCGCCGTGAACCTGTTTCATTTGCGAAACGGCAAAATCGTTGACCGGCGCGAACTGTTCTGGGAAGATCAGCCGGATTTCCGCCCGCCCGAGTTTTTCGAGGCGCTGTTGAAACAGGTGTATCTAGGCAATCAGTACGTGCCGTCGCGGATACACGTGCCGCTCGACTTCGAGGGACGCGGCGAGCTGGAAGAGTATCTCTCCGATATGCGCGGGCGGAAGGTCGAGATTGCCACGCCGCAGCGGGGGACCAAGAAGGCGCTTCTCGCGCTGGTCGAGACGAATGCCAAGCACAGTTTCGATCAGCGGTTTCGCGTGATGAAGCCGTCGTCGAAGACTATTCAGGAGGCTTTACAGGAGGCGCTGAATCTGCCCGAGGCCCCGCGCCGCATCGA
>Ga0213875_10002644_pt1 | contig 10597 bp, 5 predicted proteins | sample BarmaccomBMRX_R8_FD_160105 | JGI IMG/M metagenome (GOLD analysis project Ga0213875, IMG submission 160105) | Root-associated microbial communities from Barbacenia macrantha in rupestrian grasslands, the National Park of Serra do Cipo, Brazil - RX_R8 | ecosystem: Host-associated > Plants > Roots... | reverse complement strand
TCCGGCGGGCCGGGCTGGGTCCGGCGGGCTGGGTCCGGCGGGCTGGGTCTGGCGGGCCGGCGTCTTGGTGGCCTGGATGGGCCGCGACTCGGGGCGTCCCAGCCGAGCGGGAGCGTGGGCCGGGGGCGGGTCGCCTTGGGGCTTGGCGTAAATGTCGAGCACGTGAGGCTTCTGGTCGGGGCGGCAGCCCGGCGGCGGATGGGAGTCGGGTGAGTGAGCAAGCCTTTAATTATTGAAAATTGACTTATTGTCATCGGGCAAACGCACATTCGGAGTATTGGGGTGTGGGATTTGGGGCGCGAAACCTTTTCGGGGGGTTGGATCGTTATGGCTATGGCCAGCGCGTATATGATTCGTTTATGACCTTGATGTCACTGCAGGGCTACTTGCGGTGATATCGGTCTTGACCATCCGAAAATGTGAGCGATAACATCATCAAAAGTCACCAGCAGGTTGACTCCGCTCAGTGGCGAGCAGTCCGGCGGCGGGATACCTGGCCCGAAATAGCTGGATGGGTGCTGTCGGTGTCTGTCACTGCTGGTGTCTGAGGAGGCGCACGTGGCGTCGTCACCAAACCACCCGGGCCGGGCCGGAGCGGTCCCCGGGCGGGCCCGGGCGACCGGCGCCGCCCGGCGCGGAGCCTCGGCCCGGCCACCGGTGATGGCCGACGTGGCCCAGCTGGCCGGAGTCTCCCATCAGACCGTCTCCCGGGTGCTGAACGATCATCCGAACGTCCGGCCGGACACCCGGGAAAAGGTCCTCGACGCCATCCAGCAGCTGGCCTACCGGCCCAACGCGGCCGCCCGGGCGCTGGTCACCCGGCGCACCCACACGCTCGGGGTGATCAGCACCGACTCCGCCCTGTACGGGCCGGCCATGATGCTCGACGGGATCGAGCGGGCCGCCCAGCACGGGTACTTCGTGCTCATCGCCAGTCTGCCGGCGCTGGACCGGCGGTCGATGACCGACACGCTGGACCGGTTCCTCGGGCACGCGGTCGAGGGCATCATCGTCATCGCCCCCAACACGGCGGCGGTGACCGCGCTCAGCCACGTGCCGCCCGAGATGCCGCTGGTGGCGGTCGGCTGTGGCACCCGCGCGCCGCTGACCTCGGTCGCGGTCGACAACGCGGACGGGGCGCGTACCGCGACCCAGTATCTGCTGGAGCTGGGGCACACGACTGTTCACCACGTGTCGGGCCCGAGCAACGGGCTGGACGCCCGCGAGCGGGTCGACGGCTGGCGGGCGGCGCTGCGGGCGGCCGGGGCGGACGAGCCCGAGGTCCTGGCGGGCGACTGGTCGGCCCGGTCCGGCTACGAGACCGGCAAGAAACTGGCGCGGATGGCCGACGTGACCGCGGTGTTCTGCGCCAACGACGCGATCGCGCTGGGGCTGATCCGGGCGCTCAACGAAGCCGGCCGCCGGGTGCCCGAGGACGTCAGCGTGGTCGGGTTCGACGACATGCCGGAGGCGGGCTACTTCCTGCCGCCGCTGACGACCTTGCGCCAGGACTTCGCCGAGGTGGGACGGCGGGCGCTCGGTTCGCTGGTCGACCGGATCTCCGGTGGCAGCGCCGGCCTGCACGTCCGGGTGCCGCCGGAGCTGGTGGTCCGGGCCAGCGCGGCGCCGCCGGCCGGGACCGTGCTGCGCCAGGCCGCGCCGTGACCGGTTGGCTGGGTCGCACGAGTGGCCGGTTGAACAGTAGCCCCGGTGTCCTCTTCTGCGGCGGCGGTAAGTATGAGAGGGTCAGCTGACGAAGAAAAGCTTTTCGCTCAACCGGTGAGGCCGGGTGAGCTAGCTGGGCTGATGAGGCTGGCTGGGTTGATGAGGCTGGATGGGCTGATGAGGCTGGCTGAGCTGATGAGGCGGGATGGGCTTGCCGGGCTGGCGTGACTTTCTGGTAGCGCGGGGCTGATGTGGCTGGTGGCTGCACGGGACTGGTAGGGCCGGGCGGCCTGGGCGGACCGGCGGGTTCGCGGGGCGGCGGGTGTGCGGCAGGCGGAACGACCGCGCTTCAGCGGCGCTGGGAACGGGAATCGTGGGAAGAGAGCTCTACTGGGAGGCGGCCATGGTTGTTAGCGCTAACAACGATCGGTACGTCGTGGGCGTCGACTACGGCACGCTGTCCGGGCGCGCGCTGGTGGTCCGGGTCAGCGACGGCGCGGAGCTGGGCACCGCGGTGCACGAGTACCGGCACGCGGTCATGGAGCGTGAGCTGGCCGCGACCGGCGAGCAGCTGCCGCCGGACTGGGCCCTGCAGGACCCGGCCGACTACATCGCGGTGCTGCGGACGGCGGTGCCCGCCGCGCTCAAGGACGCCGGGGTCGACCCGAACGCGGTGATCGGGATCGCCACCGACTTCACCGCCTGCACGGTGCTGCCGGCGACCGCCGACGGGACCCCGCTGTGCCAGCTGCCGGGGCTCGAGGGGCGCCCGCACGCCTACGTCAAGCTGTGGAAACACCACGCGGCGCAGGCGCACGCGGACCGGATCAACGCGCTCGCACACGAGCGCAAGGAGCCGTGGATCGCCCGTTACGGCGGCAAGGTCTCCTCTGAGTGGCAGTACGCCAAGGGGCTGCAGCTGCTGGAGGAGGACCCGGAGATCTACCAGCGGGCCGACCGCTGGATCGAGGCGGCCGACTGGATCATCTGGCGGCTGACCGGGACCGAGACCCGCAACGCGTGCACCGCCGGCTACAAGGGCATCTGGCAGGACGGGCACTACCCGTCGCGGGACTTCCTGGGCGCGCTCAACCCGGACTTCGCCGGGTTCGCGGACGACAAGCTGGCCCACCCGATCGCCGAGCTCGGTACCCGGGCCGGGTCGCTGACGGCCGAGGCGGCCGACTGGACCGGGCTGCCGGAGGGCATCGCGGTGGCCGTCGGCAACGTCGACGCGCACGTGACCGCGCCGGCCGCGCAGGCGGTCGAGCCCGGCCAGATGGTGCTGATCATGGGCACCTCGACCTGCCACGTGATCAACAGCGCCGGGCTGGCTGAGGTACCGGGCATGTGCGGGGTGGTCGACGGCGGCATCATCGCCGGGCAGTTCGGCTACGAGGCCGGCCAGTCGGCGGTGGGCGACATCTTCGGCTGGTTCATCGACCAGTTCGTGCCCGCGCCGCTCCGGCAGCAGGCCGAGGTGCGCGGGATCTCCGTGCACGACCTGCTGACCGAGCAGGCGGCGGCGCTGCCGGTCGGGGCGCACGGGCTGGTCGCGCTGGACTGGGAGGGCGGCAACCGCTCGGTGCTGGTCGACCACCGGCTGTCCGGGGTGATCGCCGGGCTGACGCTGGCCACCCGGCCGCACGAGATCTACCGGGCCCTGCTGGAGGCGACCGCGTTCGGGACCCGCGTCATCATCGAGGCCTACGAGTCGTCCGGGGTCCCGGTCACCGAGCTGATCGTGGCGGGCGGACTGCTCAAGAACGAGCTGCTCATGCAGATCTACGCGGACGTGACCCGGCACTCGCTGAGCGCCATCGACTCCGACCAGGGGCCGGCCCTGGGCTCGGCGATCCACGCGGCGGTGGCGGCCGGCGCCTACCCCGACGTGCCGGCCGCGGCCCAGGCCATGGGCAAGGTCCGGCGCGAGGTGTACACGCCCAACCTGGAGAACTCGGCCGTCTATGACGAGCTGTACGCCGAGTACGTCACCCTGCACGACTACTTCGGGCGGGGCGGTAACGACGTCCTGCACCGGTTGCGGGCCCTGCGCGACCGGATCCTCGAAGCAGGTCCGGACGTCGACACCGAGGGCGACACCACGTCCGGCGCCTTCGACAACAACACGGGAGATTCTTGATGAGCGTGACCAACGGAGGGCTGTCCACCGACGAACTGGTGGCCGAGCTCCGGGTGGCCGTGTCTGACCTGCACGCCGAACTGCCGCGCAACGGGCTGGTCGCCTGGACCTCAGGCAACGTGTCGGCCCGGGTGCCGGGGGCCGACCTGATGGTGATCAAGCCCAGCGGCATCGGCTACGACGAGCTCACGCCGGACTCGATGGTCGTCTGCGACCTGGACGGGAACACGGTCGGCGGCGTCTACAGCCCGTCCAGCGACACCGCCACCCACGCCTACATCTACCGGCACATGCCGGAGGTCGGCGGGATCGTGCACACCCATTCGACCTACGCGACCGCCTGGGCGGCGATCGGCGAGCCGATCCCGTGCGTGATCACGGCGATGGCGGACGAGTTCGGCGGGGAGATCCCGGTCGGGCCGTTCGCGCTCATCGGCAGCGACGAGATCGGGCGCGGGGTGGTGGCCACGCTGAACGGGCACCGCTCCCCCGCGGTGCTGATGAAGAGCCACGGCGTGTTCACGATCGGGCCGTCGGCCCGGGACGCGGTCAAGGCCGCGATCATGTGCGAGGACGTGGCCCGGACGGTGCACGCGGCCCGGCAGCTGGGCACGCCCGAACTGCTGCCCCAGGACCAGGTGGACGCGCTGCACAAGCGCTACACCGAGCAGTACGGCCAGCACTAGCCGTCCGGGGCTGACCGCATCGCGCACAACTCCGGGACGGCCGCTGGCCGGCCCGCTTCGAGCAAGGAGACCAGACATGCCTGACCGCCGGCCGCGTATCGGGATTCTCGGCATCATGCAGGACCTGTACGACGACGACATTCCCGGCATCGCCCAGCGCCAGGAGGGTTACGCGGGCGAGGTCGCCCAGCAGCTGTCCGACGTCGGCGAGTTCATCCCGAGCAAGGCGATCAAGTACCGCGAGGACGCCGAGCGGGCGATGCGCGAGTTCGAGGACCAGGGGCTCGACGGGGTCATGGTCGTGATGCTGACCTACGGGCCCGCGATGCGGGTAGCCCGGCTGCTCAGCCAGTCCCGGCTGCCGGTGCTGATGGCCAACATCCAGCCCGAGCCAACCGTCACGCCCGCCTGGAACATGGACGACATGACCTACAACCAGGGCGTGCACGGGGCCCAGGACACCGCCAACGCAATGGTGCGGGCGGGTAAGCGGTTCTCGGTGCTGACCGACGACTGGAAGAGCGAGCAGTTCAAGGCCAACGTGGGCCAGTGGGCGCGGGCGGCGGCCGCCGCGACCGCGCTCAAGTCGCTCAGGACCGCGATCGTGGGCTACGCGATGAACGACATGGGCGACATCCGGGTCGACGAGAGCGCGCTGATCCGCTCGCTCGGCCCCGAGATCCTCGCGGTCGCCCAGGGCGACCTGGTGCGCGGCATCGACGAGGTGACCGACGCCCAGCTGAACGAGGTGATCTCGTTCGAGAACGAGCACTTCGAGATCGACCCGCGGCTGTCCACCGAAGAGCGCGAGGACCACGCCCGGATGCAGGTGGCGCTGGAGAAGATCCTCATTGACGGCGGGTTCGGTGCCTACACCGCGCACTTCGACGCGATCGGCGAGGACGGCCGGTTCCGGCGGCTGCCGCTGGCGGCCGCGTCCAGCCTGATGGCCAAGGGTTACGGCTACGGGGCCGAGGGCGACGTGCTGGCCGCCTGCATGGTCTACGCCGCCCACCAGCTGATCGGGGACGGGCACTTCACCGAGATGTACGCGATGGACTTCCCGTCGGACTCGATCCTGCAGAGCCACATGGGCGAAGGGAACTGGAAGGTGGCCCGCTCCGACCGGCCGGTCAAGCTGATCAAGCGGCCGCTCGGCATCGGGCGGCTGGGCGACCCGCCCACGTTCCTGTTCCAGTTGCAGCCCGGGCCGGCCACGCTGGCGGCGCTGGTGTCGCTCGAGGGCGAACGGTTCCGGCTGGTGGTGGCCGAGGGCGAGAACCTCGACAGCCAGGAGCTGCCGGCGCTGGAGATGCCGTACGGGCAGTTCCGGCCGGCGTCGGGGGTGCGGGAGTGTCTCAACGGGTGGCTGCGGAACGGGGGGCCGCATCACGAGGTGATGAACCTCGGGCACCACGCGGATGACTGGCGGGTGTTCTGCGACGTGACGGGGATTGAGTTCGTGCAGGTCTGAGCGGGGGTCTGGAGCTGGGGCTCCGGGGCAGGACCGGAGCCCCACCGGTGGGCGCTCGATGGCGCCACTGGGCGGAGTGGGATACGTCCGGTGGCGCCATCGGGTGTCTGATAACTGACTCGGGGCGGGCGTAGGCTGACGCGGGTGCTCGATACAGCGGAGGAAGCGCGCTTCTGGGCAGGTGTCAGAGCTGACTATGCGCGGCTGCAGGCTGACCCCGAGGAGTGGGATGGCTACGTCCGAGAGCTCGAAGAGTGGCAGCACGTCGCAGGCGATGGTCTGGGTAACGACTGAGCCGCGTGGGGCACGGGTGTTCGCCGGGGATCTGAGGCTGCGGGTCGGCGCGCGCTGATCGGGCCGGGCCTTGGCCTGGCCCTTGCTTGAGGCCCGCCGGGCCGGCAGAGGTCTCCGGGGTCAACGGCACGCCGAAGGCGTGTCCGCGCGAAGCGCGGATGCGAAGCACCGTTGAGGCTGGAGGGGCCGGCCCCGGATAATGCGCGCCGACCCGCCCACCTGTGACACCAGTTGTCAGTGAGGCTGCTGAGTCGCGCTGGTGCGATCGTCGGCCGGGCGCGGCTTGGCACTCGGGCTTGAGTGGAGCGTTTCCGGTGATAATCGCCGGTTTTGCTCCAGTGGAAGCTGGGGTGTGACTCGTGGGGCGCGAGATGCCACTGGGCCGGTGGCCGGGCGCGTCGAAGGCCGAGCGCTGGACTCGGCGCAAGAAAAAGAGAGAGGTGCACGCGCACTTCCCTCCACTCTCAACTTACAGCGGAGAGGGGGGCTTGCCGCAAGACCCCCTGTGTGCCGCATAATCGCTGGCCGGAGGCGGAACCCAAGCGGAAATGGGGAACCACGGGGTGCAATTCCCAGGTAACGGCGTGGACGAACCGGCTACCAGTGCATTCAATCTCCCGGAGCGACTGGCGGCCAAGGCTGATCCGGAGCTGATCGGGGGGGACGAGCGGCACTTCGCGGCGATCGCGGAGAGCCTGCGGCAGTCGATCGCGGAGCTGTCGGGGCGGCTGGACGAGGAGCGGATGGCGGACGGCGGCATCGGGCAGGAGGCCCTCGAGCGAGACCTGGAGATCCATCGGCTGGCGGCCCGGCTGCGGACGCTGCGGCGGTTCGGGCTCGACCTCTGCCTGGGGCGGATCGTCCGGGCGGGGGCGAGTGAGCCGGTGTACGTGGGGCGGCTGGGGCTGACCGACCGCGACGGGCGGCGGCTGCTGGTGGACTGGCGTTCGCCGGCCGCCGAGCCGTTCTTCGGGGCGACCCACGGCAATCCGATGGGGCTGGTCAGCCGCCGCCGGTACCGGTGGACGCGGGGGCGGATCAGTGACTACTGGGACGAGGTGTTCACCCCCGACGGGCTCGAGGGGCACGCGGCCCTCGACGATCAGTCGGCCTTCATCGCCAGCCTGGGCGGCAGCCGGTCGGCCCGGATGCGCGACGTGCTCGGCACCATCGCCGCCGACCAGGACGCGATCGTGCGCGCCAGCTCGCGGGGGGCGCTGGTGGTCGACGGCGGGCCCGGTACCGGCAAGACCGTGGTCGCGCTGCACCGGACCGCCTACCTGCTGTACTCCGACCCGCGGCTCGGGCACCGGCGCGGCGGGGTGCTGTTCGTCGGGCCCCACCAGCCTTACCTGACCTACGTGTCCGACGTGCTGCCGAGCCTCGGCGAGGAGGGCGTGCAGATCTGCACGCTGCGCGACCTGCTGCCGGAGGGGGCGACCGCCCCGGCCGAGACCAACCCGGAGGTGGCCCGGCTGAAGTCGTCGGCCGACCTGGTCAAGGCGATCGAACCGGCCGTCAAGTTCTACGAGAACCCGCCCGCCCAGAGGATGAAGGTCGAGACCCCGTGGGGCGACGTCTGGATGAGCGCCGACGACTGGGCCGAGGCGTTCGACGCGCCCGCCCCGGGGACGCCGCACAACGAGGCGCGCGCGGAGATCTGGGCCGAGGTGCTCTCGATCCTGGCCGACTCCCGCGACGAGAAGGTCCCGGAGCGGGATTTCCGCCGGGCGCTGCAGCAGAACCGGGACCTGGTGACCACGTTCAGCCGCGGCTGGCCGGTGCTCGAACCAACCGACCTGGTCGGGGACCTGTGGTCGGTGCCGGCTTACCTCAAGCTGTGCGCGCCGTGGCTGAGCCCGGAAGAGGTGCGGGCGCTGCAGCGGCCCGACGCCCAGGCCTGGACCGAGTCCGACCTGCCGCTGCTGGACGCGGCCCGGCAGCGGCTGGGCGACCCGCAGGCTTCCCGGCGCCAGCGCCAGCGCGAGGCCACGATCGCGGCCGAACGGGAGCGGATGGCGCACGTCGTCGACAACCTGATCGAGGTGGCCGACTCGGCCGACGAGTACGGCAGCGCCCTGGTGACAATGCTGCGGCACGGCGACCTCCAAGAGGTCCTGGTCGACGAGGCCGCCCTGCCGGAACTGAACCGGGACCTGCTGGCGGGCCCGTTCGCGCACATCGTGGTGGACGAGGCCCAGGAGCTGACCGACGCCCAGTGGCAGATGCTGCTGGTGCGCTGCCCGTCTCGTAGCTTCACCATCGTCGGCGACCGGGCCCAGGCCCGGCACGGGTTCACCGAGTCGTGGAACGACCGGCTCAAGCGGGCCGGGTTCGACCAGATCGGCCAGCGGTCGCTGACCATCAACTACCGGACCCCAGAGGAGGTCATGGCGGCGGCCGAGCCGGTCATCCGGGCGGTGATCCCGGACGCCAACGTGCCCACCTCGATCCGCAGCAACGGGCGGCCGGTGGTGTACGGGGAGGCGTCGGAGCTGGACTCGATCGTGGACGAGTGGCTGGCTGCTCATGATGACGGAGTGGCGTGCGTGATTGCTGATGCGTCGTTTGCGTTCGCGGAGCGGGCGCGGGTGCGGTCGCTGACGCCGGAGCTGGCCAAGGGGCTGGAGTTCGACCTGGTGGTGCTGGTCGACCCGGAGAAGTTCGGCGACGGGATCGAGGGGGCGGTGGACCGGTACGTGGCGATGACGCGAGCGACCCAGCAGCTGGTCATCCTCACCAGCTCGTAGCGGATGGGGCCCGGGGGCGCGGTGGGCCCGGTGTGGCCGGATGGGTTGGGGCTCCTGTGGAGGCCGACCGGTGGGGTCATGGTTCGGGTGGGCGGCGGATTCGGGAAGACTTTTTTACACATGCTGCGCAAAAGGCTTCCCGAATCGGGAGTACCCCGGAAGGGCGGGGCGGCCGAAGGCGGATGAGCACCGAGGCGTTGCACCCCGGTCGATAACGGGATGACTACGACATCTTGACCCTGGAATCGGGGCGTCTTACCGTATGAGCGAACGTTCGCCCACGGCGGTTGTGGTGGCCGCGGGTGGTGGTGAGCTGCGGTCGCGGTGACCTGCGGTCGGTGGTGAGCTGCGGTCGCGGTGACCTGCGGTCGGTGGTGAGCTGCGGTCGGTGGTGAGCTGCGGTTGCAATCGGCTGCAGTGGCAGTCGGTTGCGGCAGTAGTCGCTGTAGTGGCAGTCGGCCGCGGTTGTGGTCAGCTGCGGTGGTAAATCGGTGCGGTTTTGGTGAGCTCCAGGCTGAGGCGGGTGGATGGCGCGGCGAAAGTACGTGTCGATCAAGGAAGTGGCGGCCCGGGCGGGCGTCAGCTTCCAGACCGCCAGCAAGGTGCTCAACGGGGGCGACGTGCGCGTGTCGGCCGAGACGGCGGCGCGGATCGTGGCGGCCGCGGAAGGGCTCGGGTACCGGCCCAATACGATCGCGCGGAGCTTGGTGCAGCGGACGACCGCCACCCTCGGGCTGATCGCCAGCGATGCGACCGACGTGGCGATCACGCTGGCCTCGGTGGCGGCCGAGCAGGCGGCGCGGCGGCACGGGCACGCCGTTCTCGTCGGGCATCTGGCGCCGGGGGGCGGGGACGGGGCCAGCATCGCCCGGACGCTGATCGAACGGCGGGTGGACGGGGTGATCGCGGCCGCTCCCGATCTGGAGGAGGACGCGGAGGTCGCGGAGCTGCTGCGGACCTACGGGCCGGCCGTCAGCTTGCAGTCGATCCCGGGCGGCGGGGTGCCGCTGGTCGGGTCCAACCACCGGGAGACCGGGCGGATCGCGACCGAGCATCTGACCGGGCTCGGGCACGCAGCCATCGGGACGGTGACCGGGCTGTTCCGGCGACGGGTGACCCGCAGCCGGCTGCACGGGTACGAGGACGCGCTGCGGCAAGCCGGGATCGAGCCCGACGACGGGCTGGTGGCGGAGGCCGACTGGACGCCGGCCGGGGCGGCGGCCGCGACCCGGGCGCTGCTGGAGCGGCGGCCGCAGATCACCGCGATCTTCGTGCACAGCGACATGATGGCGATCGGGGTGCTGTCGGCGCTGCACAGCGCGGGGCGGCGGGTACCGGCCGGGGTGGCGGTGGTGAGCTGCGACGACATCCCGTTCGCGCAGTTCCTGACGCCGCCGTTGAGCACCGTGCGGGTGCCGCTGGCGGAGACCGGGGAGCGCGCGGTCGAGCTGCTGCTGCGGGCGATCGCGGGCGAGCCGCTGCCGGACAAGCCGACGCTGCTGCCGGTTGAGCTGGTCGTCCGCGAGTCCTGCGGGGGACGTGGGGCTGGTGTGACTGTTGGGTTTGGTGGGGCTGCTGGGGTTGG
>Ga0213875_10002643_pt1 | contig 10599 bp, 8 predicted proteins | sample BarmaccomBMRX_R8_FD_160105 | JGI IMG/M metagenome (GOLD analysis project Ga0213875, IMG submission 160105) | Root-associated microbial communities from Barbacenia macrantha in rupestrian grasslands, the National Park of Serra do Cipo, Brazil - RX_R8 | ecosystem: Host-associated > Plants > Roots... | reverse complement strand
GAAAGCGTAGCGCCAGGGGCGCTCGTCTAGAACACACCGGCCACATAGCTGTATACGAACTGCGCTAATACCTCATCCGCGGCCGTGGTCGGATGCAACTCATCCCAGAAGAGAAATCCATTCGGATTGTCCAACGCGCAGGTCTCGACGCCATCTGTTCCGCACCAACCCGCATCTTTCACGTTGACGAAGCCATAGTGGCCGGGATTCGAAACGATTGAGTTGAACAACGAATTTGTATTGACGACGATGACTTCGATCCCGTAGTTCTTCGTCAGAGATGCAACGTCCGATGCCAGTCGATCGTTGAATACCAATGCCGCGCCATCGGCCGCGTCCTTTCCGAGATCGCGGACTAACCGGCTGGGGTTATCGTTCACATACGGAACCTGACCGAGCGGTGGAAGATTCAGCCATAGGAAGTATTTGGCTCCCGCGCTCGCGAGAGTCGCAATATTTCCGGCGATCGCGTCAGCGGCGCTGGTTGCAAGCGAAGGGAATTCGAAAAAGGTCGAGACACTATCTATGGATTGATAAATGTTGTTAGCGCCCGCCCAAAACACATACAGATTGTTTGGCGAAGCGTGTTGGCCGTTGAACGAGAGATAGAGTTGAACCTGATTCGTCGTGCCCGGCACTTGCGTATTCCCGGGCTTGAGATAATTCGTGGGAGAAAAGTTTGGGTTATTCCCGGCCAGCGCGGAAGCCACGGCAAAGTTGGTGCCTGAGGGATTCGCGGAAAGCGTTCCGCCTGATTTCCCGAACGGCGTAAAAACCACAAAGGGCTGCGGGTCGGATGCTACTAGAATCTTCGCAAACTGATCGATCCAGAGTCCGTAAGGTCCCGCAGTTGCCGGGCTCGTATGTGGGCCGTCAGTGAGCGCGTTCGGCACGTAATTGCCGAGTGTTTGACCAACAGACGCGAGAGCTGCGGCTGCATTCCCGTTATCCGAAAGGCTGTCGCCGAAAACAACAAGCTGGTACGGCGATGCTGCATAAATAGACTCGAGCGGCAGCGCAAGGAAGGCGATGGTCGCACAAATTCGTTTGAAAAGCATATTGAAAGACCGAAGGGGTTGAAGACGAGCCTAACACAGATCGGATTGCACAAAAGAAACTCCAGTCCGCCCGTCAGTCGTTGGGCCCAAATGGCCACACTGAACCGCCGGCCGGCCACGGCTTCGATAGATTTGTACACGAGGGTCAAGGCATGTCAAATTCGCAGCTTTCTTCGATTAACCACATCGTGGTGCTCATGCTCGAGAATCGGTCCTTCGATCACATGCTGGGCTTCCTTTATTCCGACAACGGCAATGTGTCGCCGTCCGGCCAGCAGTTTGAAGGCTTGACGGGTCAGGAATCGAATCCCGATGGATCAGGCGGAAGCGTTCAGGTTTTTCAGATTCAAGCGAGCGACGCTAATGCGTATCTCATGCCGGGCGCAGACCCAGGCGAGGGATACTCCGCCACTAATTCGCAACTCTTCGGTAGCGTTACGGCGCCAACGCCGCCTGTCGCCTCTAATAACGGTTTTGTAACCGACTACAGCTACACCTTGGGGTGGGAAAGCAAAGAGGGATGGTCGATTGTGACCGGCACGACAGCCAGTGACATTATGGGCATGTTTACGCCCGAGACGCTGCCGGTACTTTCCGCGCTCGCCAAAGGTTTCGCCGTTTGCGATTTCTGGTTTGCCTCTGCGCCGACCGAGACTTTGCCCAATCGCGCTTTTGTCTGCGCGGCTACCTCGCAAGGTCACATGGACGATAAGACCAAGAGCTATACTTGCCCGAGCATCTTCGGCTCGCTTTCAAGCAACAACGTTAGCTGGAGCGTCTATGGATACGACACCTCTCCACTTACTCGCAACGATTTCCCCGACGTTCTCAAGGCCGACGATAGTCATTTCGGGCAGTTTCCCGATTTTCAGTCCGCCGCAGCCGATGGCAGTCTTGCGAGTTACGTATTCCTCGAGCCGAGCTTTGACGCGAACGGCAATAGCCAGCATCCGAATTACAACGTCGCTGCGGGCGAGCAGTTGATCCATGACGTGTATTACGCCTTGCGCAATGGCCCGAATTGGAACCAGACTCTGCTGATCATCACCTACGATGAGCACGGCGGTTGCTACGACCACGTCGCGCCGCCTTCCGGCGCCGTCCCGCCCGATGACTCCGCAGGCGAATACGGGTTCGACTTCACCCGCTTCGGTGTGCGGGTGCCAACCGTCCTCGTATCGCCGCTGATCCCTCCGGGCATTGTTTTCCGAGTGCCGGACGGCGCAACTCCGTTCGACCATACATCCATACTGAAAACCATTGAGAACCGCTGGAACGTGCCGGCGCTGACCGCGCGCGATGCCGCGGCCGTTGACGTCAGCGCGGCCCTGACACTGACCGCGCCTCGAACCGACGATCCGCTCGCGGGAGTAGTCGTTCCCGTATCCAGCGCCCCGGTTCCGAACGCCGATCGGCCTTCTCACTTGCAGGAAGTTCAGGCAGAGTTGGTCGCTCAGCTTCCGGTGCCTGACGCCCAAGGGCGTGCGAGGCTCGTCCTCCCACCGCTACGGACGAACGATGACTATAAGAATTTCATTCGGTCCCACATGCAGGCCTGGGAGAAGTCGCGCAAGCCTTAGCCGAAATGGAGCTTTTTCGTCCTGTTAGCAGCTTGCTTCTAACTTCGCGACGCACTAATGCGGGCAATCGAGCTTCGTTCTTGTTAACGAACTCCAGCACTGCATCGGGATCTCGCGTCGCCAATGCTCTCAGGGCCCATGACAGTGCTTTCACAACCATCTCGTCTTGGTCGTCGCTAAGGACGCTACAGATCCTGAGCGTTCGCTGCGTGTCGCCGCGACCGCCCCGCGCCTTTACGTTTAGCGGCACCGTGCTTACGAGCGCCGCCCTCCGCCACCAGCGGTCATTTGACCTGGCCCACGCTAGCACCGCTTTGTCCCCGATATAACCTTCGCGCCACGCTGGACCGGAGAGATAGCACGCAAAGCAATCGACTTGATCCCAGCTTGAAATGGACGAACCAAGCTGTTCTAGTTGAGCGAGATCGAGAGTTGCCAAAGCATCCGGACGGCTCGCGATCAATTCGTCGCCGGTGAAACGGGGCACGCGGCCACGAGCGATCAAAGCGGCGCCGATTTCGACGACCTCTCGAGGCGGAATGGCTGCAATGCGCTTTGAGTATTCGCGCCGCAGAGATCTCAGCACCGGAGTATTTCGGACAGGCATAGACTCCACTCGTGCCTCAATTTCCTTTATCAGCGTCGTGATATTCATAGCTCACTAATTAGCCTAAACTCTACATTTTGCTCGATAACTTACTTGCCCTGAGCCAGGCTACTCCTTAAGAGGTTAGTACGCCAACGACTCGCGCAGCTCCGCCTCGCGATGCTACGCTTTTCGCAACGGAGGATACGTTTGCAATTCAACAAGTGTTCCCTGCTAGGTTTAGCATTAGTCGCTACTCTCGCGACTACAGCTTCGGCAGATACCATACAACTAGGAATTTCAGGTGACGCTCAGATCGGGTCGAATTACATCGATTTTGGACAATATCCTAACGGTGCCCCTTATACGCCCGCGCCGGGATACGGATCGTTCGAGGTTTCTCTGGTGAACGCCGGCGTATTTTCAAGCGCGGGTGTCGAACCCGGAGACTTTGGCCAAATTCAGAGCCTGAACGAACAGCCCGGTTCAGTTTCTCTACCCAGCGCCTTCATGACCTTCGATACCGGCGGTTCTAACTTGCAGCTTTGGGCGACAAACATTCCTAATGGCGATGTGGGGCCGTTTACATTAACCGATACAGCCGACGGAGCGGTCGCTTCGTTCGACGTTGACGGCTATATCTGGAACACGAGTACTAATACAAAGATCGACACGTTTACTGGAACGTTTTCGGCGACCTTCGACGGACAAACTGTGGCTGAGCTGTTCTCAAATCTCCCAATTGATACGCCGTTCTCAGCTACGTTTACGGCCACTGCCATTCCGTGCGACTCGGTACCTGAGCCGCTTTCTTTGCTGCTTACCGGTACCGGCGTTGCAGCGGTCGGTCTACTCCGCCGCCGGAAGCGGGCGAGCGCGCTGCGTTAATGGCGTTGCGCGATTACTTCGCAGGTCCGGCGGGTTGCGCCGTTGACCAGTGCGCGTCGCGGAATTGCCACTGCCCATTGCGATTCTCGGCTACGGCCGTGAAATAGCCGGAGGAATCGACTCGGTTGCCGTTGGCGAAAGTTACGATTTCATGCCAAGGCGCGGCGACCACCGCGAATTCTTGCGTGAGGGGATCGACTCGAAGCGCGTCCCCCCACTGTAGTTCGATCTTCTTGATAGCGCGAACGAGGTTGGGGATGGCAGCCTGCGCTGAGGCGCCGTCCTGAAATTGCACGTGACCATCCACGGCCATAAAGAAAGACGGGCCGGTCTCGAAGTAAGTCCCCCACGCGGATGGACCCTCCCGCGTGACGTTTTCGGCCACCGCGCGAGTGAAGGATTGCACGTCGGCTTTTACTTCAGCAAGCCGGGCGGAGTTAGTCTGACGGGAGACACACGCACACAACGGGAGAAGTAAGAGAATTAGGGTCGGCTTAGTCACTCGCATAAATGATATTTTCACTCGGAGACGTGCCTGGTTGTATTCTGTACGCCGGTCCTTCACACTGGCGGCCAACTTATTCGGAGCGAAGGGCTGTAAGAGGGTCGATGAGCCCCGCTCGGTAGGCCGGGACTGCAGCGGCGCAAACGGCGACCGAGAGCATGATAGCGGCGGTGGTCAGCAATACAGCCGAATCGATGAGGGGCGTCCGATAAAGGACGCTGCCCATTAAGCGCGATCCGCCGAGCGCCGCGAAGCTTCCGATCGACAGGCCGGCAAGGACTGGAGTCAACACGTCAGTAAAAACGATGCGCAGAGTATCGGCACGGTTGGCGCCTAGAGCCATACGCAGGCCTATTTCCTTCGTCCGGCGCGCGACAGCATAGCTGATTACGCCGTAAATGCCCACTGCGGCGAGAAGGGTCGCGAGAATTGCGAACGAGGATAGAAGCAGGAGAGCGAAATGTCGAGGGGCGAGAGATTGCGACAACAGGTCCGTCATGGTCTGAAGGGTGACCGGCAGCTCGGGCTCGATGGTACGTAAGCTCCCGCGTACGGTTGCGGACAGGTTCTTCGTGTTGCCCTCGCCGCGCACAAACAGGTGCATGGCGCGGTAATCATGTCCCGTCTCGTCTTGATAGAAGGGTAGATAGATGGCGGGGTCGGCGCTTTCGTCGAGACCACGGTCTTTCAAATCGCCGACTACGCCGACAATCTCGCGCCAGCGAACCTGGCCGTCGCTTTGCCGGCCCGGACCCGTATACGTCACGTTGATCCGCTTGCCGATGGGGTTTTCGGTAGGCCAGAAACGCCGCGCGAGCGCATTATTGATGATTGCGACGAACGGCGACGCAGCAACATCGCGTTGATTGAAGAATCTCCCGTTGAGCAGCGGCGTGCGAAGCGCGCGAAAGTAATCGGCGCTGATGAAACAGCCGGATGCAGCAGGAAGCCGATTGCGGTCGATTGGTCTATCAGAAAACATGAGGCTGACGGTAGCCGCCCGAAGTCCAGGCACGCAGTCGGCGACTGCGATGGACTCAACGCCGGGCTTGTTCGGCAGTTCGGCAAAAATACGGCGATAGAAATTCAACTGGTAAGGCGTCGCGAATCCGCCATCAGCAAGACGCAGAAATGAGGTGAGGAGATGGTCCGGCTCGAAGCCAAGATCGGTATGAAGGAGGTTAGTCAGGCTTTGCATGAGCAGACCGGCGCCCACCAGCAGGACGACCGAGAGGCTCACTTCGGCTGCAATGAGGAAAGTGCGCCGGCGTGCGCTCCATGGCGACGCATCGCCGCGCCCGGCGCGGAGGGTGGAATTCAAATCCGTTTTCGAAAGCGCGAGCGAGGGCGTAAAGCCGAAGATCAAGCTGGTCACGCATACGATCAGCAGAGTGAAGGCGAGCACCGAGAGATTGATACCGATTTCGGAGCTGCGTGGCAATTGAGAGGAGCCGGCAACCACGATCAATTTGGTTGTGTTTGAGGCCAGATAAATACCGAGCAGGCCTGCCAAAACCGCGAATGCGAGGTTTTCGGTGAAGAGTTGTTGCATGATGCGGCGGCGGCTCGCGCCCAGGCTAATCCGTACCGCAATTTCCTGCTTGCGATTCTCACTGCGCGCAAACAAGAGCGTCGCGACATTGACGCAAGCGATCAACAACACGAGGGCAGCCGCGGCCATAAGCACCGCAAGCACGGGTTTCGCATTCCCAACTAGAACCGTTTGAAGCGGAACGATCTGTTCCTCCATACCCGCCGGGGTTTCCCGCGATCCGTGCAGGATAGAGGTAAGATCCTGCTCTGCTTGTCGAGGTGAGACTCCGGGTTTCAGGCGTCCAATGACATCCAGAAAGCGATTTCCCCGCCACTGCATGAACTGGAAATCGGGAATTAACGTCGACCAAATCTCGGTTTGAGGATAGATGTCCGGGAGCGGTGGCATGACCCCGATGATCGTTTCGCTCTCGCCGCTGAGCCGGATAGTGCGGCCGATGATATGTGGGTCACCATGAAAGACGCGTTGCCAAAGGCCGTAAGAGATGATCGTGATCGAAGTACCGCGACCAAATTCGTTGGGGCGATACAAACGGCCGAGGAGCGGACGTACCCCGAGCATAGAGAAGAATTCGGGCGAAACAGCGGTGCAGCGGGCAACTTGCGGCTCGCCTTCGCCGGTAAGCGTCCCGGTGAAATACGGCAGGACGTCAGCGATTTGCTGGAACGAATGATTTTGATCGCGGAAATCGGCATAGTCCGGGCCAGACGTGTAGATGCGTGAGAGGTTCTGACTGGACTGCGTCGAGAAAACGGCGTATAGCTGACTCGGATGGGCGAACGGCAGCGGCCGCAGCAGGATTGCATAAAGCACGCTGAAGATCGCGGTGTTCACGCCTACGCCGAGCGCGAGAATCACGACCATGGCAGCCACGAACCCCGGAGACTTCCGTATACTGCGCCAGGTGTAATGCAGATCTTGCTGGAGGTTTTCCATCCTGACGCCTTCCGGCACGTTGGGTGCCAGAGTAACTGATTGCAGGCGCAGAAAGCCCGACCTTCTCGCGCCCGACGTCTCGTGCGTTATCTGGAAAGCCGTGTCCGAAATTGGGAGGCTGTTCTAGTTCTCACGCAAGGCGCTAATTGGGTCTATGGAGGCCGCTCGCCGGGCGGGCAAGAAACTTGCCGCGATGGATGACAGCCCTAACAGAGCCGCTACGCACCCGAGAGTTGCCGGGTCCCATGCTCGCACTCCAAACAGGAGGCTCCGCATCAGTAGGGACATTCCCGGCGAACAGACCAGCCCGATTACGAGACCGACAAGCGTCAGCCGTCCCGCCTGTTGCGTCACTAATTTATAGACAGAAGTGCGCTGCGCTCCGACGGCCATTCTTATGCCGATTTCTCGCGTCCTTTGGCTAACTGAGTAGGCAACGATTCCGTAAACACCAACCACGGCAAGCACTAAAGCGACGAACGCAAATCCGCCGACCAGCCACGCCGAAAACCGGTGTAACAGAGCGGCCTGAGTCTGATCGATTTTCGCGGTCAACGTCCCTTCGTCCGACGTTGCCAGTTGAGCGTCAATATGATGCAGAGTGCTGACGAGCGTCGGCAGTATCGAGGCCGCATCTTGTCGCGTGCGCACCGTCAGAGTGAAGGAGCGGTCGTGTGTTTGGCTCAAGGGGAAATACTCTGCAGGCCCAGTACTCGCATCGAGAGGCCCCTCATGAACGTCCTCGATCACCCCTACTATTTGCCAAACGGAGGGACGCCCTAATTCCTCGTTCGCGATCCTCTCGCGAAGCGGATCGTGACCTTCAAAGAATCTTCGCGCCAAGGACTGATTGATGACAACGACACCTGGGCTGGAGCCGGTGTCCATTGCGGTGAAGTAGCGTCCACTGATCAATTTGGCCTTGAGCGTCGGTAGATAACCAGCGCTCACATGACGTTCGTTCACGTCGACGTTCTGGCCGCGATCCGGCTCTCCTACAACGCGAATTCTGTCGAGGGCACAATTGCATTGGACCGGCAAAAAACTAGTGGCGCCGGCCGACTCGACGCTCGGTACAGCCATAACAGGTCGAATAACCTCTTCGTAAAGCCCCTCCATCTGCCTGTTACTTTGATAAATTGTGTCGGGAACCGTGACATCCAACGTCGCGATGTGCGACGGTTCAAAGCCTAACGAGACATGTAACAAGCGATATAGGCTTTGGCCCAACAGCCCGGCGCCGGCTAAGAGAACAACGGCGATGGCGAGCTCTGCAATTACCAAATCCGATCCGAATCGCTGCCACACGCGATCCGTCGTGCTCCGATTGCCATCCATCATTCCTTCGCGGGCATTCTGCAGTGACAGCCGGGTTTGAGGCAAGACTGTTAACAACAACGCGGCGAGTAGAGCAACCAGGGTCGCGAACCCGCAAGTATGCAAATTCAGACCGACCCCCTGCAGAAAGGGCATGTTGAATTGCATATCTTTTGGGACCATCCGACTCAGCAATCGCATGATCACGGCCGCCGTCACAATGCCGCCCGCATTCGCAAAGGAGGCAAGAATGAGCCCCTCAGTGACGAATTGCTGCATCAGACGCTTTGGCGTGCCGCCTAGCGCGGCCCTGACCGCGAGCTCCCCTTTGCGGCTTTCCGAACGCGCGAGCACAAGGCTAGCGACATTGACGCAGGCTGTCAGCAGGAGCAGCGCCGCCCCGCCCATTAGCATTAGCAGAATGGGACGCGCATCCCCCACGATAACCTTACTAAGAGGAACCACGCTGGCACTCTTTTCTCGAATCGAAGTAGGATATTGCCGTTCTAAACGCCTTGCAATTCCGCTCATTTCAGTCCGCGCGAGTTGACGTGTGACTCCTTCGCGTAACCGACCTAGCCCCCAAAAGTTATAAAAGTTACGAAAGCTCTCGTGGACGCTGAGTTTGTTAATGGGGACCCAGAACTCCGCATTGCCCGCCGGAGCAAAGGAGAAGGTTCGAGGTAAGACGCCAATGACCGTATACGGATCGTTGTTTAGATCGACCGTTTTACCCAGGATGCCCTGACCGGCGCTGAAGCGACGTAGCCAAGTTCCATAACTGAGAATTACGAGGTTTGGACCTCCCAGAGTATCTTCGGCGGGAAAGAAACTGCGGCCCAGCAAAGGTTGAACACCAAGTGTTTGAAAGAAGCTCGCACTTACCCTTTCGGCCTGTACCGGTTCAGGGCCTTGTGGCGTTTGTAGAAGATACCCTCGGCTGCCATAGATGTCCAGCGACTGAAAGGACTTATTCAGGTTCCGCCAGTCGATAAAATCCGGATAGGAAAGCGGCCAGCGTGGCGAGTCGACCGTGTTGTTATTCACAGACATCAGCTGGTTCGGGTTTTTGTATGGTAGCGGTTGTAACAGCGCGGCATCAACAAAGCCGAAGATGGCCACACTGACGCCGATGCCCAGGGCTAGAACAGCGATGGCTGCACAGGCGAACCCCGGATGCTTCGCGAACTGCCGGGATGCAAACTGCGCGTCCCGCGCAAGATTGTCGAACCAAACCGCTCGGCCTTTTAAGTAGAAGCGTTCCTGAGTTGCAGTCACGTTTCCGAACTCAACTCGCGCCTTTCGACGTGCTTCTTCTTCGCTCAAGCCTTCATCCTTTAGGGCATTAGCTTCTAACTCCAAGTGCGCCTTTATTTCTTCTGCGAAATCATTCGCTCCCCGCTTCCGGTGAAACACGCAACTAAACCTCCTCCGGGTTTGCGCCGAGAATCAACCCCATAGCTCGCGTGAGCCGCTCCCATTCGCTCTGCTTGGCATTCAATTGCTCACGACCCCTTGCAGTTAATGAGTAGAACCTCGCCTTGCGCTTGTTTTCGCTTACACCCCATTTGCCGTTGATCCACTTATTGTCTTCCAGCCGCTGCAGAGCCAAATAGAGTGAGCCATGGTCGACGAGAAACACCTCTTCGGATTGGCGTTGAATAGAGCGCGCGATCCCCTGACCATGACACGGCGCGAGCAAAAGTGTTTTCAGAATGAGCAGGTCGAGTGTACCTTGAAGGAGAGCAATCCGATCGTCGGGATTCAGCTGGGTCGGCATCCGACACCAAGATCTCACCCTTCGGGTCGGATGTCAACACGAACTTCATGCTCGATCAAGTCCTCATCAACGGTTGCGTCGTCAAGGCTCTTCTGACGCTGCTCGCGATTGGCGGAAGCGCAGCGATCGCCGACGATGCGCGCTTGCCGGACGTGATCTACATGGACCAGCCTGCCGGGATCGATCTGAACGTCTACGAATCCGCGTATCCCGCGCTTGGCCCTTATCTCGGACGTCTGCGCCAAGCGCAAACTGCTGCTGTCGAAGCCGACCTGAAACGACGCGCCGCAGCGCGCGACGTCACAGACGGCGAGCTGAACCTGTTAGCGCAAATTGAATGGCGGCAGGGCGAACTAGATGCCGCCGACGCCGCGATTGCAAAAGCGGTTGCGCT
>Ga0213875_10002641_pt1 | contig 10604 bp, 11 predicted proteins | sample BarmaccomBMRX_R8_FD_160105 | JGI IMG/M metagenome (GOLD analysis project Ga0213875, IMG submission 160105) | Root-associated microbial communities from Barbacenia macrantha in rupestrian grasslands, the National Park of Serra do Cipo, Brazil - RX_R8 | ecosystem: Host-associated > Plants > Roots... | reverse complement strand
GTCCGCGGGGCCTTGCCGCCCACCATTTCCGCCTTGGCGAGCGCCTCGATTATGGGTGGGAAATCCGTGCCTGCATTGCCGAAGAGGTATTCGACGCCGCGTTCGGCGAGGAGGGCCAGATAGGCCTCGGCGACGCTCTCGGCGCGCATTGACTTACGAGTCATGTCCTTTGCCTTCCGCTTGCTCAGCCCGCCAGGATGACCGCCTCGTCGAGATCGATGTCGATTTCAATCTGCGAGCCTATCGGCGCCGCCGCGATCACCTCGCCGCCCAGCGCCCGCAATTGCAAATTGCCGAGCGGACCCGCATCGACGCGCGTCAGGGTATAGACGCCCTGATAGAGATGCGTCGTTACGCGGCAGCTTACCTTGTTTTGAGCCGAACTTTTGCCCGTGGCGATCGTCAGATGCTCCGGCCTGACGAAAAGATGCGTCTCCTGCCCTTCTGCGATCGTCAATTTTTCGCGTCGCCGCGCGCGGAGCACCACGTTTCCTGCGATCTCGAACAAGGCTTCCTCACCTTCGATGCGGCAACGGGCCGGCGGCAATCGGTTGATCTCGCCGATAAAGGAGGCAACAAAGCCGTTGGCGGGAGAGCGGTAGAGCTCGAGCGGGGCTGCGACCTGCTGGATCTCACCGCGCGACATCACGACGATGCGATCGGAGAGGCCGAGCGCCTCTTCCTGATCATGCGTAACGAAGACGGTGGTGAGGCCGCTCCGCTCGTGCAGCTCGCGCAATTCGAGTTGCATCGCGCGACGCAGATTCTTGTCCAGCGCCGAGAGCGGCTCGTCCAGCAGGAGGACCTTCGGCCCGATCACGATGGCGCGCGCAAGCGCGACACGTTGCTGCTGGCCACCCGAAAGTTGGCCGACGCGCCTCGAAGCGAACCCTTCGAGCTTCACCATCTCGAGCGCGCGTCCGACCGCGCGCTCGATCGCAACTTTCGCCATCTTGCGCATGCGCAGTCCGAAAGCGACGTTTTCGAAGACGTTCATGTGTGGAAAGAGCGCATAGCTCTGGAACACCATGCCGGTTTCGCGCCGATAGGGCGGCACAGCCGTGACGTCGCGCCCATCGATGACGATGCTGCCGCCGCTCGGCACCTCGAAGCCGGCGATCATATTGAGCAGAGTCGTCTTGCCACAGCCGGAAGGGCCAAGCAGGGTCAGGAGCTCGCCTTTCCGGATCGTCAAGGAGAGTTCGCGGACCGCCTGCACCGCGTCGAAATTCTTGCTTACCCTGGTGAGCTCGACGGCAGGCAACGCTTGCGCTTTCATCGACCGCCCTCAATGCGCATCGATTGCGAGGATGCGCCGCAGGCCGAGATAGCGGTTTGCGAGGAGCATCAAGGCCGTCGTGAAGATAATGAGCAGCGCCGAGATGGCGGCGATCGTCGGGTCCGTATATTCGCGCACGTAAGTGTACATCGCGACCGGAAGGGTCTGCGTCCGTTGCGCGGTGACGTAGAGCGAGGCGGTGAATTCGGTGAGCGACAAAATCGCAGCGAGAAGCCAGCCGCCCACCATGCCCGGTCGAAGGAGCGGCAGCGTCACGCGCCTGAGCACCTCGAAAGGCGACGCCCCAAGATTGGTGGCGGCACGCTCGAGAGCCGGATCGAGGTTGCGCAGGCTCACATAAACGGTCCGACTCACGAACGGCAAAGTCAGGACGACATGCGTCGCGATGACGACCGCGTAGCTCTGACCGAGACCCAAATCAGCTCCAAGCAGGAGGAAGCCGAAGCCGGTCGTAAAATGTGGAATGATCAGCGGCGAGGCAAGGACGGCTTCGAGAGCAGCGCGTCCGGCGAATACGTACCTGTCGACGAGATAAGCGAACGCCGAGCCGATGAGGAGCGAGAGACTCGAGGCAAAGGCGGTAACAATGAGGCCGTTGACGAAGGCGTTCTGGAAGTCCGGATAGGAAAAGGCGCGCTCGTACCATCTGAACGAGAACCCCGAGGGCGGAAATTCGAGGAGCTCGCTCGGACTGATCGAGGTCATCAGGACGACGAACGCCGGGATGGTCATATAGACGAGGATCAGGGCGACGGGCCCCCAGAACAGGGACGCGCGCAGCCCCCTTGCGAGCCGCGCGCTCAATTGATCGCTGCCTTGAGCTCGAGGCGCGAGACGAAGGGACGTATCGAGCCGAGCGAGCCCATTGCGACCGCGAGCGCCAAGAGGCTCAGCACCGCGGCGAATGGGAAGTTGAAAGAGGAAAGCCCTTGCAGGTAGACGAGATTCGATATCATCAGCACCTTGCCTCCGCCGATGAGCTGCGGCGTCGAGAATGCGCTCATCGTCCAGGCAAAGATCACGACGGTGCCTGAGACGACACCCGGAAGCGTCAACGGCAAGGTTACGTGTCGGAACACCTGGGCCGGCCCGGCTCCCAGATTGGCGGCGGCCCGCTCGCAATTGCGATCGACATGGGCGAGCGTCGTCGCGAGAATGATGATCATCACCGGCATCGAGAATTGCACAAGCGCGACGATCACGCCGAAGCGGGTATAGAGCAGGCCGAGCGGTGCGCCGATCAGCCCCGCCGATTTCAGCACAGTGTTGACGAAGCCGTTCGAGCCGAGCACCAGGATCCACGCGTAGGTACGCACGATTTCGCCCGTGAAAAGCGGTGTCACGGCAAGCAGCATGATCAGGCTGCGCAGAAAATCGCTCTTTGCGCGCACCATTGCATAGGCCACGGGATAGCTCAGCAATAACGTGAAGAGCGAGGTCGCCAAGCTGATCAGCAGCGTATCGCCAAGCACCGAAAGATAAATCGGTCGCGCGAGCCGCGCGAAATTATCGAGCGTGAATCCGCCGACCTCGAGCGAACCTGGTGTGAAGACGCGGAACGCATATTGAGCGATCTCGCCGAGCGCCGCGACAAGCAAAAGGGCTGCGGCGAGCGAGGGCAAGAAGAAGCACAAAAAGAACGGTCGCGGGCGCATCAAGGCCGCCCCGTGTCCGCAGCGATCACTGCATCATGTTCTCGGTGAACCAGTCCTTCCAAACGGGCAAGAGCTTCGCGCGCGTAACGTCGTCGACCGCGATCGCCTGCGTCTTCCATTGCTCGGGAGTCGTGAACACGCCAGGCAGCTTCGCGAGTTCGGGGTCGAGCTTCGCCTTTTCATTCATCGCTCCGCAACGATAAATGCCGCAGAGCTTGGCCTGAATCTCCGGATCGAGCGCGATGTTCAAATATTGATAGGCGGCCTCGAGATGTTTCGTGCCGTGCACGATCCCGATCGCGTCGATGCCGACCACGGCTCCCTCCTTCGGGATGGCGATCTTGATCGGGATGCCCTGCTGCATCTGATGGAAGGCATTGATCGACAGCAAAACCTGCACCGGCGTTTCGCCCGACTTCATGAGATCCTGACTTGTGGCGTCTGACTGGTAAAACGCCTTGATCGAGGGCTTCAGCTCCTCGAGGAGCGGTATGCCCACTTTCCAGTTCTCGGCATTGCCGCCGGCGAGCAGCGCCGCGGCAATGATGATGTGGCTGGGGTCGAAATCCGGCAAGCCGAGCTTTCCTTTGACTTCGGGCGACCAAAGATCCTTCCAGGATTTGATGTCGTATCCCGCCGGCATCAAATCGGTGCGGAAGGCCGGCGTGTAGACGTAGGAATAGAGCCCGATATGGTAAGGGCTGCGGATCGCCACCGGGAACAGATCCTTGGCATTCGGGAGCTTCGCCATATCGAGCTTCTCGAACAGGCCCTCGGACACATAGAGCGCACCTACATGGCTGGTCGTGACCGTAACGTCGCTCTCCGGATGATCGCGATTGATTTTGGCCTTGGTCAACCGATCGATCGTTCCGCCGGTAATGAACTCGACCGGCATTCCGGTGCGCTTCGTGAATTCCTTGGCGATCGCTTCATTGGCGCCGTCGCGAAAATTCCCACCCCAGATATCAACGACGAGCTTGTCCTGGGCTCTGAGCGGCGCCGTCGCAAGCAGCATGGCTCCGATAGCCAGAACCGCTGCCGACCGTAGTGCCATTCGAGGCCTCCCTATTCGCCGCCAGCGGCAAACATCCTATTTTGGGAAAGATGATATGACCGCCGTCCAAAAGCTGTCAACGCGAGCTGCGCAGCCGGCTCGCGGCGGCCTATGAACTGATTTGCGCCAAGGCGCCGCCGTCGACCGGCAGGGCAACGCCGGTAATGAAGTCAGCCTCGTCGGAGGCAAGGAACAGGGCGGCATTGGCGATGTCGCGCGCCGTCCCCATGCGTCGGCGGAGCGGCACCTTGGCATCGCGCATCGCCGCGACTTCGGCGCGGCTTTTGCCGCTCACTCGTGCACGGGTGTCGACCGCCATCGGGGTATCGATCAAGCCGGGAAGGATGACATTGGCGCGCACTCCGTACTCGGCATTCTGCGCGGCGAGCTGCTTGGTATACGCGATCATCCCAGCCTTGGTCGCCTTGTACGTGACGAGCGGATAATCCTCCCAGGCAGCCGTCGAAGAGATGTTGATGATCGCACCCGCGCGCTGCTGCCGCATGATCGGCAGCACATGCTTGCAGGCCATGACTGCGCCACGGAGATTGATTGCGACGACTCGATCGAACGCCTCCTCGGTGATCTCGAGCGGTGTGCCGTCGCCGCCAGCGATGCTGACCCCGACATTGTTGTGGAGGATGTCGATGCGATCCCAGCGGCGGTGCGCCGCTTCGACCGCCTTGACGAGCGTCGCTTCCCTGGTGACATCGGCTTCGTAGGCGAGGCATTCGCCGCCCATTTTCCTGACCAGAGCGGCGGTCTCCTCGGCCGAGGCAAGCCGGTTGTCGACGGCGAGCACTTTCGCCCCTTCCTCTGCAAAACGCAGCGCCGTCGCCCGACCATTGCCCATACCTTCGCCCGGGCTTTGCCCCGCCCCGACGACGATCGCGATCTTTCCGGCGAGCCGCATGGCATCTCTCCAGTTCCGAAGCAGCATCTAAGATCGCAACGAAAGAAGAGGGAAGCCTTGAGCCAGAGCGCCTTGTCCGGAATTCACGTCGACCCTTCGCGGCTCCGCCCCCTCGTCGGCATGGCCCTGCATGAGCGACAAGAATGGCCGGCGTCGAAGCGGCCTCACCTATCGGAGGTCGGGATGTCCGGCATTAGTGTCAAGCAGATCTTGCGGCAGAATGATCAGGGTGAATTCCGGCCCGCTAACGTGAATCGAGCATGGCGGCGAGCGCTACAGCATTGTTGTGCTCGGTGTCGCGAGACGCGTAGACCAATGTCACGGTTCCCCGTCGCAGCTTGTCTCGCAAAAGCGCAAGAGCTTCCGTCCTTGACTTCAATTCGGCCTTATAGCGCTTGCGGAACTCGGACCATTTTGCGGCGTCATGGCCGAACCACCGGCGAAGCTCGGTGCTGGGTGCGAGTTCCTTGAGCCAAAGATCGATCGTTGCTTCCGACTTCTTGACGCCGCGCGGCCAGATGCGGTCGGCCAAAACCCGATAGCCGTCAGCCGAGGCCGCAGGCTCATAAATGCGCTTGGTGCGGAGCATCGCCCTTCAGCCGTTCTTCGAGTGCAGTTTCTCCATTTCTTCGATCGCCAGGACCGAATGAGCATAGGCGCCTCCCGCCCGCATCTCGGCAGCGACCCAGATCGCCTCCATCAATTCCTCCTTTGATGCGCCTTGGCGGACCGCGGCCTTCGTGTGACCGCGAATGCAATAGGGACATTGAGTGACATGGGCCACGGCGACGGCAATCAGTTGCTTCGTCTTGGCGGGCAGCGCCCCTTCGGCGAATACCCGTTTGCTCAACGCCTCGAAGGCCTCGTGGATATCGGGCGCAAGCTGCTTACGAAGGTCGGACAAGGCTCTGGACGACTGGGGATAAATGTCCGTCATAAAGGCTCTCCGATCGTGTCTTTGCGTCGCGCTTCCTCAGAATGCATGGCTGGACGGGTGTACATGGTGAAACCAGGTCCGCGGTCCGCTTCCGCATGCCCCCTCAGCTGAGAGTTCTTTCAGCCGATCGTCTGCAGATAAGATCGCGCGGCTCGCGGTCAGCCCGCGGAAGCGCGCGACGCGCCAGACGCGTGCGAGATCGCAAACCGCATCGCCAGGCTCACCATGACCATCACGACGACGTTAAGGACGAGCGCGATGATCCCTACGTTGATCTCGCGCGCCGCCTCGGGAAGCCAGGGCAGCAGCGTTCCTATGGTCGCATGCGTCAAGCTGATGATCGCAACCGTGGCGACACCCACCACGATCCCGGCAATCGCCCCCTCGCGCGAAACGAAGCTTTGACGCGTCAGGCTGAGGATCAGGGCGGGGAAGAGTTGGGTGACGAAACTGTAGCCCATCAGCAGCAGCGCCACGATGGTCTCTCCACCGCGAAGTGTGAAATAGACTGCCACCAACGCCACGACGGGGACCAACAACTTGGCGAGTTTTGAGACCCGCTCGTCATCTGCCGATTTATGGGCTGCGCGGTAAAGGTTGTTGGCAAGAAGAGTGGCCGCCGTCATCAGGATCATCGAGCCCGGCACCAAGGCGGTAAGCACCCCGGTGGCTCCGATGATGCCGACAAACCACGGGTCAAAGGTCTTCACCGAAAGTTTGAAAAGGGCAAGATCGATGTCCGATCCGGTGAGGCCGGGAACCTGAAGGATAGCGGCGAAGCCTACAAAAAACACGAAAAGCAAGATCAATTGATATAGGGGAAGCACGATCGAATTTTTGCGGATCGCGTTTGCGTCTTTCGCCGTATAGATCGAGCCGAAACTATGAGGCCACATGTAAAAGCCGAGCGCGGTGAGCAAGACCGTCGAGGAGAACCACCAGACGCTTTCGCCATGGTTTGGAAGTGCCGAAAAGCCGGGCTTTGCCTGCTCGACCGCCTCGAACATCGATCCGATTCCCCCGTAATAATGGACGGGAAGGTAGATCCCGAGAAAAACGACGACGACGAGGATCATCGTGTCTTTCGCAACCGAGGTCCAAGCGGAGCCGTGCACGCCGGACAACATCACGTAAACGGTGACCGCGGCGGCGCCGATCCAGATTGCAACAGCCGGAGAAATCTCGCCATATCCGGCGATCTCCACGATGATGCCGAGACCTTTGAACTGCAACACCAGGTAGGGAATGAGAGCCACGATCCCGACGAGCGCCACGATGACCCCGAGCGCAGGGCTGTCGTATTTACGGACGAAGAAATCGGGCTGGGAATAGAGCCTGTTTTCTTTGGCAAAGCGCCAGATCGGCGGCAGCATGAAATACGCGATCACGTAGGCCAACGTCCCATAGGCCAGGATGTAATAGGCTGGCCCTCCCTTGCCGTACGCGAACCCGCTGCCGCCCAGAAAGGTGAAGGTCGTGTAGATCTCGCCGGCGAGAAGCAGAAACACGAAAACTGCGCCAAAACCTCGGCCGCCCACCGTCCACTGCTCGAGGCTCATTTCCTTGCCGCGTCTGGCGAGAACGCCGAGGCACACCGCCGCCACCACCGCCGCCGCGATGAATATCAGGGCGACGTTCATAGATCACTTCGCCGATTAGCAGGGTCGAGGCCGTAGATCACCGCCATGATGAGTGCGGTAAGCAAGATCCAGGCAACGATCCAGGCAAGCAGAAACGGCATGCCCAGGATGGTGGGCGTCACCCGATTGACGAAGAATGGTCCAATGACCAGGCCGATGAACGGCAGAACGCCAAGCCAATAAGGTCCGCGCATGCATAAGCTCCTACCGACCAGCCCAGGCAGGCTCTCCGCAGGGCGGCCCGGCGGCTTTCGTAAGCGCCACGCCAAAATTCGAAAATCGAGCGGCTATTTCGGCGACGCCAGCGAAAACTCAACACTTTGCGCTCACCGGTTGTTCCACGAGAGCGCTTCACAGTTAGATCGATCCACTCGAGGGCATGATCAGGCTGACTTTCGAACGAGCCGAACGCTTCGAGAGAAGTGCCCTGGCGCAAGTGCTCGACTTGGCCGCTCGACTTGGCCGCCCGATTTGGCGCTCTGTGACAAATTATCGCGACTTCGTCCGTCTCGACGCTGCTGAATGATCGGCGGTCCTTGCATTGTCGGATATTCAGCCGAATCCCGGGAACGAGGCGACGCACGCTGCGTTGCGCCGGCACGACGTAAAAGAAATGAGGCGAGGCAAGCTCATGTCGAAGAACACCCGCATCCATCACAAACTGCTGAGTGTTTGCGCTATCGTTGGAGCGTTTTACGCGTCGATGCTTGGCCTCCCGGCGCATGCCGCCGCCAACAACGTCGTGATCGGGGACATCGACGACATGTCAAGTCTCTATGCGGATATCATCGGGCCCGGCGGCGTCGTCGCCGCAAAAATGGCGATCGCCGACTTCGGAGGATCCGTGCTCGGCAACAAGATCGAGCTCGTCACAACCGATCATCAAAACAAGCCGGATCTCGGGGCCGAAAAATTCCGCGAATGGGCGGATCGCGAGGGCGTCACAATGGTACTCGGCGGCTCCAATACGGCCGTCAACCTCGCAATGTCGGCCATAGCGAAGGAGAAAAAGGTGCCGTTCTTCGCCATCGGGGCCGCAGGTGCTTCACTCACCGGCAAGGACTGCACGCCTTACACAATCCACTACGGCTATGACACCACGGCACTCGGCAATGGAACGGCGACGACGATTCTGAAGCAGGGCGGGAAGTCCTGGTTCTTCGTGACCGCCGATTACGCCTTCGGTACGCAGCTACAGGAAGCGGCCGCGAGCGTCGTCAAGGCCGGCGGCGGACAGGTTGTCGGCGCGGTGCGTGTGCCCCTCAATACCTTGGACTTTTCGTCCTACCTTTTGCAGGCGCAAAGTTCCGGTGCGCAAGTCCTCGGTCTCGCCAATGCCGGTGGCGATTTCGTAAATTCGCTCAAGGCTGCCAACCAGTTCGGGATCGTGAAGACGATGAAACCGGTGGCGCTGCTCGCATTCATCAGCGACATCCATTCACTCGGACTGGAAACGGCCCAGGGGCTCTTCCTGACGACGGGATGGTATTGGGACCTGAACGACAAGACCCGCGCCTTTTCGAAACGCTTCTTTGACCAGACGAAACGCGAACCGACTATGACTCAGGCCGCCTATTATTCGGCCACGCTCGCTTATCTCAACGCCGTCAAGGCCGTCGGCTCCACGGACCCCGACAAAGTCATGGCGGAGCTTCGCAAGACGAAGATCGACGATATGTTCACGTCGAATGGCGTGATCCGAGCCGACGGGTTGTTGGAGCATGAGATGTACGTCATGCAGGTCAAGAAACCCTCGGAATCGAAATATCCGTGGGATTATTACCGTCTCGTGGAAACGATGAGCGGTGATCAGGCTTACGGCAAACTTTCGGATTCCGCTTGTCCATTGGTCAAGACGAACCATGCCAGCAATCTGGGATCCAGGTCTGGCTGAAGCGGTGAACCTCGTTGTCCAATTGAATTACACTGGCGTAAAAGATCAGACTGGAGGCGCGGTGCGTAGCACGTTTCCGGCCTCCCGCGCCCCTTCCAGCGTCAAGATATTTCGTAGATCGAGATCTCGTCGATGCCGCCGACAGCTCTCGCTTGAGGGGCAGCTATAGGCGGCTTTGCTTGCAGCTCGTTTACGGGCAGGCGCGAACAACGCGACAGCCCAAACCTTGATGCCCACCACAACTCAATTGGGGGAGGATGCCGGCGTCATATTGATCGCCAACGAGACAGCACCAACGGCCATGAGGCTGACAGCCCATGCTCCGTCGAGATTGAACCAGCTCCGCGACACGAACTTGGTGCCCAGATAGTGGTAAACCACCCATGCGAGAACACCCCCGGATACGATCATTGCGGCCGTGTGAACGGTGGCGACCGCCACGGCCATGACAAGGTCGGCACCGATGAGTCCATTTGCGACCTGGCGCATGCTGTCGAATCCTGCAGTGCCGCACAAGCCAAGATAGATCGGAATCAGCATCAGGCCCGCGCCATGCGCAATCGCAACGGCGAAGGACCAGAGCGCCAGCTGCGTCGGGCGTATCCGTGCGAGCATTCGCGGATGCCGCCGCCTGATGAAACGGAAGATTCCGAAACTCATGACCAGCAGGCCGGCGCCGATCTGGATGTCTCGCTGCCATTGAACCACGGCGATGAGAAGAGAGAAAGGAAGCATGATCGCAAGCATCGCGAAGAGATGCCCGACCGATAACGGCCAGAGCGCCGCGAAAAAAGCGCCCGAGTTCCTCTCCATGAGACCGGCTGAAACAGCCAGCGGCCAACCCATCCCGGGGTTCACTCCGTGATAGAAACCGCTGGCGACTACAGCGAGCCACAGTAGCGCGGCGCGATCCACCTCGATTCAGACCGATGGATAGCAGAACGAATCCGTCGAGCAGTCTCCGCCTTCCAGCCTGATCTGGTGCGCCCTGTAACCATCGGGAAAGCTCACCCAATAGTCATTCTCGAGCGTAAGGCCTCCGCTCTCGCCGACATGGGCCATCACCTCCGCGCCGGGCACCCCATCCGGATAGAATTGGCCATCCCATGTCGAGTAGAGCGAGTTGGTCCAATAGACGCGCTTGCCGTCGCGACTGATCTCGACCATCTGCGGACCACCGGCAAAGGCATTCCCGTTCGGATGAGGCG
>Ga0213875_10002640_pt1 | contig 10605 bp, 7 predicted proteins | sample BarmaccomBMRX_R8_FD_160105 | JGI IMG/M metagenome (GOLD analysis project Ga0213875, IMG submission 160105) | Root-associated microbial communities from Barbacenia macrantha in rupestrian grasslands, the National Park of Serra do Cipo, Brazil - RX_R8 | ecosystem: Host-associated > Plants > Roots... | reverse complement strand
CGAGGTCACCACGGCGTCCACCAGGCCCTCGGGCACCGCCGCTCCGGTGCCGTCGAGCACCGCATCCGTGTACATGTGGTGGCCGACATTGCGCACCAGCATCAGGCTGCGGCCCGGCACCGTGACCTCGCCGCCGGACGGGGCGGTGTAGACGCGATCCGGGTTCAGCCGCCGCTCGATGGTGCGCCCCGCCTTCTCGACCGGTGCCGCCAGCGTGCCCTGCATCAATCCGAGCCAGTTGCGATAGACCTCGACCTTGTCGGCGGCATCCACCGCGGCAACGGAATCCTCGCAATCCATGATCGTGGTGACCGCGGATTCCAGCACCAGGTCGGCGACACCGGCGGGATCATCGCGGCCGATCGGGCTGGAACGGTCGATCAGGATCTCGATGTGCAGCCCATGGTTGCGCAGCAGCACGGCGCTCGGCGATCCGGGCTCGCCGCGATAGCCGACCAGCTGCTCCGGTCGCGCCAGCCTGCCGCGCTCCCCGACCACGAGCTGGCCCGCCTCGATGGAGTAGGACGCCGCATCGGCGTGGCTGCCTTCGGCCAGCGGCGCCGCCTGATCGAGCACCGCTCGCCCGCGCGCCACCACCCGCTCGCCGCGCAACTTGTTGTAGCCGCCGCCCCGGGTCGCGCCGGCATCCTCGGGGATGGCGTCGGTGCCATAGAGCGCGTCGTAGAGGCTGCCCCAACGCGCATTGGCCGCGTTCAGCGCGTATCGTGCGTTCATCACCGGAACCACAAGCTGCGGCCCGGCGATCGTCGCGATCTCCGGATCGACCCGCTCAGTGGTGACGCGCACCTCGCCCGGCTCCGCCTGCAGATAGCCGATGTCGCGCAGGAATGCCTCGTAGGCGGGCACGTCGACGGGCTTGCCGCGGTTGGCCCGGTGCCAGTCATCGATCTGCGCCTGCAGCGCGTCCCGTCGTTCGAGCAGCGCCCGGTTGCGGGGTGCCAGCGAGCGCACCAGGTCGCCAAAGCCCTGCCAGAAGGCGTCCGGGGTGATGCCGGTGCCGGGCAGCGCCTCCCGTTCGATGAAATCGTGCAGCACCGCGGCGACCTTCAGGCCGCCTGCCTCGACATGGTCACCCGCCACGGCCAACTCCCTCTCGCTCGGCTGGTTCTTGTCGCGGTCCGGCCGCTTTGTCGAGAGCCCGGCTTCAGGCGATCGCCGTCTTCCGGCGGGAGCTGCGCCAGACCTCATAGGCAGCGCGGGTTTCGTCGCTGGGGGGATAGGTGCCAGGCAGGGGGGCGCCGCCGGCGATGCGTTCGAGGATGAACTCCTCCATCTCCTCCTGGGCGGCTGCGTCCGTGGCGACCTCGTCGGCGAGAGCGCGCGGGATCACCACCACCCCATCGCGGTCCCCGACCACCACGTCACCGGGATAGACCGGCACGCCACCGCAGGCGATGGGCACGTCGATGTCGACGGCGTGGTGCAGCACCAGGTTGAGCGGCGCCGAGGGGCAGGCGCAGAACACCGGAAAATCCATTTCCGAGATCGGACCGGAATCGCGCACCCCACCATCGGAGACCAAGCCGGCCGCACCCCGCACGTGCAGCCGCGTCACCAGGATCTGGCCGGCCGAGGCGACCCGGGCGTCACCGCGGCAATCCACCACGAGTATGTGGCCCTCCTTCGCCGTCTCGATGGAGCGGCGCTGCGGATGGCCGGGGTCGGCAAACACGCCGAGGTGATCCAGGTCCTCCCGCGCCGGGATGTTGCGCAGCGTGCTGGCGGGCCCGACCATGGTGCGGGTCGACGGCCTCAGAGCCCGCACGCCCTGCATGAACACATTGCGAAAGCCGCGCTTGAAGAGCTGGGTGGTCAGCGTGGCGGTGCTGACCGCGCGGAGCCGCTCGATGGTTTCCGGTTGCAGGGGCTGCATGGCCTCTCCTCCGATCTGCTGAAGCGTGATCGCCGGAGGTGGAATCACCGGAGGCGTTCGATCACGCGATCAAAAAGCCAGGGCAGGACGGGTAGCGGACCCATCCTGCCCTCGGAGAATAGCCGTGCAAGCGAAGCAAAGGCGAGGGGGGACACCCCTCGCCTGCTGCCTTGGTCATCGCAGCACGTTGCTGGCTTTCGCCGCCGCGATGTCGGATTTGGCATCCTCGTGCAGCAGGAAGCGCTCGTCGACGAGGTCGTCCGCCGCCTGCTTTACCGCTTTCACGAAGCCGGCATGATTGCCGTAGAGCTGCTGCAGCGACGGGCGCGGGTCGCCGTTCGCCTCGCGCTCCGCGTTGGTCGTGGCAAACGGGAAATACGATCCGGTCAGGCCGCACAGATTCGGCCCCCGATGCGCGGGCTGACGGATGTTCCATCCCGTGCTGGTGCCGAGCGGCGCGCGGGACTGGATGGGATGCACGCCCGCGAGCTGGATGCCGAGCTGGTCAGTCTTCGGCAGCAGGATCACATAGCTCGGCCCGAGCAGCGGCGGCTCGATCGTCAGCACGCCGCCGAGCGAATTGAACAGCGGGCCGAAATCCAGCAGCTCGTAGGTGTTGTAGACCGTCGGGAAGCTGTAGCCGGGTATCTGCGGAAAGGCCGCGGCATCCTGCTGCAGGTCCGCCAGCGTGCCGTTGCTGATGCTGGGATAGTTGCTCGGCGGCGGCGCGATCCCCTTGTCCGCCCATTTGTCGAGATTGATGAGCGAGGCGCGCAGCGTCTGCCAGTCCAGCCCGCTGCCCGGCGTGGGGTCGTTGCAGAGCGTGCTGCTGCCGGGCACCGGGGCGAGGAAGCCGCCTTGGATGAAGCCGTGCGCGCTGTTGCCGACGAAATACAGACGCGCGTTGGCCGGGATCGGCACCGGCCGGCCGCGGCCGTTGACGACGTTGAGCGAATCGTGGAGCTGCCAGAACTCGCTCTCGGAATCGATCTGCATCACCAGCGGATCGGTACGCGGCCGCTTGAGGATGCCGTCATGGATGCCGGTGATCGGGTCGGTGGTCACCGCATAGGTGAAGGGCGGATAGCTGTCCTGCAGGTAGTCGTGCTGGTGGTCCTGCTCCGAATAGACGTTCGGATCGGCGAAGCGCACGTTGATGAACACGCGGTCGGTGCCGGCGATCCAGGGGATGATCCCGTCGAACACCTGCCGGCTGGACTCGTCCTCGTTGAAGCCGAGATAGATGTAGTCGCGGAGATAGCCGCCGGTCTGCGAGCCGCCGGCGGCATAGGCGCGGGTGATGCCGGTGCCCAGCGGGTTGGCGTTGCCGGCGTCGTCCTGGGTGCTGTAGCGCAGAAAGGAGGCGACGTCCCGCGTCGTGGCAAAGCCGAGGCCGAGCACGATCGGATTCTGCGCGACATAGATCAGCTCGTAGAGCTTGGTGTTGTCGAAGCCGGGGAAGTAGCAGAGGTCGACATTGTCCGGCACCAGGCTGGCCTTGCCGGTGGGGCAGGTGCCGAATGCCCACTGCTTCGCCGGGATCGGGATCCGCGGGCTGTCCTCGGAATCCCGCACCGTGAGGCTGGCATCGGCCGTGTTGGTGTCGGCCGCGGGGTAGGATTGAAAGCCGGGAGTGCCTTCCAGGTTCGTCGTATAGGTGCCGTCCGCCCGGTCATAATACTCGTAGCGCATCAGGCCGGTGATCGGCTGGCCGTTGGCTTGCGTGGCGATCGGGAGAGTGGCTGCCAACTGCGTGGCGGTAGGGATGAGGTCGCCCTCCCAGCCGGCGTCGACGATGGTGTAGCCCCGCTGCATCGCCGCCCCGGCATCGGTGACGGCCACTTGGGCCTGGGTGGTCGCGGTGAGCAGGCCCTCGAGGTTGTTGCCTCTGTTGTTGACGGCATAGAAGATCTTGTTGTTGCCGCGCGTCATGTCGGCCGGCCTGAGGATCAGGAACTTCGTGCTGAACTCGACCATTCCGTTGGCATCGCGGGGCGCATTGCCGAGATCGACAATCACCGAATCTTGCGGAGTGCGCGGATCGACCTCCATGTACGCCGTCCCGGTAAGCTCCTGGTACGGACCGGCGTCGCCCCAGGAAACGCCACCGAGAAAGGGAGTGCTCTGCTGCACCACGAAGCGCACGACGCGCGCTTGACAAGGCTGGACGGCGACGGTCACCAACAGTGTTCCGATCGCCAGGGTCGACAGCCATTTTGGCTGCATCACTTCCTCCACGAGCGTTTCTAGCCGAGAGCTGCGAAGCACCGCCGCGCAGCATTCCGAGATTGCCTGCATCGTACGTTGCGCAATCGACCGTCACTCAAGCATCGGCGCAAAGGCAGCGCAAGACCCTTTCGACCGCGCAATCGTCGGCCTCTATCGTCGGCAGCGATCTGCGCATGCTGCCTTGACGGGACCACGAGCGAGCGGGTGCAATCCGGCATGAGCGAGATCACCACCGACATCCCGGCGCGCATGGACCGGCTGCCGTGGAGCCGCTTCCACCTGCTGATCGTCACGGCACTCGGCATCACCTGGGTGCTGGACGGGCTGGAGGTGACGATCGTCGGCTCGATCGGCCCGATCCTGCAGACCCGCGAGACGCTTGGCCTCGACAGCCAGCAGATCGGCTCGGTGGCATCCTGCTATGTCGCCGGTGCGGTGGCTGGCGCGCTCGCCTTCGGTTGGCTGACCGATCGGCTGGGGCGGCGGCTGATCTTCAACGTGACCCTGGGGATCTACCTGCTCGGCGTGATCCTCAGCGCCTTCTCCTGGAATTTCTGGAGCTTCGCCGCATTCCGGCTGATCACCGGACTAGGGATCGGCGGCGAGTATGCCGCGATCAATTCGGCGATCGACGAGCTGATCCCGGCGCGGCTGCGCGGGCGCATCGACCTGATGATCAACGGCAGCTTCTGGGCCGGGGCGGCGGCCGGCGCCGGGGCTTCGCTGCTGCTGCTGAGCGGGCGCCTGGTCGGCGTCGATCTGGGCTGGCGGCTCGGCTTCGGCATCGGCGGCGGGCTCGGCCTGTTCATCCTGGTGCTGCGCCGCTTCGTGCCGGAGAGCCCGCGCTGGCTGATCACCCATGGACGCCTCGAGGAGGCGGAGCGGGTGGTCGGCGACGTCGAGCGGCGCGTGGAGCAGGACACCGGCGCGGCACTCGGCAAGCCGGAGACGACGCTGACGGTGCATCCCCGGCGGAGCTTCGGCTTCGGCCTGATCTTCGGGGCGATGCTGGGAAAGTACCGCAACCGCAGCCTGCTGGCGCTGGTGCTGATGACGGCGCAGGCGTTCCTGTTCAACGCCGTGTTCTTCACCTACGGCCTGGTGCTGGCGATGTTCTACCACGTGCCCGAGGCGGATACCGGCGTCTACATCCTGCCGCTGGCGGCCGGCAATTTCTGCGGTCCGGTGCTGCTCGGCCACTTCTTCGACACCATCGGCAGGCGGCGCATGATCGCCGGCACCTACGGCCTCGCTGGAGTGCTGCTGGCGGCGACAGGATTGGCTTTCGCCCTCGGCCTGTTCTCGGCCTGGACACAGACCGTGGCCTGGATGGTGATTTTCTTTTTCGCCTCGGCCGCCGCGAGCTCGGCCTACCTGACGGCGAGCGAGATCTTCCCCCTGGAGACGCGGGCGCTGGCGATCGCCGTGTTCTACGCCCTCGGCACGGCGTTGGGCGGGGTGGGGGCGCCGCTGCTGTTCGGTCACTTGATCGCCTCGAGCGATCCCTGGATGGTGTGCGCCGGCTACATCGTCGCCGGGGTGCTGATGATGACGGCGGCGGTTACCGAGGCCTTTCTCGGCATCGATGCCGAGGGCAAGTCGCTCGAGAGCATCGCCGAGCCGCTGTCAAGCTGAGCCGGGGCCAGTCGAGCGGGAACGCGGCGGCGCCGGCGTGGTTTATGTCACCTGGAGATCGGAGGTCTGACCCGATGAGAAACATTGTCACGCCAGGGCTTGCGCTGCTTCTGCTCGGCGCCGCGGCGGCGCAGGCGCAGCCGCCGGCGGCGCCGCGCGACCAGCAGCTCCGCACCTTTTCGCTGGTCAACCGGGCCCACCAACCGGTGACCGCAGCGCATCTGACGATGTCCGACGGCCAGGACAGGGATGTCACGGGCAACACGCCGATCCAGCCGCAGGAGAGCCGTCAGGCACTGGTTCCACGCCAGGAGTGCCTCAAGAGTGTGGCGGTGACCCTGAAGGACGGTCACGGCTACCGGCTCGATTTGCCGAATGACTGCCACGTCGCGCAGATCCTGGTGTTCGACAGCGGCCTCGGCCAGCACAGCGGCGCCGGACCCGACCACGCCACGGTCAAGACGGATTGAGCACCTCGCGGAACGGCGACAGCTCGGCGAGCCGCTCCATGCGCTCGCGGATCTCCGGCCGTTCCTCGCGGAGGAAATTGTCGATCGCCCGGCGCAGGCCGGCATGGGCGATCCAGTGCGCCGAGTAGGTCGCCTGGGGCAGGTAGCCGCGCTGGATCTTGTGCTCGCCCTGCGCCCCGGCTTCGACGCGCTTGAGCCCGTTGGCGATGGCGTAGTCGATGGCGCGGTAATAGCAGAGCTCGAAATGCAGGAACGGCCACTCGCCGCGAACCCCCCAGTTGCGGCCGTATAGCGTGTCCGTGCCGGCCAGGTTGAGCGCGCCGGCGACCGGGGTGCCGCCATTCTCGGCGAGCATCAGCACGACCGCGTCGCCCAGCCGCTCGGAAAGCAGCGGGAAGAAGCGCCGCGTCAGGTAGGCGCTGCCCCATTTGCGGTCCACTGTCGAGCTGTAGAAGCGATAGAACGCGTCCCAGTGCCGCGGCTGGATCTCGCCGCCGCGAAGCGTGTGGAAAACCAGGCCGGCGGCATTGGCGTCGCGCCGCTCGCGCCGCAGCGTCTTGCGCTTGCGTGAGGAGAGCACGCCCAAGAAGTCCTCGAAACTGCCGTAGCCCGCATTCTCCCAGTGGAACTGCACGCCGATGCGCCGCAGCCAGCCCGCTTCGCCGAGCGCGTGCCACTCCGGCTCGCGGCAGAAGGTGACGTGCACCGAGGACAAGCCGAGTTCCTGGCACGCCTGGACCAGCGCACGGCCGAGCGCCTCGGGCGGGATGCCGGCGTCGGGGCGGCAGAGCAGCCGGGGTCCGGGGACCGGGCTGAACGGCACGGCGACCTGCAGCTTCGGGTAATACTCGCCGCCGGCGCGCTCATAAGCGTGCGCCCAGCCGTGGTCGAAGACGTATTCGCCGTAGCTGTGCGACTTGGCGTACATCGGTGCGACGGCCGCGAGCCTGCCGGCGGCGTCGCGGAGGGCGGCGTGCTGGGGCAGCCATCCCGTGCGCGGGCCCGCCGAGCCGCTGTCTTCCAGCGCACTCAGGAAGGCATGGCTGACGAACGGGTTGTCCGTGCCCGCGCAGGCATTCCAATCGCTCGCCGGGATTTCGGCGATATGCGGATGCAAGGTGAGAGTGAGGGTGCCGGAGCCGTCGGGCATGCGGCGGCATTATGGAGCGGCTGAGGAAAGAAGGCGAGGGGCGCGCGCTTACTACACTCGCGAACTCGGTCGATAGAACGGCTCATGCCTCTCCGGATCGATGTAATCGCGATAAAATGCCCGGACATGCGGCAGCAACGCCTGGGACAGCCGGCGCCGCTCGACCTCGCCATCGGAAAGCGCTCCTTGCAGATCCTCGTGCAGGGCGCGCAGGGCGGCATCCCGGTCGACGCGGGTGAACCGGCCCTGGTCATAGATCACCTCGCCGTCGCATAGCACGGTGCGGACGCCCTGGGTCTTGGCCCGCTGGATTACGGCGTCCAGCACGCCGGTCGCCTCGTCGAGATACGGCCAGGCGAAGCCGTCCCAGTCGATCAGCACGAGGTCGGCGGCGCGCCCGGGCGCGATCGTGCCGATACGCTCACCGAAGCCGGTGGTGCGGGCGCCGCCCGAAGTCGCCATGCGGAATACCTGGGCTGTCGTCGGCACGTCGTCGTCCATGCCCGGGGTCCGGTGCGCGCGCAGCACCATGCGCATTTCCTGCAGCATGTCGCGATCGTCGTTGATGCCGGCTTCGTCCAGCCCGATGGCGGTGGTGACGCCCTTGGCCTCCAGGCGGTTCAGCGCCGCGACGCCGGAGCGCAGCCGGAAGTTCGAGGAGCAGTTGTGACAGATGCAGGTGCCGGTTTCGGCGACCCGGTCGATATCGCGCTCGTTCAGCCAGACGCCGTGCCCAAGCGTCATGCGCGGCCCGAGCAGTCCGAAGCGGCCGATGTATTCGACGGCCGTGCAGTCGCCGCGCCGCCGGGCATATTCCTTCTGATACGCGGTCTCCAGGAGATGCATGTGCAGGGGCACGTCAAAACGCTCGGACAGCTCGGCGAGTCCGGCCAGCGCCGCGTCGGTGCACCAGTGCAGATTGGCCGGCGCCAGCTGTATCCTCACCCGCTCCCGGCCGTCGTGACGGCGGTGAAGGTTCTCGAAGAGGGCCATGTAGTCGCCGGTCGAGAGCTGGAAGCGATCGAACCAGTTTTGCATCGGCCCCTGCAGCTCGGCCGGCAGGCTGCGCAGGAATGCCTGGTCGTCGTGATAGACCAGCCGGTTCTGGTCGCGCACCGAGAAGGAATACGATACCCGCATGCCGATATCGTCGTAGGCGCGGATCACCTCCTCCGCCCGGCTCTCGACCTCCTGCAGCGGGCCCGGTGTCCAGCCGTGGATGTGCTGCACGGTGGTGATGCCGGAGGCAATCATCTCGAAGGCGGAGTAGAGCGTGTCGAGATAGAGGTTGAGGGTGCGCGCCACCATGCGGGTGACGAACCACAGCTCGAGCGGCATGTCGGGAGAGCCGAGCTGCAGCGGCGTCAGGCCGACATGGTGATGGGCATTGACGAAGCCGGGAAGCAGGATCTCGCGGCCGCTGCCGATCACCGGCGCATCAGGGAAACGCCGGCACAATTCATCGAACGTGCCGACCTCGAGGATCACGCCGTCCTCCTGCAGCACGGCGCCGTCGGCGATCTCCTCGCATCGGTGACGGTCCACCGCGCGGGTGATGGTGGTGCGGCTGCGGACCAGGGACTGGGTCATGCGGATTGGGCGATGGTCAGGCGATGACGAAATGCGCCTCGGTCGGCTTGCCGGCGCGACCGTTGATCGGCAGCAGGTCCTGCGGGCAAGCGGAGAAGGCGATCACCAGATCCATCTCGGCGCGCAGCACGACGTAGCAGCCGGGGGTCGAGATCGGCGGCTCGAAGGCGATCTCGCCGTCCGGGGTCCAGGGGATGTTCATGAACAGATTCAGCGGGCTCGGCGTCTCCGGTGGCGTCAGGCCGAGCTCGGCCAGGCCGGCGGCCAGGTTGTCGGTGCAGTTGTCGTGCGGCTCGGTGCAGCCCAGGCCCTCGTAGCGGTAGCGGTCGCAGGCGGCGCAGAGCGTGTCGTGGATGCCGCCGGAGGTGTCCTCGGTGAGCGTCAGGATCGGCCGACGGTGGTTGGTCAGCATGGCATCGCCGACCCGCGGAATGATGTGGCGGCTCCCCGAGCGAGTGTGCTCCATGGACATGAACTCGGTGATGTCCGCCCGATTGAAGGCCCAGGTGTCGACGACCTGCTCGCCGTGGGTGTTGATCACCTTGATCGACTGGCCGGCGGCGACGAAGGCGGCCTTGCCGCGGCGGGCCGGGATGGTGACGGGGGACGCGTTCATGCGGTTCTCCTGTGCCCTCGACGACATCGTGGCAGCAACCCGGCGGCTGGCCAAGCCCGGCCGTTGGTTTACACTCGGCCCACGAGCCCGCAGCGGAGACAGCATGCCCGACAGCCAGCGCGACAGCATGGCGGCGATCCCGGCCGCGCCGCCCGCGATCCGCCTTGCCGATTATCGGGCTCCGGATTTCCTGATCGACAGCGTCGACCTGATCTTCGAGCTCGATCCGGCGCGGACCGTGGTGAAGTCCCGCCTTGCGGCGCGGCGCAACCCCGACGCGACGGACCGCTCGGCGCCGCTGCGGCTGGATGGCGAGGCGCTGGAGCTGAAGGCAGTGCGGCTCGACGGCGCGGCGCTCGGCGAAAACCGCTTCATGCTCGATGGCAAGGCGCTGGTCATCCCCGATCTGCCGGATGCGTTCACGCTCGATGTCGAGACGCGCATCGCCCCCGCCGAAAACACCGAGCTCTCCGGGCTTTATGTGTCGGGCGGCAGCTTTTTCACGCAATGCGAAGCGGAGGGGTTCCGGCGGATCACTTTCTTCCTCGATCGGCCGGACGTGATGGCGCGCTACACCACGACCGTGGTTGCCGACGCTGCGCGCTGCCCGGTGCTGCTGTCGAACGGCAATCCCGTGGACGCCGGCACGACCGCCGACGGTCGTCACTGGGCAAAGTTCGAGGATCCCCATCCGAAACCCTGCTACCTGTTCGCGCTGGTCGCCGGCGACCTGATCGCGGTGCGCGACCGCTTCGTCAGGATGTCCGGCCGAACCGTCGATCTCGCGATCTGGGTGCGCTCGGGCGACGAGGACAAGTGCGGCCATGCCATGCACGCGCTCAAGGCGTCGATGGCCTGGGACGAACAGGTGTTCGGCCGCGAATACGACCTCGATGTGTTCCACATCGCCGCGGTGTCGGACTTCAACATGGGGGCGATGGAGAACAAGGGGCTCAACGTCTTCAACACGAAATACGTTCTGGCGAAACCGGAGACCGCGACGGATGCCGACTACCAGGGC
>Ga0213875_10002639_pt1 | contig 10607 bp, 13 predicted proteins | sample BarmaccomBMRX_R8_FD_160105 | JGI IMG/M metagenome (GOLD analysis project Ga0213875, IMG submission 160105) | Root-associated microbial communities from Barbacenia macrantha in rupestrian grasslands, the National Park of Serra do Cipo, Brazil - RX_R8 | ecosystem: Host-associated > Plants > Roots... | reverse complement strand
GCCCGCCAGCGACAGCAGCGCCCCGATGATGGCCGAGACCAGGTAGAACAGGAACGCGATCAGCAGGAAATGCGCGGCAAAGCGTCGGTACATCGCCCAGGCTTCGCGCAAGACCCCCGTCAGTGGGCTCATGCGATCATGCTAGAAGGCCGGCCCGGAGCGCACCAGCAGCAAACCCGGGCCATTCCGGACGCCCGGGGTCAGCGGTCAGCGGTCAGCGGTCAGCGGTACGCGGACCCGAATTCGAACAGCCGTCCTTCGGGCAGCACCGCGCCGCCGGCCGCGCGCAGCACCGCCACGCCGACCCCGGTCCTGGTCGGGGTGCCGGGTGCGTCGAACGCCAGCTCCTCGAACCCGGCCGCGGTGAACCAGCCGCGCACCTGCGGGGTCAGGTCGGGCGGGCGCCGGTGCCGGGTCCAGATCACGGTCGCGCCGGAGGCGCACAGGGCCGGGGCGGCCGCCACCGTCCGCTCGATCTCATCCGCCCGCACGTTGCCGAAGATCCCGCACAGCAGCAGCACGTCGGCCGGCAGCGCGTCGGCGAAGCTGGCCACCAGACTGGCGTCGGCCGCCCGCACCTCCACCCCGCTCAGCCCGGCTGCGGCCGCGTCCCGCCGGGCCCGGCCGGCGTTGTCCGGGTCGGCCTCGACCAGTACCGCGGTCACGTCGTCGCGGCGCCGGTGGCCGGGCAGCACCCCGAGCACGTCGCGACCCTGGCCCGCGCACAGGCTGAGCAACCGGACCGGGCCGGCCGGGGCCCGGTCCAGCGCCGCCGCCAGATGCTGCTGCACCTGCGCGAGCCGGACCCGCAGCCGGGAGGCCGGGTCGTCGTATTGTTCGTGCCACGCCACCCAGTCCTGCACCCAGCCATCGTGGCCCATCCGGCCGGAGGATCGCCACATCAATAAGCCCGAATATCCCACGCTGACTCCCACCCAGGCCCGGACCCTGACCGCGATCGAGGCCGAGCTGGGCCGCCTGGTTCGCTACGACGACGAATCGGTGGTCAGCAACCACTGGATCCAGCAGCGCTACGACGGCTTCTACGCGGCCAGCTACCTGCCCGCGCGGTCGGCCGCCGTCGTCACCGCCTGGCATGAGGCCGGGCACGCGGTGGCCGCGCTGGCGGTCGGGGCCCGGTTCCGCTCGGCCAGCATCTACCACGCCACCGACAGCGCCGGCCGGGTGCACGGCATCCAGGTCCCCGGGGCCGACAGTTTCGTGGTCGACGCGGCCGGTCAGCTGGCCGAGGGGCTGCGCGACTGGTCGCTACCGGACGGCGACGAGGCCCTGCGCCGCTGGCTGGCCGCCTGGAAGGCCGACGGCGGCGACGCCCGCCGCTTCCGCCGCGACCTCCGGGCCCGGTTCGGGACCGACGAGGTGGCCGCCTGGCGGCACACCGAGCGGCTGCTGACCCCGCTCCGGCCGCAGATCCGGCTGGTGGCCCGGGCCCTGCTGGTGCACCCCCGCCCGCTCCCGTACAACGTGGTCGCCGCCGTCGCCGACCGCGCCTGAGCGCCCCCGAAATGTCAGACCCGCCCGCCACACTGGGGTGCAGTTCATCTTTAAAGGGGGAGCGCCCATGCCGGCTTCTTCGCTTGCTGCCGAGCCACTCATCACCGCGTCATTCACGATCTCCCCGCGCGGGCCGTTCTCACTGACCGAGCCGGGCACGTTCGGGTTCGGCCAGCGTGACGGCCGCGACTTCGACGGGGTCATGCGGCTGGCGTTCTGCCTGGACGGCTACGCCACCCAGGCCGCCGCCGAGGTCCGCCAGGACGCCGGGGGAGCCGAGGGAGCCGGGGGCGAGGTGCGGCTGACCGCGTTCGCCCCGCCCGGCACCGACCTCGCGGCGGTCCGCGATCAGGCCCTCCGGGTGCTGTCGCTCGACTACGACGCGACCGAGTACGCCAGGATCGGCCAGCGCGACCCGGTGATCGGCCGCCTGCAGCAGGCCGCCCCCGGCCTGCGCCCGCCGCTGTTCTACTCCCCGTACGAGGCAGCCGCCTGGTCGGTGCTCAGCGCCCGCCGCCCGCCCCGGGCCATGATGACGGTCCGGGCGCTGCTCAGCGAGGCCCACGGCCGGGTGTTCGACCTGGCCGGCCAGCGGCTGGCGGCCTTCCCGACCCCCAGCCAGCTGCTCCGGGTCGAGTCGTTCCCCGGCCTGCCGCCGGAGAAGATCGAGCGCCTGCACGGCGTCGCCCGGGCCGCGCTGGAAGGCCGCCTCGACGTCAGCGCGCTCAAGGACCTCGGCCCCGACGCCGCCCTGACCGAACTGCAGACGATCAAGGGCATCGGCCCGTTCTACAGCTCACTGATCGTCATCCGCGGCACCGGCTTCACCGACGTCCTCCCGGTCAGCGAGCCCCGCGCCCTCGCCCTGGTCGCCCAGCTCTACCAGCTGCCCGAGCCGCCCACCGAGGCCGAGTTCCGCGCCCTGGCCGAGCCCTGGCGTCCGTTCCGCACCTGGGCCACCGTCCTCATCCGGGCCGCCGCCCCCCGGATATTGCCTTAGCCCGAGCCGATCCGCCTGCCATCATCTCCAGGGTGGAGCCTGTCTGGAGCACCGCCGTCGGCGAGGCCGGCTGGATCGGCGAACGCCTGGCGCCGTTCGACGCCCACCAGGTGACCTCGGTCGTCCCCGGCGGCTTCGGCGCTTACACAAGGGTCCTGCACCCCGCCGAAACCCCCGGACCGGGCGGTGCCCGGCTGGTGCGCTGGGCGGAGGTGGCGGCCTGGAGCGGCCAGCCGCTGCGGGCCGATGCGCAGTTCCACTCGATCGCGCTGCCGCCCGACCCCCCGGCGGCGCCCGCCCCGTGGTCGAGCCAGGGACCGGAGCCGGGCCGTCTCTACCTGCCCGACGCCGAGGTCCTGGCCGGGCTGGTGCGCGGGTGGACCACCACTCCCGCTCAGTGCTGGTTCTGCCTATGGGACGGCTACGATTGGGCTGGGACGCTGCTCACGCCGCCCGGCGAACCCGGCCTCCAGCTGCCCGACCCGGTACCGGCCGCCGTCCGCCGGGGCCCCCGGGTCCACCTGCCCCACCGCGACTACCTGCTCGCCACCGCCCCGGTCGAAGCGGTCACGGCGGTCGCCGCTCTTACCGACGGATCGCAGACCCCCAACCTGTGGTGGCCGGCCGATCGCGCCTGGTGCGTGGCCACCGAGATCGACCTGCCCTGGACCTACGTCGCCGGCCCGGCCGGCCTGATCGAGGCCATCCTCGCCGACGACCGCCTCGAGGCCCTGCCCGCTGGCCCGGCCGACCCGGTCAACCAGTTCGAGCCCTGGGTCACCGCCTGGGTCGACGAGGCCGTCGACTCGCTGCTCGCCACCGGCCAGGCCATCATCACCACCTCCCGCGGCCGCCTCCACGCCCGCCTCGCCCGCCACTGGCTGCGCACCACCACCGAGGCCGACAACGGCATCAGCGGCAACTCCTCCCACGGCCTGAACCATCACCGCGGCGAGGACCTACGCGACGAACTCGGCCTCTACCTCACCCTCCAAGTCATCAACCTGGTCGGCGGCTAGCCCGGGCGCGTCAGCAGGGCACCGGCCGGCCCTCCCCCCGGCGGCGCCGCCGCCCGCTCCGCCAGCCCGGCCGGCAACAGTCCCGCGCCAGCGGCCGCTCGTTCATCAGCCGGTACAGATGCGGCCGCCCGCGCGCGAAGTCCCGGTAAGCCCGCCCCGCCGCCCCCAGCTGCCCCAGCGACCCGTCCCGGCCGGCCTCGTCCGCCCGACCCGTCTCATCGCTCGCCGCCGCCTCCAGCGTCGCTATCGTATGGCGGGTGACTGACACCCCGGCCGATGAGGACGTGCGGGCCGTGCTCGACGGCGAACGGCGCCTGCTGGCGCCGGACGCGGCCCGCCCGGAGCTCGAGGCCCTGCTGCACCCGGACTTTTCCGAGGTGGACCCGGGCGGACGCCGCTGGGCCCGGGCCGACCTGATCGCCGCGCTCACCGCCGCGACCGACCGGGATCTGACCCCCCGGACCGCGGTCGAGATGCAGGCGGTGCGGGTGTCGGGCGCTGCGATCCTCGTCACCTACGTCAGCGAGCAGGGGGAGCGGCGCTCCCGCCGGGTCTCGCTGTGGCTGCGGACCGGCGCCGGCTGGCGGGTCTACTACCACCAGTCCACGCCGGTCCTGCCCAGCTGACCCACCCGCCGCCGCGGCCCCGCCTCATCGGCGTCCGCGGCCGCTGGCGCACGCCAGGCAGCGGGTGGCGGTCGGCCGGGCGGCCAGCCGTTCCGGCGCGATCGGCTGCCCGCACCCCTCGCAGCGGCCGTAGCCGCCGGCCTCCAGCCGGGCCAGTGCCTCGTCGATCGCGGCCAGGTGCGCCCGCGCCTGCTCGAGCAGCGCCACCACGTGCTGGCGCTCGTAGGCGATGGTGGCCCCCTCGGGGTCGTGCTCGTCGTCGGCGTTGGCCGCCTGCGCCGCCGCCACGATGTCGCTGAACTCGCGTTCCAGCGCAGCCACCTGAGCCAGCGTCGAGGTCCGCTCGGCCGCCAGGGCCGGGCGCACCCCGGGCGGCTCCGCGTGCCCGCCCGGTCCCGGCCCGGCGCCGCTACCCATGTTCATTCCTCCTGCTTACCACCGGGTAGGTTGAGGTTGTGACCACGTTGTTACCTGGAGGTGGAACGTGACGGCAGATTCCTACGCTGACGTGTCCGGTCTGGTCGAGCGGTCGGCCGCGTCCTACGCGGCCAGCGTGCCCGAGCACCCGGCCGACGACGGCTTCTTCGGTCCCCGCAGCGTTACCTGGCGGCTCACCACCGACCTGTCCGGGCCGATTGGCGGGCTGCGCTCGCTGATGGTCCAGGCGCTGCACCCGCTGGCCATGGCGGGCGTGGACCAGCACAGCACCTGGCGGCAGGACCCGGTCGGGCGGCTGGCCGCCACCCAGTCCTACGTCACCACGGTCAGTGTGGGGGACCGGGCCACCGCCGAGCGGGTGTCGGCCGTGGTGCGGCGGGTCCACACTCACGTGCGCGGCACCGACCCGGTGACCGGCCAGCCCTACGCGGCCGACGACCCGGCCCTGCTCCTGTGGGTGCACGCCGCCCTGGTCGACTCGACCGTGGTCGCCGTCCGCATGTTCGGGGCCGGCCTGTCCGATGCCGACGCCGACCGCTACGTGGCCGAGATGGTCGCCGCCGCCGAACTGGTCGGCATTCCCCGCGACCTGGTCCCGGCCAGCACGGCCGCGCTGGACGCCTACCTGGCCTCGGTCCGGCCGGTGCTGCAGGCCACCCCGGCCGCCCGCGAGTCCATGGCCTACCTGCTCGACCCGCCCGGCCTCGACCCCGACGTGGCCGAGATCTGGCAGGACGTCCGCCAGGGCACGATCGCCTCGCTGCCGGACTGGGCCCGGGATCTGTACGGGTACCAGCTGGACGCCCCGCTCACCGGCGAGCGCCAGACCGAGATCCGCCAGGCGCTCGGGGTGCTCGACACCGTCTTCCTGGCCGAGCCGGGCGTGCTCGAGGCCCGCCAGCGGCTGGCCCTGCGCCAGCGCGCCGCCCGCGCCGCCTGATCCGAGGAGCCCCACCCGCACATGAACAAGCACCTCAAGACCGCCCTGGTCGTCGGCGGTGCCACCGGGCTGGGCGCGGCCGCCGTGGTCGCCGTCCGCCGGGCCGGCTCGCTGCGGCTGGACCGCGGCCTGGCCGCCGTCCGGCTGGTGGCCCGGGGCGGGGCCCGCTACGCGGGCAGCGCCCCCCGGCTGTTCATGGCGGCCGGGGAGCAGCGCCAGCAGCTCCGGAACGACCTGGCCCTGCAGACCGCCGAGGACGTGGCCAACACCCTCGGCGCGATGAAGGGCGTGCTGATGAAGCTCGGCCAGATGGCCAGCTACGTGGACGAGGGCCTGGCCCCGGACGTCCGCCGCACCCTCGGGCGGCTCCAGGACAGCGTGCCCCCGATGAGCGGCGAGCTGGCGGCCGGGGTGATCCAGGAGGAGTTCGGCCGCCCGCCCGAGCAGGTGTTCGCCCGCTGGGACCCCGAGCCGATCGCGGCTGCCTCGATCGGCCAGGTGCACCGGGCCATCACCCACGACGGCCGTGCGGTCGCGGTCAAGGTCCAGTACCCCGGCATCGCCGAGACCATCGCCGCCGACCTGCGCAACGTGGCGCTGCTGCGCCGGATGCTCAAGATCACCGCGCCCGGCCAGGACGTGGACTCGCTCCTGAACGAGCTGCGGGAACGGATCGTGGAGGAGCTCGACTACCGGCGCGAGGCCGAGAACCAGCAGCGGTTCGCCGAGTTCTACGACGGCCACCCCACCATCCACGTGCCCAAGATCGTCCCCGAGCTGTCCACCGCCCGGGTGGTGACCAGCGACCTGGCCACCGGCGCCCGCTTCGCCGAGCTGGCCGGCTGGTCGCAGGAAGAACGCGACCTGGCGGCCGAGACGATCTATCGCTACGTGTTCCGCAGCCTGTACTCCATGCAGGCGTTCAACGGCGACCCGCACCCCGGCAACTACCTGTTCCACGGCGGCGGCAAGGTCACGTTCCTGGACTACGGGCTGGTCAAGTACTTCAGCGACGACGAGCTCAAGCCGCTGATGGACATGGCCCGCTACCTGTGCGTGGAGGACGACGCCGAGGCGTTCCGGCAGAGCCTGGTCGACGCCGAGTTCCTGCAGCCGGACGCCCCGGTCAGCACCGAGCTGGTGGTGGAGCACCTGGCCGTGTTCTACGACACGATCCGCAAGCCCGGCGCGCTCAAGGTCACCGGCGACTACGCCTCGGCGGTGGTGCGCCGGTTCTTCGACGTGCGCAGCCCGCTGGCGCCGTTCATCCAGGTGCCGCGCTCCTACGTGATCCTCCAGCGGATCAACCTGGGGGTGTTCGCCCTGCTCGGGGAGCTGACCGCGACCCGCGACTGGCGGGCCATCGCCGAGGAGATCTGGCCGTTCGTGCAGGGCCCGCCGTCCACCCCGATCGGCGCGGCCGAGGCCGCCTGGTACGCGGCCAAGCGCGACCGCGCCGAGGCCAGCACCGCCTAGGGCGCTACTTCGCGGGCCATGGCCAGCTCCATCGTGGCCGGGTCGGACGGCAGCGGCTGCCGTTCGCCGGTCGGCGTGAACCCGCACCGCTCGTAGAGCCGCCGGGCGGGCTTGTTGCTCTCGGTCACCCACAGGTGCACCCGGGTCAGCTGCCGGGCCCGGGCCCGGTCGACGATCGCGTTGACCAGCGCCGCGCCCAGCTGCTGGCCCCGCGCCTGGGGGCGGACCCACATCGAGACCAGGTGCAGCTGGCCGGGGCCGTCGTCGAACGAGCCCACCAGGCCCATCGGCTCAGCTCCGTGGCCGGGCAGGTAGGCGAGGATGCTGTTGCCCGACTGGGCCCGCTCCTGCCAGGTCTGGTCCGGGTAGGCCGCCTCCCGCTCGTAGCTGGAGGCGAACGCGTACGGCGCCTCCCGCAGCGCGTCCAGCCGGATGTCCCGCAGCCGCTGCCAGTCGTCCGGGCCGGTGGCCCGCAGTTCGGTCATGCGTCCATGGTGACGGCCGGGCGCCCCGGAGCGCCAACGGCTTTCTGCTGGAATAGAGCCATGTGCACCGCCATCCTCGGCCTCGGGGCCGACGGCTCGGTCCTGCTGGCCGGGGTCCGGGACGAGTTCACCCAGCGCGCCTGGCAGCCACCCGGCTACCACTGGCCGGACCGCCCCGGCCTGATCGGCGGCCGCGACGAGCTGGCCGGTGGCACCTGGCTGGCGCTGGCCCCGGCCGCGGCCCGGGTGGCCTGCATCCTCAACGGCCGCGGCCAGCCCGCCCCGGTCGGCGTCCGCCGTTCCCGCGGCGAGCTCCCGCTGCGGGCCGCCGCCGGCGAGCCCCTGACTCCCCCCGATCGGCCCTCTGCCCCCGCAGATCCCCCTTTTCCCGCCGACCCCTCTGCTCCCGCGCACCCCTCCGGCCCCACGAGCCCCACCAGCTTGGCCGCCTTCGACCCGTTCCGGCTGCTGCTCGCCGAGCCGGGCCGGGTCCAGCTGCTGGACTGGGACGGCGACCACTACCGCCGCCGCGACCTGGCGCCCGGCCTGCACCTGGTGGTCAACAGCGGTCTGGCGGGTGAGCTGCGCGCGGACGCGGGTGAGCACGAGATCGAGCGGATCGCCTGGTTCCAGCCCCGGCTGGCCGATCTCCCACTGCCGCAGCCCAAGCCCGGGGCCAGCGTCGAAGACGCCTGGGGGAGCTGGCTGCCGCTGCTGAACGGGGCCGGCCTGCCCCCGGGCGACCCGCGCGCGCTGATTGTCCGCCGCGACCTCGGCGACGGCCGGATCTGGGGCACGACCTCGATCTCGCTAATCGCCCTGACCCCCGACGGCATCCGCTACGACTTCACCGCCCGGCCAGGCGACCCGGCCGCCTGGTACCCGGTCCCGCTGGCGGCCGGATAGCTCGATAGGGTCCGCGCATGATCTGGCATCTGCTGCCGCTGCCCGACTGGGAATCGGCCGGGGACGGCCCGTACGTGCCGGGCACCGCCGACGCGGTGCCGTTCGTGCACGCCTCGCCGGACCAGCCGACCGTGCTGGCGGTGGCCAACGACCGGTTCGCGGACTCGGCCCTGCCGCTGGTCGCGCTGGCGGTGGACGAGACCCGGCTGTCCGCCCCGGTCCGGTTCGAGGCCGCTGACCCCGCCCCGCCGCCCGGGGTGGCCCCCGGCACGTTGTTCCCGCACGTGTACGGGCCGGTCGAGCTGACCGCGGTCACCGGGGTGCGGTACGCCCGCCGGGACCCGGCCGGCCGGTTCACCGCGCTGGACGAGCGGCCGCCGACCGCCGCCGCCCTTGACCTGGTGCCGCATCCGGAGGGTGGCTGGTACCGCGAGACTTGGGCGGCCGGCCCGGCCTACCAGCCGGACGGCTACCCGGGCCGCCGGTCGGCCGCCACCGCGATCTACTTCCTGCTCACTCCGGGCAACGAGTCGGCCTGGCACACGGTCCGCTCGGACGAGGTGTGGCTGTGGCACGCGGGCGGCCCGCTGACCCTGCTGCTCGGCGGGACCGGTCCCGCCCCGATGCCCGAGCCGGCTACGGTCACTCTCGGTCCCGGCCTGGCCGACGGCCAGACCCCCCAGCACGTCATCCCCGGCGGCCACTGGCAGGCGGCCCGCCCCGCCGGTGACCAGGAGGTCCTGGTCAGCTGCGTGGTCGCGCCGGGCTTCGACTTCGCCGACTTCACCACCCTGTGAGCGAGAGGCAGACCATGAGCCAGCCAGAGCAAGAGGCGCCCGCGCTGGGCCGCCGGGCGTTCCCGGTCATCTACGCGACCAACGTCAACGCGACCGTCGGGTTCTGGGAGCGCCTCGGGTTCACCCGGTTTTTTCAGCTGCCCGCCGAGGGTGATCCCGGCTACGTGGGCCTGCGCCGGGATCGCACCGAGGTGGCGGTGACCGCCCAGGAGTGGGCGCTCGACCAGTACGGCCTGACCCTCGGCAACGGCCCCCGGTTCGAGATGTTCGTCTACATCGACGACGTCGACCAGCTCATCGAGGCCCTCCGGGCCGACGGCGTGGCGGTCCTGCACGAGCCGGCCGACATGCCCTGGGGCGAGCGCATCGCCTCCGTCGCCGACCCCGACGGCAACCCCGTCTCGCTGGCCAACCAGACTCCGGCCGACCCCGCCTGAGCCGGCCGGACCCGCCGGCCCGGCCGCCCGACCCGGCCGCCTGACCAGGCCGCTCGACCCGGCCGCCTCCACCCCGCCCCCCTACGCGACAGCAGATGCTGTCGTAGCCGGGCCGGGTCCGCTTGGCCCGCACCCCAATGGGACAGCAGATGCTGTCATAGCCGGGGTGGATCGGCTTTGAGCCCGTACCCGCACCGGCCCGCCGCCGTCAGTAGCGGATCGCGATCTCCAGGCCGTCCACCCCGGTCTCCGGCCGGTCCGGCAGCGCCACCGCCTGCCCGGTCGCGATCCGCCGCGCGGTCCAGGCCACCGCGGCCGCGTCGAGCACGTCGACCGTGACCCGGCGCCAGGCCGGATCGGCCGCCAGGTTCAGCCCGGCGGCCGCCAGCACCGACCGGCGCAGCTCCTGCCCGGCCGGCCGGTTCTTGGGCTCCGTCAGCGGCGCCCCCGCCATGGCCGCGAACGACAGCTCCGGATGGACCTCGAACAGCCGCTGACGCCCGGTCCGCCGGTACTCGCCCGCCTCCCGCAGCTTCCCGCGCAGTCCCCAGGCCTGCACGCTGAACCCCTGGCCGGTCAGCCGCCGGCACACCGCCAGCGCCGACTGGTAGTCCGGCTGTTCCCAGACCGCGGCCGGCGGGATCGCGAAGATCGAGCTGCGCCGTACCCCCAACCGCCGCCGCGCCTCCCCGTCGGCCGCCCGCCATCCCTCGCCCAGCAGCCCCAGCGGCATGTCGATCCCCACCACCTGGCCGGGCGCCGCCCCCGCCAGCACCTGCACCAGCGACCCGGCCACCCGGACGGCCGGAGCGGCGCCCTCGTCCACATCCAGCTCGACGCAGGCCCACCCGCCCCGGCAGGCATCCACCCCCGCTACTCGCACCCCGCCAGTCTCGCCGGCCACCCCCGCCCGCCGGTGGTACCCCTACTCGCCGGCCACCCCCGCCCGCCGGCGGTACCCCTACTCG
>Ga0213875_10002638_pt1 | contig 10611 bp, 8 predicted proteins | sample BarmaccomBMRX_R8_FD_160105 | JGI IMG/M metagenome (GOLD analysis project Ga0213875, IMG submission 160105) | Root-associated microbial communities from Barbacenia macrantha in rupestrian grasslands, the National Park of Serra do Cipo, Brazil - RX_R8 | ecosystem: Host-associated > Plants > Roots... | reverse complement strand
AAACTGGACGGCGGCGGCCAGCGCCGGGGTGCTGGCGGTGGCCAGCGACAGGTTGATGACCTGGGCCCCGTCGTCGACGGCGACGCGGATGGCCTCGGCCACCACCGGGCTGGGGAAGGTGTCCGAATTGGTGATCTTGATGGACAGGATGCTGGCGGCCGGCGCCACCCCGGCGAACGGGACGCCGGCCACCGGGGCGGCCGCGACGAGGCTGGCGACCGAGGTGCCGTGGCCGACGCAGTCCGCCGCCGGGTCGGCCGCCGTGGTGCTGGGGGCCAGGTCCGGACCCTCGGCCACCCGGTCACCGAACTGGGGGTTGGCGTCGACGCCGCTGTCGATCACGGCCACGGTGACGCCGGCGCCGCGGGTCAGCGGCCACACGCTGGTGAAGCCGAGTGCCTGCTGGGCCCAGGGGGTGGCCGACGGGGCCGCGGTGGCGGAGGTGGCGGGACAGCCGGAGGAGGGTTGCGGGAGCTCGCTGGCCAGAGTGGCTAGTGAGGCTGGTGAGGCTTGTGTTTTTTGCGGTGGTGGTGGGGTTGATGGGGCCGGGATGGTCAGGGTCGCGCTCAGGACGAGCCCCGCGGCCAGGATCGCGGCCCGCAGGCCAGTTCCCCACCGCACAGCAGGCACCTCCGCAGTCGGTTCTCCTTAACCAGGACTACGGATGTGGGAGCCGCTGGTTCGCGACCTACAAGACGATCCACTGGCGGCCGTCGATCAGCTCGCGGGCGGCGTCGAGGTGGCCGGCGTGGCAGGCAGTCTCCTTGATCACCCACAGCAGCACCGCGCGCAGGTCGGGCAGGTCCATGTCCCACTCGGGCGGCTGTCGCGGCGGCTGGTCGAGCGGGGTCGCGGCGATGATCCGGTCGGCGTGGGCGATTTCCTCGGCGTAAAGGGCGAAGACGTCGGCGGCGGTCTCGTCCGGGGCGAGCTGGAAGTCGGCGTTGGGACCCTCGGGGAAATACTCCTGGGACTCGCCGTTCATGACGCAGCGGAACCAGTAGTGCTCGTCGGACAGGGCCAGGTGCTTGACCATGCCCAGACAGTGCCAGCCGGACGGCAGCATCGGCCGCCGCAGCTCCTCCTCGGTCAGGCCCTCGAGGATGCCGACGACGTGGCGCCGTTGCTCGGTGAGGAAACGCTGCAGCACGGCCGTCTCAGGGTCCATGGCGATTCAGACTAGAGCGGCCCGAGCTTTTCATCGGTCAGCCGCTGGAGGATCTCGCGGCCGATGGGCAGGGCGGCGGTGGCCGCCGGGGACGGGGCGTTGAGGACGTGCAGCACCGAGCCGGGGCCCTCGCCCTGGCCGACGAACAGGAAGTCGTCCAGCAGGGTGCCGTCGGCCCGGACCGCCTGGGCGCGGACGCCGGCTCCGGCCGGGACCAGGTGCCCGGCCCGGACCTCGGGCAGCATCCGCTGGACCTGGCGGACCATGGCCCGCTTGGACAGCGAGCGGTGCACCTCGCCGAGCCCGTAGCGCCAGTGCTGGCGGGCGACCCTGACCATGCCCGGGTAGGCCAGCGACCCGGCCAGCTCACGGGGGCGGACCGTGCGCCAGGAGTAGCCCTCGCGGGCCAGCGCCAGCACCGCGTTCGGGCCGACGTGCACGTGCCCGTCGACGCCGCGGGTGGCGTGCACGCCGAGGAACGGGAAGGCCGGGTCCGGGACCGGGTAGATGAGGCCGTTGACCAGCGTGGCCGCGTCGCCGGTGAGGCCGGCGTACTCGCCCCGGAACGGGATGATGCGCACCCCCGGATCGGCTCCGGAGGCGGTGGCCAGCTCGTCGCCGCGCAGGCCGGCGCAGACCACCGCCTGCCCGCCCAGCAGCTCGCCGCCGTCGGTGTCGAGCACGACCTCGCCCGCGTGCCGGATCACCCGGTGCACGGTGCGGCCAAGGTGGATGTCACCGCCGGCCTTGATGACGAGCTCGCCGAGCTTCTCGGCGACGGCCCGGTAGTCGCAGATCCCGGTCGAGGGGACCCACAGGGCGGCGATCCCGCGCACGTGCGGTTCCCGGTCGCGCAGGCCAGCCGGGTCGAGGCGGTGGTTTTCGACGCCGTTGGCGTGGCCGCGGCGCTCCAGCTCGGCCATCCGGGGCAGTTCGTCCCGCTCGGTGGCGACGATGAGCTTGCCGCAGACCCGGTGCGGGAGGTCGTGGGCGCGGCAGAACGCGACCGTCTCGGCGCAGCCGGCCGGGGCCAGCCGGGCCTTGAGGCCGCCGGGCGCGTAGTAGATGCCGGAGTGGATCACACCCGAGTTGCGGCCGGTCTGGTGCTCGGCCAGGCGCGGCTCACGTTCGACCACGGCGACGCTGCGCCCGGTGCGGACGACCGCGTGGGCGGTGGCCAGGCCGACGATCCCCCCGCCGACCACCACGACGTCATACTTCCTGGTCACGCTCACGGTCACCATTATGACCAAGGGTGATCGGGTGCTAGGGCGGGGAGGGGCCGCGGGCCTGGGCGTCGGCACCGGCACCGGCACCGGAGCCGAGCAGCCGGCCGGGGATGCGGGCGCCGGCCAGCAGGGCAATCACGCTGACCAGGAGGGCGAAGCCGAACGCGAGGGCGACGGCGGCCCGGTGGCCGAGGCCGTCGGCCCCGCCGGCCACGATGGCGCCGCCGACGCCGGTGCCGATGGCCTGGCCGAGGACGTCGAACAGCTGCAGGCCGGAGGTGATGCGGCCCTCCTGGCCGGGGGTGGCCCGGTCCAGGGTGGTCACCGACAGCGGAGCGTAGGCCTGGCCGATGCCGAAGCCGCCGATGGCCCAGGCCACCACGCCGAGCGCGGGCGGCACCGACGGCAGCAGGGTGACGCTCATCAGCACCAGGCCGACCAGCACCAGCCCCTCCCCCAGCCGGACCAGCCGCCGCGGGCCGACCCGCTCGATCCAGCGGGCCTGCACCCAGGCACCGACCGTCCAGGTCATGGTGGCGGCGGTCAGCGCCAGCGCGCCGAGCGCGGTCGGGGCGTGCCGGACGGTGGTGATGGCGTACGGGACGTAGGCGTCACCGGCGAAGAACGAGCAGGTCAGCAGCCCCCGCCCGAGGATCGTGGCGGGCAGCCCGGCCCGGGCGACCAGGGTGCCGGGCGGAACCAGCCGCCGCAGCGACGCCACCAGCAGGGCGCCGCCGGCCAACGCCCCGCCGACCACCGCGGGCAGCCGCCCGGAGTCGATCGAGGCCAGCGCCAGGCCGGCCCCGGCCACCACTCCGATCACCGGCAGGTACGGCAGTTCCGCGCGGCCGCCCGCGACCGGGCGGGGGACCCCGCGCAGGGCCAGCGTGGCCAGCAGGCCGGCCGCGGCGACCAGCGGCAGCAGGCCGAGGAACACCCAGCGCCAGCCGACCGCGGACGCGACCAGGGCGGCGACGGCCGGGCCGACCAGGCCGGGGACCACCCAGGCGGTCGACAGCACCGCGAACATGCGCGGCCGGCAATGGTCGGGGTAGCCGCGGGAGATCGCCACGTAGGCGACCGCGGGCACCACCCCGGCCCCGAGGCCCTGGACCGCCCGGCCGGCCACCAGCACCGCCATGGTCGGGGCGGTCCCGCCGATGACCAGCCCGGTCGCGAACAACGCGAGGCCGGCCAGCATCGGCCGCCCGAGCGGCACCCGGTCGGCCAGCGTCCCCGCGACCACGATGCCGATCAGGCTGGAGAGCAGGAACGCGCTGAACACCCAGCCGTACAGCCGCAGGTCACCGAGCTGACGGCTGACCACCGGGAGCACGGTCGCGATGGCCAGCGCTTCGAACGCGACCAGGGTGACCGCGAGCACCAGCCCGACGGTGAGCGGACGCCGGCCGGGGCTCCAGATACCGCCGGCCGAAGGGTCCGGCGGCGTCTGCGCGGTCCGGTTGGCCTGGTCGGTGCTCACTTCGTGCAGCGTAGAACCTCAACCGCAGTTGACGTCAATCCAGTATGAACAGCTTTGTGGCCACAAATTTGTAATACAATGCCCTCATGGCCGCTTCCGAGCAACACAGCGTCGGGCTGCGGGACCTGCGACATCACACCAGCGAGGTGCTGGCCCGGGTCCGGCACGGAGAGACCGTCGATGTGACTGAGCATGGGCGGCTCATTGCCCGCATCGTTCCCGCTGGGGAACGTGCACCTACCCCGGTGCTGACGCGGCTGGTCGCCAGCGGTCGCGCCACGCTGGCGGAGCGACCGGGTTACCGGCCGCGAATGCGGCCGGGAGACGGCACCGACCGGCTCTCGGATGCCCTGGCCGCCCTCCGGGATGAAGAAACCTGGTGAGCTTGTACTACGCGGACACCTCCGCCGTCATCAAGCTGCTGGCCGAAGAAACGCATTCTCCGGCCCTGGCGACCTTCTACGACGGGCACGGCGATGCGGAGTGGGTGAGTTCAGCGCTGCTGAAAATCGAGCTCATGCGCGCCGTCGCCCGGGTAATGCCGGTGCTGCTACCTGACGCCCGGGATCTGCTGCGCGCCTTCTCCTACGTCGCCATCGACGACGACATCGTCGACGGGGCGATGAATGAACCGGACCGGGGGCTGCGGTCACTGGATGCGATCCACCTGGCCACCGCCCGGATTTTCGGCGACGAGCTCGACGGGCTGGTCAGTTACGACGATCGGTTGCTGCGGGCCGCCAGCGAGGCCGGGTTGCCAACCGTCACCCCCAGGGAACGATGACGCTCGTGAGCGAGGACATGCGGGCGGTGGTGGTGGCCGGGGACGGGACCGTCGGGGTGGAGCGGGTGGCGGTGCCGGTCCCGGGGCCCGGGGAGCTGCTGGTGGCGATGGAGGCGGCCGGGATCTGCGGGTCGGACGTGCACGCGGTGCGGGGGCTGCACCCGTTCGTGCCGCCGCCGTTCCGGCCGGGGCACGAGGTCACCGGGACCGTGCGGGCGGGCGGAGCAGGGACGGCGACGCCGGCCGGGCGGCGGGTGGTGGTGAACCCGGTGCTGTACTGCGGGCACTGCCGGCGCTGCCGGCAGGGCCTGGTCAACCTGTGCCGGGAGATGGCGGTGTTCGGGTGCGGCACCCCGGCGGGCGGGATGGCCGAGTACTTCGTGGTGCCCGAGCGCAACGTGGTGGCGGCGCCGGACGGGCTCAGCCCGCTGCAGGCGGCGCTGGTCGAGCCGCTGTCGACGCCGGTGCACGCGGTCCGGCTGGCCGGGCCGGGCCTGACCGGGCAGACGGTGGTGATCCTCGGCGCGGGCACGATCGGGCTGATGACGCTGGCGGTCGCCCGCCGCCACGGCGCCGCCCGGGTCGTGATGACCAACCGGTCGGCGGGCAAGCGCGAGCTGGCGCTGCGGCTGGGCGCGGACGCCGCGTTCGACCCGCGGGAACCGGGCGCGATCGAGGCGATCCGGGCGGCGCTGGGCGGCGAGAACGCAGACGTGGTGTTCGACTGCGTGGCCGTCCAGGACACCGTCAGCCAGGCCTTCGAGCTGGTCCTCAAGGGCGGCACGGTCGTGGTGGTGGGGGTGCCGCCCCGGCCGGTCACGGTGCCGCTGCCGAACCTGCAGGACCGGCAGGTCCGGCTGCAGGGCAGCGCGGTGTACCTGCCCGCCGATTACGACGAATCGATCGGGCTGCTGGCCGACGGGGTGGTCCGGCCCGCGGACTTCGTCACCGCGCAGTACCCGCTGGAGGAGGCGGCGGGCGCGTTCGCGGCGGCCGCGTCCGGCCAGGAGATCAAGGTCGTGCTGACCCCTGTTGACGGCCAGGCCCCGAGCGCGACGAGCAGATAGAACCCGCCGGCCCCGGGCCGCGGTGACCCTTTAGGAAAATCAAATAGCGGTCTGCCAGGGAGCCGGGCCGCACTCGGCCTTGATCTGGTTGAACGAGTTGATGATCTTGAAGCCGGAGCTGCCGGCGTTGGGCTTGGCGTAGTTCGCTTCGTAGCTGTGCACGTTGGCGGCGATCGTCTGCTCGGCCTGCTTCAGGGTGGACGTCATGCCCGCCGCCGACTGGTCGTCGGTGAACGCCTTGGCGTTCTGGGCCAGGTTGGCGGCCAGCTTGGCCTGCTGGGCCTGCTGGGTCGTCATCTGCGAGCCGCTGGCCGGCTTGGCCTGGGCGGCGTCGGTCATGATCGCGTTCAGCGTCTGGTTGATCTCGTGGCAGGCGGCGGTGCCGCTGGCGGGGCCGGCCGAGGTGCTGGGCGACGCGGCCGGCTGACCGGCCGCGCTGGTGTCGGACGCGCTGCCGCCGCCGCTGCTGCACCCGGCCACCGCGGCCGCCGCCACCGCCACCGCCACCGCCATGACACTGATGGCCAGCTTCGTCCTCATCGCGTTGTCCCCCTCGGGCAGTGCTGCCGTAGATCGAGTGTTGCCGTAGATCGGTTGTCGGGTGATGACCCTAGCCGCTTCGACACAATGAGTGACGAGTGTTTCGCATTATGTGTTCATCCTTGGAGGCGATCTCCAGCTGACCGGGAGACAGGCTTAAACAGGTGCGCACCGGGTAAAACGCGACCGCCCAGCGAGACGGCTCAGTCAACGCCGACGGAGGATGTCCATGCGCCGAATACCTGGATGGTCACGCCTGACGGCGGCCGCGGCCGGGGTGCTCTGCCTGAGCGGGCTGGCGGTGGCCGGTGTCCCGGCGGCCGGGACCGCGGCGACCGCCGCGACCACGGCACCCCCGTACAGCTGCGCCCCCAACGGGCCGGCCGGCGGCCAGACCGTGTACGGCACGTTCGGCGACGCCAGCGCGATCGGCTGGGCCGGCAACAGCCAGGGCGTGGTCGCCTGCCTGGGCGGCAGCTTCTGGGTCGACACCAGCGGGGCCAGCGGCGGCCCCGGCAGCGCCAGCACCTCGGCGGTCACCGGCACCACCTACGGCTACGGCGTCTACAACGACAGCAAGACCTCGTGGGCCAACGCCGACGGCTACCTGCCCGCGCTGGTGACCAAGTTCTCCCGCGACGGGGCCAGCATCGCCATCACCAACTTCGGCGACAAGGTCACCGTGGGCGGCCACGACTACGTGTTCATCTACAGCCGGGTCGCGGTGACCAACCCGACCGGCTCGGCCATCACGGTCGACCCGCAGCCTTCGGCCGGGCTGCTCGCGCTCAACTCGGCCTCGGACACGGTCCCGGCCCACAGCACGGTCAACCACGACTACGTGGTGCCGTCGGACAAGTTCGGCGGCAGCTACGCCTACCCGGCCAGCAGCGCGATCACGGGCGCGGGCGGCTACGACCAGCACTACGCGGACATGAAGTCGTTCTGGAACGCCCAGCTGGCGGGCATCGCCCAGATCACCTCGCTGCCGGACGCGAGCCTGATCAACGCCTACAAGAGCGGGTTCATCTACACCCAGATCATCCGGTCCGGGACCGAGCTGAAGACCGGCGTCAACGGCTACGACCAGGAGTTCAGTCACGACGTGATCGGCATCCTGGCCAACCTGTTCACCCAGGGCTACACCACCAACGCGCACGGGCTGCTGCTGGAGGCCCGGCACGTGTCCGGCAACCAGCCGCAGTACCTGGACGGCGTCTGGACCTATCCCTGGGTGTGGGCGATCTACCTGCTCAAAACCGGTGACCTGAGCTTCGTCAAGGCCAACTTCGCGACCGAGGGCTCGGCCGGCAAGACCGAGCCGAGCATCGAGGACACCGCCCACACGATCGCGGCCGACCGGACCGGGCCGGGCGGGATCATGGAAGAGACCAACGACATCGACGCCAACGGGTACTGGACGATCGACAACTACGAGGCGCTGATGGGCCTGTGGGCGTACCACTACCTGGCCCAGAAGGTCGGCAACACCGCGGAGGCGTCGTGGGCGCTGTCGCAGTACAACAGCCTGCTGGCGGCGACCAACAAGACGCTGAACGCGACGATCTCGGCCAACAAACTGAACTACCTGCCGTGCTCGATGACCGAGCCGAACACCGACAACCGCTGCGTCAACGCCGAGGACGCCAACTGGGCGGCGCCGTTCCTGTTCGGCCGCTGGGCCTGGGACGGATACCTGTTCGGGGCGCCGCGGTCGGGGCCGGGGGTGTCGCTGATCGACGCGACCTACACGTACGGGTTCGACCGGCTCAAGGGCGCGCTGCCGCCCAACACGTTCGGCGGCTACCCGACGCAGTACTACACGACCGCCTACAACGCCGGTTACGGCGAGTGGGGGCTGGCCAGCAACGACTACCGGGACCAGGGCATCTTGTCGTACGAGTTCATGGTGTCGAACGCCCAGGCCGGGCCGTACTCCTGGTGGGAGAGCGAGCAGTTCCCGAACCCGGGGTCGCCGTGGACCGGCATCCACCCCGAGTCCGGCAACGGCTCGTCGCCGCACGCCTGGGGCATCGCCAACGCCAACATGACGCTGCTGGACTCGATCGTGGCCCAGCGCTCGGACGGGTCGCTGGTGATCGGGCGCGGGCTGCCGGCCTCGTGGCTGAGCTCGGGCCAGGCCATCACGGTCAAGAACTTCCCGACCACCAACGGCCAGCACATCGACCTGACGATCAAGGGCAGCGGTTCGGCGGCCAGCGTGACGATCAGCGGCAAGACGGCGGGGCCGGTGCTGGTCCAGCTGCCCAATGAGAAGGGCGGGTCGGTGACCATGCCGGCCGGGAAGACATCGGCCACCGTCCAGCTCACCCACGCGGCCGGATAACGCCGGACAACGCGGCCCGCTGACTCCGGCGGGTGGCGCGGCCGGGCTCCCGCAGGGGGTGGCCCGGCCGGCCCCCGTCGGCCGGGCCCCCGGTGGGCGGGTTCGTGCTGCCGGCGTTGCGCGGCCGGCTCAGCGGGAGCGACGGGTGTAGAGGCGGACCGACAGCGGGATGAAGATCGCCAGCAGCGCCAGGCTCATACCCAGCGTGGTCGGGACCGGGTGCTGCAACGACCAGACATGCGGGACCGCGCCGCCCTGGCCGCTGCCGAACAGCTGCCGGGCGGCCGCCACCACCGTGCTGAGCGGGTTCCACTCGGCCACCGGCCGCAGCCAGGACGGCAGCCCCTGGGCGGGCACGAACACGTTGGAGATGAACCCGAGCAGGAACGCGGGCACCATCGACAGCGTGTCGGCCGACTGCGGGCTGCGGGCCACCAGCCCCAGCCACACCCCGATCCAGCCCATCGCGAACCCGAACAGCTCGAGCAGCAGGAAGCCGAGCACCGCGCGGCCGAAGCCGGCCTCGGCCCGCCAGCCGACCAGCAGGGCGCAGACGATCATGACGGCCAGCGACGGCAGCCCGGCGATCAGGTTGGCCAGCGCCCGGCCGGCCACCACCGCCGACCGGGTGATCGGCAGCGTCCGCATCCGGTCGATCACGCCCTCGCTCATGTCGGTGGCGATCGCCACCGCCACCGTGGCCGAGGCGAACACGGTGCCCTGGGCGAACAGGCCGGACAGCAGGTAGGTGCGGTAGTGGCCGCCGGGCACGCTGATCGCGCTGCCGAACACGTAGCCGAACAGCACCACGAAGATCACCGGGACCAGCACGCTGCCGAAGATCACGTCGGCCTGGCGGCGGGATCGCAGCACGTAGCGGCGAGTCATGGTGCAGACGTCGCGCAGCGCGAACCGGAGACGGGCGGCGGCGCCGTCCGGCTCGATGACCAGGCTGGCCGGGAGCGCGGGGGCGGCGGGGGCGCTCATCGGGCACCGGCCAGGGCGGTCTCGGGAGCGGTCGCGGCGCTCTGGTCCGGGGCGGTCTCGGGGCCGCCGGTCAGCTCGGTGAACACCTCGTCGAGGGTGGGGCGGACCAGCCCGATGTCCTCGACCTCGGCCGCGACCGGGGCCAGCCGGGTGATGACGGCGGCCAGCGAGGCCATCCCGCCGGGGGCGGGCACGGTCAGCTCGCGCCCGTCGTGGCTGCTGTCCGGGCCTAGCAGCCGCCGGGCCTCGGGGGCGGCGGCGGAACCGTCGTGCAGGCGGATTCGCACCCGGGCCTGCCCGGCCGCCGCCTTCAGCCGGTCCGGCGACCCGGTCGCCACCACCGTGCCGTGGTCGATCACGGTCACGTCGTCGGCCAGCTGGTCGGCCTCCTCCAGGTACTGGGTGGTGAGCAGCACCGAGGTGCCGTTCTCACGGGTCAGGGCCCGGATCGCCCGCCACACCGCGCCCCGGCTGACCGGATCGAGCCCGGTGGTGGGCTCGTCCAGGAACAGCACCGGCGGGTCGGCGACCAGGCTGGCAGCCAGGTCCAGGCGGCGGCGCATACCGCCCGAGTAGGTCCTGACCAGCCGGTTGGCGGCCTCGGCGAGCTCGAACCGCCGCAGCAGCTCGCCGGCCCGGCGGCGGGCCAGCGCGCTCGGCAGGTGGAACAGGCGGCCGACGGTCTCCAGATTTTCGCGGCCGGTCAGCAGCTCGTCCATGGTGGCGCTCTGCCCGGTGACCCCGATCCGGGCCCGGACCCGCTGCGGCTCGCGGACCACGTCGAACCCGGCCACCTCGGCCCGGCCGGAGTCGGGCAGCAGCAGCGTGGTCAGGATCCGCAGCGCGGTGGTCTTGCCGGCCCCGTTCCGGCCGAGCAGCCCGGTCACCGTGCCGGGGCGAACGTGGAGGTCGACGCCCTGCAGGGCGCGGGTTTGCTTGAACGTCTTGGTGAGCCCTTCGGCCCGGATGGCGGCGCTGGTGTCGGCAGGCATGGCTTCCCCTTCGC
>Ga0213875_10002637_pt1 | contig 10616 bp, 8 predicted proteins | sample BarmaccomBMRX_R8_FD_160105 | JGI IMG/M metagenome (GOLD analysis project Ga0213875, IMG submission 160105) | Root-associated microbial communities from Barbacenia macrantha in rupestrian grasslands, the National Park of Serra do Cipo, Brazil - RX_R8 | ecosystem: Host-associated > Plants > Roots... | reverse complement strand
GCTGCGCCTGCAGGGCTTCTTTGCCGCCGGGCGCGAGCCGGATCTGCTGGGCATGCTCGATCTCGTGGCGTTGGCGACGGTGTGCGACATGATGCCGCTGACCGGCCTGAACCGCGCCTTCGTCGCTCAGGGGCTGAAGGTGATGGCGCGGCGCGCGCGGCCCGGCATCGCCGCCCTGCTCGCCGTGGCGCAGGGGCCGGACCGCGCCGAGGAGCGGCCGACCGCGACCACCCTGGGCTTCGGGCTGGGGCCGCGCATCAACGCCGCCGGGCGCATCAGCGAGGCCGATCTCGGCCTGCGGCTGCTGCTGTGCGACGATCCCGAGGAGGCGCGGGCGCTGGCCGCGGCGCTCGATACGGTCAATCGCGAGCGCCGGCAGGTGGAGGCCGACATGCTCGAACCGGCCCTCGCCGCGGCGGCGGAGCAGGCGGCGGCCGGACACGCGGCGCTGCTGATCGGCGGCCGGTCATGGCATCAGGGCGTCGTCGGCATCGTCGCTGGGCGGATCAAGGAGCGGTTCAACCGCCCGGCTTGCGTCGCCGCACTGGCCGACGGCACCGCGAAGGGCTCCGGCCGCTCGGTTGTCGGCCACGACCTCGGCGCCGCGGTGATCGCGGCGCGGCAGTCCGGGCTGCTGCTCACCGGCGGCGGTCATGCCATGGCCGCCGGATTTTCATTGCGTGAAGGCGCCGTCGACGAATTTCACTGCTTCCTCGACGAGCGCCTGGCCGCTGCCGCGGCCTTGCCGGGTGCCGCGGATCTGCAGGTCGAGGGCAGCCTCGCCGTCGCCGGCGCGACCGCCGATCTGGCGCAGACGCTGGCCCGGCTCGGGCCGTTCGGTAACGGCAACGAGGAGCCGATCTTCGTGCTGCCGCACGTGCGCGTGGTTCGCGCCGAGCGGGTCGGGCGGGAAGCAGCGACGGTGCGTGCCTTTCTCGAAGGCGAAGGCGGTGGCCGGCTGAAAGCGATGCTGTTCCGCGCCCGCGAACCGGCATTGGCCGAAGCGCTGCTCGAGCGGACCGGCGCCACGCTGCACGTTGCCGGCCATTTGCGGGCGGAAAGCTGGAACGGCGGCACCAGCAGCTGCTTCGTCATCGCCGACGCCGCCCCTGTCGGCACAGTGTCCACCGGTGCGCCTTGACCCTGCCGAGCCGCCTCGCTAACCAGCCCGGCGCCGTCCCGTTCGTCTAGAGGCCCAGGACACCAGCCTTTCACGTTGGTAACACGGGTTCGAATCCCGTACGGGACGCCACTCCCGAACAAAACTGGGCACCACCGCGCCTGCGGGTGGAAGAGTCCCGGCGGCAGCGGCTTTGGCCAGAGTGGCGGTCGATCCTCGTATTCTGATGTCGTCGTCGCCGACGATCATGAGATCGACGACGAGGCGGAGGTATGCCTTCCGGAACGCTGGCTCTTCGCTGTGAAGCGCCCGGCGGAGTGCGGCAGTCAGGCTAACGAATCATGCGATGGAACTCGGGGCGCCTGTCGTCGGTGGCGGAGGCGCCCGGCTCGACTAGGACGACCTCGGCATCATCGAGGGCGGTGATCCGCAGGACTCGGCATGCCCGAATGGGCTGTGCGATCACGCGCAGGCTGAGATGCCAGTCGGTCGCCTGAGACGGGAACCGTCTTGACGGCCGACCCGCTCAAGCACATCAACCACTTGGCTGCCTGGAGACCGAGGGGACGTGTCCAGCATCGAGATAGGCGCTCTCCACCAGATTATTCGGTGGCTATGAACACTGCTCTGGCTCGTACCTTCCTCGAGATTCTCGAGAGCGGCAGCTTCCTGGCTGCCGCGCATAGACTTAACATCACGCAGTCGACCGTAAGCATGCGGGTCAAGGCGCTCGAACAAGAGCTTGGCTGCAAACTGTTCGTCCGGACCAGGTCGCGAACGGAGCCGACGGTCGCCGGACAGCAATTCCGGCCGTATGCCGAGCTGTTCCTGAGTACATGGGCGCGCGCCCGCCAGGAGATGGTCATTGCCACCGGCGTAAAGGCGGTCCTGTCGATCGGCGCGGAGTCGTCGTTGTGGGAGTCGTTCCTGATCCGCTGGCTCAGCGAGTTCCGCAGGGCCCAGACGCAAGTCGCGGTGCGTGCGCAATCGGGGGATTCGACCTCGCTCGCCAAGGAACTCTCGGCCAGCCTGCTCGACGTCATCGTCACCTACACGCCGAATGCGCGCAGCGGCGTGGTGGTGGAGCCCCTCTACGACGAGAAGCTCGTGCCCGTAGCAGGGGAGAAGCGCGGCGTGCAGCGCTGGAACACGAGCTACATCTACGCGGATTGGGGTCCCGACATCGACGAGGCGCATACCAGGGTCTATCCGAACGGGCGGCGCCCGTCGTTGACCGGCAATATCGGCGCCCTCGCCATTGCCTTGATCCTGGACGGGGGCGGTTCCGGCTACTTCCCGCTTGGTGCGGTGCGCGAGCACCTCGCCCGCGGCGCCATGTTCGTGGTTTCGGGAGCGCCAGTGTTCGACCGGCGAGTCTATTGCGTCTTCCCGCACCTTCGCAAGGAAGAGAGCATGTTGTCGGGCGTGATCGACGGTTTGCGCGCCTGGGGCCACGCCATGACCGAGTTGAACACGCAGATCCCGGATTGGACGTAGGGGGCGATATCGATTTTCTTGATGTGTCGGGAGCGATAATTTCGCTACCGCGGTGCTCAGTATTGGCTCAGACAAGGGGTGCGACATCGACCTGAGGAAGAGCGGATATGAAGCTCGCGTTCTACCTGCCCTGCTACTGGCCCGACATGTCCTACCCGGCGGACCGGATGTACGACGACATGGTCAGGCAGGCCGTGCTCGCCGAGGGGATCGGCATGGGGTCGGTATGGATACCCGAGCATCATTTCGTCAACCTGCTCGTCCACCCGAGCCCGCTGCTGACGGCCGTGCACGTGGCGGCAGCGACCAAGCGCATCCGGATCGGCACCGCGATCCTGGTGCTGCCGCTCTATGACGTGCGCCGCCTCGCCGGCGAGATCGCGCAGGCCGATCAGCTGACGCGGGGGCGGCTCGAGATCGGCGTCGGGCGCGGGGCCTTCGCCTACGAGTTGGACCATTTCGGCGTCCCGATCGAGGAGACGCGGTCGCGCTTTGACGAGTCGCTCGAGATCCTCGAGCGCCTGCTCACCGAGTGCAACGTCAGCGTCGACACGCCGCGCTACAAGTTCGGCCCGGTCACCATCACGCCGAGCTGCTATCAGCGGCCGATGCCGCCCGTCTGGATGGCAGCCGTGCAGCCGGAGGCGATCTACCACTGCGCCAAGCGGGGCTACAACGTCACCACGACCGCGCTGCGCTCGCCCTTCGAGGAAGCCCGGCAACAGGCGCTCGCCTTCCGCCGCGGCTGCGATGAGCGGGTGGCGGGCACGCGGCCCCGCCTATCGGTCCTGCGGATGGGATTTCCGTGTCGCGACCGGGCCGACGTCGCGGCGAAACTCGCGCTCGCGGCACACAACGACCAGCACCACAACGCCATGCGCTCGCCCGGTTCCGAGGTCATCGAGGGCGGGATCGTGCCGCGCGAGACCGGGCGGACGTTGAAGGATCTCGAGGACGCGCTGCTGATCGGCACGGCCGACGAGGTCTTGGAGAAGCTGTGCCGCTACGCGGAGATCGGCGTGGACGAATTCGTCATCAACATGGGCTTCGGCCCGTCCCACCGCGACGTCATGGAGGGGCTTGAGCTGCTCGGGACCAGGATCATGCCGCAGCTTCCGGCCTCGGTGGAGGTTCGGCAGCATGCCGAAGCCGTCTGACCCGGCGGCGCCGGGCCTGGATCCGGACGCGCTCCACGCCGAGGCGACGATCGTCGACGGGCTCGTGTTCACGAGCGACGGCTATGCCGGCGACCTGCTGGCCGGCAACGTCTCGGCCATCAACCTGACGGTCAGCCACATGGAGGGCGACTACCAGGACGCGTGCGATGGCGCTTCCGAATGGATTGCGCGCGCGGCCGCGCCCGCAAGCCCATGGCAGATCGTGCGCACCGTGGACGACATCCGCTCTGCCCGCGGCCGCGGCAAGGTCGGGCTGATCATGGGCTGGCAGAACATGCGCCCGATCGCCGACCAGCTGCACAGGATCGCGTTCTTCCATGGCCTCGGCATCCGGGTGATGCAGCTGACCTACAACACCCGCAACTTCATCGGCGACGGGTGCCTCGAGACGGAGAATAGCGGTCTCAGCCTGTTCGGCCGCCGGGCCATCGCCGAGATGAACCGCCTCGGCGTCGCGATCGACCTGAGCCATGTGGGCGAGCGGACCGCGTTCCAGGCGGCCGAGGTCTCGCAACAGCCGGTGTTCCTCACCCACGCCAACGCGCACGCGGTCGTGGCGATGCCACGCAACAAGACCGACGATCTGCTCAAGGCGGTGGCCGCGACCGGCGGCACGATCGGCGCCAGCATCTACGGCCCGATGTGCTGGGACCGCGATCCCTCGCACCATCCCAGCCTGTCGGACTTCCTCCGCCACCTCGATCATATCGCGAACCTGGTCGGGATCGACCGCGTGTCCTTCGGCACCGACCTGCCCGCGGTGAAAAGCCTCGGCACCGTCGAGCACATCCTGGAGATGACCCGCACGCGGTTTCCGGAGAATGTCGGCGCCTATGAGAAGGCGTTTGGCGGCGGCGCCCGGGAGCGCTACATCCGCGAGGTCGGCAGCCCGCTGGATTTCCCGGTCATCACCCGTGCGCTGGTGCAGCGCGGCTGGTCGGCGACCGAGGTGAAGGGGCTGCTCGGCGAGAACTTCCTGCGGGCCGTGAGCAACGTCTGGATACAATGAGCATGGTCGCTCATGTCAGGTAGGAGCCGCTGATGACAGAGGGCACGCTCGGTCGTTCTGGTTTGGGTCGCCGCGGCTTTGGCCTCGGCGCCGCGGCGGCGCTGGCGGCGCCGGCGGTGCTGAGCGCGCGCGCCCGCGGGGCCCAGCGCATCGTCGTGGCACAGCCCGGCGGCCCGTACGAGACCGCATTCGGCAAGGCCTTCGCCGAGCCGTTCACGAAGGCGACCGGCATCGAGGTGGCCCTGGTCGCCCGCCCGTTCTACCCGTCGGCGCAAGTGCAGGCGCAGGTCGAAGCCCGAAGCTACCAGTGGGATGTGGTGTCCCTCAGCTCGTTCGACGTCGAGATCCTGGCCCGCCGCAACTTGCTGGAAGAGCTGAACCTGCCGGCGCAGGACCTGGTCGGGATCATCCCGAACGCAATCCGGCCGACCTGGCTCGGCACCGACATCTACGCAACCGTCTCCGCCTACCGGACCGACAAGGTGAAGGGGTCCCAGCCTGAGAACTGGAAGGATTTCTGGGATCTCGGCGGGATACCGGGACGGCGTTCGCTGTACAAGAACCCACAAGGCACGCTGGAGTCCGCACTGATGGCGGACGGGGTCTTGCCGAAGGACGTCTACCCGATCGCCTACGACCGCGCGTTCAAGAAGCTCGACGAGATCAAGTCCAAGATCAGCGTGTGGTGGTCGAGCGGCGTGCAGAGCACGCAGATGCTGCGCGACGGGGACATCGAGTTCATCGCGATCTGGAACGGGCGCGCGCAAGCCGCGATCGATGACGGCGCGCCGGCCAAGATCGTCTGGAACCAGGGGCTCTACACCGTCCACGGCTTCGCGGTGCCGAAAGGCGTGCCGACCAAGCCGCTCGGCGTGGAGTTCATCAAGTTCTGCGCCGACGCCAAGCGCCAGGCGGCCTACACGCCCTACATGGCAGGCGGCCCCACGAACACCAAGGCGTTCGACTATATCGAGCCCAAGCTCGCGTCCACTCTGCCGTCGGCGCCGAGCTATCTTGCGAGCCTGCTGGAAGTGAACACGGCGTGGTGGACCGACAACAAGGACGACGCGGTCAACCGTTTCAACGAATGGCTGCTCCTGTAGGCTGCTGCCTTTAAGGTGGAGCCGATCCCGCCACGATGCCGAGCGAACCTCAGCGCCACGACACCACGAACTTCAAGCTGCGGCTGACGAACGTGTCCAAGCGCTACGGCCATTCCGACGCGCTGGTGAATGCAAACCTGGTGGTCAGCAAGGGCGAGTGCGTCACGCTGCTCGGCCCGTCGGGATCGGGCAAGACCACGCTGCTCAACGTGGTGGCCGGGCTGCTGCCGCCGGACGAGGGCGAGGTCTGGATCGAGGACCGGCTGGCCACCCATCTGCCGGCGTACGAGCGGGACATCGGCATGGTGTTCCAGAACTACGCGCTTTTCCCGCACCTGACGGTCTACGACAATGTTGCGTTCCCGCTGCGCATGCGGCGCGAGCGGGGGGCGCGGCTGCGCGAGCGCGTCGGCGCGGCGCTCGCGGTGGTGTCGCTCGCCGACAAGGCGCACCGGATGCCATCGGAACTGTCGGGCGGACAGCAGCAGCGCATCTCGCTAGCGCGCGCGCTGGTCTACGAGCCGTCGATTATCCTAATGGACGAGCCCTTGGCCGCGCTGGACAAGAAGCTGCGCGAGCAGCTTCAGCTGGAGATCCGCCGCATCCAGAAGCGGCTTGGGATCACGATGCTGTACGTCACGCACGACCAGCAGGAGGCGCTGCTCCTCTCCGATCGCATCTGCTTGATGAACAATGCCCGGATCGAGCAGGTCGGTTCGCCGGACGACCTCTACTTCCGCCCGCGCAGCGTGTTCGCCGCCGACTTCATCGGCGACTCCAACATCTTCCCGGCCGAGGTCGTCACCATGAGCGCCGGGCAAGCGTGCCTGCGCGGACCGGGCGGGTCGACCCTGCAGGCGGCTACCGACCTGGCCCTCAAGTCCGGCGACAAGGTCCAGGTCATGATCCGTCCGGAACGGCTGCGGATCGGCACGCCGGGACAGGCCACCGAGCTCGACGACAACTGCGTCCCGGCGACCTTGCTGGAGACCACCTTCCTGGGCGAGGCGACCCGCTACTATGCGAGTGGACCGACCGGCGAGACGTTCGTCAGCAAAGCGCTCGCCGGGGCGTCCTCGGGCGTAGCGCCGGGCGAACCGGTGCTGCTTACCGCCGACCGGGACAGCATCATCGTCCTGTCGCCGGACCGGGACGGGCGATGAGCGCCGCCCGGGCGCGCTCCCAGGGCCTGCTTCGCCTCTGGCCGCTGCTGCCCGCCTTGCTGCTGCTCGGGATCTTCATGGTGTATCCGGTGGCGGACCTGCTGTCGCTGAGCTTCACCGATCAGGCGGGGCGGATCTCGATCCAAAACCTCGCCCTGTTCATGCAGCGCCCCGTCTACGCGCGGGTGCTTCAGAGCAGTTTCCTGATCTCGGCCTACACGACGGTGATCTGCCTCGTGCTCGCCTATCCGGTTTCCTACTATCTCGCGTCTTCGGCCGAACGGGTGCGGAGCAACCTCCTGCTCGTCGTCGTCATGCCGTTCTGGACGGGGTTCCTGGTCCGCACCTGCGCGTGGCTGATCCTGCTGGCGCCGAGCGGGCCGCTGACGCAGGTCGGCGTCTGGCTCGGCTTCCAGAACGTCAAGCTCGCCTACAACCTCACCGGGGTCCTGATCGGGATGTCGCAGGCGCTGTTGCCGCTGGCGGTCCTGAACATGCTACCGGTGATGCTGGGCATCGACCGCAACCTGCTCCCCGCCGCCGCGATCATGGGGGCTCGGCCCGCCGAGGGATTCTGGCGCGTCTACTTCCCGCTCTCGCTGCCGGGCGTCGCCGCCAGCGGGCTGCTCGTCTTCATCAGCGCGCTCGGGTTCTTCATCACGCCTACCATCCTGGGCGGGCCGCAGGAGACGATGATCGCGCAGCTCATCATCGTGCAGATCCAGGAGTTGCTGAATTGGCGCTTTGCCGGCGTGCTGTCCCTCGTGCTGCTGATCTCGGCCCTGGTCGTCTACTACGCCTACGATCGGATCCTCGGCATGTCGACGCTCGTTGGCGAGCGCGCGCAGCCGGGCCGCTCGCGCTTGAGCCGCTTGTTCGACAGTTCGCTCGCCCGCCTCGGCGCGGGGGCGCTCGGCCTGATCGGACGCGCGGCGTCCGGAATGGGGCTGGTGCTCGCCCGCCTCACGCCGGCGCCGCTGCGCCGACCCGGCCGGGCGCTGCAAACCACCCTGGTCGCGCTCATCCTCGCCTTCCTGATGCTGCCGACCCTGTTCGTGATTCCCGTCTCCTTTACGCAATCGACCTTCCTCGACTTTCCGCCGCGCGGGTTGACGCTGCGGTGGTACGAGGAGTTCATCCACTCGCAGGCCTGGATGTCGGCAACGATCCGCTCGCTCTACGTCGCTGCCATCGTCGCGGTCACCTCCATGCTGCTCGGCGGCGCCACCGCTTTCACGCTCGCCCGGGAGAGCTTCTACGGCAAGAAGCTCCTGCTGGCGCTCGTGCTCTCGCCGCTGATCCTGCCCCGCATGGTCATCGCGGTGGCGCTGTTCTATCTCGCAGCGCGGCTGCACTTCGCGGGAACGGACCTCGCGCTCGTGATCGGGCATACGATCATCGCTTTCCCCTTCGTCGTCGTGACCGTGATGGTCGGGTTCCAGGGCTACAACCGGCAATACGACCGCGCGGCGGCGATCCTGGGCGCCAAGCCCTCGCGCACGCTGTTGCATGTCACGCTGCCCCTGATGCGCAGCAGCTTGGCCGCCGCGGCGATCTTCGCCTTCATGACCTCGTTCGACGACCTGAACATCGCGCTGTTCCTCACCGGCGGGGAACAGAACACGCTGCCGAAACAAATGTGGAGCGCCATCATCCTGCAGGCGACCCCGATCCTCGGCGTCGCCTCCACGGTCCTCCTGATCCTGATCTCCGCCTTCCTGCTCGCGTCCGAGGTCGTGCGGCGGCAGGGCGTGATCCGCCGCCGCCGTGCCGGAGCGGCCGCGTGACCGGCTGGGTCTCCGCGGCCGAGGTGGGGCCCCGGGGGTTGCGCGACCTGTTCGGCGCCTTCCTGACCGGCGTCACCGTCGTGACCGCCCTCGCCGATGACGGGAGCCCGGCCGGCTTCACGGCGAACTCGTTCACCTCCGTCTCCCTCGACCCGCCCTTGGTCCTCGTGTGCGTGGCCAATGGCGCGCGAAGCTGCCGCATCCTGACCGCGGCCGAGCGCTTCGGCGTCAACATCCTGAGCGACGCGCAGCAGGACGTGTCGGCCGCCTTCGCGTCCCGGACGGGCACGCGGTTCGAGGGGCTCGAGATCCTGTCCGAGCCCGGCGGCCCTCCGCTGATCGTCGGGAGCGTCGGGTCGATCGATTGCCGGCGCGAGCAGGTGGTGCAGGCGGGCGATCATGCCATCGTCATCGGCCGGGTGCTCGGCTTCCGGCGCGAGCCTCATCCCCCGCTCGGCTACTACGCCGGCGGCTATGTCAGCTTCGGTCGCGGCGCCGACCTGCTGGAACGGCGGGACGGGACCGGCATCGTCGTTGGCGGCCTCATTTCACTGGAGGAGAATGTGCTGATCCTCCGCCGGCCCGGACGGTCCGGTTGGGAGATCCCGACCGTTGCGCTGCGGTCCGGCGAATGCCACAGGACGGCGCTGCCGGTTCTTCTCGGGCAGTTCGGGGTTCGGGCCGAGTTCTTCTTCCTGTTCTCCGTGTTCCAGCCGCCCGGGGACGCCCGCCTGCGGATGTTCTTCCGCGGTGTCATGACCGAGCCTCCCGCGCGCTCGGAGCTGCCGGACGGAACGCGCCTCGCGCTTGTCTCCGAGGCGGACGCTCCCTGGTCCTTGCTGCACGGACCCGGCGAATGCGTCGGCTTGCGGCGCTTCTTCCGCGAGCGGCAGGACGCACGCTTCGGCATCTACTGGGACACGGAGTGCGGCGGCCAGGTCGCTTCGATCGAGGGCGAGCCGCAGCCCTGGCGCAGGAACGAGGTCGGCCCAGTGCCGGGCGGCGACGACACCCACAGAAGCGCCTGATCTCCACAACACTGAACCGAGGGCTCCATGTCCGATCACCTTGCGCGAGGAACCGAGGTCCGCAACCAACTGTTCGGGGAGGAACGCACCCGGCAGGCCTTGTCGAGCGACGACCCGGACCAGCGCGCGTTCCAGGAACTCATCACCTCCTACTGCTTCGGAGCGCTCTGGGGACAAGACGACGCCGAGTGGCGGGACCGCAGCCTCATGACGATGGCCATTGTCGCTGCGCAGCATCGCTTCACGGAATTCGAGACGCACGTCAGGCTCGCCATCAGGAATGGCTGTACGCGACCGGTCCTATTTGCCCTGGCGAAACATCTCGCCGTGTACTGTGGCGTGCCCACAGGTTTGGAAAGTTTCCGCATCGTCCAAAAAGTTCTGGCCGAGACAGGAGACTGATGGTCGGATGTTCAAGCTACGTTTGAGATTGTAGGCGGTTGCGCTGAAATGGACTTGGGCGGCGGCGCGAGCGAGGCCTCACCGTCGCATTCGACGCAATCCATAAGAACGCTTCCAGGTGCCGAAGATCTTCTCGATCCGGGCACGGCCCTGACGGATCGGGGCGTTCCAAGCATTCAGCCTGACCAGGATCTCCTGTTCGCCGCGGCCCCACATTGCTGAGGCCACAACACGCGGCGTGGGCCAGCAGCCGCCGGGCTTTTCCGTGGAGGCGTTCGTTCACACGAGGGTGGTGGCCGGTCGTCCTTACGCCTTCTTCTCCGCAAGGA
>Ga0213875_10002636_pt1 | contig 10621 bp, 7 predicted proteins | sample BarmaccomBMRX_R8_FD_160105 | JGI IMG/M metagenome (GOLD analysis project Ga0213875, IMG submission 160105) | Root-associated microbial communities from Barbacenia macrantha in rupestrian grasslands, the National Park of Serra do Cipo, Brazil - RX_R8 | ecosystem: Host-associated > Plants > Roots... | reverse complement strand
GGTCAAATCGCCCGCGGCCCGGGCTCCGGCCCAAATCGCGTACAACCGCTCTATCTGCTCGTTGAACTCGGCCCAGAGCGTGTCGGCGTGACTTCGACAATCTGATTTGGACTCGGGCAATTCCCGAGCACGCCGTAGGGTGGGCTTTCAGCCCACCATGACCGGGCCGCCCCCTGGGCATCTTCCTACCCAACACCCCCCATCTCGGGCACCGGTACATCCTCGAAATACCGGCTCTTCAACCCCTTCTGGTTCTCGTAGATCGACCCCTGCTTGTCCGCCGGCGGCAGCGGTAGCCTTACCGGCACCGGCGCCAGCCGTGGCGCGACGCTTTCTGCCGAACCCGCCGCCATCAGCGCCTCGTAGGCCTCCCACCCCGCCGGGAAGCCCAGCAGCGGCCAGGCGTCCGCGGCGCGGAACTGGAAGAGCAGCAATCGCCGCTCCTTGGCGGACCGGTTCGGGGCCGAGCCGTGCACGGCGCGGACGTGGTGGATGGTGATCGAGCCGGCCTTGCCGAGCAGCGGGATCGCCGCCCCGTAATCCACCTCGCGCCGCGCCGGGTCCATGGCGCCGCAGAACTTGCCTTCGGAATGATGATCGAAGATCGGGCCCTTATGCGTGCCCGGAATGATCATCAGGGGGCCGTTCTCCTGCTCCATGTCGTCCATCATCACGCCGACCGCGGCCAGGTCGTCATTGGTGTGCGGATAGAACGCCCAGTCCTGGTGCCACTCCACCGCCGCCCCGAAGCCGGCCGACTTCATGTTCAGCTTGGCCGTGTCGAAACGGACCGCCGTGCCCCAAAGCGCCTGCAAGCACGCCAGGATGCCCCTGTGCCGCACCAAATCCCCATAGACCGGATGCAGCAGATGCGGCGACTTGATCCGCCGCACCCGCGGCCGCTCCGGCGTGTGCGTGTCCTCGAGATCATACACGTCGTCATGCGCGGTCACGTGCCGGGCGCGGGCGACGAACTCGTCGGTGACCCGGCGCAGCGCCGCCACCTCCGCCGGCGACAGCACGCCTGGGACGACGATCGCGCCGACCCGGTCGTACTCCTCGCGCTGCGCCGCGCCGATCACGTCCGGTAATACCGCTGCGCCGCCCGCACCGCCTGGCGGATCGAATCGTCCGGGCTGCTCTGGCCGCCGACCACCCGGGCGAACATGTCGACCAGCACGAAATCGTTGGCGACGGTCCCGGCCGCCGGGGTGACCGGGCCCGAATAGCCGTCCCAGAACGGCGTATCCAAGGCGGTGCGGAAGTAAGCGAGCTTCGGGTCGCTGTCCCAGATCGCGCTGTTCGCGTAAGCCTTCAGCGGCTCCGACCAGTAACCGAGGCTCGCCGTCAGCCACGGATCATACTGGTCCGCCTCCATCATGAACTGCAGGTACGCCTTGGCCGCGTTCGGGTATTTCGTGTGCTTGAACACCATCGCGTTCAGCGTCAGCGCCCCCGCCGGCACCGACTTGGCGGCGCCGAACGGCATCGGCGCGTGGTTCATGTCGGCCGCGATCGCGTTCTGCGCCGGGTCCTTCGAGGTCTTGTTGGCGTAATAGATCGAAACCCCGTTCTGGGTCACCGAGATGCTGCCGGCCGCGAACGCCTGGTTGTTGCTCGCATCGTTCCAGGCGAGCGTGCCGGGGATCATCGTCTCCTGCAGCGCCTTGGCGTAGTCGATCGCGGCCCGCGTCTCCTTACTGTCGAGCGCCACCTTGCCATCCTCGTCGACCAGCTTGGCGCCGTGCGACCAGAGCAGCCAGTTCGCATAGCCGCGCGCGTCGCCCGGCGCGTGCCCCAGCGCGAAGCCGCAGGGGTGCCCGTTCGCCTTGAGCTTGCGGCAGAGGTCGAGGAACTTGTCGAGGTCGTTCGGGATGCCGTCGTAGCCCGCTTCCTTCACCCAGGTCGTGCGGTAGTTGCACGGCCCCGGGCTGCCGCCGGCGGGCAGGCCGATCCAGGTATTGGTCTTCCACTTGCGGCCGAACAGCTCGGCCGACTGGAACCAGCCGCCGTATTTCTTGCCGAGGTAGTCCGCCACCTCGGTCAGCTCGACCAGCTTGTCGATATAGAGGTGCGGGTCCGGCCCGAAGCCATACACGATGTCGGGCCCGGCGCCGGTGTTGGCCACCACGGCGATCTGTGCCGCCATGTTGTCCCAGGCGAGGTAGTCCACCCGGACCTGCGCCCCGGTTTGGTCGCCGAACTTCTTGGTGTTGGCGTTGAAGGTCGTCTCGTCGCCGTCCACGAACTTCGCCGGGCGCAGGACCCGGATCGCCGCGCCTTGTTCGGGCTTGATGTTGGGCGAGGGCACGTCGGCGGCCGGGATCGCGGCGCTGGCGGGGAGCGCGCCCGAGGCGGCGAGGCCCGCCCCCAAGACGAGCGCGTGCCGGCGGGTGATAGCATCCATCGCGAGTTCCTCCCTTTTCCGCGAGCCTAACTCAGGCGTGCGCCGGTGAAAATGCCCGGCGTAGCCGCTATACTGGCCCGATGGAGCAAACGGCTGCTCAAACCGGCGAGGCCCTTCCCGGGCGAGAGTGCGGGACCTGCAACGTCTGTTGCGTGGCGCTCACCATCAAAGATCCGGAGCTGCAGAAGCCGCAGGGCTATCGCTGCCACCACCTGACGGCGGACCACCGCTGCGGCATCTACGAGACCCGGCCGACGACCTGCCGCCGGTTCGACTGCGGCTGGCGCATCCTGAAATGGGTGCGGCCGACGCTGCGGCCGGACCGGTCGGGCGTGCTGGTCCGGGCCCACCTGGAACGCTCGGCCGCGACGAAGTCTGACAAGCCGGGCATCATCGTCACCCTGCTGAGCCGCAGCGCGCTGAAGGCCGAGGGGCTGGCCGAGACGGTGGCGGCCGCGGTCAGTGCCGGCGCGCCGGTCTGGGTGCACATCCCGGGCCCGCCGGGCTACACGGCCGGGGTCGCCCGGCTCGATCACGCCTTGCTGGGACCGGTGCTCGCCCTCGACAAGGCGGCGGTGTTGGAGGTCCTCCGGCAGGCGTACCGCACTGGCAAGGCTGGCAAGTTCGAGCCGCTGCGCCTCGAGGGACCGGCGGAGGCGTGACGCGGGAAATCTCGGGGCCTCGCCGCGTTTTGTCGGGTGGAGGTGTTTCGTCCCATGCCCCTTGCTGCACTCCGGTCCGGACTGCTGATCCTCGTCCTGGCCACCCCGGCGCTGGCGCAAACGCCGCCCGCCGCGCCGCCGGCCAACCCGCCGGTGCCCGCCAAGCCGAATGCCGAAACCCCGCCCGGCGGCATCCCGCGCGGCGTCGTGCCGCCGCCCAGCGGCGTCGACCCGGGCATGGTGGCTGCCCCGCCCGTGCCCACGCAGGGCACCATGCCGGTGATCAAGCCCCCCGCGACCGCTCGCTGAACGGGCTGGGGGACGAAACGCGGGAGTGATGCCGAGCTCGGGCTTCTTCATCTCCCGCCGGCTGCGTTTGCACTACGCGGAATGGGGCGATCCGGACGCGCCGCCGATCCTGCTGCTGCATGGCGGTCGGGACCATTGCCGGAGCTGGGATTGGGTGGCCGAGCGGCTCTGCGACCGCTACCGGGTCATCGCGCCCGACCTGCGCGGCCACGGCGACAGCGCGTGGTCGCCGGACGGCGACTACGGCACGCTCGCCTACGTGTACGACTTGGCCCAGCTCATCGGGAGCCAAGGCTTGGCGCCGCTGCCGATCATCGCGCACTCGCTTGGGGGCTATGTCGCGCTGCGCTACGCGTCCACCTACCCCGAGAGGGTGAAGGCGTTGGTCGCCATCGAAGGGCTGGGCCTGGCGCCGGACCGCATGCGCGAGCGGGAGGCCAAGCCGATCGCCGAGCGGACGCGCGCGTGGATCGAGGGGCAGCTTCAGCTCGCGCGGCGGGGGCCCCGTCGTTACGCGTCCTTCGATGAGGCGCTGGCGCGGATGCAGGGGGAGAACAAGCGCCTATCGGCGGCGCAGGCGCGGCACCTGACGCGGCACGGGCTGATGCAGAACGAGGACGGGACGCTCTCCTGGAAGTTCGACAACTACGTGCGCGCCATCGCCTCGCCGCAGGAGACGACGCTGGCCGAGTTGGGCGCACTGTGGTCGCGCGTCACCTGCCCGACGCTGCTGGTCTACGGGCGGGCGAGCTGGGCTTCCAACCCGGCCAAGGACGGTCGCGCCGCGCACTTCCCGAACGCGCGCGTGGTCATGGTGGAAGGCGCCGGACACTGGGTCCACCACGACCGGCTGGAGGTGTTCATGGCCGAGGTGGAGGCGTTCCTTAGAGGGGGGTGATCCTTACCGAGTCTCAAGAACTCGGCCTCGTGGGCCGCATTGCTCGTCACCCCCGGGCTTGACCTGGCTTGACCCGGGGGTCCGTGGCGCAGCAAGCGCGGCGCTCGGTGGACTGGACCCCCGGGTCAAGCCCGGGGGTGACGAGTACCGGCTAGGGGCGGCCGCCTCCGGCGATTCGCCTTCGGTCATCCCGCTTCAAGCCTGGTCGCGGCGGGGACGGCGGAGGGTGAAGGTCTCGAAGGGAGCGAGCTGGCCGTCGCGGCCGACCACATCATAATAGGTGACCTTGATGGAGGTCATGTCGCCCGGGTGCGAGCCCGGATCGACGGTGAAGCCGGCGAAGCCGTAGGCGTGGGCGGCGTTGCGGACCGCCGACCAGGGCGCCAGCTCCTTGACGTAGATCGGCGGGCGCTTGCCGGTGGCCGGGTCGCGCGGGCCCACGGCGGTGATGACGCGGCAGGCGGGCGGGTTGAAGAACAGCTCGTTGGAGGGGACCGAGGTGCCGCCGCCGCCGATCACCATGTGGACCGTGCCCTTGGTGGTGTCGATCACCTCGGTGCCGGTCGCGGCGGGAAGGGGCGTCAGCGTCTGGTTGGTTTCACGCCCGCGCAACGGGTGGGAGCGCTCGTAGTGGTGCTCGTGGCCGCAGACGACGAGATCGACGCCGTACTGGTCGAAGAGCGGAAGCCATTCCTCGCGGATGCCGAGGTCGGCGCCGTTGAACTTGTCGGCGGTCGAGATCGCGACCTGGTGCATGCAGACGATCAACCAGTCGATGCTGGTATCGGCCCGCGAGGCAGCCAGCTCCTTCTCCAGCCAGGCCTTCTGGGCCCCCTGCGAGTAGCCGCGGACATAGGAGTCGCCCGCGTCCTGGTAGGTGACGTCGTCGTTGGCGATGCTCACCACCCGGACCGACCCGGCGGTGAAGGCGTACCAGAGGCCGCGCGTCACGTCGGTTTGGCCGTCGGCTGCCGGGACGGAGAAGAAGGTCTGGTAGGCCTGGTAGCCGATCGGGCCGTTGCCCAGCTCGTTCTCGTGGTTGCCGGGCGAGGGCATCCAGGGGCGCTTGCGGGCGCTGCGGCTGTTGTTCTCCCAGAAGTCCCACCAGGTGCGGACTCGGTCTTCGGCCAGGTTGGCGTAGCAGAGGTCGCCGTTGAACAGATGGAACAGCGGCTGGAGCTGCTCCACGCCGAGGGTGGTGTCGCCGGCCGCGGGCGAGCCGAGATTGTCGTTGACGAAGAGGACGTTCGGCAGGGTGACCCCGGCGGGCGGCACGTATTTCTTGCCCAGCGTCGGCGTGCCCTGATCGCCGAAGCTGGTGAAGGTGAAGGCGGCCCGGCCGCGCGGCGCGGTGCGGAACGTGCCGAAGCCGGGGTCGGCGCCGTCGTGCAGGGCCGCGTAGAGGTAGGGGGAGGCGGCCTGCAGGCCGCCGAGCTTGGCGTGGTAAGCGTAGACCGCTTGGCCGGACTTGCCGTCGGTGTAGCTCACCTGCCTGGCCGGGACCGTCTGCTCGAGGCGGCCGTCCATGCGCCCAAGGACGACGCGGGGGTTCTGCACTGGCCGCAGCGCGTGCCAGGACACGACGACCTCCGAGGAGGCATCGGCGCCGAACTGCAGGTGCAGGCCGGCGACGGGCGGGGTCGGCCCCGGGTTGGGCACGGCGCCCGCCGTCGGGGCGGCTTGGGCCGCGTGCGTTTCGAGGAGCGGCGCGGCGCTAGCGACGACGCCGGCGGCTACGAGCAGCTTGCGGCGGCTGAGGGCGAGGCTGGATTCGTTGTCGTGCGTGCTCATGGCCACCAGTCTGCTCCACGGTCCTCCGCCAAGCCTATCGCGACTTGATGACATTTCGAGCGAGGAGGCATCCGCCGCCTTCGGCCTGACGACGTGGGGAGGGCTGCCTATGCGCTGGCGGGGCGGATAGCTAGAGTAGGCCCGCTTCTTGCAACGGCTGGCTTGTGCACGACCTTCCGCTCGTTCCTGGCTCGCACACGAGCCAGCTCCTGGACCTGCTCGGCGGCATCCGCGCGCGGGCGGCCAAGGATCCGTTCGGCAACCCGGTGCTCGCCGCGGCCCTGGCGATCAGCCGGATGTGGGACGAGGGCGAGCTGGACGAGGCGCTCCTCGCCCGGGTGATCGCCGAGCTGCGGGACGAAGCCGCCGCTGGACGGGCGGAGCGGCTTGCCTTGTATGTGGGCGGCACGGACCCGGCTGCCTCCCGCGCCGCCCTCGCCCGCAGCGCCGAAGCCCTGATCCGACCGGACCCGGAGGATAGCCCGCTTCCCTTGCGTGAGGTCCGGGCGGCGCTGGAGCGAGCGCGCTATGCCTGCGTCTTCACCGCGCACCCGACGTTCGCCGTCGCCGCCCCGATCTATGCCTGGCTGGCGGCTGCCGCGAGTGGCAGCGCCGAGCCGCCGCCCGCCGGGTCGCATCGGCCGACCAAGCCCACGCTGGAGCAGGAGTTCGAGGCCGCTACGGTCGCGATCACGCACGGGCGGGACGCGCTCGACGCGTTCGCGCGCGTGGTGCTGGACGTGGCGCGGCAGGTCTGGCCCGGGGCCTGGACCAGCCTCAATCCAGGGCCGGTCGTGCTCGCGTCCTGGGTCGGGCTGGACACGGACGGGCGGACGGATATCGGCTGGTGGGACAGTCTGCGGCTGCGGCTGCGGATGAAGCAGCTCGGTTTGGCGCGGCTGGCGGCCCAGGTCGCGGCCACGGGTACGCTGGAGACGCAGGTCAATGAGGCGCTCGAGGAGGTCGGCGCCCAGCTCGATTTGGCGCCGTCGCGGCCCGATCCGGAGGCGGTGGCGGCGTTTGCCCGGCGGATCGTGTCCGGACGCGACCGAGCCCTGCTCTCGCCGGAGCCGCTGCTGCCGCTGTTTGCCACGGCGCTCGCCGATGCGGCGCCGGATCGGCAGGTTGCGCTCTGCGTCGCGCGGGCCGGCGTGCTATCGCACGGGCTCAGCCTGGCGCACGCGCATGTGCGGCTGAACGCCGCCCAGGTGCACAACGCCGTGCGCCTCCGCCTCGGCCTCGAAGACCCGCCGGCTGACCGCTCGCGCCGCCGTACCCAGCTTGCCGCCATCGACGAGGCGCTGGCGGCGGTGCAGCCGGTCGCGGTCGATTTCGGCGGCCTGCTCGCCGAGCAGTCCTCGGCGATCCGGCTGATGATGCTGGTGGCGCAAATCCCCAAGCACGTGGATCGGCATACGCCCACGCGCTTCCTGATCGCCGAGACCAGGAGCGGCTACACGCTGCTCGGCGCGCTCTGGATGGCCCGGCTGTGCGGGGTCGAGAAGCATATCGAGATCAGCCCGCTGTTCGAGACGGCGGATGCGCTCGAGGACGGATCCCGCGCGGTCGAGGAAGCGCTGCGCTCGCCGCATTACCGCGACTACGTGAAGGGCTTGGGCCGGCTGTGCCTGCAGTTCGGCTATTCGGACAGCGGCCGCTACCTGGGGCAGCTTCCGGCGAGCTACCTGGTGGAGCGGCTCAAGCTGCGGCTGACCGACGTGCTGGCGCGGCACGGGCTGGTCGGCATCGAGCTGGTGCTGTTCGACACGCATGGCGAGAGCATCGGGCGCGGCTCGCATCCTGGGTCGCTCGCGGATCGGCTGGAGTACCTCAACCCGGCGCTCAGCCGCGTAGCGCTGGCGCGGGCCGGGCTGCTGGTGCGCGAAGAGAGCAGCTTCCAGGGCGGCGACGGCTACTTGCTGTTTGGCACGCCGGAGCTGGCGCTCGCGAGTGTCGCGCGGGTGGTGGAGCACGCGCTGCGGCCGGTGCCGGAGACGGTGGACAAGATCTACCAGGAGGCGGATTTCGCCGCCGGGTTCTTTGCCACGGCGAACACGGCGATGCAGGAGCTGGTGGAGGACCGGGGTTACGCGGCGCTGCTGGGTGCGTTTGGGCCGGCGCTGCTGGATGGCACAGGGTCGCGGCCGAGTGCGCGGCAGACGGATGTGGGCGGGCCGGACCAGATCCGCCACCCGAGCGAGCTGCGGGCGATCCCGAACAATGCGATCCTGCAGCAGCTCGGCTGGTGCGCGAACACGCTGCACGGGCTGGGCGCGGCGGCGTCGCGCGAGCCGGAGCTGTTCGCCGAGATGGCGGAGTGCAGCAAGCGGTTCCGCCGGGCGCTCGATTTCGTGGCGCATGCGGCGCGGTATTCCGACCTGGACGTGCTGCGGGCGACCGTATCGATGCTCGACCCGGGATCCTGGCTCGACCGGGCGGCGCATGCCCGCATCCCCGGCCGCGCCGGACGCCTCGCTGAGATCGCGGAGGCGCTCGCCGGCCTGGCCCTATGGGCCCCGATGCAGGACACGGTGCGCCGTGCGCAGGCCGACCAGGTACGCCTGCGCACGGCCTGGCCGGACCTGCCGCGCATGGCGGACCGGCCGGCGCTGCTGCACGTGCTGCGGCTTGCCGTGATCGGCCGCATTTGGCTGCTGGCGGCCGAAGTGCCGGACTTCTCCCCCCGCTTCGGCGCCACGCCCGCCAGCATCCGTGGGCGCATCCTGCGCCTCGACGTGGCGGGCGCGCTGGACATGCTGGCGCAGATCTTCCCCCGCGCCCCCGGCCCGGCCGCGTCGCAAGACTACGGCGAGCCGGCGGGCCCCGCGGCAACGCAAAGCTATGAGGCCGAGCACGCGAGGTTGTTCGCGCCGATGCGACGGCTGTTCGAGCTGACCCGCGAGATCACCGCCGCGCTGAGCCACGAGATCGGGGCGTTCGGGTAGCACCTCCCGACCGCTCGGCGGACATCATATTACCAGGCCGGCGCGAAGCTCCGGGCTTGCGCGGCCAGGCGGATCGCCGCGTTGGCGGCGCCGAAGCCGGCGTAGCCGCCCCGGCGTTCGGTGATCTCGAAGAAGAAGCGGGATTGGAACGTCTCGGTGTAGGCATGGCGGAACTCGCCGGAGCCGGATTGGTCGTAGAGGAGTTCGAGCTTCTCCAAGGTTCCGATCACCTCGTCGGCGAGCGCAAACCGGGGCGCGATGTCCTCGTAATAGTTGGCAGGGATGACCAGCATCGGCGCGCCGAGTTCGCGCAGCCGCGCCGCGGTGCGCTCCGCGTCGTCGGTGGCGAGTGCGACGTGCTGGATGCCGGCGCCGGCGAAGGTGGAGACGAAGCGGCTGGCCGCGGTGTCGCGGGCCTCGGACGAGTTGAAGGTCAGGCGCAAGGTCCCGCTCGGGTTGACCATGGCGCGGCTCTGCACCAGGCCGAACGGGTCCGGCAAGTCGAACACCGGCTGCGGCTGGAGGCCGAACAGCGAACGCCAGAACAGGACGTAGGTGTCCATCTGCCATGCGGGAACGGCGAGGGCCATGTGGTCGATCGCGGCGAGTCCGGCGTCGCCGGCGGACTCGGGCAGCAACTCGAAGTCCTCCGACCAGACGTTGCCCTCGGGCCCGACGAGGTAGGTGAGGGTGCCGGAGGGCGCGCGGATCGCCGGAATGCGGCGCTCGCCTTCGCCGACCCGCTCCTGCCAGTCGGCGATCAGCAGGGCGCGGGCGCGTTCCAGGACCAGCGCCGGGTCGTCCACGCGGAGCGCGAAGGCGCAGACGGACGGGCCGTGGTGCTGGAAGTGCTCGGAAGCGGCGGTGTCCTGCTCGGCGTTGAGCACGAAGTTGATGCCGCCCTGTCGCCAGAGCTCGACGTCTTTGGAGCGGTGCCGGCCGGCCAGATGGAAACCCATGCGCTCGAGCAGGTCGGCCAGCGCGGCGCGCGCCGCCTCGTCCACGGCAAATTCGAGGAACTCGATGCCGAGCGCCTCCGGCAACCGCGGCAGCCCTGCCCCATCCTGCGCCACGGCCTCGGCCAGGATCAGCGAGCGCAACCCGTCGCGCGCGATCATGCGGGCCGGGGCGGCGCGGAAATGGTCGTTGAACACTTCGAGCGAGAGCGAGCCCTGGTAGCCGCTGGCCAGCACGGCCCGCACGAAGCCCCCCACGGGCAGCTCGCCCTGGAACGGGAAGGAGCGCGAGTGCCGGCTCCAGGAGAGCACGTCCATGGTCAGCAGCGGGGCGTCGGCGAGCTGGACGTAGAAGATCCGATCGCCCGGGATCTGGGCGATGCCGGAGGGGTCGTCACGTAGGGCTAGGGTGTGGAAGCTGTCCACGATCAGGCCGAGGGCCGGATGGTCGGCGCGCTGCACCACGTCCCAGGCCTGGCTCCAGCGCTGGATGTGCTTGCCCCAGGAGAGCGCCTCGAAGCCGACGCGCAGGCCGCGCTTATGGGCGCGCTCGGCCATTTCGAGCAGGTCGGCGGCGGCGCGCGCCGGGTCGTCGATGGCGGCGGGCTGGGTGTTGCTGCAGACCAGGACGAGGTCGGAGCCCAGAAGCTGCA
>Ga0213875_10002635_pt1 | contig 10621 bp, 8 predicted proteins | sample BarmaccomBMRX_R8_FD_160105 | JGI IMG/M metagenome (GOLD analysis project Ga0213875, IMG submission 160105) | Root-associated microbial communities from Barbacenia macrantha in rupestrian grasslands, the National Park of Serra do Cipo, Brazil - RX_R8 | ecosystem: Host-associated > Plants > Roots... | reverse complement strand
CGATCTCGTGCGTCGCCAGATTTGTGATGTCGTGTCCGGCATAATGGATCAGGCCCTCACGCGCGCGAGGGCGACCGAAGATCGTCATCATCAAGGTCGATTTGCCGGCCCCGTTGGCGCCGATCAGCGTGACGATCTCGCCCTCGTTCACGTCGATGTCGACGCCGCGCAAGGCCATGATGTTGCCGTAGAAGGCCTTGACCCCGCGTACGGAGAGGAGGGAGGCGCCTTGCCCATTCGCTGACGGCGTGCTCATGCGCGTCCCTCGACTTCGGCCTCGACCGCGGCTACCTCCTCGTCCTCGACGCCGAGATAGGCGCCGATCACCTTGGGGTCATTCTTCACTTGCTCGGGTGAGCCGTCGGCGATCTTCACGCCGTAGTCGAGGACGACCACATGGTCGGATATTTCCATCACGACGGTCATATCGTGCTCGATGAGGAGCAGCGAGGTTTCGTCGCGGTCGCGGATGTCGCGCAACAGCGTGTTGAGCTCGAGGCTCTCGCGCGGGTTGAGCCCCGCCGCCGGCTCATCGAGACAAAGGAGGATGGGCTTCGTGCACATGGCGCGTGCGATCTCCAGGCGTCGCTGCGCGCCGTAAGGCAGGTCGCCAGCCGGATCATCCGCCCGCTCGGTGAGCCCGATTCTTTCGAGCCACGCCTTGGCGAGCTCTACGGCCTCTCGTTGGCGCGTCGTGTAGGAGGAGAAGCCCAGAATGCCGAGCACCGAATACCCGGAAGCGAGCATAAGCGGATTGTGCTGTGCCACGAGAAGATTCTCGAGCACGGTCATGCCCGAGAACAGGCGGATGTTCTGGAAGGTGCGTGCGACACGCGCATGCTGGGTGACGATATAGTCGGGCATGCGTTCGAGAAGATGGATGGCGCCGTCGCCGACGCTGAGCGTGCGCGCCCCTTTCTCCGTCGCTTCCTCGATCGCCGCGAAGGCGGCCTCTCCGCCATGGGCGAGGGCCACACGCCCTTCACTTGGCTTGTAGAAACCGGTTATGCAATTGAAGACGGTGGTCTTGCCGGCGCCGTTTGGGCCGATGAGCGCCGTGATATCGCCGGCCTTGGCGGTGAAGGAAAGATCATTAACCGCGACGAGGCCACCGAAGCGCATCGTCAAATGCTCGACGCGCAGGAGGGTCTCGCCTTTCATCCGTGACCCTCCTTCACGAGGTCGGAGGAGATGGATTTTCGCTCCTTCAGGAAAACCGTCGGCTCGCGCGTCGAGACGAGACCGCGAGGTCGCCAGATCATCATCACCACCATGGCGAGGCCGAAGATCAAAAGTCGATACTCGCTCGGGTCGAAATTCTCGCCGAATATCGCTTTGAGAAATCCGAGATTGCGCAGCATCTCGGGCCCGGCGATCATCACCGCCGCGGCGATGACGACGCCGATCTGACTGCCCATCCCGCCGAGCACCACGATCGCAAGGATGATGGCGCTTTCGAGAAAGTTGAAGCTCTCGGGGCTGACGAAGCCCTGACGCACGGCGAAGAAGGAGCCGGCGAGGCCACCGAACAAGGCCCCTGTTGCGAACGCGCTGAGCTTGGTGGTCGTGGTATTGATGCCGAGCGAGCGGCAGGCGATTTCGTCCTCGCGGAGCGCTTCCCAGGCCCGTCCGACCGGCAGCCGTCTGAGGCGTGTCGTGACGACGCTCGTCAGCGTGGCAAGTGCCAGGATCAAGTAGAAGAGGAAGACGATCCGATGCATCGGCGAGAATTCGAGATGGAAGAACGCCGCAAACCCGTCATCGTCGTCGTTGAAGGGAAGACCGAAGAAGCTCGCGCGCGGGATCGACGCGATGCCGGCACCGCCATTCGTCACCGGCACCCAGTTGATGAGAACGAGGCGGATGATCTCGCCGAAGGCGAGCGTTACGATGGCGAGATAGTCACCTCGCAGACGCAGGACCGGAAAGCCGAGCAGCACGCCCCAGGTCGCCGCGAGCATGCCGGCGATGGGCAGGCACACCCAAAAGGAGATGTGGAAGGTGGTCGCCAGAATGGCGTAGGAATATGCGCCGATCGCGTAGAAAGCGACGTAGCCGAGATCGAGGAGTCCCGCGAGCCCGACCACGATGTTCAGTCCCCAGCCCAGCATGACGTAGGTGAGCACCAGGATTCCAAGGTCGATCCAGTAGCGCGCCTCAGACAGTCCGCCATTGATCACGGTGACCAGCAACGGATAAGCAATGGCGAAGCCGAGCGCGATCGGAAGGCCGATTGTCGTCAAGCTGTGACGCGGGGTGGCGACCGTCTTGATCGCCTCCTTGCGGGAGGTCGGCTGGCGTGCGGCGCGAGCTTCCTTCCCCCAAAGCAGGAGATAGCCGAGCCGCGCGAAGAAAATCGCAAGGCACAGCGCCGCGGTGAGGCCGAGCCGCGGGACAAGGATGAGCTCGCCGCCTTCCTCGGAATCCGTGCGCAGGGTGACGAGCGGAACGCAAAGCCCGAGCGTGACGAGCGCCGCGAAGCCCGCATCCTTCAAGGCGGAGACGAAACGGTCGGGAACGCGCGCTTCGGCGCCCGCCGCAGTCGATTGAGAAAGCACTGCCATCGCGCTCAGACCTTCTCGACATCGGGCTTGCCGAGGAGGCCCTGCGGCAGGAAGATCAGGGTAATGGCGAGGATCGAGAACGCCGCCACGTCCTTGTACTCGATCGAGAAATACGCGGACCACAGCGTCTCGATCAACCCGATCACGATGCCGCCGAGAACGGCGCCCGGAAGGGAGCCGATGCCTCCGAGCACCGCCGCGGTGAAGGCCTTCACGCCCGGCACGAAGCCGTCCGAGAAGGACACCACCCCATAATAGACGAGGTACATCGTGCCCGCGACCGCCGCGAGCGCCGCGCCCATCACGAAGGTGAGCGAGATGGTCCGGTCGACGTCGACGCCGAGGAGCGCCGCCATCCTTTGATCCTGCGCGCAGGCGCGCTGGGCGCGCCCGAGCGGCGTCTTCTGCACGACATACCAGAAGGCCGCGAGCAGTATCGCGGTGACCACCATGATCATCAGCTGCTTGTAGGCAAGCGCCACCGTGTAGCCCTCGCTCTCGAATAGGACGATCACATCGCGAATCATCGGTGGCGTCGGCTTGTTGCGCGCGCCCTGAATCACCTGCACGAAATTGGACAGGAAGATCGACACCCCGATCGCCGAGATGAGCGGGGCGAGACGGAAGGCGCCGCGCAGGGGTCGATAGGCGACCCGCTCGATCGCCCACCCCCAAAGCGAGGTGAGCAGCATGCCGACGACAAGCACGATCAAAAGCGCGAGTGCGATGGAGCCGATGCCCAGCACCGAGGTGAGCAGCACGAAGGCGATGAGCGCGATGAAAGCGGACACCATGAACAGATCGCCATGCGCGAAGTTCACCATGCCGATGATGCCGAAAACCATCGTGTAGCCGATGGCGATGAGACCGTAGATGGCGCCAAGCGTCAGCCCATTGATGAGCTGCTGGATGAACACTGCCATGCTGGGCTTTCACTCCCCTCGATGACCTGGTCTCGGTCGGCACCGAAGCTTCGCTCGCAAAGCGCACGCTTCACGAAGCATCGTTTCAAGAACCGCGCCAGGTTTCTGCAACGCAGCCATGTCGTAGCAATGCCGCTGCCCTCGCGCAACTGGCGCCGGAAAGGAAACACGAAAACTTGAGCCTCACATGCGACCGTTGTCAGACGGCAGGAACCGCAGTCGCACCGTCGAAGCGAGCAAGGCGCTGGACTATGTGGATCGCGCGAATGCCGCTAATCTGTTTGCGTCTGCGTTCATTTTGCAAAAGGAGGCCGCGATGGCCATGAGCATGACCGGCGAGGTGGACCTCCCTGCGCCCCGAGGCGTGGTGTGGGAAAAATTGAACGATCCCGATGTGCTCAAGGCCTGCATTCCCGGCTGCCAGGAGCTGGTGAAGGAAGGGGACACGGCGTTCCGCGCGACGGCGAAGCTCGCCATTGGCCCGGTGAAGGCGACCTTCAAAGGCAAGGTCACCCTCTCCGACGTCGATCCGCCGAATGGCTACACGATCACGGGTGAAGGAGAAGGCGGCATTGCGGGTTTCGCCAAGGGAGGCGCCAAGGTCCGCCTGTCGGATGCCGAGGGCGGAGGCACGAAGCTCGCCTATGACGTTCAAGCGAATGTGGGAGGCAAGATCGCCCAGCTCGGCTCGCGACTCATCGATGGCGTGGCGAAGAAGATGTCGGACAACTTCTTTTCATCCTTCGCGAAGAGCGTCAGCGGCAACGCCAACGCAAGCTGAGGAAAAGCGCGCTCGTCTTTAGAGCTAGGGCGTGGTGGTGATCGGAGCTGAAGGCGGCATCCTGACTGGCGGCCGGATACCAGGTCGTGACGCGTAGCTGGTCACTGCGCCGGCATCCCACAATTCAGAAGAAGCTTCGCTCAATGACGCCCGCCGACCGGGGAAACCAATGCCGCTGTCACCCGCCAAATCACGTAGAGGATCCCGAAGATCATGCGCTGCGTGTTATGCGCAGCATTGCCAATTGCCCGCACGCTCCTGCGAAAGGGCTCCGTCAGCGCAGCCCGCCCACAGTCGGGCTTTTCGCAGGAAAACGCCACGAATCCGCCTTCCAAATTTCGTTGAATAAGCTTGACACCCGTTTTCCTGGGGTCAAGACTGGAATGTATCGAAAAACGAGGCGTCCGAGCGCTGCCCGATCGGGCCCATGCGTAACCTGGGGACCTTCGCGCTTTCGGATTCCCAAGCCCGCGGCGATGGCCGATGCGGGCTGCAATTGGCGGGCCTCGTCACGGGTTCCGCGTGGAGGATTAGATGGCAAGCGTTTCCATGACGATCAACGGCAAGGCCGTGAGGGGAAATGTCGACCCTCGCACCTTGCTGGTCGAGTTCCTGCGGGAACATCAACGCCTCACAGGCACTCATGTCGGATGCGACACCAGTCAGTGCGGCGCCTGCACCATCCATATGGACGGCAAGAGCGTGAAGTCGTGCAGTGTGCTCGCGCTTCAATGCGAGGGCGCGAACATCACGACGATCGAAGGTCTGGCGAACGGCGAAGACCTGCATCCCATGCAAGCCGCCTTCCGCGAGCATCACGGCTTGCAGTGCGGCTTTTGCACGCCGGGAATGATCATGGCGGCAATCGACATCGTCAATCGCAAGGGCAATGACCTCGAAGAGCACACGATCCGCGAGGAGCTCGAGGGCAATATCTGCCGTTGCACGGGCTACCACAATATCGTGAAATCGATCGCCGCCGGCGCCAAGGCGATGCGCGGCCATGCCGGCCTGCAGCAGGCGGCCGAGTGAAGCACAGGCCCTGAAGCGAGACTGGACGACGGGCCCCAGGAGCAGCGCCGCCCATGACGCGACCGGAGCTCCGACGGTTCAAATAGCAAGGCCTGCCTGAGCGGCGACGACAGAAGAGCCGCGGGCACGGACAAAAGCTCGGGAGGATCCACATGACATCGACAGGCATCGGCGCAGCGGTGAGACGCAAGGAGGACCACCGCTTCATCACCGGAAAAGGTCGCTACACGGATGACATCAACCGGTCGGGCCAGGTGCAAGCCTATTTTCTGCGCTCGCCACATGCGCATGCGAAGATCAAATCGATCGACACGCGGGAAGCGATGAGGAAGCCGGGCGTCATCGCGGTTTTCACCGGCGACGACATCGCTGCCGATAAGGTGGGCGGCCTCATCTGCGGATGGATGATCCATTCGAAGGACGGCACGCCGATGAAGGCCGGCCCGCATCCGGCGCTGGCGCAAGGCAAGGTGCGCTATGTCGGCGATCATGTGGCGGTCGTCATTGCCGAGACCGTCGGCGAAGCGAAGGACGCCGCGGAAGCCATTCGCGTCGATTACGAGGTGCTCCCTGCCGAGGTCGACACGTCGACGGCGCAGCGACAAGGCGCCAGCGTGATCCACGATGTCGCTCCCGACAACACCGTCTATCGGTGGCACCTCGGCGACAAGGCGAAGACCGATGCGGCGTTTGCGGCCGCAAAGCACGTCACGAAGATCGACCTCGCCAACAACCGTCTCGTGCCCAATCCCATGGAGCCACGCGCCGCGATCGGTGAATACGATACGGGCGACGGCGTGTTCACGCTCTACACCACGAGCCAGAACCCGCATGTGGCGCGCCTCGTGCTCTCGGCCTTCATCGGCATCGCGCCCGAGCACAAGCTCAGGGTCATCGCACCCGATGTCGGCGGGGGCTTCGGCTCGAAGATTTTCATCTACGCCGAGGAGACAGTTTGCGTCTGGGCCGCCAAGAAAGTGGGACGCCCCGTCAAATGGACCTCGGATCGAACCGAAGCCTTCCTCTCGGACGCGCACGGGCGAGACCATGTCACGCATGCCGAACTCGCGACCGATGAGAACGGAAAGATCACTGCGCTCAGGGCGAAGACGATCGCGAATCTCGGCGGCTATCTTTCGACTTTCTCGTCCTCGGTGCCGACCTATCTTTATGCGCCGCTGCTCTCCGGCCAATACGATATCGCCAACATCTATTGCGAGGTCGACGGCGTCTACACCAACACGACCCCCGTCGATGCGTATCGCGGCGCGGGACGGCCGGAAGCGACCTTCGTCGTCGAGCGCCTCGTCGAGGCCGCGGCGCGCGAGCTTGGGCAGGATCCCGCGAAGTTCCGGCGCAAGAACTACGTCAAGAGCTTCCCGCACCAGACGCCGGTGATCATGACCTATGACGCGGGCGACTACTCGGCCTCGCTCGCCAAAGCGATGGAGATCGCCGATTACGCGAATATCGGCAAGCGCAAGCGCGAGAGCGCCAAGAACGGCAAGCTGCGCGGCATCGGCTTCTCGTCATACATCGAGGCCTGCGGCATCGCGCCCTCGCAAGCCGTCGGCTCGCTCGGCGCGGGCGTCGGCTTGTGGGAATCCGCCGAGGTGCGGGTCAATCCGGTCGGCACGATCGAGGTTCTCACCGGCTCCCACAGCCACGGCCAAGGTCATGAGACCACCTTCGCGCAACTCGTCTCGGAGCGCCTCGGCGTGCCGATCGAGAATGTCGCCATCGTGCATGGAGATACCGACAAGGTGCAGTTCGGCATGGGCACCTATGGGTCGCGCTCGGGCGCCGTCGGCATGACCGCGATCTACAAGGCCCTCGACAAGGTGATCGACAAGGGCAAGAAGGTTGCCGCCTATGTTCTCGAGGCATCGGCCGGCGACATCGAGTTCAAGGACGGGAAGTTCTCCGTGAAGGGCACGGACAAGACGGCCGACTTCGGCGCGATCGCCCTGCAAGCTTATATCGCGCATAAGTTCTCCGGCCAGGAATTGGAGCCCGGACTCAAAGAGGGCGCTTTCTACGATCCCACGAACTTCACCTTCCCGGCGGGCGTGCATATCTGCGAGGTCGAGGTCGATCCCGGCACCGGCATCACGCGCATCGATCGCTGGACGGCGGTCGATGATTTCGGCGTGGTCATCAACCCGATGATCGTCGAGGGCCAGGTGCATGGCGGCATCGCGCAAGGTGTCGGCCAGGCGCTGCTCGAGGGCGCGCGTTACAGCGCGGAAGGGCAGCTCGTCACGGCAAGCTACATGGATTACGCCATGCCGCGCGCCGACGATCTGCCTTCCTTCCATGTCGGCATGACGGTCACGCCATGTCCCTCGAACCCGCTCGGCGTGAAAGGGTGCGGGGAAGCGGGCGCGATCGCGGCTCCGGCCGCCGTCATCAATGCCATCACGGATGCTGTCGGGCACGAGCATGTCTCGATGCCGGCGACGGCCGAGACCGTGTGGAAGGCCTGCCAGCGCGCGCCGCAAAAGCTCGCGGCGCAATGAGATTTTAGGAGAACAGAGCGATGTATGCATTCGAATATGTGCGCGCGAACAGCGTGCGGGGAGCGGCCTCAGCGTTGGCGAAGCATGAGGACGGGAAGATCCTCGCGGGCGGCCACACGCTCCTGCCGACGATGAAACAGCGGTTGGCGAGCCCGTCCGCTCTCGTCGATCTCGGATCGATCAAGGATCTTGCAGGCATCGAGCAGCGCGGGCGCTCCTTGCTCATCGGCGCCATGACCACCCATGCGGCGGTGGCCGCTTCCGATGTCGTGAAGACGTCGATCCCGGCGCTCGCCGAGATGGCACACATGATCGGCGATCCGGCGGTGCGCAATCGCGGCACGATCGGCGGTTCGATCGCCAATAACGATCCGGCCGCGGATTATCCGGCCGCCTGCCTAGCGCTCAACGCCATCATCGTGACCAATCAGCGCAAAATTCCAGCGGGCGAATTCTTCAAGGGCCTCTACGAGACGGCCCTGGAGCCAGGCGAGATCATCGTGCGCGTCGCTTTCAAGCCGCCGTCGCGCGCGGCCTATATGAAGTTTCGCAATCCAGCCTCGCGCTTCGCGCTTGTCGGCGTGTTCGTCGCGAAAAAGGGATCGGACATTCGCGTCGCGGTGACGGGCGCCGGCAATCAGGGCGTCTTTCGTTGGAAGGCGGCCGAGGAAGCGCTTGCCAAAAGGTTCAATCCGAAGTCGCTCGATGGCCTCAAGGCCGATGCGGGAATCATGAATGCCGATATCCACGCGAGCGCGGACTATCGGGCGCATCTCGTCGCCGTGATGACGCAGCGCGCCGTGGCCAAGGCGCTCGGGAAATAGCAGCAACCGATTTCCGACAAAATCACACTTGATCATCGAGGCGGAGCATGATGGCGCGCCGAGGCGCAGCCATCATGCGAAGAATGTGTGGCCTCGGCGCGACTCGAGGAAACTCGTCCGGAGCACTCATCGAGCTTCGCCCGGGGAGCTTCGTTCTCGCTGGTGATTTTTAAAAAAAGACGCAGAGCTTTTTTGGAAAAGCTGTGACCAGGCTCTCATTTTGCGTGGAGCATGACCCCGTCGGATCACGCTCGAGGAGGCGATGATGTCTTACACCCTCACCGTGAACGGCAGGGAGCGTCGCGTCGAAAGCGGCGACCCCGACCAGCCGCTCCTTTACGTGCTTCGCAATGCGCTTGGCTTCACCGGACCGAAATTCGGATGCGGGCTGGGTCAGTGTGGAGCTTGCACGGTGATCGCGGATGGCGCACCGATCCGCACCTGCCAGCTGCCAATCTCGGCCGCGGAAGGGATGAAGATCACGACGATCGAAGGGCTCGGGACGGCCGAGAAGCCGCATCCGGTGCAGGCGGCCTTCATTGCGGAAGCCGCCGCGCAATGCGGCTATTGCACCAACGGCATGGTGATGACGAGCGCTGCTCTCATCGCGCAAAATGCCAAACCCACGCTTGATGAAATCAAGCAGGCCTTGGCGGGAAATCTTTGCCGCTGCGGCACCCATGATCGCGTGCTGCGCGCCGTTCTGCGGGCGACGGGAGGGCAAAAGTAATGAACGCTCCTTTTTCGCGCCGGGCCTTCTTGAAGAGCACGGGCGCTCTTGTCGTCGCCTTGGGTGCGCCGGAGGCGGGCTTTGCGCAAGCGGCGGGCGCGGCCCGCCTCGCCGGTCGCGTTCTCGATCCTGCACGTGTCGATGCCTATCTTGCGCTTCATCCCGATGGGAGCGTGACGATCTATTGCGGCAAGGTCGATCTCGGAACGGGGCTGCGCGTCGCCATTCCGCAAATGGCGGCGGAAGAGCTCGGCATCGGCCTCGAGAAGATCAGGCTCATCGAAGGCGATACGGCCCTGACCCCGGATCAAGGCTCGACCGCGGGAAGCACGGGAGTGCCGCGCGGGGGTGTCCAAATCCGCCAAGCCGCGGCGACCGCGCGCGAGGCCTTGATGCGCCTGGGTGCCGAGCGCCTCGGTGTATCCCTCGGGGACGTCGAGGCGAAACAAGGCGAGGTGCGCCCGAAACAGGGAGGCGCGGGCATCGGCTTCGGCGACCTGATCGGCGACCGGCAATTTGCGCTCAAGCTCGACCCGGAGGCGCCGCTGCGCAATCCCGATGGCTACGTCCTCGTCGGGAAGCCGCTCAGCCGGCCCGACCTTCCCGCGAAGGTGTTCGGCACTCATCCCTACATCCATAATCTGCGCGTCGACGGAATGCTGCACGGGCGCACGGTGAGGCCTCCGGCGGTTGAGGCGAGGCTCGTTTCAGTGGACGAAAGCTCGATCGCTCACATTCCCGGCGCGAAAATCGTGCGCATCGAGAATTTCCTCGGAGTTGTCGCCGACGACGAATGGGATGCCGTGCGCGCCTCGCGCGCGCTCAAGGCCGATTGGGAGATGCAAGATAGTCTCGTCGGTAATGAGGCCGTGCGCCAATCGATGCGAGCCGGTCCCTTTGAAAGCGACGAAACCTTAATGAAGAAGGGTGACGCGCCCTCCGTCCTCGCGGCGGCGGGTGATCGCCTGCGCGCCGAATTCTATTGGCCGGTGCAGACGCACGGCTCCATGGGTCCCTCTTGCGCCGTTGCCGACGTGCGAGACGGCAAGGCGACGATCTGGACGGCCTCGCAAGCGACGCACCGCTTCCGCTTCGCCTTCGCGCATTTTCTCGGGCTCCCGGATGAGGCCGTGCGGCTGATCTATGTCGACGGCGCCGGCTGTTACGGCATGAACGGCCATGACGATGCGGCGGCGGACGCCGCGCTGATGTCACGCGCGGTGGGCCGTCCGGTGCGCGTGCAATGGA
>Ga0213875_10002634_pt1 | contig 10625 bp, 8 predicted proteins | sample BarmaccomBMRX_R8_FD_160105 | JGI IMG/M metagenome (GOLD analysis project Ga0213875, IMG submission 160105) | Root-associated microbial communities from Barbacenia macrantha in rupestrian grasslands, the National Park of Serra do Cipo, Brazil - RX_R8 | ecosystem: Host-associated > Plants > Roots... | reverse complement strand
CAGCGAGACCCGCGGACGGCTGACCGTGTCACGCGGTCAGCTGCGGGACCGGGTCGCGGCGCTGGCCGCGACGCTGCGTGACCTTGGGGTCCGGCCCGGCGATCGGGTGGTGGCCTATCTGCCCAACATCCCGGAAGCCTTCATCACCCTCTACGCCGCGGCCAGCATCGGCGCGGTGTTCGCCGCCTGCGCGCCCGAATCCGGTGCCCGGATGGCGATCGCCAAGTTCGCCCAGCTCGATCCGGCCGTACTCGTCACCGTCGACGGCTACGTCCACGACGGTCAGCAGTTCGAACGGCTGGACGAGGTCGCGGCCCTGCGGGCGGCGCTGCCGACGCTCACCGCGACGATCGCGGTCGACTATCTGCACCCAGGCGAGCGCCGTATCCCCGACGCCCGGCCCTGGGCTGACGCCGTGGCCGAGCCGGCCGAACTCGCGTTCCGGCCCGTTCCGTTCGATCACCCGCTCTACATCGTGTTCTCCTCGGGGACGACGGGAGCGCCCAAGGCGATCATCCACCGGCACGGCGGGATCATCCTCGAGCACTACAAGATCTTTGTCCTGCACGACGACGTGCGGCCCGACGACCGCTGGTTCTGGTACTCGTCGACCAACTGGATGGCCTGGAACTACGCCGCATCCGTGCTGTTCGGCCGGGGATCCATCCTGATCTTCGACGGCCATCCGATGCGTCCCAGCCTGGGCGCCTACTGGACGATGCTGGCGGACGAAAAGGTCACCAGCATCGGCACCTCGCCGGGGTTTCTGCTGGCCTGCCGGAAGGCCGGCCTGCGCCCCGGTCAAGCGGCCGACCTGTCCCGCCTGCGGACGATCAACTGCGGCGGCTCGCCCCTCACCGCTGAACTGTTCCGCTGGGTGTACCAGGCGATCTCACCGACGGTCTATCTCTCTTCCGGGAGCGGCGGCACCGACGTGGCGTCGTCGTTCGTGTCCGGCTGCCGGCTGCTACCGGTCCGCGCGGGTGAGATCGCCTGCCGTCTCCTCGGCGTCGACGCCCAGGCCTATTCCGACCAGGGTGTGCCTATCGTCGGCGAGCGCGGTGAGCTGGTGATCAGGGCGCCGATGCCGACGATGCCGGTCGGCTTCTGGGGTGATGACGGCCGCCGCCTGCACGAGGCGTACTTCGAGCGGTTCCCGGGCGTGTGGTGCCACGGCGACTGGGTGACCTTCACCCCCGAGGGCACCTGCCGCGTCACCGGCCGTTCCGACGCCACCCTCAACCGGGGCGGGGTGCGGCTCGGATCGAGCGATTTCTACGCCGCGATCGACGACATCGACGACATCAGTGACTGCCTCGTGGTCCATCTCGAAGACCCCGAGGGCGGCCCGGGCCGCCTGGTCCTGTTCGTCCGGCCGGCCCGCGCGACGCTGCCCGCTGCGGCCGCCGATCAGATACGGCAGCGACTACGGACGGAGCTGTCGCCGCGGCATGTGCCCGACGACATCATCGTGGTCTCCCAGATCCCCAAGACACCGACCGGCAAGAAGATGGAAGTGCCGGTGAAGCGGGCGATCCTGGAACCCGCCTACGGGAGTCCCGGCGACGGTCTCGACGAATTCCGGCGCCTCGGCCTCGCCACGAAAAGGCCCGGCTGACCGCCGGCTCAGCGCGGTGTGGGGGCGCCCCAGGTGCAGCAGGGATTGGACGGACCAGAGCGGCCTGATGACGGCCAGCTCCCAGCGGTACCTGCGTGAGATCAGCGTCCCGGGCGCGTCAGCCTCCGCGCCGGTAAGCACCCGGGCGACCCCGCTCAGCGTCGGCCCCCGGAGCTGGCCGCGGGCAGTGCAGGCCGCAACCTGGACCGCTGGGTGACGGCGGATGCGCTTGGCCTTGCCGGCCTCCGCGCCCGTCCGGACCAGCAGCCGGTCGCCGTCCTGGACGAATCACACCAGGGTGGCCACCGCGGTGCCGTCCCGCTTGTAGCTGGTCACCTGATGTACCGGCCCGACCAGCGCTGGGGCGAGGCGGTGACCGCCGCCGTGGTCATCCACAACGCCTTTCGCGAGCAGCGAGCTCAGCCTGCTGTGTGACTTTGCCATCGCCGCCGCCTCGGCCCGCTTCGCCCACACCGACTCCCGGCTCGGCAACGCCCCGAGCTGGTACCGCACCCAACTGCTGCCGCGCCTGCCGGCCATAGCCCCCAGGCCCTACGGTTGGCCAAGGTGTCCATCGACAGCGACCTCGACCTGTCGCTCGCCTCCGTCCGCCAGGGCTTCGAGACCCTCAGCTACATCTACGGCACCGACGAGTTCCACGAGGGCACGACCGCCTTCCTCGGGCACCGGAACCCGCGCTTCTGACCGGGCTTATCTGCCCAGCTGGTCTTCCTTGAGCCGTTCGCGTATCCGTTTCATTCGGCGGCGGTCAAAGAGGTCTGCCGGGAAGTATTCGTCGGTGTGGCCGTTCAGTCGTCGCTGGCGGTGTGCTTCAACGACATACGTAAGAGCAATAATTCGTTTCCAAGAAAATTTAAGCCGAGCGTTCTGAAGCTTCATTTCGACCAGCTGTTCGTTATTCCATATATTGGCAAGCCGATAACCGTAGAGTTGATCGACAATTTCGTCCCCTACCTGGCCTGCGGCGACCGCAACAAATATTCGTTCGAAGACTCCCAGGTACGGCTCGACAAGAACCAGTTCATCGGTGCGTGGACGGGTCCTACTGTCGACTGCCCACTCGCCACCAGGTCGAAGCTTCTCAGCCACCTGAGAATAATTGGCCAGCACGCCGTCGGCTGCCAGCAACACCTGACTTGTGCTCAGCCGCGCCGCGTCCGCCCGCTGCCGCCGAGCTACGTACAATTGCCAGACCACCACTGGGAATCCGACGACCGCGACCAGGCCGGCGACGATCGAAGCGACCCAGCTCCAGTGTTCAAATGTCACGGCACGATACCCCTTCCGATGAGGTTGACGTCAAGCGCACTTGAGTTTCTAGCCTGGCTGGCAACGAGGTCGATGGGAGGAGAGACGACATGCCGAAGTATCTGATCTTGTTCCGCAGCAACCAGGACACCTTCGACACGATGCCGCCGGACCAGGTGCAGCACTTCAACCAAAAGTGGCAGAGCTGGTGGGCCCAGGGCGAGCGGGAGGGCTGGATGCTCGACGCCAGCAAGGCCCTCAAGACCGAGGGCCGCGTCATTACCGCCGACCTCACCGTCACCGATGGCCCGCTGGTGGAAGGCACCGACGTCGTGCGCGGCTACATCAACCTGCAAGCTGACTCGCTCGACGCCGCCGCCGAGCTGGCCCAAGGCTGCCCCGTGCTCCAGCACGGCGGCCGGGTCGAGGTCCGCCCGTTCTTCGAAACCCACCCGGGCGAGTGATCGCGAGCAGGGTTGCCACCTCGTTAGATCGCGCCGCTGAGACGGAACCTGGCCATCCCCTGCTCCCAGGCGGCGTCAAGGTCCGCGTCCTCCGGGAAACGGTGGTTCAGCTCGGGGATCGTCATTCCGTGGACGAATGCCCAGACCGCGCGGGCCAGGTCGCGATCGTTGCTGGTGGCGTCGTAGACGGCTTGGGCGCCGCGTTGCTCGCTGCCGGGGGCGAGGAGTTCACGGTTCAGGGGCGTTCGGTCATCAGGCGGTAGAGGTTCGGGTGTTCGCGGGCGAAGCTCCGGTAGGCCAGCGCCAGTGCCTGAAGACGGTCCTCGGCGTTGCTCAGGAAATAGCGGTACGCGGGGCCGAAGCGCTACCGTCAGACTCGGGGACTATGCCCACTTCGCGAAGGAGAGGAGCCGATGATGGCCAAGGTCATCTTCCTGGATCTCCTCGCCTCTGCCGTCGGCTCGGAAATCACCCGGGACGGCTCCCATGGCTGACCCCCAGTACCGGCGGATTGCCGAGGACCTACGAAGAAGGATCAAGTCCAAGGAGCTTCGGCCAGGCGACAAGCTCCCGACCGAAATAGAACTTAGCCATGAATACGATGCGTCACGTAGTACTCTTCGCGACGCCATCAAGTCGCTCATTAGTCTTGGCCTCGTCGAGACCAGACCAGGCGTGGGAACGTTTGTCGCCGAGAAAACGGCTCCACTTGTCACCACCCACAGGCATGCTTCTAGGGCCATTCGTAACCAGATCGGGTATTGGTCTGGTCTGCGTAACGCCGTTACTAATACGATTGCAATTGATTTTGGTACTGCGGGTTCCGGTCTTCTTTCTATAGACACCCTTTATGGGGTGAATCAGGGCTGGGGCGGGCTCGGTAAGCTTAGCGTCACGGGCCTTCCTCGGGCCGGTTCCAGGATTGCAGGGCAATCTGTTGCCTGGATCCTGGCCGAAGGAATATATCCAGAGACGCTTAGCGTATCTATCCCAGCGACGTCATGGATTAATACTGGCTCGGCGTGGACATATACAAACGAAACGTGCCACTCTACGGCTGATTCGATAATAGTCACGATGTCGCGAACCTGTGCTCGAAAGGTCTTGCTGTGGCTTATCGATAGCCTCTTGATTGCGCTGCGTTTGGCGCTGGTTCGTGCTGCTTTCGCCGGTCAAGCTATTTTCGTCAGCTTCGCACTGCGAATTATCGCCGCGCGGCTGCAGTACGGGCTACGTCGCGAGCCCGGTGATGACGACTCTCTGCGCTATTCGCAGATATCAGTCGTCAATGGGGAGATAGCCATGGTCTAGCTCCCCGTAATCACAGGGACTAGTCATGCTTGAAAGAATGTTTGACCTTTTGCCGGAGATAGGTCCCGGGACTGTCTGGATGCTCGATCTTTTCGCTGGCGTCGTTGCCGCGTTCGTCGTGTATATCGGCATACTTCTGTGGGCGGTAATTCGTGTCAACGACCCCGAGAAAAGAAAAATACTTTACAAGATCCTCAGTGATCTCATCAGGCTGTTCGACCGCCGGAGACGGGGTTGAGCGCCGTGATGTCATCCTCGCGGCGGAGGCGCCGAGGCCGACCGCCATCTTGTCCTCCAGAGGTGGTTGCCCGGGTGGTCGCTCTTCGGCGTAGTAGGTACAGCTACCGAGCCATAAGCGATGTCCTGAATTCGGAAGGATGGCCGACACCCGGTGGCAGGTCGCACTGGGGACATACCTACGTCGATCGGTTGCTACATACCCGGCACGTGCGGGAATTCCTTGAGCGACAGCAGGAGAATCATTGATAAGCCTGTTCTGCGACCAAGCCAAGAATGCGCCTGGGGGGACCGACGGCCCGCCGGGTGTCCCAGCGGGCCGTCGTCTCAAGCTGACCTTGAGTTGCGATCGGACGAACCGTTAGTTGGTGTCGGGGTTCGGTAGCGACCCCCCAGGCACCTGCGACGGGGTGTAGATCTTCGAGTCGCCCGGGTACGGCGTCTTCCACTGGTGGGCCTGGTACCAGGTGAAGCGGTTCATCTGCTCCGGGTTGGCGAAGTCGGGGATCGCCCCGTTGCCGCTGGTGTGCTGCTGGGCCAGCCAGGCCTGCCAGGCCGCGGCGGTGGCCTGCTCGTTCGCGGGCACCGCGGTCGTGGCCGCCTCGGCTTTGTTCAGCTTCTGGGCGGCGGCGCCGGTCAGGCCCAGGGTGTCCAGGCCGCAGGCCGGCGGGGTGGCGATCGCCTCGGTGAGCGGGATCTGGTTGGGCACCGCGTTGAACGGCGCGTAGTTGGGCTTGCTGGTGAAGGCGTCGTACATCGGCGTCGCCGCCGCGACCTTCTCGTTCAGCGGCTGGGCGCCGAGCATCTGCTCGATCGTCCGGACCACCGACAGCTGCGAGTAGTAGGTGTTGATCACCTTGCCGTGCTGGGCCCAGGGGCTGATGACCTGGACCGGGGCGCGGTGGCCGTCGACGTGGTCGGCACCGTCCTGGCTGTCGTCCTCGAGCACGAAGATGGCCGAGTTCTTCCAGTACTTGCTGTGCGAGATCGTGTCCACCATCTCGCCGGTGGCCAGGTCGTTGTCGGCCACCCCGGCCTCCCCGGAGGTCGGCCCGCCGGTGTGGTCGCTGGAGAACCAGATCATGTTGAAGTCGGCCGGGCCGTTCTTCTCGAAGTCCTGCTTCCAGATCTGCTCGCGGTAGATGTCCGGGATCGTCAGGTCGAACGGTGGCGACAGCGGGTCGGCGATCGCGTTCAGCGACGGGATCGCCGAACCGTAATCGCCCTTGAGGTCCGTTGCGGTCAGCTGGGCCGGGTCACCACCGTTCTGGACGCTCTTGGCCGCGCAGTAGTACTGCTGCCAGGTGCCGGACGGCTTGCCCTCCATGTACTCGAACTCGCCGTAGTTCCTGGCCGTCGCGCCGGCCGACTCGACCGCGGTCCACAGGAAGCCCGAGCGCTGGTGGCCGAGCACGTCTTCCTCGGTGTCGTAGCTGCGCTGGTACTCACCGGCTTGCGACTCGCTGTACTCGGGGTCGTCGCCCTGCATCAGCCAGTTGTGGCCTTCGGCCGAGTTGGTGCCGATGTCGTAGATGTTGTCGTAGTCACCGAACTGCTTGGCCAGCGCGTGCTGGTTGGGCGTGGCCTTCTCGCCGAACTGGGTGAGCGTCCGGTCGCCGTTGCCCTCGCCCAGGTCGCCGAACAGCTGGTCGTAGGTGCGGTTCTCCTTCACGATCAGGAACACGTGCTTGATCGTGGACGGGTCACCGATGCGCACCGGGACCGGGACCGGTGCCGTCTTCTTGCTCTTGGCCTCCTGGACGTCGCTGTTGCCCCAGCCGTTCTGGGCGAACACGGTCGCGGTGTCGCGCGCGATGTCCAGGTCGCTCGGCAGCGTGAAGCGGGTCAGGGACGCGGTGGTGCTGTGGGTGTCGTGGCCGGACACCGGGACTGTGCCCTGCCCTTTATAGGTGGTGATGGCGGGGCCGCGCGCGTCGATGCCGCGGGTGTTGGTGACCACGATCTTGCCGTTGGCGCTGGCCACGTCGGCCGGGTAGTAGTCGGTCGGCAGCAGGCCGATGTAGCTGACCGGGTCCTTGGCCGCCCCGTCGTAGCGGTAGACCGCCACCGCGTCGGCCCGCCCCAGCGTGACCAGCAGGTGACCGTCCCTGGTCAGGTCGAGGCCGTCGGGCTCGTACCCGACCGAGGACTCCGGCCACGGCCTGGTGTCGATCGTCTGCACGACCTGGTCGCTGGCCGGGTCGATGACCGAGACGGTGTCGCTGTTGGTGTTGGTCACGAACAGCGCCTTGCCGCCGGCGGCGGCGTACATCGCGGTCGGGTGCAGGCCGACCGCGATCGCTCCGACCGCCGCCGTCGGGTCCGCGGTGTTGATCACGCTGACCTCGCCGGTCGCCGACGTGCCCAGGTAACCGTTGGCCGGTACCGCGCTGCCGTAGGAGTCCATGGTCGTGTCGCCGGGCTGGGCCACGCGGCCGCCCTCGTCGCTGACGTAGAGCTTGTTGCCCACGAACGCGAGCCCGCGGGGGGCGATGCCGACGTGCCAGGTGTGCTCGACCGCACCGGTGCTGGGGTCGATGGCCACGACCGAGTTCTGCCCGTTGAACGCGGCGTACAGGGTGGACCCGTCGGGGGAGTACACGGTCTGGCCCACCAGTGCGGAGTTGGGCACCGTGGCCCGGTTGTTACCCGACAGGTGGGTACCCACGGTCGGGTACGGGAAGCGGACCGGCGTGCCGAGGGTGCCGTCGGCGTTGACCGGGAACCGGGTCAGGGCGTCCTGCTCGGGCAGCCACAGGAACTTGCCGTCCGGCGAGTACGTCGGTCCCACCTGCCCGACCGTGCCGTCCGACAGGGTCTGGTTGATCAGGGTCGCGGAGCCGACCGTCCAGATGAGCTTGTAGCTCTTGAGGTCGAAGATCTGCAGCACCACCGACTTGTCGGTGCTGGTCGCGGCCAGGAACTGCCCGTCCGGGCTGACCGTCGAGCCCATGAACTTGCCGAACTGGGTCTCCAGGCGCTGGCCGAGCGGCTTCAGGAACTGGTCGTCGGAGACGACCAGGCCCTGGCTGGTCTTCTGGCCGACATGGTCGGTGCCGAACCCGATCGTCGAACCGACCGCGATCCCGGTCCCGGTCAGGGCGAGGGCGGCCGCGGCCGTGACCACCGTGACCGTGCGCAGCCGGAGACCGCCGAAGCGACGGCGCGGAAGCGGCTCCCCGTCCTGCTTCCGATGGCGTTTTACTTGCACGCGAGGGTCATCCCTTCGAAGTGGCGGACAGCAGATCGACCAGGCCGTCGAACTGCCAGAGCGGGTTCGGCGCGTCGCCGTAAGAGGCATGCACCACGTAGTAGCCGTTTACTTCGGCCGGCCCATCGCCGTCGGCCACGTACCGTCCGTTCGCGTTGACGTCGAGCTGGTAGATCGCCTGTCCGATCGCCCCGTCGTTGACGCCCGGGAGGTGCCAGGTCACGGTGCAGCGCCAGTCGTTGCCGGGCCCGTTCTGGACCTCCAGGCCGCCGCCCTTGACGCACGACGCCGTGCTCCGCAGCTGCGCCGCGGTGACGCGCAGGTGGTTCACTTCGGCGGCCTGCACCGGGTAGATATGGGCGAACGACGTGGCCAGCGACTGCTGCAGTTTGCCGGCGTCGATCCCGGAGCCGGTGGCCCCGGTCGCCGCCCCCACCACCCCGGCCGACAGCGCCCACACCCCCAGCAGCGGCAGGATCCCGAAGGTGATCGCCCGCCGCCCCGAGCCGTCGTTGGCCAGGTTGGTGAAGTCGCGCCGCCGGAACAGTACGTAGGCCAGCGCGGTCGCGGTCACCGCCCAGGCCAGGCTCACGGCCACGCCGGTGATCAGCGGGCCGAGCATCGGCGGGCTGGTGAACAGGCCGTTCCAGGACAGGAACGCGAAGCTGGGCAGGGCCAGCCGGACCGCGACCGGCATCGGCAGCACCTGGGACGCCAGCTGCATGCCGAGCCCGCCGAACGCGGGCAGCAGCAGCCCGATCGGCGACCGCCCGAAGATGACCGACGCCAGCAGCCCGATCGCGGCGAAGGCCAGGATCGGGGCCAGCACGCAGACCCAGGCCAGCAGCAGCCGCGTGAACACGCCGCCGGGGGAGAAGACGTGACCGTCGAGACCGGTCAGCGGCCGGCTGCCGACGATCAAGCCGCCCACGATGCCGGAGATGGCCAGCCCCGGCAGGCACAGCAGCAGGACGGTGAGGCTGGCCAGGGCCTTGGCGGCGAAGATCCGCGCGGTCGAGCGGACCGCCACCAGCAGGTGACGCCAGGTGCCGAGCCGGTCCTCGGAGGAGAACACGTCGCCGGCCACGATCGAGGTCAGCAGCGGGAAGAACCAGCTGCCCGCGAAGACCAGCACCACCAGCGCTCCGGCCCAGCCGGTGGCGTGCATCTCGCGGCCGAAGAGGGTGTCGGACGGGAGCGTCTGCTGCCCGCTGACCACGACGACGGTGACCGCCGGCCCGATCCAGCACAAGGCGATCAGCACCCGGATCCGCCACTGCGCCAGCAGCTTGACCAGCTCGAAGCGGTAACCGCGGACCACCGGGATCCGGAGCGCGGCCGGCGCCTCGTCGGCGGGGGCGGTCGGGGCCGGGACGGTGCCGGTGGTCATCGGCTGGGCTCCTGCTCGGTCAGGGCGAGGAAGGCGGATTCAAGCGCCGAGACGACGGGCGTCAGCTCGCGGACCGCGATGCGCTCGTGGACGAGCCGGGGCACCAGCTCGTCGAGGGCGGCGGTCCGGGCGCGGATCACCAGCACCTCGTGGTGGACGGCGGTCGCGGCGTCGCCGACCACCTGTATCCCGTCCGTGCCCGCGGCCACCCGGCGGGCGGCGCCGACGTCAGAGGTCAGCAGCCGGTAGTCGAGTTCTCCGGTCTCCTCGGCCAGTTTGCCCAGCGGGCCGGAGAAGACAACCCGTCCGGTCGCCAGGATGGTGACCTCGGAGCACAGCTCCTCCAGGTCATCCATGCGGTGGCTGGAGAGCACCACGGTGGCCCCGTCGGCGGCCAGCTGGGTGAGGACACCGTGCACGTGCTTCTTGCCCGCCGGGTCGAGACCGTTGGCGGGCTCGTCCAGCACCAGCAGCCGCGGCCTGGTCAGCAGGGCGGCCGCCAGCCCGAGTCGCTGACGCATCCCGAGCGAGAAGCCGCGGACCTTGTCGTCGGCGACGTCGGTGAGCCCGACCTGGGCGAGAATCTCGTCGATGTCCGTGGTCCGGCCGCCGCGTCCGCGCAAGCCGGCCAGCGCGGCCAGGTTGCCCCGGGCGGTCAGGGCGGGATAGAGGCCGGGGCCGTCGACAAAGCCGGTGACCCCGTCCGGAGCCGCCAGCGACCGCCGGACCGGCCGGCCCAGCACCTCAAGCGTGCCGCCGTCAGCGACGGCCAGCCCCAGCAGCAGGCCGAACAGCGTCGTCTTGCCGGCGCCGTTCGGCCCGACCACCCCGTGTATCTGACCGGCGGCGACGTCAAGGTCGACACCGTCGAGCGCGATGACCTCACCGAAACACTTGGTGATCCCACGAGCCCGCACCGAGGGCTGGTTCGGCACACCTGCAGTTCCCACAGAGGAAAACTACAGACAACTATCTGACCGGCAGCCTGATGGTAATTGAAGGTTTGGTTAACGAAAATTGCTCAACTTTGAGAGGGATGTTTGTGTTCGGCGAGCTCGTCGACGGCGGCGTGGCTGAGGCCGAGCCCGGGGAACGCGGCCAGGCGGCTGAGCGGGAAGTTGCCGA
>Ga0213875_10002632_pt1 | contig 10626 bp, 9 predicted proteins | sample BarmaccomBMRX_R8_FD_160105 | JGI IMG/M metagenome (GOLD analysis project Ga0213875, IMG submission 160105) | Root-associated microbial communities from Barbacenia macrantha in rupestrian grasslands, the National Park of Serra do Cipo, Brazil - RX_R8 | ecosystem: Host-associated > Plants > Roots... | reverse complement strand
CATCACGATCGCCGGGCGTTCGCCCACGTCGGTGAACGCGGCGATCGGATGGCGGAAAGACTCGGTGATCAGCGGCGCGCCGGACCGGAACACGCCACCGGTGGTCGACCCGTCGACCGGCACGCATTGGCCGACGACCTGCTCGGCGTTGATGCCGACCGCGGCGGACACGATGAGCGTGTCGATCTCGTCGGCGGCCTGGTCGGCGTCGGTCGGGACGAGCACGATCGCCTGCTCGGCGTCGGTCAGCTCCCGCGCGCGGTCCACGATCAACTGCAGCGGGCGCAGGTTCGGGTGGATCTCGGCCAGCAGCGCGGTGGTGATCTCCCGGCTCGCCTTCGTCCATTTCGCCGACGTGCGCACCCGCTCGAACAGCTGGGCGTTGTCGATCGCGAACGCGGCTGCCGACGCCAGCGCGCGGGCGGCGGTCTCGTCGGATTCGCTGAACGGATGTGATTCCGCGCCGGCCAGGTAGAGGCTGCCGAAGACTTCACCGCGGATGGTGATCGGCGCCCCGAGAAAGGCACGCATCGGCGGGTGGTGCGCCGGGAAGCCGACGGTCGCGGGGTGGGTGCTCAGGTCGTCGAGGCGCACCGGGTTGGTTTGGTTGAGCAGCAGGCCGAGCAGGCCCTTGCCGACGGGAAGCCGCCCGATCTGCCCGACCGTCTCGGCGTCGATTCCGGCATGCAGGAACTCGGCGAGGGCCCCATCCGGGCCGCGCACGCCCAGCGCGCCGTATTGGGCGCCGGTCAGCCTCATCGCGGCGGTGATGGTGCGGCGCAGCGTGGTGTTCAGGTCCAGATCCGACCCGATGTCGACGACGAGTTCGAGCAACCGTTCCATCTGGTCGCGGGCCGCCAACAGCTCGTCCAGGTGCTGGTGCATCTGCTCGACCAGCCCTCGCCTGCCGAGCCGGGCAAATGCACTATCCTCGTCGCTCGCCATCGCCCCCGTCCTTCGCGGCAAACTCGGCGCCCGCAACTCTACGCCAGCGCCGCCGCGAGCACCGGCCCGACCACCAAACGCTGCCACGGCCGCGCGCCCCGTTCGGCCAGGACCGCGTCGATGGCCGCGGCTATGTCGTCGGCCCCCTCCCAATCCCAACACAGCCGGCGCACCAGCTCCGGCGCCAGGAGGTTCTCGCTCGGAACCCCGATCCGATGGGAAAGCTCGGCCAGCGCGGCCCGGGCCGCCTCCAGCCGGGCGGCCGCTTCCGGCTTGCGGCGGCTCCACCGGGACACCGGCGGTGGGCCGTTCTGCGGGTCCGGCAATGCGGGTGGCTCCGGGTTCTCGCGGCCCCGCGCGAGCGCGGCCAGCCACACGTCGGCGTGGCGACGCTGGCGCGAGCCGCCGAACACTGGCAGAGCGGTCAGGTCCTCGACGGTGCTCGGGTCGGCGACGGCCGCGTCGACGATCGCGGAGTCGGGGAGGATCCGACCGGGCGCGATGTCGCGACGACGCGCGATCCGGTCCCGCGCAGTCCACAGTTCGCGCACCTCGGCCAGCCCGCGGGCGCTGCGCACCTTGTGGATGCCCGACGTCCGGCGCCACTGGTCGCGCCTGGTCGGAGTCGGATCCAGCGACCGTAGGTGTTCGAACTCCTGCGCGGCCCACTCGGCCTTGCCCTGCTCAGCGAGCACCGCGGCGATCGCGGCCCGCAGCTCGATGAGCACCTCGACATCCAGCGCTGCATAGTTCAGCCACGCCTGCGGCAACGGCCGCTTGGACCAGTCCGCCGCGCCGTGCCCCTTGGCCAGGCCGAGCCCGAGCAACCGTTGCACCATCGCCGCGAGATTCACCCGGTCGTAGCCGGCCAGCCGGCCCGCCAGCTCGGTGTCATACAGCGCCGGCGGTCGCATCCCCACCTCGGCCAGACATGGCAGATCCTGGTCGGCGGCATGCAGGATCCATTCGTCGCCGGCCAGTACCTCGGCGATCGGGCGCAGCGACACCACCGGATCCCCGCCGCCGCTGACCGGGTCCACCATGACCGTGCCCGCCCCGGCCCGGCGGATCTGGATCAGATACGCGCGCCCCGAATACCGGAATCCCGACGCGCGTTCCGCGTCGACCGCGAACGGCCCGTGCCCGGCGGCCAGACGTTCCGCGGCAGCGGCGATTTGGTCGTCGTAGATGGTCAGCTCGGGCACGCCTTCGGCCGGTTGCAGCAACGGCGTCGGCTCGGGCGCCTCCGGCTCGGATGCCTCGGCCGTCATCTCACGCGCGGGACCGCGAACCGAGGTCGGTCACCCCCGCCGGCGGTAGGCCCGCCGCGTGCTCGAGGACCTCGCAGAACGCCTGGACGTGCGTCCCCAGCTCTGGGGTGAGCGCGGTCCACGATGCGCGCAGTTCGAGTTGGTTCGCGCGCGGCGGCCCCGCGATGTCGCCGTAGCGCACGGAGGTGGTCGCGGTGACGGTGCCCCCGAGCGCGGTCGCCTGCCCGGGCCGCGAGGCCAGCGCGTCCACCAGCCAGCTCCAGGCCACTTCGGGCAGCAGGGGATCGACTGCCTCGCTGGCGTCGAGGTCGGCCTGTACGTAGGCGACCAGCCGCATCGTGCCGTCCCAGGCTTCGGCGCCCTCCGGGTCGTACAGCAGGATCAGTCGGCCGAACGCGTCACCCTCCGACCGTTCCGGCACGATGTCGGTCTCCGGGTGGCGCACCTCCGCGCCCAGGGCGTAGCTGTACGGCGCCAGCCGCTGCGGCGGCCGGATCGGCCCGAGCTCGATCTCCGGGCGCACGACGGCCGCGTTCATCGCCGTCACGGCCGCGCGGAACGGAGCCGGCTCACCGGAGGTCACCCTTGGACGCTAGCCCATTTACCCCGACGCGGCCTAAGGCGCGCCGACAATTGCGCCCATGGCAGCATGGGGGTCGAAATGAACCGCCGTGACCTGCCCGAAGCCCCATATCTGGCGGCGGCGACCGGCCGCAAACCACAGCGCGTGCCGGTGTGGTTTATGCGGCAGGCCGGCCGTTCCTTGCCCGAATACCGGGCCCTCCGCGCCCGCCACGGCATGCTCGCGGCCTGCTTGGACCCGGAGCTGGTCTGCGAGATCACGCTGCAGCCGGTGCGCCGCCACGACGTCGACGCCGCGATCCTGTTCTCCGACATTGTGGTGCCGCTGCGCGCCGCCGGCATCGCGCTGGACATCGTGCCCGACGTCGGCCCGGTCATCGAACATCCCGTGCGCACGGCCGCCGCGGTCGCGCACCTGAAAAACCTGGCCGCCGAACAGGTCTCCCCGGTCGGTGAAGCCGTCGCCATGCTGGTGCGCGAGCTCGGCGACGTCCCGCTGATCGGCTTCGCCGGCGCTCCGTTCACGTTGGCGTCGTATCTGGTGGAGGGCGGCCCGAGCAAGCATCACGAACGCACCAAGGCGATGATGCTGGGCGAACCGCAGACCTGGCACGCGTTGATGGCCGCGCTGGCCGATCTGACCATCGCGTTCCTGCAGGTGCAGATCGACGCCGGGGTCGACGCCCTACAGGTGTTCGACTCGTGGGCCGGCGCGTTGTCGCTGGCCGACTACCGCCGGTACGTGCTGCCGCACAGCGCGCGGGTGTTCGGCACCCTGGCGCCGGCGGGCATCCCGATGACCCATTTCGGGGTCGGCACCGCCGAACTTCTCGGTGCGATGTCAGCGGCCGGCGCGACCGTGGTCGGTGTCGACTGGCGCACGTCGCTGGTGGACGCCGCCACCCGCGTGGAACGCGCCCGGGCGCTGCAGGGCAATCTGGACCCGGTGGTACTGCTGGCCGGCTGGCCGGTCGTGGCCGATCAGGTGCGCCGGGTCGTCGACGACGGCCGCCGCGCGGTCGACGCCGGCGCGGCCGGCCACATCTTCAACCTCGGCCACGGCGTGCTGCCCGACACCGACCCCGACATCCTCACCGAGGTGGTGTCGCTGGTGCACAGCCTATGAGCCGCGCGACGAGCGCGAAGAGCCGAGAATACCGCTACTGCGTTGTCGGCGGCGGAATTTCCGGTCTCAGCGCCGCCTACCGGCTGCGGGTGGTGGCCGGCGCGGCGGCCCGCATCGCGGTGTTCGACCCAGCCGACCGGCCCGGCGGCATCCTGCACACGATCCGGCTGGCCGGCCAGCCGATCGACGTCGGCGCGGAGGCGTTCGTGGCGCGCCGCCCCGAAGTGCCGGCGCTGCTCGCCGAGCTGGGGATGGCCGACATGCAAGTCGACACCACCGGGGTGCGCCCTTTGGTCTATGCCGGCGGCGACCTGCACCCGCTGCCGGCGGGCACGGTGACCGGCATCCCGGCCCGCGCCGAGTCGCTGACCGGGCTGGTCGACGACGCGGCGGTGACATACGTCGCCAACGAGCCCACCCGCCCGCTGACCTGGGCGGCGGGCGCCGATCCCCCCGTCGCCGAGGTGGTGGGTGACCGGTTCGGCCCCGACGTGGTGGCCCGTTCGGTGGATCCGCTGCTGGCCGGGGTTTATGCCGGCTCGGCGGCCACCATCGGCCTGCGTTCGGCGGCACCGGGTGTGGCCGCCGCACTGGACCGCGGCGCGAAGAGCCTCACCGAAGCCGTCCGCGAGGCGCTGCCAGCGCCGGCCGCCGGGCCGGTCTTTCGCGCCGTCGGCGGCGGCTATCAGTTGCTGGTCGACGAACTGCTGCGGCGCAGCCGCGCCGAGTGGTTCCGCGCCGCGGTGACCACCCTGCGGCGCGAGTCCGGCGCCTGGGCACTGACCGACGACCACGACAACAGCTGGCGCGCCGACGCGGTCGTCGTCGCGGTGCCGGCGCCGCGGCTGGCGTCGCTACTGGCCGACTGCGCGCCGGCGGCCGCCGCGGCAGCCGCCGAGATCTTGGTCGCGTCGTCGGTCGTGGTGGCCCTTGCGGTGCCCCCGGACACGCCGCTGCCGGAGCGGTCCGGTGTGCTCGTCGCGAGCGGAGAACCAGTGCACGCCAAGGCGATCACGCTTTCGAGCCGCAAATGGGGCGCTGGTGACGGTCCGCAGCTGCTGCGGCTGAGCTTCGGCCGCTTCGGCGACGACGTGGCCCGCACCGGCGGCGACGAGCAGCTGCGGAACTGGGCGGTCGAGGACCTCGTCAGCGTGTTCGGTGTGACCGTCGACCCGGTCGAGTTTCACGTGCAGCGCTGGATCGACGCGATGCCGCAGTACGGGCCCGGCCATCGCGGACTCGTCGCGCAGATCCGGGCCGACCTGCCCGAGACCGTTGTGCTGGCGGGCAACTACCTCGACGGCATCGGGGTGCCGGCGTGCGTCGCGTCGGGCACCGCCGCGGCGGCGTCGCTGGCCACCTCGCCCGTGGCACGATAGCGGTATGGCCCGACTGGATTACGACTCGCTCAACGCCGCGGTGCGCTACCTGATGTTTTCGGTGTTCGCGGTGCGGCCCGGCGCCCTCGGTGAGGACCGCGACGCGATGGTCGACGAGACCGCCACGTTCCTCAAGCAGCAGGAGGGCAGCGGCGTCGTGGTGCGCGGCCTCTACGACGTGGCCGGACTGCGCGCCGACGCCGACTTCATGATCTGGACGCACGCCGACCGGGTGGAGGCGCTGCAGGCCACCTACGAAGACTTCCGGCGCACCACGGCGCTGGGCCGCGCCAGCACCCCGGTGTGGAGCAGCGTGGCCCTGCACCGGCCGGCCGAGTTCAACAAGAGCCACATCCCGGCGTTTCTGGCCGGCGAGGAGCCCGGCCACTACGTCTGCGTATATCCGTTCGTGCGGTCGCTGGACTGGTATCTGTTGCCCGACGACGACCGCCGCCGGATGCTGGCCGAACACGGCATGGCCGCCCGCGCCTACAAGGACGTGCGCGCCAACACGGTGCCGGCGTTCGCCCTGGGTGATTACGAGTGGATCCTGGCCTTCGAAGCGCCCGAGCTGCACCGCATCGTCGATCTGATGCGCGAGCTCCGCGCCACCGAGGCTCGTCGGCACACCCGCGCGGAGACACCGTTTTTCACCGGCCCCCGGGTGCCCGTCGAGCAGCTCGTCGAGCGGCTGCCATGACCGCTCCGGTCGACCCGACCCGCTTCGAGGAGTTGTATCGCGACGACCGGACGTCGCATGGTTTGCCCGCCGCGACGCCGTGGGACATCGGCGGCCCACAGCCGGTGGTTCAACAGCTCGTCGCGCTGGGCGCGGTCAAGGGTGAAGTGCTCGACCCGGGCACCGGTCCGGGACACCATGCGATCCATTACGCGTCCAAGGGGCTGGCGAGCACCGGCGTGGACGCGTCGCCGGCGGCGATCGAGCGCGCCCGCAGCAATGCTCGGCGCGCCGGGGTGTCGGTGAACTTCCAGGTCGCTGATGCGACGAAGCTGACCGACCTGCAGGGCCGGTTCGACACGGTCGTCGACTGCGCCTTCTACCACACCATGAGCACCGACCAGGTGCTGCAGAAGGCGTATCTGCAGGCGCTGCACCGCGCCACCAAGCCGGGAGCGCGGCTGTTCATGTTCGAATTCGGCGACCACAACGTCAACGGGCTCATCGGCCCGCGCGCCATTGCCGAACAGCACTTCCGGGAGTTGCTTCCGGCCGCCGGTTGGCAGATCACCTATCTGGGCCCGACCACCTACCAGATCAACATCAGTGTCCAGGCTTTCGAGCAGATGCTGGCCCGCAATCCTGACATGGCCGAGAACATCCGACCGATGCTGGAGCGGTTCAAGATCATCGAACCGCTGTTGGTCGACGGCCGCGCGCATGCCCCGTTCTGGGCGGTGCACGCCACCCGCGTCGACTGAGTGCGCTCAGGACGTCGGCACTAGGCGCAGCGAGATCGAGTTGATGCAGTAACGCTGGTCGGTGGGAGTCGGGTAGCCCTCGCCGGAGAACACGTGCCCGAGATGGCTGTGGCAGTTGGCGCACAGCACTTCCACCCGGTGCATCCCGAGTGAGTCGTCGGGCCGCAGAATCACCGCGTCCGAGCGCGAAGGGTCGAAAAACGATGGCCACCCGCAATGGGATTCGAATTTCTCGGTGCTGCGGAACAACTCGGCGCCGCAGGCCCGGCACTGGTATACACCTTCGGTCGTGGTGTCGGTGTATTCCCCGGTGAACGGACGCTCGGTGCCGGCCCGGCGCAACACGGAGAACTCCTCGGGGCTGAGCTTTTCGCGCCATTCGTCGTCGGTCAGCTCGAGTGTGGGCCGCTGCGGCGTCATACGCTTACGCTAGCCCGCTGCTCCCTGGGCGTCATCCACGCCGGATCGATCCCGGCGTCGAGCCGGTTCTCCGCCTTGGCGTCCAGATAGCGGAAGTACAGCACGGCGAACACGACGACGAGCAGCAGCGACCAGCCCCACGTCACCTTGAGGTACTCCAGCGCGCGGCCGGTCCCCGGCCAGCGCCACATCAGCCAGCGGTCGGCGGTCATGAACCCGTAGATCGCCAGCCATGCCGGCCAGTTGCGGATCACCGAGTTCGGCAGCACCACGGTCATCAGGAACGGGAACAGCATCATCGAGTAATAGGCCTGGCCCAGCGACAGCACCAGAAACGACCACACCAGCAACACGCCCGACGAGGTCGTGAACCACAACAGCCGGTCGCGGGTGCGGCAATAGCGGTACAGCAGCCACAGCGACACGACCGCCAGCACCGTGAACACCACACGCAGGAACACGATCAGCCACATCGGCAACCCGTAGTACACCCCGTTGCCCAAAATTGAGCTGTTGAAGTAGTCGCGGGTGGAGAAGATGTAGGGCAGCGTGCGGGTGACGAAGTCCAGCGGGTCGCTGACCAGCGGCCACGCCGCCACGTTGAACACCAGCGGCACCAGGACCGCGGTGACCAGGGCCCGCCACTGCCGGTTGAGCAACGGCAGCAACAACAGCGGCGCCAGCACCGGCTTGACCGTCAGCGATAGTCCGATCGCCACCCCCGCCCACCACTGGTGGCCGGTCTTGCCGTCGAGCAGCCAGCAGAAGAACAGCACCTCCAGCAGCAGGATGCAGCCGTTGACGTTGCCGAACACCAGGGTGTTGATCACGCTCTCGGTGCAGAACATCGCCACCAGCAGAGCGGGCATCGCCACCGAGGTGATCCCGAAGCCGAACAGCCGCACCAGGAAGTAGGCCGCCACCACGATGGCCGCCGTGTTGATCACCACGAACCAGTTGTGTGACGCGAAGACCGGCAGGTAGCCGAACGGTGCCATCAGCAGGGTGCCGCCGGGCGGGTACAGGTAATGCGGGTCGACGTAGTCGAAGTGCTCGTTGTAGATGGCCCAGCCGCGCCTGAAGTTGGACACCGCGCGGTACACCGGCCCGAAGTCGTCGGTGATGTAGCCGTTGGTCATCAGTACGTAGCTGCGGTGGATGATCAGCATGACCGCCAGCGGCCACAGGATCGACCGCAGCACGTGCGGGGCGCTGGGCGCGCGGGTGGGGGCACGGAACGCGGCGAGAACGGCGGCGCGGGTCGAATCCGTCGAATCTGGTGGCGTCACGAGCGCACCGTACACCGCCGGCGCGACCGCCAAGCTTAGGCGGGGCAGTAGGTGTCTGTCGGGGGCAGGTTGCCGCTGTCCAGGTAGCCGATCAGCGGCGGCACCGCGCATGGCGTGTACACGCTGGCGCCGTGGCCGATGCCCTGCCACACCACCCGCTTGCTGGCCATCCCGGCGTTGATGACCGTGGCCGCCACCGCGTTGACACCGTCGGAGCCGACCACCGGGTCGTACAGCCCGCCCAGCAGCAGCGCGTTGACCTTGAGGTTCTTCGGCTCCGGCGGCGCGGTGCCGCTGGGCCAGTCCAGGCATTTGACCAGGTTCAGCGCGCCGACGACACCGAACTCCGGGTACAGCTTGCCCCATGCGACGACGAGCTCGCGGACCCGGTCCGGGGTGGGGCGGTTCAGTGAATCGCTGCAGCTGCCGACGAACTGCCCGTCGGTCTGTCGGGTGGACTGCGCCTGGTTGATCAGGCTGTTGAGTGGGTTGGCGTCGCCGGACCGCGCCGCCGCGAGCGCGCCGGCCAGCGCATTGGTGCTCGACACCCGGTCGCCGGTCGGGAACGCCAGCGCGTTGCTGATCGCGTCGGCCACCGCGGCCGCCGACGCGCCGCCGGGACCGTGCCCGGCCCGGGCGTCGGCGAGCAGCGCGTCGACCGCACCCTTCGGGTCGGGGCCCAGCGGGCAGTTCGCCGCCGCGCACTGGCTGGCGAACGCGTCGAGTGCGGCCTGCTGGCCCTTCACCTGCTGCTCGGCGGCGGCCTCGGCGGCGATGCCGGTCGACAGCGGCGAGTCCAGGATCAGTCGGGCGACCTTGTTCGGGTGCAACCCGGCGTATGCCAACGCCACCTGGGCGCCGTTGCCGATACCCATCAGCGCCAGCGCGGGAACGTCCCAGGTACTGCGTAGCCGTTCGATGTCGTCGGCGGCGTGGGAGTTGTCGTAGGCCGAGTCGCCGGGCGCGATCGTGTCGGTGCAGTTCGTCGTCGCGGTCATCGTGATCGCCCCCAGGTTGGCGACCGGGTCGTCACCGGACTCGAACTGCGCCTGGTTCTGCATCTCGGTGCGGTCGGAGGCGTCGCGGCAGTCGAGGGCCGCCGACATGCCCATGCCGCGCCGGTCCACCGCGACGATCGGGTGGCTGCGCAGCACGTCGGCGCCGGCCCGCGACAGCCACACCGGCAGTTGCAGCGACGACGGCAGGTCGGAGCCGGTGGTGAACACCAGCGGGCCCGCGTCCGGGGGCGTCTCCGACGAGTGGGCGCGGACCACTCCGATGGTCAGTGTGCCGTTGGCGCCGTTGATCGCGTCGAGGTCGGCGTCGTAGGTCGCGCAGTCCAGCGTGACTCCGGGCGGACCGGGAGCGCCGGCGTCGCCGAACTCCTTGGCCGTGCAATCTTTCCAGGCCAGGTCGTTCTTGGGCGCGGTGATTGGCGCGGGTCCGCTCGGTTTGGGTGCCGTTGTGCTGGGATGGGCGAGGTGGGCCGAATTCGCCGCGTAGTGCGGGTTGGCCGCCAGCCCCGGCGCACAGCCGGCCAGCAAAGCGCTCACCGCGACGAAGGTGAGCCGACGCGCCGCGAGCATGGTGCCCAGACTAGCGACTGGTGTCACGTGCCCCGGGAAAAGAGCTGGTAGAGGTAACCGTCCTGGTCGGTCACCAGGTGCGCCGCCCGCAGCCGGGTCATCACCGATGTCTCGCAAGCCGCGATCCGCATCGCACCGCCGCCGACCAGCACCGGCGCGGTGGTCAGGGCCAGCTGGTCGAGCAGGCCCGCCGCGATGATCTGCCCGAGCAGATTTGGGCCGCCCTCGCACAACACCCGGTACAGGCCGCGCCGCGCCAGCTCGGCCAGCACCGCTGTCGGGTCGACGACGATGGGGTCGGCCGTCGACGCGTCCAGCACGGCCGCGCGGCCGTGCAGCCGGTCGCGGGTGGCCACGAAAGAGGCGGTGGTGGTGAAGATCAGCGGCGGTGTTTCGGTGCGCATGAACAACCGGCTGTCGGGTTCCAGCGCGCCCGAGGCGGTGATCACGGCGATCGGCGGGACCTCACGCTGTCCCCGGGCCTGGCGGCGTTGCCGCGCGGCGACCGACAGCTGGGCGCCGGAGTAGTTCTCGGCGCGGACGGTCCCGGCGCCCACGAGCACCACGTCGGCGACTTCGCGCATCACC
>Ga0213875_10002631_pt1 | contig 10627 bp, 1 predicted proteins | sample BarmaccomBMRX_R8_FD_160105 | JGI IMG/M metagenome (GOLD analysis project Ga0213875, IMG submission 160105) | Root-associated microbial communities from Barbacenia macrantha in rupestrian grasslands, the National Park of Serra do Cipo, Brazil - RX_R8 | ecosystem: Host-associated > Plants > Roots... | reverse complement strand
GCGTTCGATCCCGCCCCGCGCCTCCAAAAATCAAGCTACGCCTAGTTGTTCCTGCCGCTTGCCGGATCAAACTGCACCGCTCAAAGGTTTGGTGTTGCCCGAGGAGTTTGCCGAATTGCAGCGGCAGATGGTAGCCAGCCTCGGTAAGCGCGGCCGACCGCGCATTGCGCCCCGCTCAGAACGTCAATCGCAGCGAAAATTGCTGCACTCGCGGGTTTGTGAGCGTTGCCCTATACAAACCAAAGGCACCGTCATCGGACCCGTTGTCGATCGAATTGGTATCGAAACGCACGGAATTGGTTACGTTGAACACATCCCAGGCAAATCTGAGGTGGATACGCTCCGTAATGTCCCAAGACTTCGCCAAACTCGCGTCGATTCCAAAGAAGCCCTGGCCACGGAAAGCATTGCGGCTCCCTGCTTCCCCAGGAAGCGCGAAGCGAAGCGGAGTGAGTGTCGCAGGAACACCTGGTGTAATCGCGACACCCGCAACCGCAGCGGCGGGATCCTGAATAGCAATCGGCGCCCCGCCCGCTGTGGAATCGGAGAAAAGGCCGGTCTGAACAGGGCCGGTCTTTACCATAAAATCGTTGAACAAAAAACTGTTGGTAAAACCGCGTGTATCCACGATGCTAAAAGGCAAGCCGGTGGTCCAACGCGCGAGCCCTGACAACTGCCAGCCGCCGATGAGCGCGTTCAACGTTCTGCCGGCACTGCTGCCCAGCAGCCTTCCGCTGCCGAAAGGCAATTGATATACCCAATTCGTCGTGATCGCGTGACGGATATCGAAGTCCGATGGAGCGTACTCCAACATCGGGTTCCACGGATTTTCAATGAAGCTTCTCGTTGTGCTTCCGAGACCCAGACCGCTCGACGTGGTCGATGTGGTCCCTTGAGAATTCGTGCGCTCGGCATCCGACCCCATGTCCATCGATTTTGCATAGGTGTAGCTGAAATCCACTTGTAGCCCGCGGGTCATGGGATGGCGCACGATCAATTGACCAGAATTGTAGTTGCTGATACCGATGGAGGACCATGCCATCAGCGAGGCGAATTGAGGGTCCCAGAAGGGAACTGGCGGCAGCCCGAAGCAAACTGGAGAGCCCCCACCATTAGCCAACTGCGTGGCGAGCAGGCCCAAACGATACGGCGCTCCGACCTCCCTGCCGGGGCGGTTGGCCCAACTGAAACTGGACGGACAGGTTGCACTCCCTCCAGAACCCGTGTAGATGTTCTGTGTGGCGCTAAACCCTCCGGCGGCTGCGGTGGGAAAGAGATCTTCAAAGAAGGGAATCGGGGGAATTACGGCATTGCGATTCTCGCCGTGGGCAAGGGCGAATAAGCTCATGATTCTGGCTGCGGTATAGTAATCCATTCCGGATTTCGGGTCGACAAGGTCAGTTGCTGCCGCCAGATCGAGTTGCTGCAGGAGGTCGCGGCCGCGGCGGTTGACATAGGCAAGTTCGAGTGTAAAGCCGCCCGGGAGTTGACGCTGCACAGAAATGTCCGAAGCAATGGCATAAGGAGTCTTGATATCGTCAATTCCGTTGGAGTTGCCGGTAAATCCTGCGCCGTTGGGATTATCAGGCGGAGTGGCTGGATAGGTGACAGTAGGACTAGGAACGGGCAGAACATTGATGGGCACAATCGTTCTGCCCAGATACCTCGGTGCATCGTCGGGCGTAAAAATGTTCGAGGGCGCGGATTGGGTGCTGGTCAGACCGAACGAGCCGAACTGGCTGAAGCCGTCTACAATGCCTTCGCCATAATGGTCGTAGTACACCCCGATGCCTGCTCGAATCGAAGTCTTGTTGGGTCCGCCGAAGAGACGCTTCAAGAACCCCTCATTAAAACCTGGCGAATAGGCCACCGAAGCGCGGGGCGCGAAATTGAGCTTGTTCATTGGCCAGTAGGGTTTGCCTCCACGACTTTGACCGGAAGGCGCAAAAGAGATCTCCGGCTGATCGCCCAGGCCGTGCGCGGCGGCGGCAGCCCTGTTTTCGAACCATTGATGCAAGTCGATGGTCGGCGCTACCTGTTGTCCGTTCACTTCGTAGGGGGTCTGCAACAGGCTGTGTCGCACGCCAACCGTAACAGTGAAGTTCGGTTTGATGCGATAAGAATCCTGCACGTACCATTCGAATTCGTTAGCCTTGAAATCACGAGGAATCAAGGCTCCCACCGGCAACAGTGTTGCGTGAGTACCATCCCTTGAAACTTGGTAGTTGTTGTTGGCGCCGAAGGCGGAGAGCAGACCAGCGATGTCGGTTACGGCATTGTCGTAACTGGTGGAAAAGCCGCCACTCACCGCCGGGTAGCCAAACGCAGCGGGATCGAAGCTCTGCCCGGTACCCGCAATGGCGGCTTGACTGATGTTTCCCGCGCCGGTGGTTGCTGAATCGAAGGACACTGCATTGGAGGCGGTGTTGTTACGCACAATCCGCCAATTCACGCCAAACTGCAGTGTATGCTTTCCCTTGGTCCAGTTCACGTCGTCCAGGATGTTGTGAACCGGCACGTTCAGTAAGGTACTTCGACCCTCGGCAGTTAGGGGGCTGAGGCCGGCGAAATCGGAATAGGAGGCGTCTCCAGCCCCGGTGACATTCAATCCCTGCCGAATATATCCGTAACGGAAGTTGTTAATCAAGTTTGGCGCAATGGTCCATATATTGCCGGCCGCTAAGCCTTTTGAAGTGTCGACGATCTCCGAACTGGGGGCCTCGCCTGGAAACTCCGGGCTTGAGGAGATCCTGTCGCCTTGAAGGTTGCCGCGAATGAAAAAGCGGCTCTGGCTCGACATGTCGTAATCCAGCTTCGCGATATAAGTATTGAGAATCCTTGGATTCGGCGCAGAAAAAGTGTAGCCCCCAGTGTTCAGCCCATCGCCGCCGGGTGCATTAGGCAAAGGAAAGGCATTGAATGTAGCAAGAGAATTGGGGTCGGCCCCAGGGCCCCAAGGACAAGTTCCGTTCGATGAGCAGAGAGGATCCATGGCCCCAAGGTCATTCTTGGGGCTGGCATTCGGACACTTGCCGCTTAAAACCGAGACTTCGCTGCAGAGCGTAACTACGCTGCCGCCGGCGGCGATGTATTTCAAGTTGCCATCGCGAAATGACTGCGTGGGCACAGTTTGAAAGACTTGCGTGTTTTCAGCCGTTCGCTGACCTTCATAGTTCAGGAAGAAGAAAAGCTTGTCACGCTTGATGGGCCCGCCGAGTGAAGCGCCATAAGTATTGCGAATCAGCTGGCCTGGTTTGTTCGGTAATCCTGCCTGAAGTTCTGCCGTCTTGTTAAAGAAATCGTTGGCAACCGTAGCATCATTCCGGTTGTATTCGTAGATGCTCCCATGGAACTGATTCGTACCGCTCTTGGTCACAAGCACGATTTGCGCGCCAGAGGATCGTCCGTTGTCTGCATTGGCTTGGGTGGTGGTCACTCTGAACTCCTCCAGGGAATCGAGCGTGGAGCGCAGCACGCCAGTGAAGGCATAACCCTGCCTCTGGTCGTTATTGTCGACACCGTCCAGGGTCACATTGCCCTGGTCGGACCGAGCACCTGCAACGGCTCCGCTACGGCTGTCGGTGTCGCGGGTCGAGCTACTGATGTCATTGAATTTTTGGCCCAAGTAGAGGACGCCCGGCTGCAAGCTGAGCAGGTCGGGAACGTTTCGCCCTTCCATGGGCAGCGCCTCCACCGCCGCGTTGTTAAAAGAGTTCCCGATGGTTGCATCGGACATATTTAAGGTTTGCGCTTCCGCGGTGACCTCTACGGTAACTTTTGATTCCTGGAGAGATAGCATGAAGTCGACCGTGGCCGGCTGATTCACCAGGAACTCGGCTTCTTTGGACTGGTTCCCAAAGCCCGTCCGCGAAACAGTTACGACATAGCGGCCAGGCGCAATTTGCAGAAAGTTGTATTCGCCTCTGGAATCCGTCTCTTGAGTAAGGTGTTCACCGGTCGCACTGTTGTCCACCGAAACGTCGGCCTCCGGCACGGCTGCACCCGACGGGTCGGTCACTGTGCCGTGCAGGGAAGTAAGTCCAGTTTGCGAGTGAACGGAAACGGAACAAGCAACGTAGAATGCGATGAAACTGAATAGCCATTTCAAATCCTTCATAGCTTTTCCCCCAAATTCATAGCCTTTTCTCCTAAAAGAGTTGTGCGGATTGCTTCGAGAAATTCCGAGCTCTCCACTGCTTTGTGGAATCAAAGCCAGGAACTAAGACAAGCTATGTGGAAGCGGCCAGGATTCCAAATTAGACCAGCGGGCGTTCGGGGAATCCGGAACGGCGGGACGAGCTACGGGACCGCCCCTCACTTCCCATGGACAATTCCTCTCCCACGTACCCATGCGTGGGAGTTCTCTGCGATCCGAGGCCGAGTAAGTAAAAATGCTGTAGCAGTATCTTATGGGAAGGGTTCTATGTTGTCAAGCAGAAACTCTTCGATTTGTCTTCGTTTTGTCGCACGTGGATTATGCGGGCCTCATTCGTTGAACCAAGTCCACAACTCCGCCGGACAAGCGCTGCAAACATCACCGCAAAACCTGCTGAATGATTGACCAGCGCCAGCGCCGTGGGTCGGCAGGATCGATTTTCGCCCACCTTACTCTTACTGTGCGCCATCGCACACTACGTGGGAAGATTAGAAAGACTAGAACCCTCGCCGACACGAGAAGTTGTGCCAATGCCAGAAGCTTCGGTAAGGTTCTGTATAATTCGAAGACGCCCATGTCGAACTCCGCCGAACCAATCGCCATCATAGGTATGGGCTGCCGTTTGCCCGGCGCTCCTGATATTCGTGCGTTTTGGAGGATGCTGGCCGAGGGTCGCGATGCCATTCGAGAAGTCCCGCAGGAGCGCTGGAACGTCGATGCGTATTACGATCCGCGACCCAATACCCCGGGGAAGATGATTTCGCGTTTCGGAGGATTCGTCGACGACATCCAGCGTTTTGATGCCTATTTCTTTGGCATCCCTCCCCGTCAGGCGATTCGCATGGAGCCGCAGCAAAGGATGCTGCTCGAAGTCTCCTGGGAGGCGATGGAGAACGCCGGTCTTAGGCTGGAACAGCTCGCAGGATCTAACTGCGGCGTCTTCATGGGAATTTGCTCGGACGATTACCTCTCGCTCCAACGCCTCGACATCGGCGCCCTCGACATTTATACGGGCATGGGAGGCAACCGCGGGTCCGCACCAGGACGGCTCGCCTATTTCTTCGGCTTAAACGGACCATGCTTTGCCCTCGATACAGCCTGCTCGTCGTCACTGGTAGCCGTACACCTCGCTGTAACCAGCTTGCGCGCGGGAAACTGCAACATGGCCTTCGCCGGAGGCGCCAACGCGATTCTGCACCCGCTCACCGCGGTGATGTTTTCGCAAGCCGGCATGCTCTCGCCCGACGGCCGGTGTAAAGCTTTCGACGAGCGCGCAGACGGCTTCGTCCGCAGCGAGGGCGCTGGAGTGGTGCTGCTGAAACGGCTCTCCGACGCGATGGCTGACGGCGATCCCGTCTGGGCCGTGATTCGCGGCAGCGCCATCAATAACGACGGCCCTACCAGCCCAATGATGACCCCCAGCCGCATCGGCCAGGAGTTGGTGTTGAGAGCGGCCTACCAGGACGCTGGAATGTCGCCGTCCTTAGTAGATTATATGGAAGCACACGGAACCGGCACGGCGGTGGGCGATCCTATTGAAATGGAAGCGCTGGGTGCCGTCATTGGACAGAATCGCGCTAACGGCGAGATTTGCCGGATTGGTTCGAGTAAGACCAACGTCGGGCACCTGGAAGGGGGCGCCGGTGTGGTCGGTCTCATCAAAACCGTGCTGAGCCTCGAGCACCGCCAGATTCCGCCCAGCCTTCACTGCCAGACGCTGAACCCCAGGATTCCATGGCACGAGCTGCCGTTTCAGGTCCAGCACGATTTGACAGCTTGGCCGAACACCAATGGCCGGCCGCCGCTGGCCGGCGTCAATTCATTTGGTATTTCCGGCAGCAACGCGCACGTGGTGGTGGAAGCAGCGCCTCCGGATTTGCGAGTCCCGTCACCCTCTGCAGGAGCCGCGCTACTGCTGGCCCTCTCGGCCCAGACCGAGCAATCTCTGGAGCAGAACGCGCGCGCTTACCTGGAGCTCCTCGAAACCGAAAATCCGAATCTGTGGGACCTTTGCTACAGCGCCGGTCAACGCCGCACTCACCACGATCATCGCCTGGCAGTCGTGGCACGGACGCGCGAAGAGCTTGGTGAGCAGCTCGCGGCCTATATCGCTGGTGAGGCTCGCCAGGGTGTGATCGCGGGGCGGAAAGCGGAAGAGCACCCCCGGCCCGTCTTTGTTTTCTCCGGCGTCGGAACACACTGGCTTGGAATGGGCCGCGGCCTGTGCCAACAGGAGCCGGTCTTCCGGGACGCGATGGAGCGCTGCGATCATTTGTTTCAGAAGCTCGCCGGATGGTCCGTTCTGGAACAGATTGAAGGCTCCGCGCTCGATCAGGTGGAAGTCATGCAACCGGCCATCTTCAGCATTCAGGTGGCGCTGGTTGCGTTGTGGCGCAGTTGGGGGGTCGAGCCCGCGGCGGTGGTGGGGCACAGCCTCGGGGAAATGGCTGCCGCGTATGCCGCCGGAGTGCTCACCTTGGAAGAAGCTGCCCAGGTAGTGCGAGCCCGCAGCCGTCTGATGCAGCGAGCCAACGGCAAAGGACGGATGGCTGCGGTGGAACTCAGCGTTGAACAAGCAGGCGCCGCCCTCGATGGTTTTCGGGATCGCGTGGATCTGGCTGTCTCGAACAGTCCCACCTCGTCGGTGCTTTCGGGCGATCCGGTGGCGCTCGAGCAGATCGTCACAGGGCTTGAGTCACGCGGCGTTTTTGCCAGATTTGTACGAGCCGAAGTGGCATTTCACAGCCGTCAGATGGAGCCTCTCGTGCCCGAGTTGCTGGATGCGCTGGCCCAATTGAAACCCGCCCCCGCACAGATTCCCTTCTTTTCGAGTGTAACCAGCGCGCGTGAAGAGGGTACCAATCTGGATGCCGCCTATTGGGCTCGAAATATGCGACAGCCGGTAATGTTCGGACCCACGGTGGAACGGCTGATCCAAGCCGGATATAACACTTTCTTGGAAATTAGTCCGCATCCTGTTCTGGGTTTGCCGATAAGTCAAACAGCGCGCAGTTTGAACCGTGCCGCCACTACGCTGGCATCGCTACGCCGTGAGGAAAATGAGCGTTTCGCATTGATAGCGTCCTTAGGGGCTTTATACACCAGCGGATATCCCGTTAATTGGGATGGTTTGTTTCCAGGCGGTGGCCAATTCATTCCGCCACCCGCTTATCGCTGGCACCGGGAACAATACTGGCTCGGTGACGATGGCGGCAGTGGAAGAATCCGCGATCTGTTGCAATCGGGACTACCGGCTGCGGGCGCCTCAGATCGCCGCCGTGCCGATCATCATCCGTTCCTGGGGCATCATTGGCAGCCGGCGGAGGATACCACAACTCACTTTTGGGAAGCAGAAATCGACATTCAGCGCTTCCCCTATCTCAAAGACCATCGTATGCAGGGAACACCGCTGCTGCCCGCCGCGTTGTATGTGGATCTTGCGTTGGCGGCATCGCTCGAGGCGTTCGGGCCCGGCCCCAGAACCGTACGCGACGTTGCCATCCTCAAAGCGGTCTTCCTGGCCGACAACGAAACCAAAGGCCTGCAATTGGTAATGAAAGCCGAAGGCTCCTCGGGCGCTTCTTTCGGTCTCTATAGCAGAGAGTCGCACGCCGATCAGTCCTCCTGGGTACTGAATTTGACCGGCAAGATCGAATTTAGCGAAACGCGCATCGATGTCCCGCTGGAACTGGATTTTTCCCTCACCGATCCAGCAGCAGGCTGGGACAAGGAAATAAGCGGTGAAGAATTCTACCAATTGACGCTGTACCGGGGCATGGAATATGGACCCGCATTTCAGGGAATTGAGCGGGCATGGCAGCGCGGAGACGAAACGCTGGTCGAAATTCGGATACCCGAGCACGCCGCGCGAGGCTCGCATCAAATACACCCGATCGCGCTGGACATCCTGTTTCAAGTTAGCTTGGCGACAATCAAAAGCTTGCGGTTAAGAGCCGCGCTGCCGGTAGGGATCGAGGCTTTCCAGTTGATGCGGTCGCCCGATCCCGGCGAACGGCTCTGGGGCCGCTTGCGCCTGCTGAGGGGAGATGACGAAACCAGCGCCGACCTGCTTGTGTTTGATTCCGGCGGGCATGTCGTGGCACGGGAGTTGGGACACCGCGCCCGATACCTCGAGCAGAAGACAGATCCTACCGCCGCGTGGCTGTACGAAAACCGTTGGCAGGCCATCGAGCGGTCGCAGCAGCCTCATTCAGGACCGGGACTCTGGCTGATTCTATCTGATGCCGCGGGAGTGGGAGACAATTTGCGCTCGATGCTCGAACAGCGCGGAGAAAATTGCCTCCTGATCCGGGGCACTGAAGCCTCCGAATCGCCTGCCCGCCTGCTTGAAGTGTTGCGGCAATTCCATCAACCGGGAGTACAAACCTGGCGAGGCGTCGTCCATCTCTGTTCGCTCGACGCTCCTTCCAACAGTGAACTGACCCCGGAGTTGTTGACTGATTCTCAGCGGCTGATCTCGGGCAGCGCTCTTCATCTGCTGCAATCGTTGGCAGAGCTCGAAGCAACACCGCGGGTGTGGTTTGTGACACGCGGCGCTCAGGCAGTGTTAGAAAACGAATCGCCCTCGGTAGCGCAGGCGCCGCTGATTGGATTCGGACGCGTTGCGGCCAGTGAGCATTGGCCGCTCCTGGTTACGCGCATCGACATCGACCCCGCGCTACCAGACCCTGCCGCACTCTTTGAAGAAATCTGGAATGCCGGCCGTGAGCAGGAGGTGGCCCTGCGCGCTCGCACCCGCTACGGGAACCGGTTGTGCCGTCTAGGCCCATCCGAGGTGCGCCATCGTCCGCTGCGATCCGGCGAATCCTTCCATCTGGATACAGCCGGAGACGGTATTTTGGACCATCTTACGCTCCGCGCGGATGAAACCCGCGAGCCTGGTCCTGGGGAAGTTTCGATCGATGTGGCAGCGGTGGGGCTGAACTTCCTGGACGTGCTGCGTGCTTTGAATATGGCGCCTGGGGTTCCATCGAGCGCCTCTGGATTCGGCATGGAGTGTTCGGGAACGGTGACGGCCGTTGGGGAAGGCGTCCAGCATTTCAAACCGGGTGACGAGGTGATCGCGATGAACTCCCGGGGCGTGGGCTGTTTTACCCGCTACCTCACCATTCCGACCCGTTCAGTTTTCCACAAACCGGCTCACCTGAATCTCGAGGAAGCGGCCACCATTCCGGTTGCTTACCAGACCGCGTATTACGCCCTTCATCACTTGGGCCGCATGCGCGCCGGCGAATCGGTCTTGATCCATGCCGCGGCAGGAGGCGTAGGACTCGCAGCGGTACATCTGGCGCAACAAGCCGGAGTCGAAGTTTTTGCGACCGCCGGGTCGGACGAAAAACGCGCCTATCTGAAATCGCTGGGAGTCAAGTACATCATGAACTCCCGCACCCTGGATTTTGCCGAGGAAGTCATGGCATACACGGGCGGCCGGGGTGTGGACCTGGTCCTGAACTCGCTCGCGGGCGATGCCATCTCCAAAAGTCTGGCCGTGCTCGCGACGGGTGGCCGTTTTCTTGAAATCGGCAAACGCGATATCTACGCCGATACGCGCCTGGGGCTGCTGCCGTTCCAGCGCAACCTCTCTTTCTACGCCATCGATTTGTTGCGCATGTCGCTCGAGCGGCCAGATACTGTTCAATCGTTAACCGCCGAGATCGCTGAACGTGTTGCCTCAGGCGCATTCCCGCCGCTGCCTTATCGCACCTTTCCGGTTACCGAAACCTCCGATGCGTTTCGCTATATGGCGCAAGGTAAGCATCTGGGAAAGATCGTCATTACTTTACGCGAAGCGAACGTGACTGTGGAGGAGAGCCCCGGTGCACCGCCCCCGATTCGCGCCGATGCGACTTACCTGGTAACTGGCGGCTTGGGCGCGCTCGGTCTCGCCTTTGCACGCGACTTAGTAGCGCGCGGAGCCCGGAATATCGCGCTGGTGGGCCGCCGCGCTCCCGGTGAAGACGCGTCTAACTCAATTCTGCAAATGCGCGCCGCCGGTGCTTCAGTGGAAGTGTTCTCCGCGGATGTGAGCCGCCAGGCGGATGTCGATTTTGTTCTAGAGCGCATCGCCGGTAGCATGCCGCCGCTCAAGGGTGTGCTGCACGCGGCGGGAATCATCGACGATGGCATAATCCAACAACTCGACTGGCAGCGCTTTGAGCGCGTGCTCGCGCCAAAAGTGCAAGGCGCCTGGAACCTGCATCTCCGTTTGGCTGAGCAGCCGCTGGATTTCTTCGTCCTCTTTTCCTCGGCCAGCGCAACATTCGGTGCTGCCGGACAAGCCAACTATGCGGCCGCCAACGCGTGGTTAGACGCGCTCGCCTGGTATCGCAGGGCGGCTGGAATGCCGGCACTTTCGGTTGCCTGGGGAGCGTGGGATGAAATCGGAATGGCTGCCACTCCGGAAATCGCTGGCCGCATGGCAGCCGAGGGCAGGCAAACTATTCCTGTCAA
>Ga0213875_10002630_pt1 | contig 10640 bp, 10 predicted proteins | sample BarmaccomBMRX_R8_FD_160105 | JGI IMG/M metagenome (GOLD analysis project Ga0213875, IMG submission 160105) | Root-associated microbial communities from Barbacenia macrantha in rupestrian grasslands, the National Park of Serra do Cipo, Brazil - RX_R8 | ecosystem: Host-associated > Plants > Roots... | reverse complement strand
CTTATATTTATCTCTTTCCTCTCTCTCTCTCTCTCTGTGTCTCTTATATCACATACAGGATGGTGCTGTTGCTGATCTGAATGAGGTTGGAGTACATGAATTTGTAAAAAGTTTGGCAGAGACTGAGAATGAAGAGGATGGTATGGATATTGATATGAATTATGCAGAGAATGCTTTATCAATTGATCAGAGTCGCCACCGGACAAGTATGCAGAAAGGATTTGAAAGAGGTTTGAATGCACTTGCAGCTAAGCCTGAGCCTGATTATGAAGAAGAAGAAGAAGATGATGATGTAAGTGTATGTGTTGGTATGCACTTTTCATTTGATATGGGTATTGTATCGTTTGCTAACCGTTCTATATCATTCATATATCATTCTATACGTACATCATATGTTACAGAACGAAGAGGAGTCGAGTGTAGACGTAGAACAACGTGATGATACTGATACACAAGGTAGAGGAAATGGTGAGGCACCTCTTATGTGTTTGTGACATGATATGCATACTCTGTGCTAATACCTACTTACTTATTCTCTATTGATATTGCAGGTGCCGGAACCGACTCCCAATCGCTTGATCTGTCGTTTACACGACAATGTTGTCAATCAGGAGGTTGTGCTGCATGTCCTGAAGCGGCCACTGCGGCAAGTGCTAGTACTGGTGAAGCATCTGGTAAGTGTTTAGAGTCTATGTTGTGCATACATTGCCTCCCATATCCAAATCTAACATTTGTATCTTTGCTATACTATCATATCAAACAGGATCAGCAGAACCTCTACCTAATCAAGTGGACTGTGATATATGTCAAGATATTTCCTACAAGCTTGAGGAATGTAGCAGTGATGATTGTAACAATCAAGTATGTGCAGATCATCTATGTAGCACCTGTAAATCATGTGAACATTGTTGTGACTGCCAAGAAGAGGAGGAGAGCGTCACGTCAACATCATCGGAAGTGGATGCTGATGAGAATGATTCAAGTGGTGAAGAAGGGGATGAAGAAGAGGACGAAGATCTACTCCAGGATATGATTGATCAGTATGAACATGCTGGCAGAGCCGAACCAACCAAACCACAAAATGCTGGTATCAAGTGTCAGGTCACTAGAGTAATCAACCGCACCCCGAAAACCTTCAACACATCTGGTACTTATGGTACTGCAATTGCACCATATCTTGTTGCATGTGGTATAATTTTTTCACTTGATCTTGCATATGATGGTGGCGGCGGAGGTCAGGGTGGCACTGTAAATTGTTTCTTCTTATCGACTCAGATTGAAGAGTTGCATCTATCAGATGTGAATACTTTGAGACAAGTACTAGAGAGTGATCCCAACAACGTTGAACTTAGGTCACTGATTAGAAGAGATGATATTGATGGTGTCTGGGATATGATGACTAAGGTTATTGACAATTTGACGAGTGAGAGGAGTAAGCGTGGAAGATTTTACAACATAACTCTTCTCAACGATACAATCAGCAATTATACGGCAATCCGTGATGCCATAGAAGCTGGTGATGAACTCCCTTCTTTCCTTTGGGCAAATCAAGCCGAGACACAATTTGATAGTAGTGAGCTCGTGTCGTTTGTGAAAGATCCAAAGAAGATGAACAGCCGAATGGAGATGTTTGCACTTCGTCATTTCCTCTGTGACAATGACAAACTTCCTCTGCGGTTCAACCCCCGAGGAGCGTTGACACTCGAATCAAACTTTGAACGGATTGAGAAGCGAGCCGAACATGGTGCAAGAAGTGAATTCGAGTTGCTCTTCTATGATTCTGATTATGCTGCTCGTTTCAAGTTGTATCTTACACCAGCTGAGCGGAACAATCCAAACGACATCCCCATCGAAAGGAAGAAGGAACGGTGTTTGGCATTTCTTCATGGGGAAGGCTATGTAGCTAAACACTTCACACCCATTACTCTTGTGCCAAGTGAAGACTTCAGTCTCAATAAACTCAATGCAAGTGAGGAGGAAAAGAAGGTGTTCTGGGAGAGGATGATACCTGAACTATTCAAGAATGAGAAGAGAGTGAAAGCATTATTAAAACAGAGAGAGGTAGAGGTAAGTTGTGTTTGTTTGTTTGATACTTATGATGAATCACAGCCATATGTGTTATCAATCTCTCACTTTGCTTGATATCTCAACACCCAAAAGCTTGCTAAACTACCACAACACATGGAGAGAACAAGGCAACTTGTTCAGCAACATCCAGAACCGTTTGAGTTTATTGAGTCTATGCAAAATAAACGTCAGCTACAAAAGGATGAGACACTTGAGTGGTTCAGTGAAAAGTTGGAGTCTCTTGTTCAAGTCATTCCAGGTCTTGAGACTATAACATTTGCTAAGCTCAGTGATATTACAGAAGCTGAGTTTGCAAATGTTGGTGATAGACACCACAGGACAAATAAGCTTGGTGAGCTTAAGACTACACTATTCGCGTACATTGATGGAGATGAATGTACCGGACCTCTCTGTAAACACAAGCGTTCAGAGCACAGTCATCGGGCTAGTATGGCTTTTGAAATAGACCATCCGAAAGATAAGACTGCTGATCCAGCTGTACTTGCGAGTAAATCAAACGGAGAGTTTCGCAATGAGATATTAGACTTAGCCAAGGGGTTACGTACCACATGCGCTGGTTGTAATGACAAAGGCACTAGGAGGAAAGAGGAACTCAAGAAGCTCAAGTATGCGCGTAAGTAAAGGACGATGCCATGTAAATCATTTCAATTCAGTCGTATCATAATCTCACTCACTCATTCAACTCTTGACTCAATCACACGATACAAATACAGGCTTGATTCTAGGAGAAGAAGGCGGTCGTGACGATCACAAGACAGTATTAGAGATCTATCGTGATCCTACAATGAAGCTGTTGTATCAGATCTTGGAGATTGAGAAGGTATGCAGAGGAATGATCTCCGCATCCCCAGATACTCGTTGCGATTTCACTACACTTCGAGTTGCAGTTGATGCTTTATTCTCTACTGAGGGTAATTTCCATTTGGCGGACGACTTCACAAGATTGTCAGCCGAACGATACATGTTTGAGGACAATGGCAGCTTCCGATTCAAAGAAATGAGTCTGATTGCCACCAACCTCATTACATCAGACAGCCAATCGTGCATGGGTGCCGATCAGTTAGTCAGTCGGGAGGCCGAGCAGAGGAGAGATCGTGGCGATACATTAACCGAGGAGGATTTTGTTTGCAACGAGAAGACTGTCTCGTTGAGGAACAAGGCACCCTTCCAATACTACTCAATCTCTGGAGATCATGAGGATGAGAGTAAGAAGAAATTCACACCATCAGAGGCAAAGGATAAGAACGTATTCAAACGTATTGATGAGTTATGTACGGTTGTAATGACGTGTTATTTCTGCCACTCGATTAGAACATGGCATCAGAACCGTGCAACAAGTAGAAAGCTCAAGATCAAAAGATGTTTCTACACTATTGGCAGTCAAATCCTCAATGCAGTAGGAAGGTGTTAGAGAGGATATATTTCGTTTCATAACAACTACCAGATGAGGAATGATAAGCCAGAAACGCCTTGGTAACTTTTAATCTATTGTCTTCGTGACGATGAGTTTAAACACCAAGGACTGCGAAGTTAATAAAGTCTAGTGAGAGAGATGACTGAGTTGACCGCAATATAAAACCAAACAGGATTTTTTAAAATCCACCCAAACAACAAAGTAATATACCCAATCACTTACTTCTCTGACCAGTGGACAGATGACTCGGAAGATACCCCTCAACTAAGGATAACAAGCAAAAAGATACGGCATAAGACCAACTTCCCTAGAGAGAAATAGCATAGAGGCATGCAATCTTCTTTTTAATACTGTATCATCTGTATCTTGTTTATTTGATTTGTTTTCTTTACCTTCTTTTTAGCAGGCACTTTTCATCAGCAATGTGGTGTCTAGCTTGGAGCATCGGCCAGTCTTTCTTCGTACTTTGATACATCAACATTGCCTCGGTCAATTGAATTTGCTGCCTTTCTTAGAAGATAACCAATACTATTTCTGGAGGAAGAAGAACGCTGGGTTGTTGTTGATGATAAAAAGGATGTTGCCGAGGAACCTAAGCTCTTTTCTTTCCATGCTCTACTCTTTAGATCTTTTGCTCTCTTCTCAGCCATTGTCCGTATATGTTGTCGAGCTCCTTTTCTCAACAAGGGAGATGGCATTAGACCCAACTTAAACCACAATGGGAAATGGTAGTACTCTAATGGAATCTCATTGGCGGCTAGCTCGGCTGTAGACCACATACCATACCCAACGACTAGTAACAGGAAAGCAAGAGTTATTCCGACCTCTGGCCAATAACCAGCGAACTTCGCATAAAGTCCCAACCCTACTCCACAAACAGTGAAGACAAGTATACAACAAATAAGAACGTGACAAAGTAAGAGCAGATGACGAGCACCATAAACCCAATTCCGATGATTTGCACTAAACAGAATACTCATCAGCCATAGAAATGAACTAAACATTGCCTGGAATAGATTGGCCGTGATTGCCAAGGCCATGACTAGAAGAACGAACCGATATGTTAGCTAAAAGTACATATCATATGCTCAATTTATATACAACATCCTCTTACCTACTTCGAAAGCTCTGTTGATATTAGGATGACAATAGCTTGTTTCAGCATCACATCCTCCGTAACCTAATGCAGAACCCCACTCATAAAGAATGAATGTACCAGTCAAAAACAAAGCACCGAAGCTGAAGTATGCATCAATACATAAATGAGAGACTGTATGAGGGAGTTGCAAACAAAAAATACAACACTCCACTTACATTGCATAGGCCTCAGCTAGCATTACAATCCTTTCCGATCGTATCTCCATCGGTTCCAAGGCAAGGCTATAGAACCATGCCTTACTCGTTCCAAGTGATCCTGCGTATCCCTTTTCATTTACTTTGGCACCATTTTCACCGGTTACTATTCGTGTTGCCAAATTTCTAATCGATTTCATCATTGGATTGCCAAATATAGCATCATCAACGCTACCTAGTAAATCATCAAATAATCCTCTATCTTCTTCATCGTCAGCACCCTTGCAGAGTAAGAATTGAGCTGTATATAATAGAAAGGAGGTAGATGAGTTAGTACTAGTACATATTGCAAAAATGTGCACATGATATGCACAAAATGTATATATCTTTGCACGTCGTGCCGTCATCATCACATCACTCACCTAGTTTTGAATTAGAATCAGACAGTGCCTCTTCTAAACTACTAACATTTCGCTTTGGAGGTTTACGATGTGGTTCTTTGATATCATCCTCATGTCCATGTTCATCATGATTGAAAGAGTTGTGTGTGCTAGCGAAAGATGCCCTTCTATTTGAAATATCATTATCATCGTATTGCTGGGAAGAAGCATCACGCAGTATACTAGCACCAGCAGTTATTGTAGCTTTATTATCCATCTTGCTATCTTATTATTCACGTGAGAAGGAGAGGACTTGCAATAGCTACTCTGTATTTTTAGTTTTGGAGTTTGGAGCTTCCAACTTCCGATCAACACTGCACAAAATCGGAGACTACTGCTGACACAAAACTGCTATCATTCGAAAAAGCATGAAAAGACATCGGGAGCATCCTCGGTTCATTGTATCGACCGCCTCTACACACCATCTGTTTTGCATTTTTCATATTTCAATTTTGTGATTTGTGTCTGTGGGCCAGTACGGTATTCGATTTCTCTTATTATACGGTATCTTAGATAAATACGGTAATCAAGTACAGATAAAACATTAAAGGCTGAAGTGGATGATGATGCACTCTAAGGCTTTGTTTATACTAAATGTAAGAAGTAAGATACTGTTCATCTTCTAAGTACTGACATTAACAAACTAGCACACAATTCACCGTCTATAATTGACGAGGCTGTGCATACTCAAACTACTTCCAAGCGAATTCATCTTCAAAAGACAAACAAGAACCTTTATCAATATCTATCCAACATTCTCTCTCTCTACATAAAAAAAAACTTCATTAATATTGACCAGCGGAGAAACCAGAGCATGTACAAGTATGCTCAACCTTTGTCCCCTTTGATGTGAAGCTTGCCTTAAGTTTCAACATGAGATTCTTTGTCCCTAACATGGTATTTGTTACCGATATAGTTTGAGTCACCTCCTTGGTACTACTACCCCCGGTTACAGGCACGGTTGTGGATGTTGGAGGTTTCATTTCCATGGTTATATACTTTGGTACGGCCACTTGTAGCTTTATACCAACTAGCGCAGCATCCGTGGTGTTGATAAATCTTGCAACCAGGACGGAGTTTTGTTTATTAAATGCATCAGGCTTTGTACATTTGAATTCCACGGTAAGTCCTTGATGGGTAAACCCTGGGACAACAACCTCCGCTGGTGTTGGACCGCCCACTGCGGGGGCAGGCGCTGCCTGTTGAGGCTGTTGAGGGGCTAGTGTTGATGGAGCGGCTGGGGTATTGGATGATGAGCCGAAGGGATCGTTGGTCACGGCGGCAGTAGACATGCCCACTGCTGGTTGAGGAGCAAACAAATCATTAGCCATGGGGGCTGCGGCAACAGGTTGTTGTTGAGGTATTGCCGCTGCCGGTTGGGAGAACATGTCAAATCCTCCTCCTCCCATGTTGTTGTTGGCAGTCACGGGGGCAGCAGCAGTTACCGGTGGTGCCGAGAAGATGTCCGATAGTAGATCCACATCACTAGCTGGCGCAGGAGCTGCTGAATTGCCATTCTGCTTCACTGCCGCGGCGGGGGTACTATCTCCACCACCAAATATATCCGCCAAATCTAACAAATCTCCACCACCAGAAGAAGAAGACGGGGCTGATACCTGTGCCGCCGAACCAACACCGCCACTATCCCCTCCACTATCATCGAATGGATCCATCATGTCCCCTTCCATCATGGCACCACTTCGTTCTTCTCTCTTCCTTTGCATTAACTTCACATCCACGACAGGCATCCTTGCCAATGCCTCCTTGGCCGCAGTAATTACCGTTTCACTTACATTCTCCGTTCCGCCTCCACTACTACTTGCACCAGTTCCAAAAATATCCTCCTCTTCACCACCCTCGATACTACTTCCGTTACTTGGTAACTTGACCGATATACCCTTCATGGCATTCATCAAGGCACCATACTCACATGAACGTAACTGTAATTCAAGTGATGTTGATCCTTCATACTTCTTAACCAAGGATTGTAACTTTTCCAACGTGGCACCATCGGCAGCATTGGCAAATCGTTCTCGTAACTTGGTAAAGCATGTCAAGGCACGTTGCTTCACTTCCATTGGACAAGTGTGACGATTCATAACTTCATTAACAATATCAACAACTGATGAGGCCTCTAATGCCATGAATGAAACAGTTACGGGAGTTTCAGCAGGGGATACACCCACCTCGGCAAAGTTACCTGAACTGGATGGTGGATTATAACTATATGGCTTGAGTAACAAGTCACCATACTCCCCAATACACCAAATACCAACATTTAACAAACCACGTTGACTCCCATCATCATCACGGATTGCCTTGAGTAACTTGTGTGTGGAGTAGGCACGTAAATCCTCTGATGAGCGGGAGATGTAAACAACTGTGGAACTTTGTACATTCGAGGCACATTCACGTCCGGCAATTGTTAACATGGTAATAAGTGTGTCAACCCTCCATCGATCTTCTGGACTGAATTTATCAACAACACGTAAGACGCGATTACAAATATCCGACCGGTGTTCACGGGGACATAATACCAAATAATTTAATAATTCGGCTGTCAAATCTTCAACATTCTCTTGATTGACCAAATGATAGATTAATTCAAGTGCACGTTGACGGATACTAATATCTGGATCCTTAAGACAGTCTACGACTGTCGTACGATGACGTTGTAATGCCGACGCTGCAGTGTTGGCACCACCCTCACCATCCTCTTCACCGCCTCCACTTCCAGAAGAAGCTGTTCCACCATCGGCAATACAACGTGCCAAAGTATTCAACGCGACATATCGTATATTATTATCACGATTTAATAAAAACCTGCCCAAAATATTCACAGCCAAGACACGTAACCCATCATCACTCTCCACTGCCATGATAGTTTGAACACATTCATATAATATAGCATTACCTGCATTCTTACTAGTTTCAGTATTGGTAGCAACTTGTGCCAACACGTCATTCATCTCCTCACTTGCCTTGACATTATTAACACCCAATAATCTTAATAATGTTAAGATTTGTACCTGTAGAAATGGATCGGAAATACCAGCAACATCATGATCGGGCGAGTATCCCATACTTAGCAAATTGCGTAATAATTTCACAAGAGATGGTACTAATTTTTGGAATGCAAGACGACATACTGACACTCCATCATTATTATCATCCTCATCCTCATTTTCATACCCTAATCCATTCTCATTATTATATTCATCATCCATAACCAATACACGTGTCATTAACTGCACAACAGTAATTAATACACCATGACTCCGATCATTTAATAATGATACAACACGATCGACAAAGTCCTCGACCATATCATTACATTTACTTAAACATCGTGCCATTGCCAAACATGCCTTTTTACGTAAATATGGTTTACCGGATGTTAAATGCTTATCAACCTCGGGTGCCAAATCCCGCGACATGTCCTCGGTGGCTAAATTACCAATGGCACATAATGCCAATCCAACAATGAATTTGTTATTACTGTTGAGATCGTTTTTGAGTGAGTTGGTAGCGAGCATTAATACGTCGGCTTGTTCCGAGAGGAGGAGCATCATTCCTAGGTAGCCGATGCGTTTTTCGGGAAAGTGTGGCGAGGCTACTAATTTCATACATTCTAGTTGACCAAAGTGTGTTGGATATCCTGTTTTTAAGTTGTTGGTTGTTTGTGTTTATGGTTGATGTTAGGGTGTAGTTTATTGGGTGGTGTAGGGAAGGCAGGAGACATAAAGATGGTTAGAGAGACCAAACAGTATAAAAAAATTAACAAAACTTTCACAAACCAGCCGTCATCAGCCATCATCAAACCACGGCTCTTTCAAACCATGCCGTCATCGGACCCACATTCAATAGCTCATTAAAAGTTAACCTAACCCCACTGACAATATTACCAAACATGTATAATGACACCAAACCCCAATTAAATTGTAAATTTCCAACCAGCCCTAACTTTAACCAAACAACTCCAACGCCCCAGCCAAATACCAAAACACCCCAAGCAAAATATAATAAAAAACTTACCCAACATATGCATAAATAATAATTTGGCAACATTACGATGTCTATATTGTTCTTGTTCTTCACGTATAGCAGTTCTAATCATTGCCGACTCCTTGGCTATTACTGCACGTTCTTCCGCGGCTGTTTTACAGGCACGTACTTGACGGATTAAGTCTCGTAGTTTTAGTGACATCTTTTTTTAATTATTATTTTTAGTTTAATTGGTGATAGAAGGAAGGTTGTACTGTTGCTTATATATTGTATAGAGTAGGATAAAATTTTGGATTAATTTGGGGGTCACGAGTTTTGTTATTAATTTGTGATGTGATTATTTGTATGTTGTGTGGTTTGCTCGACGGCTTAATAATAATTATATTGGATAAATCTACTACCTAAACTCTATTTTCTTGCCCCTAATATATAATGATATTCGATCTACGCCTATATATTGCAATAAGCCGATAAAAACGTTGTTAATCAGTGTTAATGCTGGTTAATGACTGCTGATCTTTTGAAGTTCCAGAAATGTTTCAATATAAAATGAAGTTTCTAAATGTCCTCCCGCCCGACGGACAGACTATTTAATTAATTAGCGATCAAACTACTTCTTAACTCGTAGAATGACACTGTCTCAGTCTTAAAATCCACTGCCATCTACTGCCCAGGAATCAAAGAGAAGCCCCGTGAAGGGCTACTTGAATTTTTTAGACAATGCATTGCAAATACCAATGCTGAAACAACTAAAACAATCAACTAATAATCACGAAACCTACATACCATACTATAGCTAATTGATTTTGCAATATATCAATACCTAACCAACCAACCATGTCAACAAACTCTAACAAAAAAGATCCTGATGGATCCTATTACCACAACAATGATGATGATGAATTAATTAATAATTATTACTCAGACTTATTAAATCAACCAGCCTTCTTCTCTAGTACTACGACTAATAACGATGGACCAGCTAATAACAACGAACCAGACTATGGAAGGGAGGCTTTTTCTACTACATCTACATTAACTTCTATTAATGATTATGATATTACCGGCGGTAGTGGTGGAGATTATAATTATACTACCAGTAATTACGATCAAGGAGGAGAAGGACGCAGAATCTTGCGCTATGCTAATACGGGTGATACCAATGGTAGCCCAGATAACGATGTGATAGATGAATCGGCACGTGAAACTAACACTGACGGTACCAACACCAACACTTCACATGAATCGCCCACGACGAACAATACCACCACCAACACTTCCAATTCTCATAGTTCACCTGAACCTTCGCGTACTACTACTACCCCCAATAATAATACTAATACCTCAAATGGATCTTTGTCAGGAGGAAATAATATCATTTGTAATAACAAAGGAGAGAC
>Ga0213875_10002629_pt1 | contig 10642 bp, 9 predicted proteins | sample BarmaccomBMRX_R8_FD_160105 | JGI IMG/M metagenome (GOLD analysis project Ga0213875, IMG submission 160105) | Root-associated microbial communities from Barbacenia macrantha in rupestrian grasslands, the National Park of Serra do Cipo, Brazil - RX_R8 | ecosystem: Host-associated > Plants > Roots... | reverse complement strand
CATCGCTTCGCGACAGATCGTCTCGGTGGGGAGGCCGGTCGTCTTCATCCGCCGCTCGGCCAGCGCAAGCGCATCGAGTTGCGGGCGGAGCCGACTCTCGCTCCAGGCCGCGAGCTGGCGGCGAAAGCTGTCCTGCTGCTTGAAGAAGACCGGCGGGCGCGCAGCGCCCAGCGCCTCCTCCACACTTGTCCCGGCTGCGACCAGCGCCGCCAGTGCATGCAGCCGGTGCAGGTGGCGCAGCAAAGCGCGGATCACCGTGACCGGCGATTGCCCCTCCTCGAACACTCGGCTGAGCGCCCGCTCCAGCCCCGCGGCGTCGCCTTCGGCCGCGGCCAGCACCGCATCGTCGAGCGAGATCGCCGCCGTGTCCGCGACGCACAGGCGGGCATCGTCGAGCTCGACCCGTCCGCCCTCGCCGGCGTAGAGCGCCAGCTTCTCCAATTCGGAGCGGGTGAGCAGCCGGTCGCCGCCGAGATGCTCGACCAGATAGGCCGTCGCGTCCCGGGTCGCGACGGCATGATGCGCCGCCAGGGTCTCGCGCACGAGCTGCGCGAGGTCGCGCGGCGTGTCCGGGTAGCAGGCGATGGCCGCCGCCTTGGGCGAATCCTCGAAGGCGCGGCGCAATGCCGAGCGTCCCGGCAGCTCGCCGGCTTCGGCGAGAACCAGCGCGTCGCCTTTCGGATCGGCCAGGAACCGCACGAAGACCGGCGCCTCTCTGTCCCCCGCCTCGCGCACCCGCACGACGCGGCGGCCACCGGTCAGGCTGATCTGCGCGGCTTCGTCGCCGAGGCGCGCGGGGTTTCCGGCGAGCGCCGGACCGGCCAGGTCGGCGACGCGAAACGGGTCACGCAGATCGGGGCAGACGCTGCGCGCCGCCCCGTCCGCCCGCTCGCGCACCAGCCCGGCATCGGGGCCGTAGAGCAGGATCGCGCAAATCTCCGGATCGGGCCGTTGCAGGAAACCGGCAACCCGCGCCGCCGCGAGTTTCACCGCGCCGCGGCCGGAAGGGCGGCCTGCTCGGCGGCGCGGCGCTGCATGAAGAGCTGCAGGCGGGTGACGATCTCGCGGCGCAATTCCTCGACGGTGCGGTCGCGCGAATCCTCCTGCGCGACGACGGTGGCGTAGCCGTTGGCGAGGATGTCGAACGAATCCGCAACGTGAACCGTGTTGGTCAACACCGGCTTGTTCGTCAGGATTTCGCTCAGGGTATAGGTAGCGGTCACGTCGAGCTTGCCGCGCGTCGCGAGCCCCTGCGACTGGATCCCGAGATCCGCAAAGGTCTGCGATAGCGTCGTCCGCAAGACGTACTGCTTCGGCGACGGCTCGGCGCCGGGGTTCAGGGAATTGCGCAATGCCATCGCGAGGCGCTGGCCGATGCGCTCCGGGATCGGCGCGACCGTGATGGTCCGCAATGCATCGTCTGCCGGCTCGCTCTCGCGATCGGCGTAAAGCGGCTCCCAGCCGCACCCCGTCAGGAGCAGCGGTGTTGCCAGCAACACGGCCGCAGCGGCTCCAGCGAGCAGGGTGCGAGCCGTCGCCATGTCAGGCGACGATGTTGACGATCCGGTTGGGTACGACGACCAGCTTGCGCGGCGGCCGCCCCTCGAGCAGCCGCGCCACCTGCGGCAAGGCGAGCGCCGCCTGTTCGACGGCCGCCGCGGCAGCGTCGCGCGGCAGATCGACAGTGCCGCGCAGCTTCCCGTTCACCTGCACCGCAATCGTCACTGCCTCATCGCGCAACAAGGCTGGGTCCGCCTTGGGCCAGCGGGCCTCGGCGACCAGTCCCTCGCCACCAAGCCGCTGCCACATTTCCTCGGCGAGATGCGGCATCATCGGGCCGATCAGCCGCGCCACCGCCTCGAGCGCCTCGCGCAGCACGGCGCCCGCGCCCGGCTCCGCGGCCGGAATCTCGTCGAGCGCATTGGTCAACTCGCGGATGCGTGCGACGGCGCGGTTGAAGCGGAAGCGATCGATATCGTCGGTCACCGAAGCGATCGTCTTATGGGTAGCGCGGCGGATGCGGTCGAGCGCCGGCAGCAGCGTGTCCGGCACCGCGGTGCCCGGCTCGGGAAGCGCCGTCGCCGGTTCCGCCACCAAACGCCACAGGCGGTTGACATAGCGCCAAATGCCTTCGATGCCGGTCTCGGTCCATTCGAGGTCGCGCTCGGGCGGGCTGTCTGACAACAGGTAAAGGCGCGCAGTGTCGGCGCCGTAGGTCTCTACGATCGCCTCGAGCCCCACGACGTTCTTCTTGGACTTGCTCATCTTTTCGAGCCGTCCGGCAATCACCGGCACGCCGCCGGGGCCGACCGGCACGCCGCCCTCGCCGACCGTGATCTCGTCGGGAAACAGCCACTCGCCGCCGGGCGTCTGATAGGTCTGGTGACAGACCATGCCTTGCGTGAACAACCCGGCGAACGGCTCTTCCAGATCGAGATAGCCGCAGCGCTTCAGCGCGCGCATGAAAAAGCGCGAATAGAGAAGGTGAAGCACGGCATGCTCGATGCCGCCGATGTACTGATCGACCGGCATCCAATACCCGACATCCTGCGGCTCGAACGCCACCCGCGCGCGCGCCGAGCAGAAGCGCAGGAAGTACCAGGACGATTCGAAGAAGGTGTCGAACGTGTCGGTCTCGCGCTGCGCCGCGCCGCCGCAGCGCGGGCAGCTCACGTGCTTCCAGGTCGGGTGATGGTCGAGCGGGTTGCCCGGCACATCGAAACTGACATCCTCGGGCAAGGTGACCGGCAGGTCCCGTTCCGGCACCGGCACGATGCCGCAGGCCGGACAATGCACGACCGGGATCGGGCAGCCCCAATAGCGCTGCCGCGAGACGCCCCAATCGCGCAAGCGGTACACGGTCGTGCGCTGGCCGCGCCCGGTCGCTTCCAACCGCTCGCCGACGGCCCGTTTCGCGGCTGCGACCGGCAGCCCGTCGAGAAAATCGGAATGAAAGAGCGTGCCGTCCTCGACATAGGCCGTATTCTCGACATCGAAAGTGTCGGGATCGGCGCCGGGCGGGAGCACCACCGGAATGACCGACAACCCGTATTTGCGGGCGAAATCGAGGTCGCGCTGATCGTGCGCCGGGCAGCCGAAGATGGCGCCGGTTCCGTATTCCATCAGCACGAAATTGGCGACATAGACAGGGACGCGGCGCCCGGTTTCGAGCGGGTGCTCGGCCTCGAGCCCGGTTGCGTAGCCGCGCTTTTCGGCGGTCTCGATTGCGGCTTCGCTGGTGCCGAGCCGGTCGCACTCGGCGATGAACTCGGCGAGTGCCGGGTCGCGCTCGGCGAGCCGCTGCGCCAGCGGGTAGTGCGGCGACAGCGCAACAAAAGAGGCGCCGTAGAGCGTATCGGGCCGGGTGGTGAAGACCGCCACCGTCTCGTCTGCGCCGGCGATCCGGAACAGCACGCGCGCACCATCCGAGCGGCCGATCCAGTTCTCCTGCATCAGCCGGACGCGCTCCGGCCAGCGGTCGAGCGTGCCGAGCGCCGCGAGCAGCTCGTCGCTATAGGCGGTGATGCGCAAATTCCATTGCGCCAGCAGCCGCCTTTCGACGAGCGCTCCGGACCGCCAGCCGCGCCCGTCGATGACCTGCTCATTGGCCAGCACGGTATTTTCGACCGGATCCCAATTGACCCAGGATTCCCGGCGGTAGGCGAGACCCGCCGCCAGGAAGTCGAGAAACATCTTCTGCTCGTGCCGGTAATAATCCGGGTGGCAGGTCGCGATCTCGCGCGACCAGTCGTAGGAGAAGCCCATGCGGTCCAGCTGGGCGCGCATGGTCTTAATGTTGTCCGACGTCCAGGGACCGGGGTGGACGCCGCTGGCTATCGCCGCGTTCTCGGCCGGCAACCCGTAGGCGTCCCAACCCATCGGATGCAGGACGTTGTAGCCCTGGGCGCGGCGGTAGCGCGCGACGAGATCGCCCATCGTGTAGTTTCGGACATGCCCGACATGGAGCTTGCCCGAGGGATAGGGAAACATCTCCAGTACATAATATTTCGGCCGCGCGGGGTCGGTCGCCGCCGCAAAGCAGCGCTGTTCGGCCCAGCGGCGCTGCCACTTTTCCTCCGTGTCGCGGAAACTGTAGCGTGCACCACCGCCGCCCAGCCGGGCGCCGGCGGGGTTCAGGTCCTGCGGCATTGGGCGTCCCGCCTCAGCTGTTGGCGGCGCGCGCGCGCCGGATCTCGCCCGCGCGCTGCAGGATCGCGGTTTCAAGATCCGTCGCCAGTTCCCGCGCGACCGGCGTCGATTTCCACTGCCCGCCCGGCTGGCGCTCCTGCCGCTCCGCCGTAACCGCGAGCGAATCGGACCGCAATTGGCGCGCCAGGATGAAGACGTGGATGCGGTAGCGCTCGTTGGGCTTGCCGCGCGGCGAATACCAATCCGTCACGAGCGCGCCGGTGATCGGATCGTCGGAGGCGATCGTCACGAAATTCAGCGTGTCGTGCGCCGATTGCCACAGCGTCGGGCTGACCGTATTCCCCGTCTGCGGGCCGGGGTCGCGCTCTGATTCCTTCTTGGCGAGGCCGAGCACCGTCCACAGCGTCGCTTCGGTGTCCATCTCGCCGGGCGGGCCCGAGGAGGCCTGCTGCGTCGCGCTCGGCGGCGCATTGCCGGAGGGCGAATTCGCGGCCGCCACGGCGGGCGCATCGCCTGCCGGTGCGCTCGTGCTGCACCCCGCGAGGGCGACGGAAAGGCTTGCGGCGATCAGCAGTGTGGAGCGGTAATACACGGGCGGACATCGTGAAACCTTGGCCGGCGGCGTCGGCCGCCGGCGCTCGGGCCAGCTTGTGCCAGGAATGGAGCCGTTATGGAAGGGGTGATCGCGGCCAATCTGCGGGTCGTGCTCGGGCGGATCGAGACGGCCGCCGCCGCCGCCGGGCGGGCCGCGGCGGAGGTCGCCCTGGTCGCCGTCAGCAAGACCCAACCGACCGCCGCGATCGCCGAGGCGCTTGCCGCCGGCCAGCGCGCTTTCGGCGAGAATCGGGTGCAGGAGGCGATGGGCAAGTTCCCCGAATTGCGCGACGCCTACCCCGATCTTGCGCTGCACTTGATCGGGCCGTTGCAGACCAACAAGGTGCGCGACGCGGTTGCGCTGTGCGACGTGATCGAGACGGTCGACCGGCCGCGCCTCGCCGAGGCGCTGGCGCGCGAGATCGAGCGCAGCGGCCGCCGCCCGACCTGCCTCGTCCAGGTCAATACCGGCGAGGAGCCGCAAAAGGCCGGGATTCCGCCGCGCGAGGCCGATGCCTACATCGCCGAGTGCCGCGACAGGCTGGAGCTGCCGATCGCCGGGCTGATGTGCATTCCGCCGGTCGAGGAGGAGCCCGCGCTCCACTTCGCGCTGTTGCGCGAGATCGCGCGGCGGAATGGGCTCGCGGTCCTCAGCATGGGGATGAGCGCCGATTACGAAACCGCGATCCGCTTCGGCGCTACCCACGTCCGCGTCGGCACCGCCGTATTCGGCGCCCGCCGCGTCGCGCAAGAGGCCTGACGCGCGAGGCTCGATGGCAATCTAGCCCGCTTCGGCGCCGGCGCCGGCGAGTTCCTGAACCCGGGCGTCGTCGGCACGCAATTCGGCCGCGGGGCCGGAATAGACGACGGCGCCATCGTCGAGCACATAGGCGTGGTCGGCGATTTCGAGGCTCATCCGGGCGTTCTGCTCGACGAGCAGGACCGAGATCCCCTCGGCGCGCATCTTGACGACGATGTCGAACACCTCGCGCACGATCAGCGGCGCCAAGCCCTGCGACGGCTCGTCGAGGATCAACAGGCGCGGGTTCAGGATCAGCGCGCGGGCGATCGCCAGCATTTCCTGCTCGCCGCCCGACAATTGCCGGCCGCGGTTTTGGCGGCGCTCGTGCAGGCGCGGAAACAGCGCGAAGACGTGCGCCTCGTCCCAGGCGCCGGAGCGCACCAGCGGCACCCGCAAATTCTCGGCGACCGTCAAATTCGGGAAGATGCGCCGGCCCTCGGGCACATAGCCGATCCCGAGCGCGGCGATGCGAAAGGGCGGCCAGCGCGTCGTGTCCCGCCCGAACATCTCGATCCGGCCCTGCCGGGGCGGGGTCAGCCCCATCAGGCTGCGCAGCGTCGTCGTCTTGCCCGCGCCGTTGCGGCCAAGCAACGCCGTGATCTGCCCCTCTGCGACGGCAAGGTCGACGCCGTGCAGGATGTGGCTCTTGCCGTAGAAGGTGTGCAGCCCTTCGGCCGTCAGCGCGGTCATCGCGCCGCCAACACGCGCCGGGTCATGCGGCCTGGCCCAGATAGGCTGCCTGCACCGCGGCGTTCGCGCCGATCTCCGCAGGGGTGCCTTCCGCGAGCAGGCGACCGCGGTCGAGCACCGTGATGCGGTCGGCCAGGTTGAAGACGACGCGCATGTCGTGCTCGATCAGCACGATCGTCAGACGATCGTCGCGATGCAGGCGCCGCACCAGCGATGTCGTTTCATAAGTCTCCTGGTCGCCCATCCCGGCGGTCGGCTCGTCCAGCAACAGCAGCCGCGGTTTGAGGGCGAGCGCCATGGCGATCTCGGCGGCGCGCTGGTCGCCATGCGACAGCTCGCCGACCAGCCGCCCGGCCTTGGCTTCGAGCCCGACCATCGCGAGCACCTCGTCGATCCGCTCGGCCGCGGCGCGCCGCTCGGTGCGGGCGAGCCACGGACGCAGCCGGTAGCCCGAAGCGACTTCGACCGCGATCCGGACATTCTCGCGTACGCTGAGTTCGGGAAAAATTTCGGTGACCTGGAAGGTGCGTCCCATGCCGCGCCGCACGCGCTCGGCCGCCGGCAGGGCGGTCACATCCTCGCCGTCGAGCAGGATGCGGCCGCGGCTCGGCGGGAAGAAGCCGCTGATCAGGTTGAAAAAGGTCGTCTTGCCGGCGCCGTTCGGGCCGATGATCGCGCGCAATTCGCCGGCGGCCACCTGCAAGGACACCTCGTCCACCGCGACCAGGCTGCCGAAGGTCTTGGTGGCCGCCTCGACCTCGAGAAGGCTCATGCCTTGCGCCCTGCGATCGCGCCGAGCAGGCCGCGCGGGAAAAACAGCACGACGAGGATGAACAGCATGCCGACGAAGGACATCCAATTCGTCGTCATGCTCGACAATTGATCCTGCAATACGACAAATACCGCGGCGCCGAGCAGTGGGCCCCAGAAGGCGCGGATGCCGCCAAGCACCGCCATAATCACGAGGTTGCCCGACATCACATAATGCAGGTTGCTCGGGTCGGCGAAGTTGTTGAGCAGCGCATAAAGCGCGCCGGCGAAGCTCATGAAGAAGCAGGACAGCGTGAAGGAGATCCAGACGTGCTGCTCGATTGGGATGCCGAGGAAGCGCGACCGTCGCTCGTTTTCGCGGATCGCCAGCAGCGTGTGACCGAAGGGGGAGCGCAACAGGAAGCCCATCAGCCCGGTCGCGACCGCAAAGCACACCAGCACGAAGTAATAGAACAGCGCGGCATTGTTCAGGATGTCGATCGTCCACGGCCCGATCTGAAGCGGCTGCCGGGAGAAGCCGCGCAGCCCATCGTCGCCGCCCGTTAGACCGTTCCAGCGATAGGCGAGGAAATAGAAAACCTGGCCGAAGGCGATCGTCACCATCGCGAAATAGACGCCGCGTCGCCGCACGATCAGCAGCCCGAGCAAGGCGCCGAGAACGCCCCCGAGCAACGTCCCCAGAACCAGCGAGAGCATCGTGCTCGGCGCTAAGAGCTTCAGCGTGAGCCCGGTGCCGTAGGCGCCCAAGCCGAAAAACGCGGCGTGCCCAAATGACATGTAGCCGGTAAAACCGAGCAGGAAATTGATCGACATCGCGGCGAGGCCGAGCACGACGACCCGCGTCGCCAATGCCATGTAGCCGCCGACCGCATCGATCCATAAGGGCGCGGTCAGCAATACCGCCCAGACCGCGACGAGCCAGAGCTGGTTGCCGGAAATGCGGTCGAGCCGCGAGGTCCCGGCGACCGGCGCGGCAGGCGCGAGCCCGGCAGCCGCACGCGGCTCGGTCCTCACGTCAGCATGCCTTCCTCGCCGAACAGCCCGCGCGGCCTCACCAGCAGCACCACCGCCATCAGCACATACATGACCGCCTCGCTGGCCGAGGGCCAGAACACGGTCGTAATCCCGGCCGCGACGCCGATCAGCAGACCCCCGACCAAGGTACCGGGGAGACTGCCGACCCCGCCGACGATGATCGCGATGAAGCTCGGCATCAGCAGCGTCGTTCCCATCGTCGGGATAAGCCCGAGCTGGCCGCCGGCCAAGACGCCGCTCAGCCCCGCGAGGAAGATGCCGAGGCCGAAATTGAACGAACGCAGGAAGCGGACATTGACCCCGAGCGAGGACACCGTATCGAGATCGAGCGTGCCGGCGCGGATGCGCAGTCCGAGCCGCGTATACCGCAGGAAGAGAAAGAGCAGTACGACAGCCGAGGCCGCCGCGACGACCATGAACAGCCGGTAGCCGGTGATGAAAAAGAGACTGGAACTGAGCGGCTGGGCCAGAAAGGCCGGGATCGTCACAGGCAGCCCCTGCGGCCCCCAATACCAGCGCGACCCGTCCTCCAGGATGAAGGCGAGCCCGAACGTCAAGAGCAGGCTGTAGAGCGGGTCGCGGCCGTATAGCGGGCGGATCATGACGCGCTCGACAACGATCCCGAGGATCGCGACGAGAAACGGCGCGACCAGCAGCGCGCCCCAGAAGCCGATCTGCGCGGAGAGCATGAACGCCACATAGCCGCCGAGCGTCAGGAACCCGCCATGCGCGAAATTGATGACCCCCGACAGATTAAGGATCAGCGACAGCCCGAGCGCCATCAGCACGTAAAAGGCGCCGACGATCAGCCCATTGGTGATGTTGAAGAGGATCAGGGTGCTCATAAAGCCGCCGCCCCTGCGCGCGATGCCGGGAAGGCGAGCCGCGGATCCACATCGTCGTTCCGGGGCCGACTCAAAGCGCCGGCGCCCCGATATGACGAGCGGGAGGGCATCGCGGCACCGGGTTCCGCCGCCCTCAGCTCGGCCATGCCACCTTGCAGCCGGTTTCTTCGGCGGGGCCGGCGGCCTTCGGGCCTGGGACGAGGGTGCGGGTCGTGAACGTGTTATCGGAATCGCCGCCGGCCGGCGCGGCATGCGCGTCGCCGACAAAGATCGAGCTCATCAGCTCGTGGTCGCCGGCGCGGTAAGAGACCTCGCCCGGCTGCAAGGCGATCTCAGGCGGCAGTTTGAAGCCTTCGAGGGCATGCGCCATCTTGACCGCGTCGATGCTCTTGGTTTCGTTCGCAACGAGCGCGCAGGTATGCACGCTGACATAGCCGAACCAGTGCCGCGCAGTCGGGGTCTTGCCGAAGCGCTGCTTGATCGCGTCGACGAATTCTTTGACGTGTGGAACGTTCGGCTGGTCCCACCACCATTCCATCGTCCACCAGCCGGTCAGTGCCTCCTTAGGCACCGCACGCATGCTTTCGAGCTCGTAGAGCGCACCGCCGACCGCCATCTCCTTGTCGAGGCCGAACTGGACGAACTGTTTGAGGCTGTTGACCTGGTCGGCGCCGCCCATGATGTCGAGCAAGACCTTCGGGCCGGATTGTTTGGCCTTGATCAGCGACGCCGAGAAATCGGCGGTGCCGATCGGCAACAAATCGCCTTCGTAACTGCCGCCCGCGGCTTTCAGCTTCTTGACAAAACCTTCCTGCAAGGTGTGGCCATAGGCATAGTCCGGCGTCAGGAAATACCATTTATTGCCGAACTTCTCGATCAAGGTATCTGCGATTGCGTTGGCGTCCATCGCGGTCGTGTTGCACACGCGGAACACGTTCCACTTGCAGTCCTTGCCGGTGATCGGGTCGGTATGGCCGCCCGGCACGATATGCAGAACCTTCTTCTCGTTGGTGACGCCGGCGATCGCATAGGCGATAGCGGAATTGACGTCGGCGAGAATGAAATTGACCTGATCGCGATCGATCAATTTGCGCGCCTTCTGCACGCCGGTGCCGACGTCATTGGCCGAGTCTTCGACCAGCAGATCGACCTGGCGGCCAAGGATGCCGCCCTTCTTGTTGACGTCGTCGACAGCAAATTTGGCCCCTTCGACCTCGCTATTCGCCGGCGCGGAATAGACCCCGGTAATCGGGTCGATCATGCCGATCTTGAGCGGCGTCTCGCCGCGCGCCTCAATGATGAACGGCGCCCCGAGCGGCGCGGCGCCGAGCACGGCTGCGGCGCGCAGCACCGCACGGCGCCCAATCACGTTGCGAAGCGGTCGGTCGGTCATCGTTCCTCCACTATGTCGCGCGATTGTGGCTCAACCGTCGGGCGCGCAATTCGCCGCACTATGGATCACCGCCCCGGTCGGGCAGAAGCTGAATTTCGGCGGGTGCGACCGAAATGCGCGGGCCGGTCCGGGACCCGCATTGCAGGAAAGGCGAGTTGCATGGCGACCGCGAACGCGCCAACGTGAAGCATTAACCATGTCCTGCAACACAGGTCGTCGCGAAAGGGGCACGCCGATCCGATGCGATACGTGACGCGCGTTTTGCAGCCGGGCGAAGCAGTCGTGCATGCGACCCGGCTGCATTGGGTCATCTTCGTGCCGGCGATCGTGCTGCTGGTGATTGCGCTGGCTTTCTTCGTCGCA